>Ga0306920_100004536_pt1 | contig 17795 bp, 17 predicted proteins | sample flu12Cox44000170_FD_204666 | JGI IMG/M metagenome (GOLD analysis project Ga0306920, IMG submission 204666) | Lab enrichment of tropical soil microbial communities from Luquillo Experimental Forest, Puerto Rico - flux4day.12C.oxic.44.000.170 (v2)... | ecosystem: Environmental > Terrestrial >... | reverse complement strand
CAAGCGCCAGCTGACCTGGTTTCGCCGCGAGCCCGGAGTCCATTGGCTCCCGGGCTTCGGCGACGACTCGGAAATCCAATCTGCGTGCTGCGCTGTACTAGGTGCGCATCTCTCGGCCGGTTGATCGCCCTTCTACCTTTGCCAAACCTCGCGAATTGTCTTAGTTTCCGCGTGGCCAGTGGTGGGGAAATGTCGCTTGGTCGGATCGGACTTTCTTGCTGGCCTTCCCGGATATTCGCTGCCGCCTTTCTTGTGCAATCGGAGAATCAAAACCGATCCCGACTTCGCGCCCCTTCCGGCGCGTGCTGAAATTCCAAAGTGTCCTCGGCAACCCCGGTGGCACCCCGCAAGACCGGCCGCATTAAAGTCCGCGGCCGCCGGATTGGCTCTTGGACTCGCTCAACCGGTCGCCATCCTGAAGTCAGCACGGGATTATGAGAACCCTGCTACCGGGCGGTTCTGGACGCACACATGAAAGAATTATTGCTAGAAGCAGCGGAGCGATCCGCACGTTACCTCGAGGGTGTTCGCGCGCGGCGTGTCGCGCCCGAACCGCATGACGTTGCTCGACTCGCCGCCCTTGGCGGCCCATTGCCGCAGTCTCCCGCCGATCCAGCCGAGGTCCTGGCGCTGCTCGACGACATCGGTTCCCCGGCCACGGTTACGAACACCGGAGGGCGCTTTTTCGGTTTTGTCACTGGCGGAACTCTGCCCGCCGCGCTCGCTGCGAATTGGCTCGCGGCCGCGTGGGATCAGAACGTCGCCTTCACCGTCATGTCGCCGGTTGCTGCCAAGCTGGAAGAAATCGTCCTCACTTGGATCCTGGACTTGCTTCGCTTACCGCCGACCTGCGGCGCCGGCTTTGTCACCGGGACCACCATGTCCCATTTCTCCGCACTGGCCGCCGCGCGCACCGCTCTTCTCAGCCGACAGGGATGGAACGTTGAGGAAGACGGCTTGTTTGACGCCCCGCCGATCAAAGTTGTGGTTGGCGACGAAGTCCATGTCTCCCTTCTGAAGGCGCTGGCTATGCTGGGGCTCGGCCGCTCCCGCGTGACGTCGGTCCCCTGTGACGGCCAGGGCCGCATGAAGCCCGAAAAGTTGCCGCGGCTCGACCGAGGCACACTGCTTTGTATTCAGTCGGGCAACGTCAACAGCGGCGCCTTCGATCCCGCGGAGGAAATCTGTTCGCGCGCTCACCAGGCCGGTGCCTGGGTTCATGTGGACGGCGCCTTTGGCCTGTGGGCCGCTGTCTCTCCGCGTTTTTCTCATCAATTGGAAGGCGTCCATACCGCCGATTCCTGGGCCGTTGACTGTCACAAATGGCTGAACGTTCCCTATGACTCAGGCATCGCCATCGTCCGCAACCAGGAATATCTGCGGCGCGCCCTGGCGGCGAGTTCCGCCTACCTGCAACCCGGTGCCGGACGCGAGCCTTGCCACTACACTCCCGAATCCTCCCGTCGCGCCCGTGCCATCGACTTGTGGCCTGCGCTCCGCTCCTTAGGCCGCGACGGCCTAAGGGATCTCATCGAGCGCAGCTGCCACTGCGCCGCGCTCTTCGCCGAAGGCCTCGGCCGCGCGGGCTATGAGGTGCTCAACGAAGTCGTTCTCAATCAGGTTCTGGTCTCTTTCGGCACTGCCGAAAAAACGCTTGGTGTGATCCGTGAAGTTCAAAACGACGGCACCTGTTGGTGTGGCTCGACGGAATGGCGCGGCCACACTGCTATGCGCATCAGCGTTTCGAGTTGGGCTACCACGGAACAGGACGTGCAGCGCAGCCTCGCCGCCATGTTGCGGATCGCCACTGCAAAATAGCGAGCTGAGGGTTACGGTTGGGGTTGGAGCGATGGGAACTGAACGCCGTCTGCTGTAAGTTCTGCCACTGGAACCTTAGCCGAAACTTGCTGACCATACCTGGCGTGTTTCGGCATATGTTCGCTTTGCGGAGAAAACCCAATTGAATTCTCGACGCTTGCTGCTTGCTGCTCTCCTCGGTTGCGCAGTGTCGGCCGTTGCCTCGCCCAAGCTGGAACTGAGCTGGAAAAATCCCAGTTACACGGGCGGCGCTTTCCATAACATTCTCGTGCTCGGCTTGAACGGTCAGGCTGCCAATCGCGCCGAGTTCGAGGACCGGTTGACAGCAGCCCTTTCACGCCCTGGTACAAGCGTCTATCCGAGTTATGAATTCCTGGCCCGGCCCGACGCGACCCCTATCGACATGAACGACTTCCGATCGCTGGTGCGGGAGCAGAAATTTGACGGGATTGTGGTCGCACGCCTGACGAAGAGAGAAACGAAAAGCACTTACGTGCCAGGCGAGGTCTATGCGCCAGTCCCTTACTACGCCACTTTCTACGGATACTATTCCACGCTGTATCCGGTCGTTTACTCGCCGGGATATATGCAGACCGAAAAAGTTGCCCAGGTGGAAGTGAACTTTTACTCCACCAGACCGCCCGACGGCGAGCTGGTCTGGACCGGGACGACGAATACCTTTGACGCCAGCTCGGCCGTGAAGCGCATCAAGGATCTGAGCAAAATCATCTGCGAGGAGTTGGAAAAACAGAAAATCATTGCGCCAAAATCGAAATGACGCGCCCCTCCGCTCCGCCGAGGGGCATCACCAGCTTTCGCTCCTGCTCCTACTATCGGCCAAATAATAGCGGCTGGCGGGACACCACGCTTTACGGTGTGCGCATCCGGCCAGCCGTCCGTCTAGCCAAATCCAAAGTGATGCCGGCGCCCGACTAGGCGGAGGCAGCCCTCTGGCCCAAGAACTCCTTGGCCTTGGCCACTTCCGCGTCCCACTTGCCGAGTTGCTCGGGGGATAGGAACTTGGTGAGCCGCTCACGAATCGCCGTACGGTTCTCGGCGACTTTCCGAACCAAGTCCTCCCTCGTGGCATTGGGATTCTGCTTCTTGTAGTCTTGCACCTTCTCATAGGCTTCGGTTAGGAAGCCATGGAGTTTTTCCTTTTGATCACTCGAAAGATTCAGATCGGTTGCGAACTTTTTCAGTTCGTTTGCTACCTGTTCACGCTCTTCGGGTGAAATTGGCATAGTTTGCTCCTTATGTGATCGAAGTATGAGCCCGGGTGGTGGGGGCTAGGGGCTGCCCTGGGCGGGTTTCCTTCGGAATGCGGCCTTGACTTACGGCAACGAACTACTTAAAGAGGAGTTGCATAAAGCGAACCGCCCGGAGATTCTGCCAAAGCAAACTTCGCAATTCACCTGTCAGACTTTGAAGTCTGCGACTTCCGAGCTGTGGATACCTGGTTCGGCGCCGGCGCCTCACCCGGCTGTAAATACATTCAGCTTGACAGCCCCGAAGCCCCTCCATAGACTCGCCTTACGGTCCGGTAAGTCCGAACGCGCCAAGCTTGCCTCTCCGCCAAAAATCTGAATGACCGCCAGTAGTGGCGGCTGTGCTTTCGCTTGCGCAAGCCGATACCTCGGGCGATCCGGTGCGCATGAAGTTATCCGGCATTGAGCACATCTTTCGAACGCTAGGCATCGGCCTGGTCGTTTTCTACCTCTGTGCCCGGCTCTACTCCCTGGCTCTGCCTACCCTGGACCTGTGGGCTTTTCAGGCCCGCCAGTCGGCTCAGCACCCGGTCGCTACCCTAGATGCACAACAAAACGTTACCTCGGTGGACTATACGCTCTGGTCGCCCGGTCGAATTCGCGAATACAAGAAGTCGCTGGCGAGCAAGATCGACCCTCCCATTGCCGTCCTTTCCATACCGAGGATCGGGATACTGGTTCCAGTTCTCGAAGGGACAGACGATTTGGCCCTCAATCGGGGAGTCGGCAGGATTCAGGGTACCGCGCAGCCCGGCGATTCCGGGAATTTCGGCATTGCCGGCCATCGCGACGGGTTCTTTCGCGGGCTCAAGGACATCCGCGATGGCGACTTAATTCAGGTAAAGACCCTTGATAATACTTACGTGTATACGGTCGACGACCTCAGAGTCGTCGAACCGGAGGATGTTTCCGTTCTCAAGAGTCGGGAACAGCCGACGCTGACCCTGGTCACTTGTTATCCATTTTACTTCGTCGGTCCGGCACCCCACCGCTTCATCGTCACCGCCAGCCTCACCAGCGTGGAGGGCCGCGTCCAAGCCTCTCAGAATTTGCCGCGCCAAGATCCAAATCTAGATCCAGATCCAAATCCAAATCCAACAGGGGAGTCTAAAGATGCAAAGAAGAACTAGATTCACAGCACTTGGATTGATGATTGGTGCGTTTCTGCTGCTCACTGCGGCGCGCTTGAACGCCCAGGTACAGACAGAAACGGACACCACTGCAGGTAAGGCGACCAAGACTGTGCAAGTCGAAAAAGGTGAAGTGCTGGTGGTTCAGGGCAACGATCTGATCGTGAAAATGGCAGACGGCACGATCCGCCATTTCCCCAACGTACCAGAAAGTGCCAGAGTCATGGTTGACGGCCAGTCCCTCGGCATTCATGACCTGAAGCCCGGCATGCACCTGCAGCGGACGATCACCACCACCACCACGCCGAAGGTGATTACCACTACCAAGTCAGTTACCGGCACGGTGGTTCAAGTGACCCCGCCGCTCGCCGTCACCCTTCGCCTCGAAGACAATTCTGTCCAACGCTTCAACATTCCGAGCGGCCAGAGATTCAATATCGATGGTCAGAATCTGGACGCTTTCGGCCTCAGACCCGGAATGAGAGTTTCCGCTACTAAGGTTGTCGAGGAGCCCGTTACGTCGGTTTCGGTGCAGAGGATGACGACTGGCACCATGCCGCCTCCGCCTCCTCCGCCTGCGGACGTCCCGGTTCTGGTCGCCGTCGTTGTCCCGGTTGCGGCTCCCGCTCCGGCGCCAGCAGGGGCGCCAGCGGAAGCCCCACCCGCCAAGCTTCCTAAGACTGCCTCGCTTATCCCTTTGATGGGAGCGCTGGGCGTCCTGTTTTGCTGCCTGGCGTTGGGGTTGGCCATCATTCGCAGGATTCGGACGGTCTGAGAACACACGTTCGTGATGTAGGTCGTCTCGTCGGGAGTGACCGAAGATCACGTCACTCCCGGGTTCGAGCCTCGCAAATGCATCGTATTGCCGGTCGGAGCGCATGCGGCGCGCCCTGGCATACTGCTGTTGTGCCCATGCTAAGAACCCGCGGAGTGATGCTCGCGAGGTCCGACCGCCGCAATCAGGTCTCTCCTACGCTCTGCAAAGTACGTGCAACCAGGGCATTCCCCGGGAATATAACCGATCGTAGTGTGAACCAGCCGTTGATGTCCCTTCCGCGGAGCGCCGCGGGACGCGGCCCGTGCTCCACTGCGGCTGCCGCGTGCCTCGAGCACCGTGTGCTCGCGGCCTTCCTGCTCCCGTTAGTAGCTGATGGCCAGCCCCGCTTGTCCTGCGCCAACCACCACGGTATTGATTTTTCGCTGCGGGATGGAGCCTTACAGGTGAATCCAATTGGACAGAATCAGCGCCAGGGAGCCGGCGCCGACAATGACCCAAAGAACCAGTCCCTGCAACAGCGGGCGAAAACCAACGCTCTTCAGCGTTTCCTTGTTCAAGCCCGTGCCGATCAAGAACAGCGTCACGGTCAAACCGATTCTTCCGAGATGGCCGAGCAGCCCGAAAACGGTGCTGCCGGAAGGCAGCAGGGTATTCAACAGCGCGGCCATCACAAACAGCAGGATGAACCACGGCCACTGCAATCGCGCCTTGCTCTTCACTGTCAGGGCCGTCGCAAAGGACAACGGCACGATCCACAACGCCCGCGCCAGCTTTACGGTCGTCCCCACCGCCAGCGCCGCCGGCCCGTACTTTGCGGTCGCACCCACAACCGAGCTGGTGTCATGTATCGCCAGCGCCGACCACAGCCCGAACTGCGCTTGGCTCATGTGCAGCGCGTAACCGATTGCGGGAAAGAGAAACAGCGCCAAAGAATTCAGGATGAATACGGCTCCGAGGGAGACCGCCATCTCTTCCTCATTGGCGTTTGCAATCGGGCCGACGGCCGCGATTGCGCTTCCCCCGCAGATGGCGGTCCCTGCGCTGATCAGGAACGCCGATTTCCTTTCGACCTGGATGAGGTAGCCGAGGCCCAGCCCCAAAAGCATCGCCACGGTGATGCTGGCAGCCGTGTACAGGAAACCGGACCGCCCCGCGTGCGCCACTTCTTGAAGATTCATGCCAAAGCCGAGCGCCACCACCGAGGCCTGCAGCAGAAATTTCGCCAGGCGCTTGCTGTGCAGATGGAAGGGATGCGCAAAGGAGAATCCATAAACCAGCCCGCCGAGCAGCGCAATGGGCGGGGAGATCCATCCACTTGCCGTTAATATCAGTCCCGCGAAAAAGAGGTTCTTGCTCACGCACCAGAGTCTGATGCACGGCAGCAACGCTCGTCCAAGCGGCAATTCTAATTGGCGATTAGCCCTGCTTATCGCTTGGAACCGCCGAAACGCACGGGTCTTCGCGGCAATTTAGAAAGCAGCCGAGCGCGGTCCAACGCGAAACTCCGGAAGGCACCCGCTGGGCCTTGCGGCGGGGGGCCGGTGCGCGAAATGAGGGTAAAGTGACGGGTGACTCTGAGCCCGTCGACCTCAGCGACTTTCAGGGCGCCTAGTTCGAGCTCCTTGGAGATGGCCCAGCGCGAGACGAAGCCCACCCCGAGACCCGCTTCCACCGCCGACTTGATGGCCTCTGTCGAATCCAGGTTCATGACCTTCTTAAACGACCTCAGCCTGCTGCGGGCCTTTTCGAGGGCTTGCTCCACAACCCGCCGCGAGCCGGAACCGTGCTCGCGCATCAAGAGAGTCGACGCCAGCAGCTGTTCTCTCGTCATCTGCTGCGAGACAAAATGCGGCGGCGCAATCAGGACCAATTCGTCTTCCATGAATGGCTCCGCGTGCACTTCGCGGTGCCGCGACGGGCCCTCGATCAGGCCTATAGCAACGCTGTCTCCAAGAAGGAGCTCCACAATCTCGCTGGTATTCCCGCTGTGCAGTGAGAACTCTACGCGCGGATGTTCGTCGAGAAACGCTCCAAGCAGCCGAGGCAGCACGTACTGTGCTATCGTCGTCGAGACTCCGAGCGCAAGTTCGCCGGACTGCTGGCCTTGCCCCGCCAGAAGCTCCTGCTCGGCCCGAGCGACGATCGTTGCGAGGTTTTGCGCGTACTTCATGAGCTTTATGCCTTGTCTTGTTAGCGCGACCCGGCCCGCGGCGCGGTCGAAAAGACGCACCCCCAGATCGTCTTCGAGCGCTTTGATCTGCTGCGTAACAGCTGGCTGAGTGAGGAAAAGATGCTCGGCGGCTTTACGAAAGTTCAGATGCTCAGCGACCGTGCGAAACACTTTGAGGCGGAAATTCTCCAGCTTGGTCATAGGATGATTATCCACGGATCCCACGGGTATTCGCCTTGCCAGCACACCCTCCTCCCGCCACAATTCGAACTTTCCCAAATGACGATCTCCCGGCGTATACTCAGCTTGATGACGGCTGCTTGCTGGCACCTTGTCGAACTTCCCAAGGCCGAACCCTTCGCCTCCGCACGATGAAGACCCCGCAAACCACTACCACTGCCGAACGCGCTCTGCTGGTTGGTGTAGCCTGGAAGCGTTCCCCCCGCATCCCCGGTGTGGCCGCCGGCGCCCCGGAACGCGAGTCCCTCGCCGAACTGGTCGAACTCGCACGCAGCGCAGGCGCCACCATCGCCGGAACAGTCTTTCAGCTTCGCGACGTCGCCGATCCGGCGACGCTGGTAGGGCGCGGCAAACTCGACGAAATTCGTAGCGAAGCTTACGCCAAGGACGCTCCGCTCATCATCTTCGACAGCGACCTTTCTCCCGTACAGCAGCGCAACATCGAAGCTCAAACCGAATGCCGCGTGATCGACCGCACCCAGCTCATTCTGGATATTTTCGCCCGTCATGCGCGCAGCCGCGAAGGCCAGCTGCAAGTCGAGCTCGCCCAGCTCAACTATATGCTTCCGCGCCTCACCGGAAAGGGAGCCGCCATGTCCCGTCTCGGCGGCAAGAGCGGCGGAGGCGGCGCAGGCGGCGCGGGCGGAGGCGCCGGGCGAATCGGCGTGCGCGGCCCCGGCGAAAAGAAGCTGGAGACTGACCGGCGCCGCATTCGTGATCGGGTGCGCAAGATCCAGAACAGCATCGAGGATGTACGCAAGCAGCGCTCCTTGCGCCGGCAGGCCCGTAACGCCGTGCCGCTAGGCACCGTCGCGCTCGTCGGCTACACCAACGCAGGGAAGTCCACACTTTTCAACGCGCTCAGCAGAGCCGAAGTGCTGGTCTCCTCACGCATGTTCGCTACGCTCGACCCGACGGTTCGCGCGCTGCGCCTTCCGTCGGGACGTCGCGTGCTGGCGTCCGACACGGTGGGCTTTATCCGAGATCTGCCGAAAGGCCTGATGACGGCGTTTCGTGCCACGCTTGAGGAAGTCCAGGAAGCCGCAGTTATCCTGCATGTCAGCGATATTTCGAGTCCCCATCATCGGGAGCTCGACGAAGCGGTGAAGAAAATCCTCGCCGACCTGGGCCTCGCCGGACGTCCCAGCCTGCAGGTCTGGAACAAAACGGATCTGCTCTCGGCGGAGGAGCTGGAAGAATTGCGTAAGGGTGCCACAACCTGCAGCAATGGAGTCGCTCCGCCGGTTCTGGTCTCTGCCGCTACGGGCGCGGGCCTGGCCGCGCTGCTCGAGCGGATTGACCAGGTGCTGCCGGTCGATCCCGTTGTGAAGCTCTCGCTTCGCCTTCCGCTGAGCGAAGGCCGAACGCTTGCGCTCGTTCACGCGCTCGGCAAGGTCATACACGCCGAAGTCAGCGACTCGCATATGCTGATGGAAGCCGAGGTCCCGGATTCTATGGCTCGTCGTTTGAAACTGCGGGACTTCGCGCTCAACGGAACATCTGTGCCGCAGCTTTCGTCTGACTAAAGTGAGGTCCTGCCATGGCTGCTTTCCTGTTGTGGTGCATCCTGCTGGTTTTGTGCTGGCCGCTGGCGCTGCTGGCGTTGATCGCCTATCCCTTCGTGTGGCTGATTAGTCTTCCGTTCCGCATCATCGGTATCACGCTCGCAGGCGTCTTCGCTCTGCTGAGCGCCATCCTGCTTCTGCCCCTGCGATTGTTGCGCGGACCGCGCGCCATCTGAGCGCTGTCTTTGGACGAGGAGCGCTTTGGCAGCGTTCCCACATTCCCGCTGTTAATCCGTTAGTACACGCCACGGCGACGTCGCCGGAGCTGCATGATTTTACAGGGTTTACGACCTGTGTGTCTGCGAAATAGGCTAGTACTCGTGCGGTGGAAATTCTTGTGGAAATCGATTCGGCTACTTTTTGTATACCGCTCAGTACATTCCCCGGAATGCTGTCCAAAGCTCTTTTTTCCTCCTGTAACCTGTTGAAAATACGATATTTGGCTGTTGTTAAGCCGCGATGAAAGCGGATCAGCAGGCCTGCCAGGTGCACGTTTTCTTGCCCGCGATTTGCACAGCCTTAGGGCAAATCTGTTACGAAACGGTATACATGCTTTCGCGCGAACCCGTTCCACGGCCGATTACTCTAAGAGCACCATCGCCGGCCGCCGGCCGGCCTGCCGCGGGCGTTGACGCCCACTGCTACCAGGCTTATAGTCGTTTTCGGCGCCGTTTCCCGACCCCAACTGACGGTTGCTGCGCTAAAGCGCCATGAACCTTCCCAATTCGCTAACGCTGCTGCGCATTTTTTTCGTGCCCGTGCTGATTGTAGTCCTGTTGACGCGCAGCCCCAACGTGGAACTGTGGGGATTCCACATGCGGTTCGAATTTTGGGGCGTGCTGATTCTGCTGGCTGCTGCGGGAACCGACTGGGCGGACGGGTATTTTGCGCGCCGCCGCCTGCAGGTGACCACGCTAGGCATCCTGCTCGATCCCATTGCCGACAAACTGCTTATTTCCGCCGCTTTCATCTCGCTGGTGGACATGCACCTGGTGCAGGCGTGGATGGTGGTGATTATCATCGGCCGCGAGTTCACGGTTCTCGGTTTACGCAACATCGCTTCGGCGGAGGGATTTACCATCGCCGCGTCCGCTCTGGGAAAGACGAAGATGGTTCTGCAGGTTTGCGCGGTAGCGGTGCTGATTGCAGGCTCCAATCGTCCGTATCTGCAGCCCCTCGCTCAGATTCTTGTGTGGCTGGTGGTGGCCAGCGCGCTGATCTCGGCCGCGCAGTATTTTTACCGTTTCTGGAACCAGCTGGATGATCGCATCAAGCAGCGCCGAAAGTTGCGCATGATGGAAGCTCCCGCAAAGTCCGAGGATGTCGTCCCGTCCTGAGAACGGTTTCTCGGCCGAAGAGCGGCGCGCCATGCTGGCTCTCGCTCGCTCCACAATCGTGGGCGCTCTCAGGAATAGCCCGGCAAGAATCCCCGGCCCGGAGCCGGCTTGCTTCTCCATCCGTCGTGGCCTTTTCGTCACCGTGCACGTGGCCGGAAAGCTGCGCGGCTGCATCGGTGTGATCGAAGGCCGCGAGACCGTGCGCGAAAGCATCATCCACTGCGCGGAAAGCGCGGCGTTTCACGACCCGCGTTTCCCCTCATTGCGAGCCACGGAGATGGAGGAACTGCAGATCGAAATCTCCATTCTGTCCGAGCTTGCTCCGATTTCTCCTGAGAGCATCGAAATTGGCAAGCACGGCTTGTTTGTCGATTCCGGCTCGCATCGGGGCTTGCTGCTGCCGCAAGTAGCGGTGGAGCATGGTCTATCGAGCGAGCAATTCCTCCAAGAAACCTGCCGTAAGGCGGGTTTGCCGCGCGACGCGTGGCGACGCGCCGAAACCAAGCTGTTCGGCTTCAGCTGCGAAATCTTTCACGAAGACGGTCCCGCGGAAGCGGTGGCCTGCTAAGGAAACCAAAAACAAAGCCCGCGGAAAACGTCTCCGCGGGCTCCTCCCTGCACCAGAACTTTTCAGCCCTAAGTCTACTCCAATTCTACGTAATCGCCAGCGAAGATTTCGCGTCGCGAGGTGGTGATCATGACCGTCGCGGCATTCTGGCTGACGTTCAGGACGATTCCTTCGCCGAGAACCTCGCGGGGCAGATCATTCCAGCTGTAGTTTCTCGGGTTTTCCCCGAATCCATACAGGCGGTCCTGATAATTCTTCTCTAGCGGGATCATCTCCGCATGAGTTCCCTGGTACCGGAAGACGCGGAAATAGTCGCCGACGTTGACGCCTTGTGATTTTCCAAGATTGACGTAGATCGTATACCAGCGCCCGCTCATCTGGGCGGTACTCTTGCCGTATACCACCATCGCAGTTGGTTTGCCGCTCGCCGGCGCCAGCGCGTCGAATTGGCTGGCATCCTTGAAAGGTCCGGAAGGCCGCTCGGAATAAGGAAGCACGATGTCGGCGCGCTGCATATAGTCGCAGCTGAAAGAGATCCTGGCAATCGAGACGTTGGGTTGCGTCTTGATGACCACCAGTTGGCCGAGGTCAAGGAAGTAGGTCCCCATCGCTTCTTCAAGCTTGTACTGATACTTGAACCACGGCACGCGCAGCGGATCGCGGTCGGGACGAATCACCGAGAAGCGGTCGCCTTCCTTGACGCCCTGGTTCGATCCTTTGCTGAGATAGACGATGTCCCCGAAAAAAAACGTCATCTTGGTTTCCGACTCCTCGCCGCTGACCAGGCGAAGGTCGTCCGGGATCTTGTCGCCCGAATAGAAGCCCGAGCAGTAAACGGAGCTTTTCCAGGGGTGATCGGGGCCGCTTACGGGGTGCGCGCTCTGCACGGGCGCTTCCTGCGCCCAGCAAATGGCCGCGCTAAACAGTAGCGAAACACACAAACGTAGAAAGGTCGTGCGCATCACCAACTCCTTTGTCGACACACGCCCGGGGGGGGCCGTGCGGGGACGATCTCACACCGAAAATAGCAGTGGGTTTTAGTACCGTCAAGAAAATGGCTGGACCTGCTTTACACATTTGATACGTTCATGCTATATCTTTTATTTTCAGTAATATGCCAGCGCCACCCGAACCTCGCCTGCCTTTCCAGGACCGCCTTTGTGCGGTAGTTGCCACCCCCTCAGCGGCGGAAGCCCTCCGGCAGTTGAAGCAGGCATTGCGGTATACGCGTACCGTGGAGCTGCGGCTCGACTGGTTGCGGTCAGATCGCGAGCGCTCCAGGCTGCTTACCGCTCTGCGGCGTTGCCAGACGAAAGGGATCACTCTGCTGGCAACCTGCCGCCGCGTGCTCGGCGGCGGGAAACTCGCGGGAGGCGCGGAAGCCGAGCTTTACTGGCTGACGCAAGCGCGGGTAGCCGGATGCCAGTGGTGCGACCTCGAAATGGAGACTTTGCGCGAGCTGCCGAACCAGTGCGCGCGCTGCTATCCGCTGCCTGAGAAGATCCTGCTGTCGTTTCACGATTTTGAGCGGACCCCAGCGCTGCCGCGGCGCCTGGTTCGCGACGAGCGCACTGAAGCAGACGCGCTGAAGATCGCGGCGTGCGCGCGCACCTTGCATGACAGCTTGCGCTTGCTGCGGCTGGCGCGCCATTCGAGAGACATAGTCGCGGTTGCCATGGGAGAGGTGGGTTTGCCGGCGCGGCTGCTGGCACTGCGAGAGGGAAGCGCGCTGGCATACGCCCCGGTCACGCGGGCGACGGCGCCGGGGCAGGTGAGCCTGCACGATTTCAAGAAGCTGTATCGCGCGGATGCGGCAAACCGCGAGACGGAGATTTACGGTGTCATCGGAAATCCGATCGGGCACTCACTTTCGCCGCTGCTGCACAATACGGGCTACGTCCGGGCGAAGCGCGACGCCATGTTTCTGCCGTTCCTGGTGGAGGATCTGCGGGAATTCGTCAAGGCTATTCCCGAATTTCGATTGCGCGGCATCAGCGTGACCATTCCGCACAAGCAAGCAATCATGAGCTACCTCGACCAGTGCGAGCCGATGGCGGAAAAGATCGCAGCGGTCAACACCGTGGTGGTTCTGAAGAACGGAAAGCTGCGCGGATCGAATACCGACTGCATCGGAGTTTTGCGCGCACTCGAGGGAAAGCTCGATCTGCGGGACAGCCGCGTGCTGATCTTCGGAGCCGGCGGCTCGGCGCGCGCCGCGGCCTTCGCCCTGGCCGGCGCCGGAGCGGAAGTGCTGATCTGCGCGCGGCGCGCCGCGGCGGCCCGTGAGCTGGCCCGCGCCTGCCATGGGCAGGCGATCGCGCGGCGGCATGTGCCATCGGCTTGCTTCACATTGATCGTGAACGCCACGCCGGTCGGGATGCATCCGGACGCTGACGTTTCTCCTCTTTTGCCGAAAGAGCTGAACGCGCCGTTGGTGATGGACTTGATTTACCGCCCGATGCGCACCGCATTGCTGCGGATCGCGGCCAGGAAGGGAAGGGTCGTGATCTCCGGTGTCGAGATGTTCCTGGCGCAGGGCTTGGCGCAGTGGGAGCTGTTCATGGGCGAACCACCGCCGGCAGCGGCCATGCGGCGTGCGGTACTCGAAAAACTGCGCGCCGACGAATCTGCCCGGGGACGATGACCAGGTGGCCGGGGCCGCGCTTAGCGCGGGGCAAGCGGGATCCGCTCTTTTCGTGGATAATTGACGCACGGAAACCCAGCCATAGGTCCGGCGATTGTGGTTTTCCCAGTACTGACGACAGACGGGTGGTTACCGCGCCATGATCCAGCCGACCTTCGCCCTATTTAGCCGTCTCGCCAAACAGGGGAACCTAATCCCTATTTATGACGTTTTCTCCGCCGACCTGCTGACGCCGGTGAGCGCTTATCTGCGCATGGCGCAGGGCGCGCGGTATTCGTTTTTGCTGGAATCGGTAGAGGGCGGAGAAAAGATCGCGCGATACACTTTCGCCGGCGCCCACCCGGAAGAAGTATTCCGCTATGCCAACGGAGCGTGCGTTTTGGAGACGCGCGACCGCCTCATCTGGGAAGAGAAAGATCCCATTACCTTCCTGCGCGCGCACATGGAGCGCTATCGCCCGGTGCGGATCGCGGGATTGCCTCCCTTGATCGCCGGCGCCATTGGATATTTCAGCTACGACATGGTGCGGCTGATCGAGAAGCTGCCGCGAGAGTTGCGTGACAACATCGGGCTGTTCGACGCGGTGCTCATGTTTTATCACGGTCTCGTGGCGTTCGATCACGTGCAGCACCGCTTGTGGATCGTGCGCAACGTCTTTACCGAGGGAGCGGGCAGGCTCGAGGAAAAATACCATGCTGCGGTGCGCGAAATCGAGCGGACGCGGAAGCTGCTGGAACAGCCGGTGGCTGCCGAACAGGCCAAGCGCCAAAACAGCAAGCCCGTTGAAACGCCGCGGGTGACTTCCAATTTCAAAAAGCCTGCCTATCTGGCCGCGGTGAAGAGAGTGAAGCGGTACATCCGCGCCGGGGACGCTTTCCAGGTGGTGATCAGCCAGCGCTTCTCGGCCAAGACCCAAGCGCAACCGTTTCAGATTTACCGCGAACTTCGCGCCCTGAACCCGTCGCCGTATCTGTTCTTCCTGCAACTAAACGACGTGGCGGTGGTGGGCAGTTCTCCGGAAATGCTGGTGAAGGTGCAAGGACGGGAAGTCTTTTACCGCCCGATTGCGGGAACGCGGTGGCGGGGCAAGAACGAAGCAGAAGACGCGACGCTGGAGCGCGAGATGCTCGCCGACAAGAAGGAACGCGCCGAGCACATCATGCTGGTCGATCTGGGGCGCAATGACCTGGGCCGCGTTTGCGAGTACGGGACCATCCGCGTCGAAAAGCTTATGACTGTCGAGCGGTATTCGCATGTGATGCATCTCGTTTCGAGCTTGCGCGGGCGGCTTAGGCCGGACGTGGATTGCTTCGATGCGCTGATGGCGTGTTTTCCTGCCGGCACCGTTTCCGGGGCGCCCAAAGTGCGCGCCATGGAAATCATCGAAGAGCTCGAAACGACTCGGCGCGGCATTTACGCCGGCGGGATTCTGTATCTGGATTTCGCCGGGAATCTGGATTCCTGCATTGCACTGCGCACCATGGTGGTCAAAAACGGCGTGGCGTACATTCAAGCCGGAGGCGGAATTGTGGTCGATTCCACGCCCACCGGCGAATACCAGGAGTCGGTGAACAAGTCCAAAGCCTTGCTTCGCGCGCTGGAAGCCGCACACAATCGGAAATGAAGGAAGCCATGATTCTGCTGCTGGACAACTACGATTCTTTCACCTACAACCTGGCGCAATATCTCGGTGAACTGGGTTGCGAAGTAGAAGTGCATCGCAACGACAAGATCTCTGTCGACGACATAGCGCGGCGCAAGCCCGAGCGCATTGTGATCTCTCCCGGGCCGTGTACGCCCGAGGAGGCGGGCATTTCGATTGAGCTGATCCAGCGGCTGGCGGGAAAGTTCCCGATATTGGGCGTTTGCCTGGGGCATCAGGCGATGGGCGCCGCGTACGGCGGCAAGATTGTTCGCGCGCCGAGGATCTTTCATGGAAAAACCAGCGAGATCCGGCACGACGGCAAAGGCATATTCCGCGATTTGCCGAAACCGTTTACGGCGACACGCTACCACTCGCTGATTGTGGAAAAAAAGTCGCTGCCGCGGGAGTTGACGATTACGGCCGAAACGCCGGACGGAACCATCATGGGCTTGCGGCACCGCAAGCACAAGATGGAGGGCGTGCAGTTTCATCCGGAATCGGTGCTGACCCCGGACGGCAAGAAGCTGCTGCAAAATTTCCTGCAGCTGTAGCCAGGGAGAGCTGGCGCCCAGGCGCACAACTCCGTCGCCCGCGGCCCGCAGCTGCCATGACCGCAGCGGGATTTACCAATCCAGGTCGGCCAGAAGGGCGGCGTAGATTTCAATGCCGTTCCACAGATTGCCGAGCCGCAGGTTCTCGTCGGCGCTGTGCTGGCGATTGTCGTAGTTGACGATGGGCACGCCGATCCAAGGCAAGCCGAGATCCTCGAAGATGTACATCGGTACGCTGCCGCCGAGCATGGGCGCGACAACCGTTTGATTGTTGGTGGCCTGCTGCATGACCCGGACCAGCGCGATAGAGACGGGCAAGTCCATGGCCGTACGCGAGGCGCGGTAACCACCTTCGTCGACGACTCTGGCGATGCGCGGGTGTGTGCGGCGCTCATCCATGGTCGGGTTGCGATCCACCACAAAGAATCCCTGCTTGCGGATAAAACCCGTGATCTGCTGGAACTTGGTCTGGGGATCTTCGCCGGTCACCAGACGAGCGTCGAGGGAAGCTTCCGCTTTGTCGGGGACGATGTTGTTGGCCTGCTTCCCGACGTTACCACTGCGAATTCCACGAACGTTGAGCGAAGGCTCCGCGAGCAGCTCCATCAGCTTCTTGCCGCTGCCATCGGGCTTGGCAATGCCCAGTTCGCGTTCTAGATCGACTTCGTTCGCGGGCATGGCATCCACAGCTGATTTTTCGACAGGACCGAGCGGCGCGATGTCGTCGTAATAGCCGGGAATAAGGACGCGGCCGTTTTCATCCTTCATGGCCGCCAGCAGTTGCGCGAGTTGCATGGCGGGGTTTGGCGCCCAGTTGCCGTAGTGGCCGCTGTGCAGCGATCGCACCGGGCCATATACGGTGATGTCCAGTCCGAGGTCGCCGCGATTGCCGAAGAAAAGCAGCGGGCGTCCGGACTGATGGACAGGACCGTCGCCCGTGATGAGCAGATCGGCCGCGAGCAGGTTCTTGTGGAGCTGCAGGGTTTCCTCGAGGTGAGCTGAACCGGCCTCTTCTTCGCCTTCCAGAATGAATTTCAAGTTGACCGCCAGCGGAATATTGCTAGCCCGCAGGGCGTCGAGCGCCGTTAGCACGGCGACGATGGGAGATTTGTCGTCCGAGGCCGAGCGGGCGTAGATGCGCCAGTCGTCAAAATAGGGATTGGGATTGGCTCCGGCGGCCTCGGGAAAGGGAATACGCCGGCCTCCTGCTTCAATCGCCTTGTCGCGCAGAACGGGTTCAAACGGTGCCTTGTCGGTCCACTCGGATGCGACCACCGGCTGGCCGTCATAGTGCGCGTAGAAGATCACCGTGTGCGCAGCACCCAGGGTGTCGAGCTTGCCGAAAACGACAGGGCCGCTGCCTTCGATCGGAAGAAGATGGGTTTCGACGCCGCGGGCTTCCAGCATCTCCTTGAGGTGCTCCGCGTTTTTCTGAATGTTGGCAGTGTCGCTTGCGACGTTGGGTATGGAGAGAAATTCGCGCAGTTCGCGCACGATGCGGTCTTCGTTGCCAGTCCGGTAGGCGCGTACCTCTTCGACGACATGCGCGGTGAGCGGAAGTTTCTTCTGGGCTTCCGTTTTGCCGCCTGCGGACGATTGCGCCATCACGGGCGGAAGGTACAGCGCGCACACGGCAAATAAGAGCGGTGTCTTGATGTTCAATTCGTTCACCCGCAGCGGAGTTTAAGCCAGTCGCACTCAGGCGCATAGATCGTTCGCCGGGCTCAAGATAATCCAGTGTGCTATTGTAGCGACTCAAGCCAAGGATGAGCCAACTTACATTTAATTTGCAGCCCGAGCGCCGCTCCCTGACGGTGAGCGAATTGACGGCGCGCATCCGCGACCTGCTGGCGAAAAACTTCCTGCATGTGCTGGTGGAAGGCGAAGTCTCGAATTGCCGGGAGGCGCAGTCCGGGCACATCTATTTCACGCTGAAGGACGACAAGGCCCAGGTGAGGTGCGTGTGGTTCCGGCAGCAGATGCGCGGGGTGAAGTTCCGCCCCGAGGACGGGCTGAAGGTGACGCTCAGCGGCTCGATCGGTGTTTATGAGTCGCGCGGCGAGTATCAGATTTATGTGGAA
>Ga0306920_100004535_pt1 | contig 17795 bp, 9 predicted proteins | sample flu12Cox44000170_FD_204666 | JGI IMG/M metagenome (GOLD analysis project Ga0306920, IMG submission 204666) | Lab enrichment of tropical soil microbial communities from Luquillo Experimental Forest, Puerto Rico - flux4day.12C.oxic.44.000.170 (v2)... | ecosystem: Environmental > Terrestrial >... | reverse complement strand
AGTATGTTCGTGTTTATGGCATGCAACAGGGTAATGCGGTTGGTTATTCGCTTAACGAACTAGCGGTGTTCTCCGCCGTAACGCCGCCAGCAGTTGGGAACGCTGCGGCCAGGGATATTCAAAGCACGCAAGCCACGCTGAACGGCACTGTCTTCTCGACCGGGGGAGAAACTCCGAACGTCGTTTTGTATTATGGAACGTCCGATGGGGGCTCTTCGGCTGCCGCGTGGGCACACCAGGCGGCAATTGGCCCTCAGGCCGGCCGGTTTTCGCTCACAATAACGGGTTTGACTGCCAGCACTACGTACTACTCCACAGCTTTCGCGTCGAACAGTGTCGGCGTTACCTGGGCTACCCCATCTATCTCATTTGCCACCACCGCCCCCGCCACATTGCCGGTAATCACCAATTTGCCAGCCTCAAATATCCAGGGATCGAGCGCGGTGCTCTCGGGCCAGATCCTGGATTCCGGCGGTGGCGGAGAAACGCCGGCAGTGACGATTTATTACGGAACAAGCGATGGCGGCACCAGCCCTGCCGCGTGGGCCAACAATATTTACCTCGGGCCACAAGCGGGGGATTTCGGTGTCACCATCACCGGGCTGACAACCAATACCCTCTATTACTTCAGAAGCGCTGCTGCCAATTCTGCCGGCACCGCGTGGGCTTCATTTTCCGGTTCATTCACCACGCCGAACGCCTCCGCTCTCGTCTCAGCGCTTACCTGGCATTATGACAATACACGGCAGGGAGCGAACACGAACGAAACCACTCTCACACCGGCAAACGTAAACGTTGGCAGCTTCGGGAAACTGTTTTCCTATACGGTCGACGGACACATTTACGCGCAACCGCTGATTTTACCCAATGTCAACGTACCCGGCAAAGGGACGCACAACGTGGTTTACGTGGCGACACAGCATAACAGTATTTATGCCTTCGATGCTGATAGCAATGCAGGCGCCACGGGCGGCCTGTTGTGGCACACGAATATGGGAACTTCCTCCGCCACGCCAAACAGCGATTACGGAAACCGCTACGGGCCCTATCACGACATCAACCCTGAGGTCGGCATCACCGGCACACCCGTGATCGATCCTGCCTCAGGCACTATTTATTTCGACGTCTTCACCCATGAAGGCACGCAATATTTCCACCGCATTCACGCCTTGGACGTTGCCACCGGCGTCGAGCGTTCTTATGGGCCTGTGCTTGTTACTGCGTCTGTGCGTGGAGGTGGAGTTGGCAGTTCGGGCGGCGTGTTGCCATTCAGCCCCATCCAGAGCTTGCAGCGACCCGCGTTGACCTTGGTGGGAGGTGTTCTGTTCGTCGTGTTTACAGGGTACGCCGATACCGATCCATATCACGGCTGGGTGCTTGGCTACGAAGCTTCGGCCCTACGCCAGTTAACGAACTATATTTTCAACACCTCGCCTAACAGCACCATAGCGGCTTGGGGACCAAACGCCGGTGAATGTGGCATTTGGATGGCCGGTAACGGCTTGAGCGTCGACGCCAATACCAATCTTTATTTTGAAGTCGGCAACGGGCCTTTCAACGCCAATACCGCCGGCGGCACTGAATACGGCGACAGCTTCGTCAAACTCGCTGTCTCGAGCACGCTGCAAGTCGCAGATTACTTCACGCCCTATAACCAGGCCAGCCTGGCATCCTCAGACTCGGATCTTGGTTCGGGGGGTCCATTATTGCTGCCTGATGAGGCAGGTAGCGGAACACACCCTCACTTGATCGTCGGCTGCGGGAAAGAAGGCACCATCTACCTGGTAGATCGCGACAACATGGGCCATTACAACTCGGTCGACAACAGCCAGATCGTCCAATCGCTCCAAAATGCTGTGGGTGGAACCTGGAGCAGCCCGGCCTATTTCAATCATCGAATTTATTACCACGGGTCTGGTGATGTTCTGAAGTCTTTTACGATCAACAACGCGGCCATGACGGTTTCCTCGAGCTCGACTACGAGCTACGGCTATCCTGGCGCAACTCCCGTCGTCTCGGCCAATGGCACGCAAAACGGCATTGTGTGGGATCTCCAGACCGACGCGAACAGCAGCAGCGGTCCCACAATCCTGCACGCTTACAATGCAACAAATGTTGCCCTGGAGCTTTATAACAGCAGCCAAAACCTGACCCGCGACAATCCCGGTGGCGCGGTTAAATACACAGTGCCTGTTGTGGTTAATGGCAAGGTTTACGTAGGCGCACAGTTTGCCCTTTCAGTATTCGGCAATGGAGCCTTCCTCCCTACACCGCTCATTGCACCGAATGGCGGCGTGTTCACCAACTCCGTCACCGTTTCAATCAGCGTTTCAACCCCCGGCGCAACGCTATATTACACGGTCGATGGAACAACGCCGACGACCAACTCAATCCTCTACAGTGGATCGTTTGTGCTCACGAACTCCGCTGTCGTACAGGCGGTCGCAGCAAAACCCGGCTCAGTGAACAGTGGCGTGGCCAGTGCGAGCTTTTTGAATAGCTCAGCTATCGGCAATGGCAGCGGCTTGCTAGGTCAATACTGGTCCAACCACTTGCCCACGGCTCCATTCTCAGGCCCAGCCACCGTGACGCGAACTGATGCTCAGGTCGATTTTAATTGGGGCAACGGATCGCCCGATCCGAAAATCAGCGTGGACAATTTTACCGCCCGATGGACGGGCGCGGTTGAGCCTCAGTTTAATGAGGCTTACACGTTTTACGCGACTACCGATGACGGAGTACGTTTGTTTATCAACGGGCAGGAAATTATCAATCAGTGGGTGGACCAGGCGCCTACCGAATCAAGCGGCACCATAGCGTTGAAGGCCCAGGAGCGTTACAACATCGAGATGGATTATTACGAGCACGGCGGAGGAGCCGCAGCCAGTCTTTCCTGGGGCAGCCCGTCGACCCCGAAGGCAATTATCCCCACTACTCAGCTGTATCCCATCAGCAATCCGGCGCCGGGCGTCGTCTTGAACAGCCCCATCAATGGCGCCTCTTACACGGCTCCGGCCAGTGTGACCCTGGCCGCCACTGCGGCAGCACAATACAACAGTATCGATTCGGTTGTCTTCTTCGCCAACAGCACCATGCTGGGCGCAATCAGCAATAGCCCCTATGTTTTTACGACGACGGGTCTGGCCTCAGGAAACTATTCTATCAGGGCTGTGGCGATCGATGGAAGCGGCCTCATGTCCACCTCCGGGCCGGCCAACATAACCATTACCTCGGGCTCCGGCGCGCCTTACGGATTGGGTTCGCGCTCAACGGTGCAGGCGTTTTTGAACATGCCGCATCTGTTCGATACCACTCAATTGCCTGCCAAACTGTCTCAAACCGGCGTGTTCACGGACACTCCCAACGCAACTACCATCGCGGGATTCATCCCCTACGCACCCAACACGCCGCTTTGGTCCGACGGCGCTCTCAAGACGCGTTGGATGGCGGTTCCGTACGGCGGAGGCCCCCAGACTCCCGATCAGCAAATCTCTTTTTCGCCCACCGGAGAGTGGGCTTTCCCCAATGGAACCCTGTTTGTGAAGGAGTTCGATCTGGTCACCGATGAAACCAATCCCAATGCCCCGCATCGGCGTTTGGAGACTCGCTTGCTTGTGCGCGACATCAATGGCGGTGTGTACGGTGTGACTTACAAATGGCGCGCCGACAATACCGACGCCGATCTCTTAACCGGCAGCCTCAACGAGGATATCATCATCACGAACTCGAGCGGAACGCGGACTCAAACCTGGTACTACCCAAGTCCGGCCGACTGCCTGACGTGCCACACCCCTGTGGCGAATTACGTCCTGGGCGTCAAAACCCGGCAACTGAACGGCAGTTTCACTTACAATGCTTCCGGTGTGACCGATAACCAATTGCGCACACTTAATCACATCGGACTGTTTAATCCGGCGATTGATGAGGCAGGCATTGGTTCGTTCGCACAACTGGTCTCCATCACAAATGAAGCTGCCAGTCTCGAAGATCGTTTTAGATCCTACATCGACGCCAACTGCGCTCAGTGCCACCGGCCGGGAGGACCCGGAACCACCTTTGACGCGCGCTATGACACACCGCTCACGAATCAGAACATTGTCAACGCTAACGTCCTTGGAAATCTTGGTTACGATAATGCACACGTCGTAACGCCACGTGATATCTGGCGTTCCATCCTGTACCAACGTGCCAACAGCACTGACAATCTGATTAAAATGCCGCAGCTGGCGAGGAATTTGGTCGATACGAACGCCATGACCATGATCGCGGCATGGATCAATAGCTTGTCCGGGACGCCGGCCTTGGCGCCGCCTTCGATCACACCGAATGGGGGCACATTCAGCGGGCCGGTTGCGATTTCCTTGCAGCTTGCGGACACAAACGCGACCTTGCGTTATACCCTGGACGCGAGCTTGCCGACGTCAAATTCCACGCTTTACGCCGGGCCGTTTTTGTTGACCAACAGCGCAACCGTTAAGGCGAAGGCTTTTGAAGCCGGGTTCAACGACAGCGTCGCGGCCCAGGCCCAGTTTGCCGTTGCAGTTCCAGCCGCCGTATTTTTCCTGCCCGGAAGTTTCTTCACCAACGGCGCGTTTCAAATGCGCGCCTCGGGCGTGCAGGGCAAGACCTATCTCCTGCAGGGGACAACTAACTATTCCAACTGGTCAACGATTAGCACGAACGTTCCGGCTGCAAATACATTTAACCTGTTGGACGGCGGTGCGAACAATTTCCAGTGGCGTCTTTACCGATTGATCCAATTGCCCTGAGGTTCATTCGTTCCTGGGGGACAGACGTTTTTGAATCAAGTTAGTGGAAATCAGGCCATTGATACTCGTGTGCGATCGCTTCCAGGATCCGAGCGATGGCCCCTGAATCGTCGTTGACGTTGATCAAGATCACCGCGCCCTGACCTCGAAGAGCGTAACCTGTCATAATCGCGTCGAACCCTTCATCCCGTCCATTGTGCACAAATCGGAGTGTCTCGCCCTTGCCCAGCAAAAATACTCCCAATCCATCCATTTCCCCCTGATCAGTCACCATCTGACGCGTCGTTGATTGAGAGATCACGGGATTGGATTTGGCTTTGAGGGAGCGCTGAATTCCGATAGCGAAGCTCGCCAAATCGGACGCTGTGGTCCACAACCCCGCAGCAGCCATCTCGGGATAAACGTGCCATCGACCGGGAACCGCTTTGTCACCTCCATAATAACCCGTTGCCGCAGCAGTTGAGCGGCTTTCAGGCAAAGGTTGGTCGTATGTGCTGTTGGTCATTGCGAGTGGGCCCAGCACGCACTCCTGCATGAAATTTGGGAATGGTTCGCCAGTCACATCGATGATCAGTTGTTGCATTACGGTGTAACCTCCGCCCGAATAGCGCAGCTTACTGCCGGGAACAAGGTCCACTCGAATCGGTGGCGTGTTGGCAGGTTTGACTCCGTCCAAAATTTCTACGAGTGTCGGGTGCGGCTCATCCACTGCGTATCCCGGAAAACCGTGCACGGTAAGCCCGGCGCTATGACTGAGGATACTCCGCAAAGTGACTTTTTTGGTTTTCGTGAACTCATTTTCAGGAACCTTCCACGTTTTCAGTTGGGTGTTCACATCTGTATCCAAAGACAGCTTTCCCTTATCGACCAAATGCAGAGCGCCAAGAGCAGCAACAGATTTGCTCACCGAACCAGCCAGGAACAAAGTCGACGTCGTTACCGGTCTACTCGATTCCTTGTCGCAAACCCCATATCCTTTTGCCATGATAATCCTGCCATCTTCAATCACAGCCAAAGACAGTCCCGGAATGTGGCGCTTTTGAATTTGAATTTCGATAAAGTCGTCCAGCTTGTCCGCTCGGGCATTTGCAGCACCTGCGATGATCAAAACGCCTGTCCAGACACCCAAACGTACCCAACCCCTAACTCTCCACCTGCACGGCCCCATTTGAATTTGATGAGTACGACCGCCGGGCAGAGAGTGCTTCTTCATACGGTATTAGAGACCATGGGGCCAGAGAAGGCTCACGCCAAGCTCTAAAGCGAAAGGGCGCGATTGGAAGTAATTGAAAGCAGGAATCGCGAACGGGCTGGCGTGCACCGTTTCAGCCGCAGCGTAGAGTTTAATTCTGGTGTATCGCCAGCTTGAGTCGGCAGGCGCGTGCAAAGCCCCTGGCGCGCCGAACTGTTGGCTCTCCTGCCGAATAAATTCTGCGATACAGCTAATGGAAATCTGCGCTACTTATGGCGGCCGCAATCACCTCCCCTGCTGGGTTTCGCTGTACCCGGGCATGTGCTGCTTCTCCCAAGACTCGAAGTTACCATCCGGCTCCGAATGGAGCTGACCAGAGCCATCCACGAAACAGTAGGCTTTTATCCAGGTTCCATCGCTGGCCTGCGTGGCTTGTTTCTCTCGAAAAAGAATCTTGCTGGTATCTGCTTCATTCGTGGTGGAGCCCGTATAGACAATTTCAAACCGATTCGTGACCTGTGCGATGAATTGATCTCTGTCGCGCAGCACATCACCCGGGTTCATGTCGGCCCTCAACGCCTCATCCATGTATGGAATGACCTGAGCAAAGTCGCTGGGAAATTGATCCAGATGATTGTTGGCATACATCCGAAAGGCGTAGCCAACAATCTTGGCGTGCCTTTCACGGGCCTGGCGACGGCGTTGACCTCGGAGCACCTTCGCCGCCACGTTACAGGTGTCCCGGTGTAACCATCCTCCTAACATCACTGGCCCTGAGATTCGCTCGGCGCTTCGAGCCAGATGAATGAACACTGTTTGAGTGACATCCCGAGCCAAATCGCCCTCGGTCCCAACCAGGCGCACCGCGGTCGAATGCACAAAATCGATGTAACGTCTCACCAGCTCCCTAAAAGCCCCTTCCGATCCGGTCCGGGCGTATTCCTCTAACAGTGATGCGTTGTCCGTCATTTTCTACTCAATACTAAAACCCCGCGAGTGCGGGAAAAGGGACATTTAGAGACGTTAAAACGTCAAAAGTGTTAAAAATCGTTAAAACGTGAAAACAGGCTACGGTCGCAACCTTTTAACATTTTCTACAGGTTTTATGAGGTCCTATTTCATCTTGTTCGCCCTGGCAGACCTGCGCAAGCTGACATGAGCCATGAATACTGTGGCCTCTGACGCTAGCGAGTCTATCACACCTCGCTCTCACCACCGTCGGTGGGATCATTGGTTCTTCTCCGGCATGGCAGTCCTCATCCTGGGGTCGGTATTTCTAGGGTTCGCGCGGAGCTATTATATGGCCGGCGTATTCAGAGCCCGGCTTCCCAGTTTGTTGATTCACATTCATGGAGCGGTTTTTTCTTGCTGGATCCTTTTGTTCATCGGGCAGACTTCACTTATTGCCACCAAACGAGTCGACTGGCATCGGCGGCTCGGCCTCTTTGGATTCGGGCTGGCCTGCGCGATGGTACTAATTGGGCTGTGCGCCTCCACCCAGGTGTTGAACCGTCCGCCGGCACTGGGTGAATCTCCGCGCGGGCCTCGCGCTTTCTTCGTTGTGCCGTTATCGGACATGCTGGTTTTTTCAATACTGATCTATTTTGGGTTGAGGTTTCGCTCGAACGCGGCGGCGCATAAACGTCTTATGCTAATTGCCACGATCGCGATTTTAGATGCTGCATTCGTTCGCTGGCCGGTTTCTGCGGAATGGTGGACCTTGCGCGTCGCACAAATGTGCGCTTACCCATTGTTGCTGATGATAGCCGCTTACGATCTCTGGTCACTCGGTAAAATCCATCGCGCTACTCTTTTAGCGAGTGCGCTGCTGGTGTTCTCCCAACAGGTGCGTTCGCCTATCGGACGGACCAGCACCTGGCAAAGCTTCGCTCGAAGCGTGCAGAATGTTACCCGGTCCTGGTTCTGATCAGTATCAAACATGCGCGAAGCGTTTGGAGTGCGCCCAGCTTGCTGACGCTTTCGAAGAGCTCTAGTACGTCAAAAGCGTGACCAAGCTCCACGCACTCCATACGCTTCGCGGAATTTCGTCAGTTGTTGAAAGCGGGCCTTAGAACTTACCTTTGATATCGTCCAAGGCTTTCGCCAGGTCTTTCGCTCTTTTGACGAAATCCTGTTCGTAGATCACGGTAGCCAACACTTTCGTTGCGTCAGGATCCAGGAACAGAACCGTTGGAGGTGTGTAATGAGGATTAGGAGTGTGGAGGGCATCGTCAACGAACTGTAAAACCTTGTGGTTCTCTTCGTAGGCGTCCATAAAAACAAGCACGGCCCTGTCACGAAGGGCAAAGAACGCGTGCAGCGTGGCTCCGCGAGAACTGGTTTGTGAAATATTTCCATGTCCATCGAGTAACTTCGGCGCCGATGCAATCCAGGCGATTGGCTTATGCGCCGCTTTTGCGTCTTGCTTCGCGCTTTCCAGATCAGCCGTCCGATAAGCAGAAATCAACTGGTTGTTGATCCGAATAGAAATCTTCTCCGCCGCTTGCGCCGGCAGCAATGTTGAAAGCATCACGAAAACGACAGCAAAGTAAGACAGTCTTCCCATAACGATCCAAGCGAAGTGAATCTTTTAACGTTTTTAACACCTTTTAACAATTCTAACGCTTTAGCAACAGGCTACTGTGCACGGAACCGCTACTCCTTGATGCGAATGCGCCTGTACTCCATCTGGCCGCGGTCGCCTTCAAGACCTATTGGGCCAGTCGCCGGCAGCTTAAATGCGCTCTCCAGAACTTCGCCGTTGCAAGTGCAGTAGGCTTCGGTGCCCTTTACCGTGACAACCATCTCGTTCCAATCCTGCGCCTTGTAATGCTGCAACTGCTTGTAAGGCCCGGCGATCAGGTAGTCACGACATTGGAGCTGTGGTTCGCGAATGAAAACACCGCTATCTGCATTCGGCGTTGCGCGAAACTCGAGCTTCAACACGAAGTCATGAGGAAACTCCCTTTCAGTCCACAGCGCCTGGATCTTGCGACCTTCGGCAGGTGTGGTCACAATTAAGCGCCCCTTCCTTGCCACATAGCGGCCGTCGTCGCTGGCGGCCTTCCCGTCGAAATTCACGGCTTGGGTGACGATGGGCCACGCTGCCGCATTCGGATCACTTTTTTGCCATTTCTGCGCCGATTCGATGTCCGCCTGAGAGGTGGGTCGATATCCCCACCCGGTTAGGTCGTGCCCGTTAAACAGACTCTTAAAGCCCGGTTCAGGCACGAAATCATCCGCATCGTTTTCGAGAAAGCCAAGCGTGGCTAAGATTGGCCTCAAGGCGACAGCCCATTTAGTGTATCCAACCTTGTTTGGATGCAGCAGGTCGGGAAATTCCTCCGGCTTGGCGTTACCTTGGGCATCGGCGAATAACGGCCAGGTTTCGATCAAAGTTACTTGCGCATTGCCTTTCACCGTGGCGGCATAAAGCTGGTTCACTTTCTTGATTTTCTCAGCTGGCCGCTTTTTCGATTCGGAACTGGGAAAGACCTGACAAAGAATGATCGGCATTTTTGGATCGGCCTGTTGCAATTTCGCAAGAATGAGCTTGAGGTTTGCCGCCACAGTTTCTGGGTCAGCGCCTTCCTCAAGGTCATTAGTTCCGATCAGCAGCACAACAGCATTGGGACGCAACGATGCCACGTCTTCGTCCAGACGAATCAACACCCCTCGCGTTGTGTCGCCGCTGATGCCGCGATTTGCCACCTTTACTCCTGGAAAGCTCCCACCCATCTGATCGCCCCAGCCCTGCGTGATGGAATCTCCCAGAAATACCACGCTTTGCTGATCCTGCTCGACCCGTTGTGCCCAGGCGCTACGCCGATCGACCCAAAGCTTGCGGAACCAATCATAGCGACGAATGGGTCCCTGGCCGGGAAGACCGTCATCGGTAGCCGGAATTTCAAAATGCGAAGAGGGCTGAAGGGCCGATGCGTTTTGAGGGAGTGATCCACAACAAAGCAGAAACGGGATGAGTAATGACCAAACGCAAGCAAAGGGCTTCATATGCGCGAGAAAAATGGACTTCAGAGTAAGCTAACGCAACAAGAGATGTAGGCAGTTGAAACTGTAACTCGAAGAATGGTTATTGGTTATCAATGTCTTCAATAACAAATAACCATTTTTCGATACTCGATTTTTCAATCAAATATTGCGGATCTTATTCAGCCCATTCAACGCCGCCACCTTGTACGCTTCCGCCAGGGTCGGATAGTTAAAAACATTGTTGATGAAGAACTCGACCGTGCCTTTGTAGGCCATAACTGCCTGTCCAATATGAATGAGCTCAGTCGCCCCGGTGCCGATTGCGTGCACACCCAGTATCTCGCGCGTTTCCTGATGGATGAGCAGTTTGAGCATCCCGTCCTCGTCCCCTAAGAGTTGGCCACGGGCCAGTTCCTTGTATTGCGCGATGCCGGCCTCATAAGGAATGCCCGCTTTAGTTAATTGATCTTCGGTTTTGCCAACCATCGAGATTTCCGGGATCGCATAAACACCGTACGGAAACAATTCCGGGATCGAGCAAGTGGTCACCCCGTAGGCATGACAGGCGGCCAGGCGTCCTTGTTCCATTGCGGTCGAAGCCAAAGCCGGAAAACCGATCACATCACCAACGGCATAAATATGCTCGACCTTCGTCCGGTAGGATGCGTCCACCTGCAACCGTTCCCGGTCATCGGCCGCTAATCCAGCCTTGTCGAGTTGGAGCGCACCCGTAGTGCCCTGGCGTCCAACGGCGTAGAGCAACGTTTGCGCCCTGATCACTTTGCCCGACTCCAGCACGGCCTGGACGAGTGGTTCACCACCCCCATTTTCTGCGGCCCCGGCAATGGGTTTAGCCTTCTCAATGCGCGAAACCTTCTCGCCCAATCGCAAAGTGATCCCCGCCCTGCGCATTTGATACATCAATGCTTCGGAGATCTCGCGGTCCAGGAATCCCAAAACCTCATTGCGCCCCTCGATCAGCGTCACCTTAACGTCCAGTGCAGCCATTATGCAGGCGTATTCAGTCCCTATTACGCCGCCTCCTACAACAATCATCGACTTGGGAAGCTGCCCGATCTTAATCAACCCATCCGAAGTAAAAACGGTCTTATTGTCGAACGGCACTGAATCCGGCATCGCCGGCCGGGTGCCGCTCGCAATAAAGAACTTTTCCGCACAGATCTGGTCCGTTTCGCCATCGCGCACGATCAGGATGCCTTTGGGCGATTCGAATCGGGCCTCTCCCCAGGTCAGTTCGATTTGGTTTCGATCAAAATGCTCACGTACCAGAGAGATTTCATGTTGCACCACCTGGCGTGAGACATAGATGAGATCGTCGATGGTAATTCGCTTTTTGACGCGGCTTTGTTCGCCAAAAAGACCGCGTTTGGTCGCGCCGGTCAAGTGAAGCACCGCCTCTCGCAGAGCCTTGGAGGGAATGGTCCCCGTGTTGACAGCCGCACCGCCCAGGAACGGGTTTTTCTCAACCACACAGACGCGCTTGCCCAACTTGGCGGCCTGGATCGCTGCTTTTTGACCGGCCGGTCCGGACCCGATTACGACGCAATCAAATTGTCTCATAACAATCCGCTGGGACATCACGGTTTCAAACACGCGACAGGGGTTGAGGCGCGCCGACACTTCTAACGCTGGCACGATTGCAGGGCAAGCTCCAACGGTCTAATCCGGATCTTCAACAGGTTTAACTGCCCATTCAGGATAAGGTACATCAGGGCCTTTCATCGCTCGCCAGAGAATCCTGTTGAGCAAATCCTCTGGGCATCGGTCAGGTTGATCCAGCGGCAGGCGGTTTGAGGCGATGATGTCCGCGCGTGCCCGTTTGTCGGTCACCTTCTTGGGTTCGGGCGTGATCTTATCGAGGGGGAATCGATTGGGTACGCTATTGAATGGAGTCAGATCGACAACATTTGTGAAGCAATCGAACATCGGCGTAGCGCAAGCGTCAATCTGGTTCATCGGAGGCAATCCGAGGATGAGTTCAACCGTGCGAACAATACTAATCTGGTTGTATTGCGTGCTGATTGTGTGCTTACGCCGCGAGTAAGCGCTGGCGACATAACATGTGGTGCGATACCCGCTAACGTGGTCCCAACCTGCCTGAGGATCGTCCTCGATGGCGAACAGGCAAGTGTCGGCCCAAAACCGGCTATGGCTCAATGCATCGACCACTCTGCCCAAAGCAAGGTCATTGTCGGCAACTTGCGAACCTGGGACCGGGTAATCCGTGCGGTCCCCGCCGGTATGGTCGTTCGGTAGAAAGAGAATGATTAGGTTCGGGAACCCGCCGTTCGTTTCGAACTGCCTCAGTTCCCGGATGAACTCCGCAGCCCGCATCACATCCGGCACTTTTAAATCCCAGCCAACGCTGTTGGTATCGCTGTGATGGCGCAACGTGCGGATCATTGGCCTGCTTCGCAAGTGCACTGCAGACGCGTTCGTATTGAACGCACCCCAATAATCGGACCACATGATTTTATCCTTCTTCTTGGGATTCCTCCAACCTGCCTGCGAAAACATCCACTCGCCATAATTGCGAAAGGTCTTGCCGTGCGCCAAAGCGTTATCCCAGATAAAGCCAGAAGAGGCCCACGCAAGCGCATCTGCTGCGTCAGCGCTTTTGGAGCCGGAATAGCTGCGCGGACTGCCTGAGGTGAGTTGCCGCTCCACGTATTCATTGACCATGGCGCTGTCGGTCCATTGATGTCCATCAGCGCTGCACATGCCGGCGCAGAAAGTGTTGTCGAGTAGGGTAAACTCTCGCGCCAGTTTGTGCTGGTTTGGCGTGTATTCCTGCCCAAAAGTGCACAAGGCCGGATCACCATTTCCTTCGGGCATGTCTCCCAGAACCTGGTCATAAGTGCGGTTCTCTTTGATTACGTAAATGACGTGTTTGAAGACGCTCGGTTCGCCTGCGCGCTCGGGCACTGGTCGGGCCGGCTGATTCGCTCGTGGCGGTTGCCGCGCCTCAGCCAGAAGAGGATGTCGCATATTGCTCAGTGCAGTTTCGGTCATTGCAGCCAGATGACGTCCCAAGGAAACGGGGAGGCAGGAGATCGTTCCGTAAAAGTCCTTGCTGTTCAGTTTAATCTTTTCGTCCGGCTTAAATGTTTTGGAAGCCCCAATCCCTTTCATATTGGCCACGTAAAAGGTGCGGGTCTGCGGAAGGTACTGAATAGCCGCCGGGAACCAGCCAACCGGAATCAAGCCCATCATTTTCGACATTTTGGAACCCGGGTCGAAACGAATGACCGCGACGGCGTTCTGCGTTCCATTGCAAAAATAAAGACGGCGGCCCGAGGGATCGAAGGTTAACGCGGTCGGTTGCGCGCCAAAAAGATCGGCGGGACTTTGTCGGGCGCTGATCCGTTCAACAACCAAATCCTTGCTCGTGTCAATAACGCTGAGAGTGTCGCTACCCGTGTTGGCGACCACCACGTATTTTTGATCGGGCGAAACCGCAAGCCCGGATGGGTGGAGTTCGACTGGAATTTCCGAAACAACCTGCCCGGTCTTCAGGTCCACCGCTGTTACTGAGCCTTCGTTGGCTATATCTCGCGACGAATCTACTCGCACGCGCATCCCCAGTCCCGCCAGCGCGGTAAGATCGCCCTTTTCCGGCACACGTCCACCCAGGTTGCTGACGTACGCCTTTTGACCGGCCAACACCACATCATAGGGCGCGAACCCCGTCTCCCATGACCTCAGAACCTCGCCCGAAGCGCTGTCCAATTCATGCAGCTTGTTTCCCAGATTCCCCGTGACATAAAGACGCGATCCGTCCGCGGAGACCACCAGCCCACTTGGGATTTCTTTCCTTTGTTTTGGTGCGTCAGCATCCGGCAAGTGAAACATTTGAGGATGACCCCACACTCGGTTCGTTTCGAGGGAATAGGCCCAAACAGTGCCTTTCGTATTTGAGAGGTAAATCCGGCGGCAATCAGGTGAAAACATCAACCCTGTGAGACTCAGTTCGGCCTTGTTGGTTACCGCGACAATCGTGGTTTTGTTGCTCTGAACGTTTGAAATCTTTTGAACCGCTTCTGAAGTGGCGTTTGTGGTGTGGTTGGTGCGGACCTCGTGGGTGATGAACAATAATATGTTTGTCTGAAGCATCTTACCGGTGCCCGGGTCAATCAGGATCAATTCGTCAGTCGCACCTGCCACCGCCAGCAAACGTCCATCTGAACTCATTGCCAGGGCTTGCGGGCGCAAGCGCGGGAGAGGAATTTGCCATCCGGCGGGTGTGAGGATTTGGCCCGTGGGCAAATACAACTGGTCAGGCTCGCTCTTGTTTAACGCGTTGTTGCGTGGAAACGAGGCGTCCAAGTAAGTTTTGGGTTGCGTGACACACGCATTCATCAGCAGGAGCAAAGCGGGCATCCAGGCTAACTTTCTGATGGCAGTCAAATACATCGCGCTTACTTCTAGCGCGTTGCCGAACAGAACTCAACCTCAGGCCCCTACCGATTCTCCCCGATGCAATACAAGTGGTTTTCTCCGCGCAGAAAGATTTGCCCGTTACTAATGGCAGGGGAGGCAAAGCATTTTTCGCCAAGCTCATTTTGGGCTACCCGCTCAAATGCCGGCCCAGGCTTGACGATGTTCATGACACCCCTGTCGTTAAGGAAAAACACTAAGCCGGCAACGGAGACAAGTGATGCGTGCTGCTCCCCCAAGCGTTCCTTCCAGACCAGCTTTCCCGTTCCGGCCTCGAAACAATGAGCTGTTCCTGAATCGGAGGTGATGAGGAAATATTCTCCGTCGAGAATAGGCGAGGGTACGTATGCTGCCCCTTGCGTAGCGCGCCAGGCAATGTGGGTTTGTGTGACGTTCCCGGAACCGTTTGGCCGAATGGCCAGAATATGATGGTCAGGAAAACCGCCCGTAATGAACACCAGGTCCCATTTGGGACCATAAACCGGCGAAGCGACGAATTGCTCGGTAGGGCCATCAATGACCCAGTTCTGCATTCCTGTGTCGGGGCTGTAGCTGGCCACGCACTTATCCCCCGACAACACCATTTGGGGGTGACCGGACATTTTGCAAATGAGCGGCGCGCAATAGCTGCGGGTGTGATTTTCGCGAGGCGTTTTCCACAAAATATGTCCATCGGCTTGACTCAAAGCTACCAGGTAGGAATCGCCATCATGATCGCCGTTTACGATAACCTTGCCGCGGTAAAGGATTGGCGAACTGCAAAAGCCATGCCGGCTTGTGAACGGACCCGGCCGCACGGCCCATTTGCGCTTTCCGTCGAAATCGTAAGCGGCAACGAACATCTGGTTGCGGTCCAGAAAAGCCACAAAAACAGACGTGCCGTCCGTGGCCGGGGTGCTTGACGCGTAGCTATTCAGGGAATGCTTTTGCTCAAGAGGCGTCTCAAGGACAGTCTGCTGCCAGACGGTTTTCCCATTCGACCGGTCCAGGCACAGTAGAAGCCGTTTCTCCGTTTCAGGAACCGCGGCAACCACGAAGACGCGTTCACCCCAAACGATCGGCGAGGCGTGGCCGACCCCGGGCAGTGTGATCACCCAAACGACATTGCTTTGCGAACTCCAACAAAGCGGAACCCTTTCTTCATGGCTGGTTCCATCAAGGCGAGGCCCACGCCAACAGGGCCAGTTTTCAGCTGAAACGTCCAGTGCAATTGCAATGGCGGCAAATCCGCCCAGGACCATCGCACTGAGCGATTTTGCAAGAAGCATTTTGGCAAAGTAACGAACTGGCAGAAGGCGGAAAAGGATCAAAAAAGATTGTGTGTGATGGACTGTATGAGTCCTATTTGACTTATAGGTCCTATGATTTCTTGGTGAGCAGAATGATTTTATGAGTTCGTGGTTCGTGATAATCTTTTTAGCGGTTGTGTGCAGCTTGCATGCAGCCTCCACGCCTCTGCAAGAATACCGCCGGTTCGCCCTGCTGCATGAGGGCAGTCCCGCGCGCGGAAAGCAGCTATTCAACGACGAACAAAAACTCGCTTGCGCGAAATGTCATACGGTGGACGGCACAGCCGGGAGAGCCGGCCCGGATTTGTTCGCCATTGGTGACAAGTTCGGACGTGGAGAAATCATCGATTCGATTTTGTCTCCCTCACAAACAATTGCTGAAGGTTATGCTGCCACGACAATCGAAACCAAAGCCGGTGACGTCTATACCGGAATTATCAAGCGCGCGACAGATGACTGGCTCGAGTTAATGGGGTGCGATGCGAGATTAGTTCGCATCGAGACAAAGGAAGTCGCTAGGCGCTTTAATACCGAGATCTCTCTAATGCCAGAAGGGCTGGCCACGGGTTTGAGCTTGCAGGAATTTACAGACCTCATCGAGTACCTGGTCAGCTTGAAACAACCTCAGAGCGCCAGCCTGGTTGAAAATGGAATGCCAGACGTCATCAAGTCCATTCCTCATCCTATCGGGCTTGAACCCTTCCCTACAGACGAGTTTAAGTTCGAGCACCCGGTTTGGTTCGGGCCCATTCCTGGCGAAACCGCGGCGTTCCTGGTCGTCGAACATGAGACCGGTAACATCTGGAGGCTCGAATGCAGCCCGTCTCACTCGACCAAAAATCTCTTCGTCAACCTTGACCAATATTTAAAGGGGACCCGTGGGCTGTTAGGCATGGCGCTTCATCCGAAGTTCCAACAAAACCACAAATACTATTACGCGAAGCATCTGCTCGAGGACGGCAAATTTGCTACTTACATTTTTGAGCGTGAAGCCGCTGAAGACGTCAAGAGAGATTCCGGAAAAGCGCCGCGCCGAATCCTGAAGTTGGAAGAAACGACGGGCGTGCATTATGGCGGCGGGCTGCAATTCGGCCCGGATGGATTCTTTTACGTCGGCATGGGTGACTCAGGCCCACAGGAGGATCCACAAGGCCACGGCCAGGATACGATGTTGCTGCTGGGAAAGATGTTGCGCATCGATGTGGATCGCGAAAGTGAAGACAGCCCATACGTGATTCCTGCCAATAATCCTTTCTTAGGCCGGACTAATGTGCGTCCGGAAATTTGGGCGGTCGGTTTGCGCGAACCGTGGCGGTTCAGTTTCGATTCGTTGACTGGTGATCTTTGGGTTGGCGACGTCGGCCAGGATCGTTATGAGGAAGTTGATATTGTTCGGCGCGGCGAGAATTACGGATGGAATGTTTACGAAGGGTTCGAGCCCTTTTCAAACCGGTACCGTAAGAGCGGAGTGACCTATGCGCCTCCAGTTTTCTCCTATGGGCGGAAATTCGGCGTGTCCGTAACGGGTGGTTTTGTTTATCGAGCTGAACCGAACTCATCATTTTACGGAGTTTATGTGTTTGGAGATTTTCAGTCACAGCGCATTTGGGGACTGAAGCAGACAAACGGAAAACTTCAGCAAATCCGACAACTCACCATCGCCCCGCAGCGAGTCGTCTCTTTCGGCCGCGATTCAACGGGCCAACTTTACGTTGTCGGGTATGAAGGCACCATCTACAGAATCCATTTCGAAGACTCGACCTTCGAATGAGAACCACGAATGAACACTAATCAACACGAATGCAGGGACCAGAGGTCGTCATTATTGCTGCGAAAAGACACAAGAGACACTAGATGGATGTTTCTTTGGCTGAGTCCGAGAAAGACCTTCAGTAAGCCAAGCCGACTCCTTGTATGACTTCATGCTTTCGCAGCGGGCGATCGCCATTTGGCCTCGTGTTAAACATCCTGTTCGGATTTCGGTGGGACAAGTCCTAATTTAAATTTGTCACTTCCGCGGCAGCGGAAGTGACCACTTATAACTCTCCGCGAAGCGGCTCGATTGGCTGGTCGGCGACTGGGGTAACGCCGACAGGA
>Ga0306920_100004533_pt1 | contig 17801 bp, 17 predicted proteins | sample flu12Cox44000170_FD_204666 | JGI IMG/M metagenome (GOLD analysis project Ga0306920, IMG submission 204666) | Lab enrichment of tropical soil microbial communities from Luquillo Experimental Forest, Puerto Rico - flux4day.12C.oxic.44.000.170 (v2)... | ecosystem: Environmental > Terrestrial >... | reverse complement strand
TGACGATCTTGCGATCCAGTTCGACGTAGCGTCCGCGGTGTTTGCGCGACTGCAACGGGAGCAGGTCGGCAGCTACGGCCGCAGCAAAGCCGAGATGCAAGAGACCTTCAGCAATATCCTGATCGATCTCGGCAACCACGTGCCGCGCGATATCGAGCTGCTCTATCACCTGTGCTACGGAGACTCCAATCACCGCCACGTGGTCGAGCCCACCGACATGGGCGACATGGTGGAGTTCACCAACCGGGTGATGGGGCGGATCAACCGGCCGGTCAATCTCGTGCACATGCCGGTGCCGCGTGACCGCGCCGATGACGCTTATTTTGCGCCGTTGAAGAACCTGAAGCTGCGGCCGGAAACCGAACTATGCCTCGGCCTCGTGCACCATACGGACGGATTGGACGGCGCACGGCAGCGCCTTGCGACCGCGCGTAAGTTCGCCGAGCGATTTGCTGTCGGCACCGAGTGCGGATTCGGCCGACGCAAGCTGGAGACCATTCCGGAGTTGCTGCGCCTGCATCTGGCGGTGGCGGAGCTCGCCTGAGCCGCCGCTCCGCGGTCCTTCGCGCGCTATACGATCTGCCCATACCTGACCCCAGCGCTGCGCCGAAACCTCGACCCGGTCGCGGCGAGGCCGTTATGATGCCCTTTCGTTCATTGGACACGGCGAGGGCAGGAAACGGCACATGGGAAAAGGCCACTTGGACAAGGTCGCGGTCGTCACCGGCGCGGCCGGCGGTATCGGTCAGGCATTTGCGAAACGTTTGGCGCAGGACGGCGCGCACGTTGTCATCGCCGACCTCAATCCGGCGACGGAGACGGTAAAGCTCGTCGAAGCGGCGGGGCGCAAGGCGGTGGCCTGCAAATGCGACGTGGCATCACCGGATTCGGTCGCCGCCCTGGCCAAGGATGTCGAGCTCACTTTCGGCCGCTGCGACATTCTCATCAACAACGCCGGCATCTACCCGCTCAAGCCGTTCGAGGAAATGACCTTCGCCGATTGGCGGCACGTCATGTCGATCAATCTCGATGCGGCGTTCCTCACAGCATCGGCCTTCATTCCCGGGATGAAGCAGCGCGGCTGGGGCCGGATCGTCAACATGTCGTCGAGCACGGTCAACACCGTCGTGACCCACTACGCGCACTACATCGCCAGCAAAGGCGGCGTGGTCGGCTTCACCCGCGCGCTGGCATCGGAGTTCGGCGCGTTCGGCATCACGGTGAATGCCATCTCGCCCAGTCTGACGCGTTCGCCGGGTACGCTCTCGCGCGCGCCGCGCTTTGGCCGCAACAGCATGGACGAGGAATTCGCCGCGCTGGCTGCGCGCCAAGCGATCCCACGACCCGAGGTCCCGGAGGATCTGGTTGGCGCGATGTCGTTCCTGACCAGCGATGACGCGGCGTTCATGACCGGGCAGACGCTCTACGTGGATGGCGGAATGGTCCGCGTCTGACGTAGCCGCCATTGGACCAGGAGCTACAGATGTTTGATTTCGACCGCGTCATCGAGCGGCGCGGAACACATGCGTCCAAATGGGACGTGGCGCCGCGGATCTCCGGCATCGACGCGCCCGACATGATCCCGATGTGGGTCGCGGACATGGATTTCGCGGCCCCGCCCGGCGTGACGCAAGCGCTGCAGGCGGAAGTATCGCTCGCGACGCACGGCTATTACGCCGACACCGGCAGCTGGACGGCCGCCCTCTCGGATTGGGTCGCGCGCCGGCATGGTTGGCGGGTGGATCCGGCATGGGTCAGTCCGACACCCGGGATCGTGTCCGGCCTCGGGCTGATCCTGCAGGCGGTGAGCGCGCCGGGCGACGAGGTCGTGGTGTTTCCACCGGCCTATCATGCGTTCCGCAGGATCATCGTCGCGAACGAGCGGCGCATCCTCGATGCGCAGCTGGTCGAGACGGACGGCCGCTATCGCATGGACCTCGACGCGCTGCGCGCAAAGCTGACGCCGCAAACCAAGGTCGTGTTCTTCTGCAGCCCGCACAATCCCGGCGGGACTGTCTGGTCGGTCGAAGAGATCCGCGCACTGGCCGCCTTGTGCGAAGAGCGCAACCTCATTCTCGTCTCCGATGAGATCCACTGCGATCTGCTGCTCGGCGGCGCTAAGCACACACCGACCATCGCCGCCGCGCCCGAGATTGCCGATCATCTAATCACGTGCATCGCCGCGACCAAGACGTTCAATCTCGCCGGCGCCCATGTGGGCGCGTGCATCACCTCGAACGCCGAGCTCAAGCGCCGCATCGACGCGCGCATCGCGGCAAGCGGCGTTGGCTCCTACAACAGGTTCGGCATGATCGCGACCGAAGCGGCGTGGCGGACGGGCGAGGCGTGGCTTGATGCGTTGTTGCCTTATCTCACGGCGGCCCGCGATTTTTTCGACGCGCGGATCGAAGCGGCGGCGCCCGGCGCGCGCTCCATGCGGCTCGACGCGACTTATCTGGCCTGGGTTGATTTCTCCCGCACCGGCCTGCCACCCGAGGAGATCGCCGCCCGCATCAAATCCCGTGCGCGTATCTTTGTGAGCCCCGGGTCGCAGTTCGGACCCGGCGGCGAAACCTGGCAGCGGTTCAATTTCGCCACGCCGCGCTCGATCCTCGCAGAGGCGCTCGACCGGCTCGATGACGCATTTGCGGATTTGCGCAAGGGAGGCACGATCTAGCGAGTAGACATATGCTGTGCGATCGGTTCAACTTGGTACAAATATGCTGCACGCCGGGAAAATAGGGACCAAGTAATGGCCCGACCTGTGGTCGGCGTGATCGCGAACGCGCATCTCGTCGAAAAGCGCTTCACCATGCAGGCGGTCGGGGACCGATCGCTGCGCGCAGTCGCCGACGTATCGGGGGCGATGCCGCTGATGTTTGCCGGCACGCCCGACATTACGGATGTCGGTGCATTGCTGGACACAGTCGACGGCGTTCTGCTCACCGGCGCGCGCGCCAATGTGCACCCGACCCGCTTCCGCACCGAACCGCATCCCGGGCACGAGCCTTACGATGAGGCCCGCGATGCGGTGTCGCTGGGGCTCATTGAAGCCTGCGTCACCCGCGCCATCCCGATCTTCGGCATCTGCCGCGGATTTCAGGAGATGAACGTCGCGTTCGGGGGCTCGCTACATCATGAGATCCGCGAGCTGCCTGGGCGCATGAACCACCGCGCGCCGCGTTTGGAAACAGGCGAGCTGCATCCCGACCCTGAGGTGATCTTCGCTGACCGCCATGACGTCAAACTTGTAGCCGGCGGCGTGTTCGCGAAAATCCTCGGCGAGGAGACCATCCGGGTGAATTCGCTGCACGGCCAGGGCATTCTCGAGCTCGGCGCGCGCGTCGTGGTCGAAGGCGTGGCGGAGGACGGCACGATCGAAGCGATCCGTATCGCCGACGCGCCGGGCTTTGCGCTCGGCGTGCAATGGCACGCGGAATACGACCCACAACGAAATCCAATCAATGGGGCGCTGTTCCGCGCCTTCGGCGAGGCGCTGGCGGCACATAAGCGCGTGGCGTGAGTGGACTGGGAGGAAATCGATGGTTCGACGCACCGTAAGTGCGGTCGCTCGACTGTATGTGTTCGTGGTCGGCTTGGCGGGCGTTTTGTTGCTGATGGGGCTGCTATCGTCTCCGGCCTTCGCACAAGTGAGCTCGGGCAAACCCATCCGGATCATCATTCCGTTCGGCCCGGCGGGCTCTGCCGACGTGATCGCCCGCATCCTGCAACAGCCGCTCGGGCAAGCGCTCAAGCAAAACATCATCATCGAGAACCGGCCCGGTGCGGGAAGCAATCTCGGGACCGCCGCCGTTGCGCACGCCGAGCCTGATGGATCGACGCTCCTGATCACGACCAGCGCCTTTGTCGCCAACCCGGGGCTGTACAAGAATTTGCCCTACGACCCGGTGAAGGACTTTGCGCCGATCGCCGATCTGGCAGTGGCTCCCAACATCATCGCGACGCTGCCGAATTCCGAGCTCAAATCCTTGCGCAACGTGATTGCGCGCGCGAAGGCGGATCCGGAGAAGCTGAACTACGCGAGCCCCGGCAACGGCACCACGCCGCAGCTGACGATGGAGCTTTTCAAGCTACGGGCCGGGATCAACATCACTAACATCGCCTATGGAGGCGGCGGACCGGCAACGCAAGCGCTGCTGAGCGGAACGGTCGATCTGCTGTGTGCCTCGTTGCCGAACGTGCAGGAGCAGGTGCTGGCCGGCACCATGAAAGGGCTCGCCATGACGAGCCGCGAGCGTTGGTCGGAGCTTCCTGACGTGCCGACCTTTGTCGAGCTCGGGTTTCGCGACATCGTGCTCGATACCGGACACTTTCTGCTCGCGCCAGCGGGCACCCCGCCTGACGTCATCGAGCGGCTGGCCAAGGCCACCAAAGACGTGCTCGCGCAAGACACGGTGAAAGCGCGCTTGCGTCAGGTCGGATATGCACCCATTGCCGGAGGGCCCGAAGTCCTCAAGGAGCGCATCGCCAAGGAGGTTGCGTTCTTCAAGGAGCTGGTGGCGAGCGCCAAGATTCCGCAGATCGAGTGATACGAGCTTTCACCAGCTAGAGGCATCGAGCACCGCCTGCGCGAACGCAGCAGGCGCCTCCCGCGGCACATCGTGACCGATGTTCTGTAGAACACGGCGCTCGTAGCGACCCGTGAAATGCGCGCCGTGGTGTTCGGAGGTCGCAGCCGGCGTCACACCATCGACGGCACCATGCAGCGTGATGGCTGGCACCACGATCTTGGGGAGGGCTGCGAGACGCGTCTCGATCTCCGCGTAGCGCGGATCTCCTGGGACAACGCCGTATCGATGCCGGTAGGAGTGGACGGCCACGTCGACGAAATCCGGATTATCGAATGACCGCGCGGTGCGTGCGTAGACCGCTTCTTCGAACGGCCAGGTCGGCGACCACAAGGTCCACAACAACCGGCACAGCGACTCGCGGTTGGCGGCTAGCCCGGCTCGGCCGCGTGCGGTGTTGAAGTAATATTGGTACCAGAGCCGGCGCTCCTGTTCTGGATCAACCGGGTTTGCGGCTTGCGCGATGTCCTGGATGATGTAGCCGCAGCAGCTGACCAGGGCCCGCACTCGCGCCGGCCACAGCGCAGCCAGGATGCAGGCCGAGCGCGCCCCCCAATCAAACCCGGCCAGGACCGCCCGGTCGAGATGCAGCGCGTCGAGCAGATCGAGCACATCATGCGCGAGCGCGGCCTGCTGACCGGAGCGCATGGTTTGCGCCGACAGGAACCGCGTCGGGCCGTAGCCACGCACGTAGGGCACGATGGTCCGCAAGCCGGCCCTGTTGAGGATCGGCACGACTTGATCGAAGCTGCGCGGATCGTATGGAAAGCCGTGCAGCAGGATCACCGGCGTGGCATGCTCGGGCCCGCTCGCCTCATAGGCGACATCGAGCACGGGGGTTTGCACCTGCGCCAGTTCCGCCACGGTTGACCTCCACTACTCTAGAATGGGTCACCTGCCATACAGGAGGAATACCATGACCAGGATCGCGGCGACCGCTATGATCGTGCTCGCAGCCGCGCTCAGCATGGCGTCCGCACAGACCTCGAGCCCCTCCTCGCAACAAGGCAGCCCGATGACCCCCGTCTCGCCCGATGTTTTGCAAGACCTCGCCCCCACCGGCAAGCTGCGCGCCGCCATCAATCTCGGCAACATGGTGTTGGCGCAGAAGGATCCGGCAACCGGGCGGCCCAAGGGCATCACCGCCGATCTCGCCCATGAGCTCGGACGGCGGCTGCATGTTGAGGTCGAGCTTGTGCCATTCGACGCCGCCGGCAAGGTGTTCGAAGCGGTAAAATCCGGTAACCTCGACGTCATGTTCCTCGCCATCGAGCCAGTGCGCGCCAACGAAATCGCGTTCACGGCGCCCTATGTGATCATCGAGGGCGTCTATATGGTGCCACAGGACTCCAAAATCACACGCGTGGAGGACGTCGATCGCGACGGCGTGCGCATCGGGGTCAACAAGAACTCGGCCTATGATCTCTACCTGACACGCACCCTCAAGCACGCGACCCTGATGCGCAGCGACGACGGCATCGCACAGTTCGTGAAGGACAAGCTCGAGGCCGCAGCCGGTGTGAAGCAGCCATTGGTCGCCTTCGCCAGCAAGAATCCGGGCGTGCGCGTACTGGATGGCCGCTTCATGGAGATCCGCCAAGCCATGGGCACGCCGAAGGAACGCGGCGACGCCGGGAGCCGTTATCTGGCGGCATTCGTCGAGGAGATGAAGGCGAGCGGCTTCGTCGCCGACGCGCTCAAGCGCAGCAATCAACCCGACGCCGCGGTGGCACCGCCGGCGAATTGATGGAGGACACGATGGCAACAACGACATTGGAGCGCAGCGCGGCAGCAACAACAGCCGACACACACTCGCACATCGTGCGGCCGGCCGAGATGGAATGGCAGAAGACACGCTTTCCCGGATGCGAGGCGAAAACGCTGCTGCTCGATCGCAAGACCGGGCTCGTTACCGCGCTGATGCGGTTTGCGCCCGGCGCCGTGCTGCCGGACCATGAGCACGTGCAGATCGAGCAGACCTGGGTGATCGAGGGCAAGCTCGTTGACAAGGAAGGGCCCGCCGCCGGACTCGAGGTCGGGCCGGGCGAGTTTGTCTGGCGCGAGGTCGGTAGCCGGCACGTGGCGTGGTGCCCGGAGGGCGGATTGATGCTCGCGATCTTCCAGGTGCCGAACAAGTTCTTCGACCAGGAGGGGCGCGTGACCGACATGGGCGGCAACGACTGGGACGCCGTCTGGGGTCACACCAACAAGGGCGCCGCATGAAGGCGCTGATCGCGGGTCTTGCGGTCGCGCTCCTTGTCACGCCGGCGTTGGCGCAGGGTCACCAGCGCGGCGCCGGCAAGGCGGAGCAAGGCGAGAAGGCCGCGCAGCAGAAGAAAAAGGCCGAGGAGATCGACAAGGCCTATCGGGCCGGACTCGACAGGATTCCCGATGCCAATGTGAAACAGGACCCGTGGGCTGGGGTACGCGGCGGGGACGCCAGCAAGAGCAAGTCGAAGTAGATCCGTGAAACTTCGGCGCCGTCAATTTCTGCGCATGGCAGCGACTGCCACGTCGCTGCCGACGTTCGCGCATGCGGCGTGGGCGCAAACCTATCCGACGCGACCTATCACGATGATCGTGCCGTACGGCGCGGGGGGACCGACCGATACGGTGGCCCGCATCATAGCCGACGGGATGCGCAAGCCGCTTGGTCAACCGATCATCATCGAGAATGTCGCTGGAGCGTCAGCCACGATCGGTGTCGGCCGACTCGCGCGCGCGCCAAGCGACGGTTACACCGTGGGCGTCGGCAATTGGGCCTCGCATGTGTTGAACGGCGCCGTGTTCGCGCTGCCTTACGATTTGCTGCAGGACTTCGTGCCGGTTGCGCAAATTGCCAGCGATCCACAAGTGATCATTGCCAGAAAAGAGATGCCGGCGAACAGCTTGAGCGACTTGATCGCGTGGCTCAGGGCAAACCCGGATAAGGCGACGCAGGGCACCGGCGGCGCGGGCAGTACGTCACATGTTGTCGGTACGCTGTTTCAGAGAGAAACCAACACACGGTTTCAGTTCGTGCCGTATCGGCTTGGCGTCGGCGCCGCGATGACGGACCTGATAGCGGGTCAAATCGACATGATGTTCAGCGTGGCAGCGAATTGCGTGCCGCAACTGCGCGCCGGCTCGATCAAGGGCTATGCGGTAACCGCCAAGACTCGCCTTCCCGTCGCGCCCGAGGTTCCGACCGTAGACGAAGCCGGATTGCCAGGCTTCTACGTATCCAACTGGCACGGCGTCTGGGTACCCAAAGCCACGCCGCAGAGTATCGTCGCGGTACTCAATTCGGCGATCGTCGAGACTTTGGCCGACCCGATTGCACAGCGGCGCCTCGCCGATCTCGCCCAAGAACTTCCGCCGCGCGAGGCGCAGACGCCGGAAGGGCTCGGCGCATTGCAGCGCGCCGAGATCGGGAAATGGTGGCCGATCGTCAAGGCGGCCAATATCAGAGCAGATTGAACCCTCGGAGTAGCTCGAATGTATCGGCTCATGGTCGCCGACGTTGATTCGCCTTCGTATTTCGTGGCAACGGCCGCGGCCAAGCTTGGGTTCTTCGCGCGGGAAGGAATCGACGTCGAGTTTGAGCCGGTCTACGGCGCCAAATACGGACCGGAACGCCTGCGGGACGGGACGTTGCATTTCCTCGGCGGCCCCGCCTACGTGGCGACACGCGCTTTCCCAGCCTGGAAGGGAGCGAAGCTTCTCTGCGCATTATCCCAGTATTCGTATTGGTTCATGGCCGTGCGCGCCGATCTCAACGTCAAACGCGGCGATCTCAATGCCTTCAAAGGATTGAGAATCGCCTGCTCACCAACATTTCCCGAAATGGGACTGCGATACATGCTGGCCGAGGCGGGCATCGACCCCGCGCGTGACAACGTGCGCATTGTTGCAAGCCCGACCGCCCACGGACAGGAGCATTTGAAAGGACGCGACGGGGTTGTTGCCATCGAGCAAGACGTTGCCGACGGATATTGGGGCAACGGCATGCGCGTTGCCATCGGCGAGAGCCTGGGAGTTGCCAAGCTCCACCTCGATCTGCGTCGCGGCGACGGCCCGCCCGGCGCGCGCTGGTACAATTTCGCGGCGCTGACGACGACGGAAAAGTTGGTTCGCGAGCAGCCACAAGTCGCCGGCGGCGCGATCCGCGCGATCACGAAGACGCAAAGGGCGTTGAGTGCAAATCCTGGGCTCGCGACCGAGGTCGCAAACGATTTGTTCCCGCGCGAGGAAGCTTCATTGATTGCCGATTTGATCGAACGCGATGCCCCATTCTACGACGCAACAATTTCGGCGGAAGCAATCGACGGGATAAACAAGTTCGCCAAGGCAAATGGGTTGATCGCGGACCCGATCCCCTATGACGAGCTGGTGGCCTCGCAGTTTCGCCACCTCTGGCGCAGGCAATGAACTCTAGGTACGAAACCTCACCCCACTAAGCGGCGAGAATGGCTCTCACCTCCGGCCAGCTCTGCGAGCCATAGGTCTTCAAGTCTGCCGTAAGGTCCGGCGGACAATAGTCGAGAAAGCAAGGCTTGAATGTCGGCCGTGCCTTGAGCGCGCGAACCAATCCGTCAGGCGCGGGCGCGAACCGACCCACATGTCTGACATTCCCAACATGTCGAGCCGGTTCACGTAAGGCGTCATCGCAATGTCCGCGAGGGTGAACGTTGCGCCGGCGAGCCAAGCATGTTGCGCGAGCGCGTTTTCCATCTTCCGCAGATAGTCGTCATACATGCGGAACTTGGAAGCGACACCGGGCGCCTCCAGTCCGGTGGCGACAATAGCGAGCTTGCTTTCGACCCAGTTGGGATCACCAGCGACGCGCGTCTGCGTCTCACCCTCCGGCCCCTTCATGAATTGCGCAAACTTCTCCGGCGGCAGTCGCCGAATGATGTGGCGATGGCAGGCGGCGTAGGTGATGTATTTGCAGGCCGGATGGATATGTTCATCGACCGCCTTCGTCCACAAGCGCATCCGTGCGCGCTCCAGCGCTGATGCCGGCTTGAGCGGAGGGTCCGGAAACGCATCGTCGAGGTATTCGCAAATTACGGTCGACTCGACCAGCACCTCGCCGTCATGAACCAGTGTCGGCACGACCGCCATCGGGTTGAGCTTGAGGTAATCCGGATGGAACTGCTCGCCCTTCAGGATATCGAGGTAGCGGCTCTCCCACGCGATACCTTTTTCCATCAGTACAAAACGCACCTTGGCGGCGCAGACGGATGATCCGTGGTGGTAGAGTTCGAGCATGCAATCGTCCTTCCGCGCTCTATTCCTGCTGCATCCCGTACTCGCGGATGGTCGCTGCAACGTCGTCCACCGTTTGCTTGAGCACGTTGTTGACCTCCGCTGGCGAAGACGAAACCGGGATTGAGCCGGCCGTCTCGATCAGGGTCTGATACTCCGGGCCCGCAACAATCGTCGTTATATGGCGGTTCAGCAGATCGATGATCGGCTGCGGGGTGCCGGCGCCGGCGCAGACGCCGAGCCAACCGAACCGTTTGAAGTCGATCCCCTGCTCCGCAAACGTCGGGACTTCGGGCAGAATGGTGAGCCGTTGCGGGCTGGAGACGCCGAGTATCTTCAGCTCCTTGCTCTGATATTGAGGTAGAATGCCGAGCGGGGGCGACACATAGAGGTGCACTCGACCTGAAACCAGATCCTGTATCACTTGCGGACCGCCGCGATAGGGAATGCGATTGAGCGAGATACCCGCCAAGCGCTCGAGTTGGTGCGCCAGGATCTCCTGGGCTGAACCGCTGCCGATGGTGATATAGGACGCTTCGCCAGGATGCGCCTTGGCGTAAGCGAGGAACTGCTCGAAATTCGTGGCCGGAATCGCGTTCGAAAGCGCCAGCGTGTAATAGTATTTGGCGATCAGCGAGATGGGAGCGAGATCGGCCAAGGTGTACTGCGGATTCTTGTAGAGCACCGTGTTGATCGATTCGAAGTGCGTACACAGCAAAAGATTGTAGCCGTCGCGCGGCTGAGCCAGCACATCACGCGTCGCCAGCATCCCACCGGCACCCGGCTTGTTCTCAACAACGACGTTTTGGCCAAGCAAGGACGAGAGCCGGTCGGCGATGAACCGGGCCGGAATGTCGGTCGGACCGCCGGCGCCGAACCCAACGACGAGACGGATCGGCCGCGTCGGATAGGAATCACCAGCGAACGCCATAGTGGCGACGATCAGCGCGGCGATAAAACAAATTAAGACTTTGAAAGTATTGCGCACGGGATGCACCACGGTCCTTCTCAATAGAACGGCTGCGTCGGGTCGCGCCCCAAGCCAAGTTCGACCCGCCCGAAATGTGAGTAGTTGTTCTCGGGACTGAGCGCCACATGCGAACCAGCAAAATGAAGGTCGCGCCAGGCACGTTGGATCGGGTTCGTGGCCGCAAAGCCGGCCGAGCCGCTGAGCTGCATCAACGTGTCGATCGCGCCGAGCGTCAACTCGGCCGCGCGGGTGAAGTCCCGGATCGAGCGCGCGAGCAGCTCGGGGCTCATCGGCTCGGGCCCGTGCGGCGCGAGCGCGGCGCGACGCAGCAACAACTCGGCCGCGTCGAGATCGGCGGCAGCACGCGCCATCGCGACCTGCAGGCTGGTGAGCTGGGCCACGGCAACGCCGCGGCGCGCCTTGCGATCCTTCGACCAGTCGCGGAAGTACGCATACGCGCCCTGCGCCGCGCCCAGCATCGCCGACACGAAGGTGAGCGGTGAATAGGAAAAGAACGGCGCGCGGAAGATCGGGCTCTTGTTGACGGCACCGCCAGGACCCTTGCCGAGGCGCAGATCCTCCACGCGCACCATGTGGGTCGCCGGCACGAACACGTTGTCGGTCACGATGGTGTTGCTGCCGGTCGCCCGCATGCCGCTGGTGAGCCACGTGTCGCGCACGCTGTAGTGACCGGGCGGAATGAGGAACAACAGCCAGTCGGGTGCCGGACCTTCGTGTAGAAAGCCGCCGACCATCACCCAGGTACAGTGATCGACGCCGCTCGCAAACGCCGACTGGTCGCCGGAGATGCGGAACCCATCGCGGTCCCGCGTCACATGCGTGGTCGGCAGCACAGAGGCCGCAATCGGCACGTCGGGACCCTCGGTCCACACCGCCTGCTGTGCCTCCTCGGAAAACTGGCCGACCATGTGCGGATGATGAATGAGCAAGCTCGCGCACCAACCGTGCGACGCATCCGCCGCGCTAATCGCGCGCACAACCTCGAACCAGGTGTCGAGCCCGAGCCCGTAACCACCGAAGCGCGTGGGGACGAGGATGCGGGCAAGCCCGGCGTCGATGAACTCCGCGACCGACTCGGGCGGGATCCGCCGTGCCTCCTCGGCGGCGGCAGCCCGGGTACGCACACCGGGAACGAGGGCGCGGGCGCGGGCGACGACCTCCTCGCTGGTGGTGGCGCGCAGCGGGTCCGTGCGCATGCGGTCCTCCCGACCCGGGTTGTTGTTGCGGAACGCTAGCATCGGGAGGAGCGGTGCGGAAGTCCAACCGCTCAACCAAGTGACGTGCCTCGCCAACGCGAGGCGCTATTTCAGCTGCAACAGTTCCCGCGCATTGCCCGAGAAAATCCGCTCGCGTTCCGCAGCACCGATGGGAAGCGCATTGACCGCGGCGATCGTATTGCTGATCAGCATTTTGCCCTGCTCCGGGTCGAACGGCGCATCGGTCGCGAACAGACAATGCGGGGTGCCGAAATAGGCGTGGCCACATTGGGTCGCAGCAACCTCACCGTTCAGTGCAGTATCGGCATAAAGGAGCTTGAAATACTCGGCCGGCGGGCGCTTGAGCGTATCAGCACCGGAATTGTGCTCGCTCGTGCCAAAGAAAATCTGCCGAAAGCCGAGGCCAATACGACCGGCAAAATACGGGATCATGCCGCCCATGTGGTGCGTGATGATCTTGAGCTGCGGCAGCTCATCAAAGAGACCCGAATAAATCAGCCGCGTCATGCAGGCTGTGGTCTCGTAGGGCCAGCCGAAGGTAAACCAGATCTCGTTTTCCGACCCGCTCTCGGTCAGATAGTCGGAGAACTGCGGGCCGCGCATCGGATGGACCCAGACCGGCAGATCGTGTGCCACCATGCGGGCGAAGATCGGACGGTACTTGGCATCGCTCAGCGGCGCGCCGGCCACGTTGGTGAAGACCTGGACCCCCTTGGCGCCAAGCTGGGTGACCGCGCGATCGATCTCGGCCAGCGAGGCCTCGATGTTGTTCATCGGCAGCGACGCGATGAACGTCGGGAAGCGGTCCGGATAGCGGCGGCAGAGATCGGCCAGTCCATCATTGGCCATGCGCGCCAGATCCGGCGTCTCGGCCGGAGTACCTAAATATTCGAGCGGCGGATTGGCAAGCGAGAGCACCTGCTGCAAGTCGCCAAACTGATCGAGGAGTTTGAGCCGCGCATCGATGTCCCAAAGCGTGCGCAGGCGCGGAAAGGCCGTCGCAGCGGCATGGGTGGGAGCGAGCTTCTGCAGCCGCTCGAAATACGGCGACGGCATGAAGTGATTGAAGATGTCGAGCATGAGATGGACCGATGACGGAGGGGTGAGGATAGGACGAGTATATCCATCCTCGGTCGTCTGTCCTCCGTCGTCTACGCACGCTAAGCTCGCCCCACAAAACGATAATCGAAACGAGGAAACGCCATGGATGGAAAAGCCGCAGCGTCCGCAACCCTGGTTGGCCGCCTGGAGCGGCTTTCCTTCTCGCGCTGGCACCGCAACTTCTTCATTCTCTGCTTCCTCGGCGTCATGTTCGATGCTGCTGATTTTGCGCTGTTCGGGGCGGCTCTGCCGCCGATTGCTCGGGAATTCGGACTTGGGCCGGCGCAGGCCGGTTTGCTGGCGACAGTCGGCCTCGTTGGGGCATTTCTGGGTGCCCTGTTTTGGGGGACGATCTCCGACTACATCGGCCGCCGTACCTCGTTCCTGGCGACCGTCGGCATATTTGCGCTGTTCACCGCGCTCGTTGCCGCATCCTGGAACGTCTTGGTTCTGGCCGTCTTCCGCTTCCTGTCGAACTTCGGCCTCGGCGGCGAAGTCCCGGTCACGCTGACGCTGGCGTCGGAGTTCAGCCCCGGCCGCATCCGTGGTCGCATGACCGGCACTATGATGGCGGCGTTCCCGGTCGGCCTCGTCGTGGCGGCGGCACTGAGCCTCGCGATCGTCCCAACGCTTGGGTGGCGGGCGCTGTTCGTGGTCGGCGTCGTGCCGGCGGTGCTGCTGTTCTTCGTGCGCCGCTACATGCCGGAATCGATGCGCTACCAGTTGAGCCGCGGTGAGGTGGAAGCCGCCGAACGCACCGTCGCCGAGATCGAGCGCCAAGCGCAAGCCGAACCTGGCATCGCCGCCGCCCAGCCACTTGGTGTTGCCAACGAAACTGGCGCGGCGGCGCGTGGGGTGACTGTGCTCGCTCTGTTCGAGGAAGGACGTGCGCGGCGCACGATCCTCCTGTGGATCGTCTCGTTCTGCTTCCTCTGGTCGTCGAACGGCATCTTGTTCATGTTGCCGACGATCCTCACTCAACGCGGGTTTGGGCTGAGCCAAGCTATCGGCTTTCAGCTGGTGCAATCACTCGCGGCCGTGGTCGGCTACACCGCCTGCGGATTCCTGATCGACCAGTATGGACGCCGGCCCGTGCTGTTTCTGTATTATTTTATCGGCGCGCTGTTCCATTTGTGGTTCGCGCTTGCGAGCGGGTTCGCCATGTACCTCGCCATTGCGGCCGTGGGTTGGGTCAATCCCGGCGTGTTCGGCGCGACCGGCATCTACGTGAGCGAATTGCATCCGACCTATTTGCGCGCCACCGCGGTCGGCTGGTTCTTCGGTATCGGCCGCATCGGATCGTTTCTGGCGCCGCTGATCGTCGGGCTGATGCTCCAGTACGGGCTCGGCGCCTACGTGCTGCACACGTTTGCGCTCACGTTCCTGATCGCGGCGATCGCCCTGTGGCTCGTCGGCGTCGAAACCAAGGGACTGGTGCTGGAGCAGATCACCGCCAAGGTGAAGGCGGCGTAGGGGGGCAACGTTATCGCCCCGCCGCGTAACCCTGCATGCCGCGCGGGTTCGCCGCCGCACGGCGGCGCGGCCCGACCTGCGATGCCGCGGTGAGGCGCCCCTCGGACCACGCCGGACCGACTTCGACCTTGTGGCCGCGCGCGCGCAACGCCTTGATGGTCGCTTCGGGTAGACGGCTCTCCACAACCAGCACACCGGGCTGCGCGGTCCGCGGCCAGAATGAGATGGGGAAATGCTCCGAGTGCCAGGCCGGCGCGTCGATTGATTCCTGCAGATTGAACCCGGCGTGGACGTGGCGCAGGAAAAACTGCGCAGTCCATTGGTCCTGCTGGTCGCCGCCCGGCGTCCCCCAGGCGAGATAGGGCTCACCATTTCGCAACGCGAGCGTCGGGCTCAAGGTCGTACGCGGACGCTTGCCGGGCGCGATCGCCGCCGGATGACCTTCGTCGAGCCAGAACATCTGCGCCCGGGTTCCGAGGCAGAAGCCGAGTTCGGGAATAACCGGAGATGATTGCAGCCAGCCGCCGGAGGGGGTGGACGAGACCATGTTGCCGGCACGATCGACGATGTCGAAATGCACGGTGTCGCCGACGACCTCGCCCATCCGGCCGACGGTCGGCTCGCCAGCGCCAAGCGCGGCCGCGCGGGTCGTATCGGCACGTCGCGTCTGAGCGATCTTTCCGCCGAAGCCGGCAACCGTCCCGGGACGCATCTCCAAAGAGGCGCGCTCGGAGACGAGCTTGCGGCGCTCCGTGTTGTAGGCGTCCGACAACAACGTCGTGATCGGCACGTCAACGAATTTCGGATCGCCATAGAACGCCTCGCGATCCGCGAAGGCGAGCTTGGCGCACTCGACCTGGAGATGAACGAAATCCGGCCCGGTGGGATCAAGCCCGTCGAGGTCGAAACCTTTCAGCAAGGCGAGTTGTTGAAGCAGGACGGGACCCTGACTCCACACTCCAGCCTTGCACACCGTGTAGTGCCCGTAGTCATAGGTCTGCGGCGGCTCGATCGTCGGCTCCCAGGCGGCCATGTCAGCCCCCGTGAGCACGCCGCGATGCCGCTCACCGGATACGTCCATCACCTCCTGAGTGCGGCAGAAGCGGTCGATCGCCTCGGCCACAAAGCCCTGCGACCACGCGCGACGCGCGCGCTCGATCTGCGCCACGCGATCGCTCCCGGCGCTCTGTGCCTCGGCCAGGATGCGCGCATAGGTCTGCGCCAGGGTCTTGTTGCTGAACAAGGCAGCGGGAGCCGGAACCGTGCCGCCCGGCAGGTAGACTTCGGCCGACGTCGGCCAATGATCACGAAAGAGCCCCTCCACGGTGGCGATGGTCGCACTGGCGCGCTCGGCCAGTGGGTGCCCCTGGGCCGCATAGTCAATCGCAGGCGTGAGCACGTCGGCGAGCCGCAGCGTCCCGTAGTCGCGCAGCAACAGCATCCAGGTCTCGAACGTGCCCGGCACGCACGCCGCGAGCAACCCGGTGCCCGGCACCATGTCGAGCCCAAGCGCACGATAATGGGCAATGGTCGCGGCGGCGGGAGCCGTTCCCTGCCCGCATATCACTTCGGGCCGACCACGGCGCACATCGAAGACGAGGACGGGAACGTCGCCACCGGGACCGTTCAGGTGCGGCTCGACCACCTGCAGGGTGAACGCAGTCGCGACTGCGGCATCAAAGGCGTTGCCACCCTTCTCCAGGGTCGCCATGCCCACCGCGGTCGCAATCCAGTGGGTCGAGGTGACCACCCCGAACGTGCCTTCGATCTCGGGCCGGGTCGTGAACGGATTGGGATTGATGTTGGACATGATGGGACAGAATGATCAGATATCGCCTTCCCACGCAACCTGCCCTTGATGGCATGTCCTTGGCGGAAAACCGGTAGCCACTTTTCCGGGACATGCGCTAAACCCCAATAAGGAGATTTCACTATGCTGATGATCGGTGTTGCGTTCCATATCGTGGCGGCCGTGATCTGGGTCGGCGGCATGTTCTTCGCCCTCTTCGTGCTGCGGCCGAGCACCGGACCGCTGGACCCGCCGACCCGGCTGGCACTGTGGGAACGCGTGTTCGCACGCTTTTTCCCGTGGGTCTGGGGGGCTGTGGCGGTCCTGTTGGTCAGCGGATTTTCCATGATCATTTGGGGGTTCGGCGGTTTCGACAAAATCGGAACCTATGTGCATGTGATGATGGGGCTCGGCATCATCATGATGCTGATCTATGCGCATCTCTACTTCGCGCCCTGGCAGCGCTTCCGTCGCGCGGTGGCGGCCGGCGAATGGCCGGTGGCCGCCAAGAACATCGACCAGATCCGCCTTATGGTAACCATCAATCTGGTGCTCGGGCTGATCACAGTGGTGGTAGGCGCGGCCGGACGCTATTACGGATGATCTAACTTACGCGGAGGTGCTGGATGCTGGCTGTCTATGTCTCGCGGGGTGCCGCGCTCGAGCGCAAGGAGGTGAACGGGGATGCGAAGCTCCCCGACAACGCCCTCTGGGTCGATCTCGAATTGCCAACCCCCAGCGAAGACAAGGCCGTCGAGCAATCATTGGGGATCTCGGTCCCGACCTTGCGCGAAATGCAGGAGATCGAGATCACAAGCCGCCTCTATGTGGAGAACGGGGCGCGCTACATGACGGCGACCCTGATGGCGCATCAGGACACGGAGGTGCCGAGCACGACGCCGGTAACCTTCATCCTGGCCGGACACCGGCTCATCACGGTGCGCTACGAGGAACCGCGCCCCTTCGTCATCGTCAATCACCGGTTGGAGCGCTTCTGCCCGGCGAATGCGACCGGCGAAAGCATCATGCTCGATATTCTCGACGCAGTGATCGATCGGCTGGCCGACGTGCTCGAACACATGGGCAACGACGTCGAGCAGGTCTCGCGCGATATCTTCGACCCGAAAGCGTCGCCCGGCGATTTTCGCAACTACGGCCGTATTCTCCACACCATCGGCAAGAAGGGCGACGTCACCTCCAAGGTGCGCGAGAGCTTGGTCTCGATCGGCCGCGTGCTGCTCTATCTCGCCAACGAGGCGGACAGCATGCGTTGGGCCAAAGACCAACGCGCGATTCTCAAGGGCATGCAACGCGACGTGCAGTCGCTCTCCGATCACTCCTCCTACATCTCCAACAAGATTCAGTTCCTCCTCGAGGCCATGCTCGGCATG
>Ga0306920_100004532_pt1 | contig 17802 bp, 19 predicted proteins | sample flu12Cox44000170_FD_204666 | JGI IMG/M metagenome (GOLD analysis project Ga0306920, IMG submission 204666) | Lab enrichment of tropical soil microbial communities from Luquillo Experimental Forest, Puerto Rico - flux4day.12C.oxic.44.000.170 (v2)... | ecosystem: Environmental > Terrestrial >... | reverse complement strand
GCATCTCGCGCTGCACTTCGACGGCACAGCGCAATGCATCCACGACGCTGCCGAACTCGACGAGCAACCCGTCGCCGGTGGTTTTGACCAGACGGCCCTTGTGCTCGGCGATTTTCGGATCGAGGAGCTCGTGGCGTAGCGCCCGGAGGCGTTCGAGGGTGCCGCCCTCATCGGCGCCGATCAGCCGCGAGTACCCCGCCACATCAGCCGCCAGGATCGCCGCGAGACGGCGGGTGGCGGTCATCCCTCGGGCAGCCCGACGTAGCGCAGCGCGTCGCCCAATGCGGCCAGTATTGCAGGGTTAGCAAACGGAGCCGAAGTAATCGAGGCGATGGTGAACTGGGGCTGCACCTCGAGCAGCCGTTGCGCCACTATTTTGGCTTCGTCGATGCGGCCGAGGCTGGCCAGTGCAGCCGCGCGCATCCAGTAAGGCGGGCTGAACCGCGGGTTCGCCTGCACGGAGCGGTTCGCTGCGACGGCGGATTCCTCGAAACGGCCAGCCACAAAATGGGCGATGGCAATGGCCATATAGCGCTGATTCGTCAGCGGATCGAAGGGGCTGAGCCGTAGGGCTAGCTCGGCCTGCTCGATGGCTATCGCGCTCTCGCCGTGCCAAGCACGGGTGAGCGCACTGAGGCCGAGCGCGAGCGCCGACGAGTTGCTCAAAGCAAAAGACCGATCGAACGCATCGAGGGCGCCCTCATAGTCGCGCGGGTCCAGAAACCCGATCACGAGGCCGGCTATCGCAAGCGCTGCAGCATCGTCACCCCCGGCAGCGATCGCCAATCGCGCATGGCGCAACGCAGTCGTTTTGGCTTCCTCTGAGAGCCCCCCGCGCAGGTAGCGCTGCTCGTGACACCACGCAATGATCGCGTGTGCAACCGCGTAATCGGGTTCGAGAGCAATCGCTCGTTCGAGGAATGGGAGCGCCCTCTCTGCATCCTGCGGCATCGATGTGTAAGCAAACGGAAGCGCGCGCAGGAAAAGGTCGTAGGCGTCAAGTCTCTCTGGCCGCTTGCGCCGCGCCCGTTCGATCTCGGCTTGGCGAAGCGTCGGCTCGATGACGCCGGCAACGCTCACTGCGACCTTGTCCTGGAGATCGAAGACGTCTTCGAGAGAGCCGTCGAAGCGGTCGGTCCACAAATGCGCGCCGGTTTCCGCCTCGATCAATTGCGCGGTAATGCGGACCCGATTGCCGCCCTTGCGCACCGAGCCTTCGAGGAGATAGCGGACGCCGAGTTCGCGCCCGACCCGCTTCAGATCAACAGCCCGCCCCTTGTAGGTGAACGTGCTGTTGCGGGCGATGACGAACAGCCAGCGGATACGGCTGAGCGCGGTGATGATCTCTTCGACCATGCCATCGACGAAATACTCCTGCTCGGGGTCGCCGCTCATATTCTGGAACGGCAAGACCGCGATCGATGGCTTGTCGGGGAGAGGAGGATTGGCGCTGGGCCGCGTTGTTGCCGAACCGGTTGCTGTGGCGACCCGGTAGGCTCGGACCGGCCGCGCAATGTTTTTGAGCTGCTGCTCGCCGATGTCCTCAAAGGCGAGATCGAGCCGGCCCGCGGCGTCCTCCTGCACCCGCGCCGAGACGCAGATCCCGCCTGGCTCGGCCAAGCCTTCGAGGCGCGCGGCGACATTGACGCCATCGCCAAAGATGTCCCCATCCTCGACAACGATGTCGCCGACATTGATTCCGATGCGAAACTCTATGCGGCTGTCGGGTGGAAAACCCGTGTTGCGCCCGGGCATGTCGCGCTGCATGTCGACGGCACAGCGCAACGCATCGACCACGCTGCCAAACTCGACGAGCAACCCGTCGCCAGTGGTTTTGACCAGACGGCCCTTGTGCTCGGCGATTTTCGGATCAAGGAGCTCGCGGCGCAGCGCTCGGAGGCGTTCGAGCGTGCCTTTCTCGTCGGCGCCTATTAGCCGCGAATAGCCCGCGACATCGGCCGCGAGGATGGCCGCGAGCCGGCGCTCGACCCGCTCTGCGCCCAAGGTGCCCTCCGTGGCGGCGGCCCGCGGCAGACCGGGCCGCCGGTTGTTCTGTGCGACCCACTCTGCGCTTTGGCCGGAGGCGGATCAAGCGGGCTCGACACCTCGGGTCGCGAGGGGCGAGAATGAAAATGGCAAAGCGGGACATCGGGAGGCCGAGATGGAGAGGATCGCGGAATGTCATTGCGGACAGCTGCGGGCGATCACGTCGGGAGAGCCCGACAACGTCTATGTCTGCCATTGCAAGGCCTGCCAGCGCCGCACCGGAGCGATCATTCACAATGGCAGCCGATGGCTGAAGACCCAGGTGCGGATCGAAGGCGAGCACAAGACCTACGGCCGGGTCGCCGACAGCGGGTTTGAGATCCGCTTTCATTTCTGTCCCAACTGCGGCAGCAGTGTCTTCTGGGAAGGCGACCGCAGCCCGACGACTTGCGGGATCGCTGTCGGCTGCTTTGCCGACCCCGCTTTCCCCGCACCGGATTCATCGGGGTATGAGGAGTCGATGCATCCCTGGCTCGGGCTACCTCCCGAAACCGAGCATTTTCCGCAGGCACGAGCACCCAGGCGGTGACGAGCCCGGGGCGCCCCGCGTTATTCTAGATGACGTGGCACTGTTGCTAAAATCCTTTTTTTGACAAACTCACATAAATATGTTATGCGATAATAGCACTCATCGTCACAGCGCTTGGTATCCCTGAGGTCCTGCCGAGCGATCTTGGCGCTCTGCTGGCTGAAAGTGTTTCAACCTGAGGGAGAGATCTCGCTGTAGATTTGCTGCAGATTCAGCAGACGTTAATTCTCGACTCGACTCTTGATTGCGGCTTCGGCACCACCCTGCGAGAAACGGCCGGACCGATCGGTGAGACGGTTTTTGGGACGCGGCACGATTTCGCGGTAAGATTGTGGGCGGGAGGAGACGCCGATGACACTCGTGGACACCAACCCATACGAAATCGGGCTTGACAAGAACGCGGCCAATTATGTGCCGCTGACGCCAATCGGGTTTCTTCGGCGCAGTGCCGCCGTCTACCCTGACCGCTCGGCGGTCGTCTACGGCGAGCGGCGCTACAGCTGGCGGCAGGCGCTCCAACGTTGCCGTCGGCTGGCGGCTGCATTGGCGACGCGCGGCATCCGACGCGGCGACACCGTGGCGCTGATGGCGCCGAACATCCCGGAAGCCTTCGAGGCGCACTTCGGGGTGCCGATGGCCGGCGCGGTGCTGAATGCCCTGAACATCCGGCTCGACCCCGACACGATCGCCTTCATCCTGCGTCACGGCGAGGCCAAGGCATTGATCAGCGACACCGAGTTCGCGCCGGTCATCAGACAGGTGCTGGCGCGGCTCGATGCCAAGCCCGTCGTGATCGATATCGTCGACGCGCAGGGACCGGGCGGCGACCGGCTCGGCGAGTCCGATTACGAAGCCTTTCTGGCCTCGGGCGATCCGAATTTCCAGGAGGTGACGCCCGAGGACGAGTGGGAAGCGATCGCGCTCAACTACACCTCGGGGACCACCGGCAATCCGAAAGGTGTCGTCTACCACCACCGCGGCGCTTATTTAAACGCGCTCGGCAACATCCTGGTCTGGGGCATGCGCCAGCACCCGGGTTATCTGTGGACCTTGCCGATGTTTCATTGCAACGGCTGGTGCTTCCCATGGACCGTGACAGCGCTGGCCGGGACCCATGTCTGCCTGCGGCGGGTCGAGGCGGCGGCGATCTACGACGCGATCGAGCGGTATGGCGTGACCCATTTGTGCGGCGCGCCGGTGGTCATGAATATTGCTCTCAACGGCCGCGAGCGGCCATTGCCACGGCGCGTCGACTGGATGACCGCGGGCTCGGCGCCACCTGCGGCAGTAATCGCCGGCATGGAGCGGCTCGGCTTTCAGATCACCCATGTCTACGGGCTGACCGAGGTATACGGACCCGCGGTGATCTGCGCCTGGCACGACGAGTGGGACGAGCTCAGCCCGGACGAGCGGGCGCGGCTCAAGGCGCGCCAGGGTGTGACCTATCCGGTGCTCGACGGGCTGATGGTCGCCGACCCGGAAACCCTTGCCCCAACGCCGCGCGACGGCACGACGATCGGCGAGATCTTTATGCGCGGCAACATCGTCATGAAAGGCTATCTGAAAAACCCAAAAGCGACCGAGGAGGCGTTTGAGGGGGGCTGGTTTCATTCCGGCGATCTGGCCGTCGCCCATGCCGACGGCTACGTCGAAATCAAGGATCGCTCAAAGGACATCATCATCTCGGGCGGCGAGAACATCTCGACGATCGAGGTCGAAGATGTGCTCTACCGGCACCCTTGCGTGCTCGAGGCGGCGGTGGTCGCCCGCCCCGACCCGAACTGGGGCGAGACCCCTTGCGCCTTTGTCACATTGAAGAATGGCGCGGTGGCGGAAGCGGGCGAAATCATCGCGTTTTGCCGCGAGCGGCTGGCGCATTTCAAGGCGCCGCGGCACGTGATTTTCGGGCCGTTGCCCAAGACGTCGACCGGCAAGATCCAAAAATTCATGCTGCGCGAACGCGCCAAGGGCGAGCCGGCGGGGTGAAACCCTCGGTTTTGGAGGAGCGCATAAGAGCCGGGCGCGACGGCACCTCTCCTTTCGGGAAGTCGAGGTTGTCGAGAAGCGGTCGTCAGTGCCGTTCCAGCTCGAAGATCTCATCCTTGATGCGGAGCTTCTGGCGCTTCAGATCGGAGACGGCGTCGCGATTCGGCAGGGGACGGCTATTTTCCTCATCGATGGCGCGCTCCAATTCGGCATGCTTGGCTTTTAGCGCCTCGATGCGATCCTGCGGCGACATGCACTTCCTCCTGCTGGACGATGACAACGGTCAATGGTAACGCCGGCGGGAACAGTCGGCCAGGGGTAGCTGACCCGTGAAACGCAGAAATAGCGCGTCAGCGGATTTCACAGAGGGCGCTGCCGGAGAAATTCGCGCCCGACCCCGCCTAATTGTCGGCATCAGCGGCGCTTCGGGGGTCATTTACGGGGCGCGGCTGCTCGAATTGCTGCGCCTCTTGCCGGTCGAGACACACCTCGTGATCAGCCGGACGGCCGACCTGACCTTGGCGGTCGAGACCGATCTGAAGCCCGCCACGGTTCGCGCCCGCGCCGATGTCGTCCATGCCAACAGCGATTTGGCCGCGCCGATCTCGTCGGGCTCGTTCAAGACCATGGGAATGGTGGTCGCCCCGTGCTCGATCCGCAGCATGGCCGAGATCGCCAGCGGCGTGACGACGACATTGTTGAGCCGGGCCGCGGATGTCGTGTTGAAAGAGCGCCGAAGGCTCGTCCTCCTGGTGCGTGAGACACCACTTCACACCGGACACCTGAGAACCATGACGGCGCTGTCGGAAATGGGGGCGGTGATCGCTCCGCCGGTTCCCGCTTTCTACGCCAAGCCGCAAACCCTCGAGGAAATGATCGACCAGACACTGGGCCGGGTTCTCGACCTGTTCGATCTCGAAATCGGACTGGTGCGACGCTGGGGTGAGCCCTCCGCCGAGGGCGTCGAGGGCGCGCATCGGATCCGCGAAAAACCACGGCGCGCCACGGAGTGAAGGAGGTCACGCGGCGAGGAATGCTTCGAGCGCTTGCGCCACGGTCGCAGCCTCGGGGCTGCACGTGAGCTCCGGTCCAAGATAGAGTCTGAGGTTGGCTAGAGCAGCGGCGGCGCGCCCGGCAGGATCGCCGGCGACCGGTCGGGTAATACTACCCAGACGGTTTTGGATGACCATCTCCGCGGCAAGCTCGATCGCCTTGATGCCCTCGCGCAGGCGCTGAACATCCGCGTCGGGGTGCGGCTTGAGTTTGCGCCGCAGCGCTCGCAAAGGTTCCACCACTTGGCACCCGCAGCGGGCGCGCGATGCGATCGGCGGTCACCAGCTCCTCGTTGCTCAGCCGGCCGCCCCCGGAAACGCCGAGCCACAGCGCAAAGAGCATCAGGTTGACGTCGCCGCCGGCGCGATCCTGCAGCGCGATTAAGGCCTGCGAGACACCGGGACGCGCACAAAAGGCCACGGAGAACCGCCACAAAGCGCCGCCGTCCGGCGCCTCGCCGAAGGCCTCAGTCATCAGCACCCGACGGGCAATGAGCTTTCGATAGGCGATGCATCTAGGATGCGATTATAATGGTAAACTCTGGGCTACCGGCCATGGATCTCGACGTAGAAGCCTTGAAAGCCAAGCTCGCCGCCCTGAAGTCCGAGCATCGCGACCTCGATGATGTGATCGCTCGCCTCGCCGAGCGCGCGCCCTTTGATCAGCTCCAGCTGCAGCGCCTGAAGAAGCGAAAGCTGCTGCTCAAGGACCAGATCTCGAAAATCGAGAGCGAGCTGCTGCCCGACATCATCGCCTGACGGCTCGCCAACCGAGTTGCGCGGCCGCTCGTCAGCGGCGCTTGTGTGCGCCGATCCTGCCTCTAATATGGCGGGTCCTCGCGGCCACATCGTGGAAGAAATCGAATGAGCGGCGCCGGTTGCGCGATAAGCATCATCATGGGGAGCCAATCCGATTGGGAGACGATGCAGCACACCGCGAATGCTCTCGATCGCCTCGAGATCACCTACGAGACGCGCATCGTCTCGGCGCACCGCACACCCGAGCGGCTCTATGAATATGCCCGCACAGCCCGCTCACGCGGCTTACACGTAATCATCGCCGGGGCGGGAGGCGCCGCCCATCTCCCCGGCATGATCGCCGCGTTGACGGCGCTGCCGGTGCTCGGCGTGCCTATCGAGAGCCGGGCGTTGAAGGGAATGGACAGCCTGCTGTCGATCGTGCAGATGCCGGCCGGCGTCCCGGTCGCGACCTTCGCGATCGGCCAGGCCGGCGCCGTCAATGCGGCGCTGTTCGCCGCGGCGATCCTCGGATTGTCAGATGCCGCGGCCGAGGCTGCTCTCGACGACTGGCGACAGAAGCAGACGCAAGGGGTTGCTGAGCGTCCGGACCGCCGATGATGCCGCCGGGAACCTTGGCCCCGGGTGCCACGATCGGCATTTTGGGCGGCGGCCAGCTCGGCCGGATGACGGCGCTCGCGGCTGCTCGGCTCGGCTATCGCTGCCACGTCTTTGCGGCCGAGGCCGACAGCCCGGCTGCGCAGGTGTGCGGTGCGGTGACCGTTGCCGAATTCTCCGATCATGCAGCGCTCGAGCGCTTTGCTTTGGCGGTCGACATCGCGACCTTCGAGTTCGAAAACATCCCGGCCGAGGCGGTGAGGCTGGTCGCCGCCGTCCGGCCGGTATTACCGCGCCCGGAAATTCTCGAGATCGCGCAGGATCGCTTGCGCGAGAAGGATTTCCTCCGCTCGATCGATGTCGACACCGCCGCCTACCGCGAGGTCGCCGACGCGGCCGCACTGCAGCGGGCGATGCGCGACTTTGGCCATCCGGCGGTCCTGAAGAGCGTGCGTATGGGCTATGACGGCAAGGGACAGGTGACCCTGACCCCGGAAGTTAGGGCCGAAGAAGCTTGGCAGCGAATGGGCGGCGAGATCGGCATCCTCGAGAGCTTTGTCGATTTCGCCTGCGAGATCTCGGTGATCGTCGCGCGCGGCCGCAACGGCGCCTGGGCGACTTATCCGCCGGTCGAAAACCAGCACGTGGCACACATCCTCGACACGACGATCGCGCCGGCGCGGATCGCCCCGGAGACGGCGATGCGCGCCGAGGCGGTGGCGCGGCACGTCGCCGAAAAGCTCGACCTCGTCGGGGTGCTCGCGGTCGAGATGTTCGTGACGCAGAGCGGCGACCTGCTGGTCAACGAAATTGCGCCGCGCCCCCACAACTCCGGGCATTGGACTATCGACGCTTGCGTCACCAGCCAGTTCGAGCAGCTGGTGCGCGCCCTGTGCGGTCTGCCGCTCGGCTCGGTCGAGCATCATTCCGACGCGGTCATGAAGAACCTGATCGGCAGCGAAGTCGAAAAATGGCGGGAGGCGCTGAACGACCCGCTCGCCAAATTGCACCTCTACGGCAAAGTCGAAACCCAGCCCGGCCGCAAGATGGGCCACGTCACCCGCCTGATCCCCCACCGCTAGTCGAACTGACGCAGCAGACGGAGCGGATTGGGCAAGCGTTCGACCGCCGCTGCGAAGCGCCGGCGTGCCGTGCCCACTGACGCCACCCCGACGAGCCGGCGATCGAGAAAGGCGCGGGTGTCGGCGAAGTCCGGCGAACCGTCGTCGAGCCAATAGAGCAAGGTCGCGGCATAGACCGCCGCCAATGTGGCGCGCTTGGTGTAAAAGCTGAAATCGGTGGCGCGGTCGCCGGCCGCATACCAGATCGCGTCGACGGTCTCGTACAGCAAGCGCAAGCCGAGCGGCACGTGCTGCGGCAAGGCCAGCACCGAGAGGGCGCGGCGGAACGCTTCGCGCCAAGGTGCCAGGATTTCCAGGCGGGTGACAACGGCGAGCGCGACGCGTTCGGCAATGCGCAATGGCTCGACGGTCTCGGCTTCGAGCCGGTCGAGCATGCGCAGATCGGCCCACCGGCTGAAACAGACGACGAACTCGGCGGCTCCGTTCGGGAACAGCGCCAGGGCCTCGTCGGTCGGCATGCCGACTTGCCGTGCCGCGGACCGCAGCGCCGGGCGCGACCAGCCGTCAAACGCCACATTCGGAAGCATCGCCTCGATCAGCGCCGCGCGCTGATTTTCGGCCAGCGGGCTCCTCATCCGGCGCGGTTTTCGAAAAAGAACGCCGCCAGATCGATCGGATGCTGCTGCAGCTCCTCGAGGAAGACGAGCAGCCGGTGATCGGTCATGCGCTGCGGGTAAAGGATCCCGTCGAGGTGATCGCATTCGTGCTGGACGACCCTGGCATGGAAGCCCGCGACCGTGCGCTCGACGACCTCGCCCTCGGGAGTGGTGCCGCGATAGCGGATGCGCAGGTGCCGCGGCACGACGCCACGCAAACCGGGAACCGACAAGCAGCCCTCCCAGCCGAGCGCCCGCTCGCTGCCGATCATCTCGACGACAGGATTGACCAACGCGATCAGATCCTGGGCGCCATCGTCGGGCATATCGGTCACTCGCTCCTCGGGAACACGGAAGACGACAATCCGGTGCGGCTCGTGAACCTGCGGGGCAGCGATACCGGTACCGCCGGCATCCTCCATCGTCTCAATCATGTCGGCGACGAGCCGGCCTACCCAGGGGGCCGTCGGGTCGTCGACCCTGCCCGCGACGCCGCGCAACACCGGGTGCCCCATGCGGGCGATTTTCAAGAGAGCCATAGCCGGAATATGGGCGGATCGCCGGCCCGGGTAAACCGTCTGCGCCGGGTCGCCTTCACAGCAGCCCGCAGAAGTGCTAGATATCGCCGGAGCCAACCCTGTCCCATCAATGGAGAAGCGGCCCCGTGCAAGTCCTCGTTCGCGACAACAATGTCGATCAGGCTCTGCGAGCCCTGAAGAAGAAAATGCAGCGCGAAGGGGTGTTCCGAGAAATGAAGCTGCGGCGCAATTACGAGAAGCCCTCCGAACGGCGGGCGCGGGAAAAGGCTGAGGCGGTTCGCCGCTATCGCAAGCTGCTGCGCAAGCGGATGGAGCGCGAGGGTTACTGAGGCTGGCGATCAACCTCGAAGGGAGACGACAGCGCGGACACTCTCATGCTTATGAATAAAATCGTTTAGTTCAAGCCAACAGATCTCAGCCTGAGTGGCTATTCCAACGCCTTGACGATTTCCTCGCACATCTTCTTGGCGTCACCGAACAGCATCATCGTGTTGTCGCGGTAGAACAGCTCGTTCTCGACGCCGGCATAACCCGAGGCCATCGAGCGCTTGACGAACAGCACGGTCTTGGCGCGCTCGACCTCGAGGATCGGCATCCCGTAGATCGGTGATGAAGGATCGGTCTTTGCCGCCGGATTGGTCACGTCGTTGGCGCCGATCACAAAAGCGACATCGGTCGAGGCAAAGTCGCGGTTGATCTCGTCGAGCTCGAAGACCTCGTCATAGGGGACGTTGGCCTCAGCCAACAGCACGTTCATGTGGCCCGGCATGCGGCCGGCGACCGGATGGATCGCGTAGCGCACCTTGACCCCGTCCTTTTTCAATAAATCGGCTTCCTCGCGCAATGCGTGCTGAGCTTGCGCGACCGCCATGCCGTAGCCCGGCACGATGATCACCGAGCTGGCATTCTTGAGGATAAACGCCGCGTCCTCGGCACTGCCGGATCTGACCGAGCGGTCGGCGGCCGCAGCGCCGGCGGCGAGCGCACCGACCTCGGTGCCGAACCCGCCTAGGATCACGTTGAAGATCGAGCGGTTCATCCCCTTGCACATGATGTAGCTGAGGATCGCACCGGACGAGCCGACCAGCGCGCCGGTGATGATCAACAGGCTGTTCGACAGCGTAAAACCGATGCCGCAGGCCGCCCAGCCGGAATAGGAATTGAGCATCGAGATCACGACCGGCATGTCGGCCCCGCCGATCGGCACGATCAGCAGCAGCCCGAGCACCAGCGAGACCAGGAGGGTCAACCAGAACGCCGCCGCTGTCTCCGTCGAGACAAAAAACACGATCAGCAGTATCAGCAATACGCCCAGCCCAGCGTTCAACAGGTGCTGGCCCGAGAAGACGAGCGGACGGCCGGTGACCAGACCCTGCAGTTTGCCGAATGCGACGACCGAGCCGGTGAAGGTGACGGCACCGATCGCCATGCCGATCGCCATTTCGACAAGGCTGCCGCGGTGGATCGAGCCGCGCACGCCGATCCCATAGGCTTCGGGAAAGGTAAAAGCGGCGGCCGCGACGCAAACGGCGGCCAGACCGACGAGGCTGTGGAACGCCGCCACCAGCTGCGGCAATGCCGTCATCTGAATGCGCAGCGCGATGTAAGTGCCGATGGCGCCGCCGATCAGAATGCCGAGGACGATCAGCCAAAAGCTCACGACGTGCGGGGTCGCCAGGGTGGTAACCACCGCGATGACCATGCCGGCGATGCCGTAGATGTTGCCGGCCCGCGCCGTCTCCGGCGAGGAGAGGCCGCGCAGGGCCATGATGAAGCAGATCGACGCGACCAAGTACGCAAGGGCAGACAGGCTGTCGCTCACCGCCGCTCCGCTAGCGCTTTTTCTGGAACATTTGGAGCATGCGTTGGGTGACGATGAACCCGCCGAAAATATTGACCGCCGCCAGGGTCACCGCGACGAACCCCATGATTTTTGCGAAGCTGACGCCGAACGGGCCGGCAGCGATCAGGGCGCCGACGATGATGACGCTCGATATCGCATTGGTGACGCTCATCAGCGGCGAGTGCAGCGCAGGCGTCACTCGCCACACCACGTGATACCCGACAAAGACCGCGAGCACGAAGATGGTCAGCTCGAACACAAAGGGCGTGGCGGCGGTCGCGGCGGCCGGCGCCTGCAGCATTAGCTGCTCGGCCAGGGCGTCGAGATTGTGCGCCAGCGCGCCGGCCTCGCCGGCAGCCTGGCTGGCGCGCTCGGCCAGCGCGGCGGGGTCTGCCATCGCCCGCCCCGTCAGCCCGCCGCCGCCTGGGCTTCCGCCGCGGCTGGCGCCGCAAGCGCAGGGTTCACTACCGCACCATTCTCGGTCAGCAATGTCGCTTTGATGATCTCGTCGGCCCGGTCGATCTTGAGCTTGCCGTCCTTGTCGACGAGCAGCGCCAGGAAGCTGTGGAGGTTGCGGGCGTAAAGCTGGCTCGCATCTGCTGCGATACGGGAGGGCATATTGGCATACCCGATGATCTTCACCCCCTGCGCGGTGGTCACGATTTCGCCGAGTCGGCTGCCCTCGACATTGCCGCCCGACTCGACGGCGAGATCGACGACGACCGATCCCGGAGCCAGCTCGCCAAGCATGGCTTCGGTCAGCAATACCGGCGCCTTGCGTCCGGGAATCAGGGCGGTGCAGATCACGACGTCGATGCGCTTGAGCACTTCGACGATCTTGTCGCGCTGGCGCCGCTGGAAATCCTCGCCCATCTCGCGGGCATAGCCTCCGGCGGTTTCCGCCGTAAGGGCGACCGCCTCGTCGACGATGATGAAGCTGGCACCGAGGCTCTCGACCTGTTCCTTGGCCGCAGCGCGAACATCGGTCGCCGAGACGATCGCACCCAGTCGGCGCGCCGTGGCGATCGCCTGCAGCCCGGCGACCCCCGCTCCCATCACCAACACTCGCGCCGCCTTGATCGTGCCGGCAGCGGTCATCATCATCGGAAAGGCACGGCCGAACTCGTCAGCAGCTTCGAGCGCCGCTTTGTAACCGGCGAGGTTGGCCTGGGACGAGAGGGCGTCCATGGCTTGCGCGCGGGTAATTCTCGGCAACAATTCGATGGCGAACGCGACGATCCCGGCAGCGGCGTAGGCGCTGATTTCCTCGGGGTGGCGCAGCGGCTGCAGCAACCCGATCAACACCGTGCCGCGCTTCAAATAACTCAGCTCGTCAGGCTCGGCCGCTTGGCCGATCAGCGGACGCTGCACTTTCAGGACAATGTCCGCAGCGCCGAGCGCCGCCGCCGCATCCGCAGCGATTTCTGCGCCCGCGCTTGCAAAGGCGGCATCGGTGAATTGAGCCCCTTCGCCGGCTCCGCTTTCCGCGACGACCTCGAGGCCTATGCCCACCATGCGCTTAACAGTGTCGGGCGAAGCCGCTACCCGGCGTTCGAATGCCCGCCTTTCCTTGACGATGGCCACCTTCATCGGGCGGTTAACCTCGAATCGCCGAGCCGCAAACGGCGCGCACAATGCCGCGGCGCCCGCGATTTGTGAAGAGTGAACCCGGCCGTGCGTCAGGATGGGGCACCTCCCTTATCGCCTCATCGATGGACGCAACCACAAGAAAGAAGCTGAGCCGGCCTCGATTTGGCCGTGTTTACCTTCCGTGATACACTTGGTGTCCACCGCTTCGATGTCGTCCTAACAATGAAGGACCGCCGTGCGGCTCGGGGAGTTTTGCATAAAATGCCGCCTATTATCAGCCGCAAGACATTGCCGGGAATAAATATTCAGGTGGTACGTTGTCTTCTCGTCAAGGATTGGCGGGATCGCCGCCGCGTTTGGTTTCGGGCAGAGATCCGGTGAGCGCCCGGTTCGGCGATCAGTTGATCGCAGTCTTGCCGAGATTGCGCCGTTTTGCTCGCGGGCTTTCGGGCTCCCTGACCGATGCTGACGATCTCGTTCAGGCTGCGTGCGAGCGGGCGCTGGCACGGCAGCACCAGTTTCAGGAGGGCACACGGTTCGACAGTTGGATGTTCCGCATCGTGCAGACGATCTGGATCGACCAGGTGCGCTCGCGCGATGTGCGCAAGGAGGGCGGTGATGTCGCCGAGGATCGGCTGGGATCGGACGAGCCAGTGCGAAGGGTCGAAGCGCGGCTTGCTCTGGACGAGGTTCGGCGGGCGCTCGATCGCCTGCCGCCCGATCAGCGAACGGCTTTGTTGCTCGTTACTGTGGAGGGGCTCAGTTACAAGGAGGCTGCAGAAACGGTGCAGGTTCCGGTCGGCACCATCATGAGCCGTCTCGCACGAGCCCGCATCGCCTTGCAACTGCTACTCGAGGCCGGCCGCGTGGGGCGCAGGAGTACCAGGGATGCAGCAGCGCAGTGACGACCGTCTCATCGCCTATCTGGATGGCGAGCTCGAGACGACGCAGCGGCGCGAGGTCGAGGCTTGGCTCGATGCCGATCCGGACGCGCGCCGGCGGATGGCGAAGCTCGCCGAATCGGCGCATCTGCTGCGCTCGGTGCTTGACGAAGCCGTTCGCGAGCCGGTTCCCGACCGGCTGATCGCAGCGGCGCGGGGCGAGACGGCTCCGCCGCAAACGGGCGCCGAGATCGTTCCGTTCCGTCGGCGTCTGAGCGGTGCGATCGCGGCGCCGCGACGCTGGCCGCGACGCTGGCGGACCGGGCTCCCGATTGCCGCCTCGATCATCGGCATCCTTGTCGGCAGCACGGTTTCCTATCTTGGAGTCGGCAAGCTCGGGCTGGACGGCGCTGCCGGCAAGCACGCCGTACGCGAGGCGGCGGCGGTCAACAATCTTTGGCTCGACAACGCGGCCGGTTACTTCAAGCTCATCGTCAATGCTGGCGATAACCCGCCGGTCGATGTCCCGGCGACCGGAGACCCACGCGAAGCGCTGCAAAAGATCAGCCAGAGCTTGCCACAGGAGGTTCGCCTGCCCGATCTGAAGCCCTGGGGCCTCAGCTTTCGTGGTGCCCGGCTCGTCGTCCAGGAAGGCCGGCCGGCGGCCGCCCTCGTGTATACCACCGACAACAAGGCGATCGGGCCTTTGGGCCTGATCATCGGGTCCTCGAAACAACCCGATATCTCGCCGACCTTCGACCGGCGCCAGGACGTTAATCTGCTGTATTGGCGGCATCAAGGACGCGCCTATGCGCTGGTGGGCCAGGCCGATATCGGCTATCTCTGGGGGATCGCCAATGATGTCGCCTGGCAACTGGATGCAGTCTGAGCCGCCGGCGGCGAGCCTGGCCGAGCCGGGCTATCCGGACAAGAGTCGTTTTCGCGCTGTGACCCGACGATAGCTGGACGACCACCACCCTATAATCGAGACACACGTGCTCGACAGGGGAATGCCTGATGCGGCTGCTGCTCGTCGAGGACAACGAGCGCTTCGCCGTCCTTCTCAAACGGGGCCTTGCCGCGGCGGGGTTCGTCGTCGATGTGTTGCCGACGGCGGAGCAAGCTATCGCAGCGTTGCGTGCAAACCGCTTCGAACTCGTCGTGCTCGATCTCGGGTTGCCGGACGCCGACGGCCTCGACGTCCTCGGCGATATGCGCCATCGCGAGGATGCGACGCCGGTCCTGATCCTGACCGCCCGCGGCAGCCTCGAAGACCGCGTGGTCGGGCTGCAAAACGGTGCCGACGATTACCTCGTCAAGCCCTTTGCGCTCGAGGAGCTCGTGGCCCGCCTGCAGGCACTGCTGCGGCGGCCGGGCAATCTTCTCGGTGTGACCCTGAAGCTCGGCAACCTGTCTCTCGACACCGTGGCCCGCCAAGTATTCGTCATCGACCAGCCGATCCTCCTTTCGCCGCGCGAGATCGCGGTGCTCGAGCAGTTGTTGCGGCGCAGCGGACGGGTTGTCCCCAAAAATTTGCTCGCCGACAATCTCTACGGGCTAGCGCAGGAGGTCGGGTCGAATGCAGTCGAGGTCCAGGTGCATCGACTGCGCAAGCACCTCGCCGAAGTCGGCGCCGCGGTGCAAATCCATACCCTGCGCGGCGTCGGCTACCTGATAGCGGCGGAGAAATGAGGTGTTGAAGTTCCGCTCGGTCGTCTCGCGGATCATCGCGCTTCACCTGTTGGCGATCGTCGTCACTTCGATCTGCATGCCGCTGGCGCTGTATATGATGCTTAACTACGCGGCGCAGGAACTGCACCACCGCGCGTTGCGCGAACGGGCGGCCGAGATCCTGCGGTATCTGCAGACGGGCCCGGACGGAGCACCGCGACTGTCGCTGCCGGCAAGCGTGGTCCAATTTTATTCCGAGGCCTACGGCCGTTCTGCTTATGCCGTGCTCGATCCGAGTGGCCGCGTGCTGCTTTCGTCCCTGCCGGGCGCTGGCGCGATTACCCCTGCCCGGCCGCAAACCGAACAGTTCGAATATTTCGCTGCGCGTAGCGGGGGCAGAGAAATCTTCGGCGTCACCGTCAAGGCGGATGTGGGCGGACAGCCGCTTATGCTTCAGGTCTCGGAAGACCTCGGGCATCGCGACGTGTTGATCGACGACATCGTCGACGAGTTCCTTACCCGAGTGGGTTGGATCACCGCGCCTATTCTGCTGCTGCTGCTGATGATCGACGTCGCCATCTTTCGACGGGCGCTGAGACCGATTGTTGCAGCCTCGACCCTCGCCGAACGGATCGGTCCGGCCAGCACCGAGCTGAGACTGCCGGAAACAGGAATGCCGAACGAGGTGGTGCCGCTGGTTCGCGCGGTAAACCACGCGCTCGATCGGCTCGAGGAGGGCTTCCGCGGGCAGCGCGAATTTACCGCCGATGCCGCGCACGAGCTGCGCACCCCGCTGGCGATCCTGCGCACTCAGATCGACATGATTGCCGATCGCGAGCTGGCAAGCTCTCTGCGCGGCGATATCGAGAGCATGAGCCGTCTGGTCAACCAGCTTCTCGACATCGCCGAGCTGGAAACTTTTGTGATCGGCGAGGACGAGATCGCCGACCTTGCTGCGATCGCGACCGAGATCGCGGCCTACATCGCCCCGCTGGCGCTGTCGCAGCGTAAGACTGTTGCAGTCACCGGTGCCGACCATCCGGTGCGGGTTTGCGGTAATGCCGACAGCCTTGGCCGGGCAGTCCGCAACCTCGTCGAAAACGCGCTTGCCCATACTTCGCCTGGGACCACGGTCGAGATCTCGGTCGCTGCGGCGGGCGACCTCAGTGTCATGGACCGCGGACCCGGCGTTCCGACCTGCGAACGCGAGCAAATTTTCCGGCGGTTTTGGCGCCGCGACCGTCGCCGGGCGGGTAGCGCCGGGCTCGGCCTGGCGATCGTCAAACGAATCGCCGAAATGCATGGCGCCGCTATCAGCGTAGCGGACCGACCAGGCGGCGGAGCGATATTTTCGATCCGTTTCCCCGCGGTAATCGAGGCAGACCCCGCCCTTGAGCACCAGCTCGAAGCGGCGCTCTGACCGGGCCGGTTCAAGGTTTTCCGCCGGCCCACAACGGACGATCTCCTGGACGGGTTCGACCGCATCGGGCATGATCTTCGAGCCGCAAGGCTTCCCTCGCCGCACCGACATCGAAGAACCGCAAGAAGGGCTGGACAATGGTTGCTATCGAATCGACCCCGGAAATGGCGACTGCAGTCTACGCAACCATGGCGCGCAATCTTGCGGTAGTTCGCCGCCGGCTGCAGCGGCCTCTGACTTTGGCTGACAAGATCCTGCTCGGTCACCTCGATGATCCCGAGAACCAGGAGCTTGAGCCGGGCAAGAGCTATCTCTTGACCCGCCCCGACCGCGTCGTCTTTCAAGACGTCTTGGGGCAAACCGGCTTGCTGCAATTCATGCAGACGCGGCGCGACAAGGTCGCAGTGCCGACGACGGTGCATTGCGACCACCTGATCCAAGCGCGACATGAGGGCGCGCAGGATCTTCGCGAGTCGCTCGCCGAAAACCAGGAGGTCTACGACTTCCTGCGTTCGGCCGCAGCCAAATATGGCGCCGGCTTCTGGGGGCCGGGTGCCGGCATCATCCACCAGGTCGTGCTCGAGCAGTACGCCTTCCCCGGTGAATTGGTCATCGGCACCGACTCGCACACGCCGAATGCCGGCGGGCTCGGCGCTTGCGCGGTCGGGGTCGGCGGCGCCGACGCGGTCGAGACGATCGCCGGGCTGCCATGGGAGGTGCTCTACCCGCGTCACATAGCGGTCTTTCTGACCGGCCAGATGAGCGGCTGGACCGCGCCCAAAGATGTGATCCTGTTCGTCGCCGGAGCATTGACCGTGTCGGGCGGCACCAACGCGATCGTCGAGTATATCGGCCCGGGTGCCTCCACGATCAGCGCCACCGGCAAGGCGACGATCACCAACATGGGTGCCGAATTGGGCGCCACGACCTCGGTCTTCCCGGCCGACGATCGCATGGCCAAGTACCTGCGCGCCACCGGCCGGGGCAATCTGGTGCCGCCGATGGAGGCCAACCTCGAATTGCTGCGCCCCGATCCGGAGGTCGAGGCCGATCCGGCGAAATTCTACGACCGCGTCGTCGAGCTCGACCTGTCGAAGCTCGAGCCCTACATCGTCGGACCGCATTCGCCCGACCGCGCGCGGCCGGTCTCG
>Ga0306920_100004527_pt1 | contig 17812 bp, 14 predicted proteins | sample flu12Cox44000170_FD_204666 | JGI IMG/M metagenome (GOLD analysis project Ga0306920, IMG submission 204666) | Lab enrichment of tropical soil microbial communities from Luquillo Experimental Forest, Puerto Rico - flux4day.12C.oxic.44.000.170 (v2)... | ecosystem: Environmental > Terrestrial >... | reverse complement strand
TCGCTCTTCGCTTCTTGGTGAAGCAATCGACTTGGTGAAGCAATCGACGTGCCACAATTTAAAAAGTGAGTTTGCAGCAATTTAGGTTAAGGGGCCATAGCGCGCGAGAGTAATTCCTACACCTGCCGAGCAGCTTTGAGGATCGCGCATGAACGAATGTTCACTCCTCCCGACGAGAGCCTTGACTTGCTTGAATTCGTCGCAGTGCCCACTCGGCAGCTTCGGCAATTATGGGCTCGTCATGTTGTGTGAGACTTTCGAGGATCGAAAGAAATCGCGCTTCGCCACTGTTTCCGATGGCTATGGCGACGTTGCGTAGGAGCCCCTTATACTTCGCGCGCCTGACCGGTGTGCCGCGAAACACCTCACGGAAATCGTCGAGACTCATCTGCGCCAGCCAATCCAATTCCGGATTCACTAAGCTCGGTCGAGCATCGAATTCCAGAGTTTTCGTCAACGGCGCTTTGCGGTTCCAGGGACAAACATCCTGGCAGATGTCGCAGCCGAACACCTGCCGTCCGATCCCAGAGCGAAGGTCTTCGGAAATCGCTCCCCTTTTCTCGATGGTGAGATAGGAAATACACTTTGTGGCGTCGAGTTGGTAGGGAGCGGGAAAGGCGTTGGTTGGGCAGGCATCCAAACATCGGGTGCAGGAGCCGCAGCGATCAGGAGGCGGAAGGTCAGGCGTCAGTTCGAGCGACGTCAGGATGACACCCAGAAACAGCCACGATCCCAGTTTTTCGTTAAGGATACAAGTGTTCTTGCCGATCCATCCGATGTTGGCCTGCTGGGCAAATACGCGTTCAATCACGGGGCCGGTATCGACGTAGCACCACGTGCGGGGAACGTCCAACCCAGTTCGCTCGCAAAGTGTGATGAAGTCGGCTTCGAGTTGACGCAGCTTGGCGAGCAACACATCATGGTAGTCACGTTGCGTCCAGGCGTATCGGGAGATCCAACCCTGCGTGGTCGCTCCGGCGTGGGTGGAGTAGGGCTGTGCGGTGTTGTAGTTCAGAGCACAGACCACCACCGACCGCGCCCATGGGGCGGCGTTGCGCAGCGAGGCACGCTTCAACTGGCCTGCGTAATTGCGAGTTTCCAGATAAGTCATCTCCCCGGCATAGCCGTCAGCGATCCACTGCGAAAAAAATCGGTGTTCTGCAGTGTCGTGGACGCTTGCCACCCCGGCGAGGTCGAATCCCGCCTCGATCGCCAGACGTTTGATTTCGCCGCTCAAGTGGGGATAGTTGTTCACGGTGATCGACGTGGGGCTTCGCGCTGATTATACCGGCGGTTTCGATCGCACTCCGCGAGAGCAAGCTGCGCAACCCGGCGCCAGTCTCTTACAATGCCATGATGGTCACACTTGATCACCTGGTGGTAGGGAGCTGCTCCTTCACGGCAGAAGGATGGGAGACGAGCTTCTATCCTCCTGGACTGAAGAAGGCCGCCTACCTCGGATTCTACGCAGAGCAATTCAGGTCGGTCGAAATTGACGCGACCTTTTATGGGATCCCGAGAGAGAAGACGGTTCGCAACTGGTACGAACAAACGCCCGAGGATTTCGTGTTTGCCTGCAAAGTCCCGCAATCGATCACCCACCAAGCCCGCCTCATTAATTGCGATGACCAATTTCACCAGTTCGTCAACGTGATGTCAGGGCTCGAACATAAGCTGGGCCCGATGCTGTTCCAGTTTCCGTATTACAACAAGAAACAGTTTGGCCAGCCGGCAGAGTTCCTTGAGCGGCTCCGTGGCTTCCTGCCGAAATTGCCGCATGACTTTCGCTTCGCGCTGGAAATCCGCAACCAGGGCTGGCTCGGTCCGGAATTGCTCGACCTGCTCAGAAAGCACAACATCGCGTTTGCGCTAATCGACCATCCCTGGATGTCCCGTCCCTCCGAACTGATGCGCAATGGGGACCTTGTGACCTCCGACTTCGTCTACATTCGATTGCTCGGAGACCGGTACACAATAGAGCAAGTCACCAGGATCTGGGACAAGACCGTCGTCGATCGTCGCCGCGAACTGATGGAGTGGAGCGCCGTCGTGGATTACCTACTGTCAAAGGAGATGAAGGTCTACACGTACGTGAACAATCACTTCGCCGGACATTCTCCCGAAACGCTGCGACAGTTTCTGGAGTTGCTGCGGCAGCGGCAACAGCAAAAGAAAGTGCACCGCGGCAGAGAATAGGTGGAGGCTATAGCAGCCTGTGTCACGGTCTCGCCGCCACGACGCGGCTGAGTTTTTGTCTACCGCTCGTAGCCGGCGCGCCCCGGAGCTCAATTCAACCCGCTGCTTTGCGGCGGCTGGAATGGCGAGGTTGAGATACAGGAGATTTTTCCGGACTGGCCAAACAAGGTCCTGCGTCGCTAGGTCGCTTTCCACCGGTAGGCGTCGGGCTGTGCCAACCCAATATGCGCCAACACGCGGTTCCCGAACTCGTGCGCGATCTCTTCGGTGGAGCTAGGGCGGAAATAGAACGCCGGTATGACCGGAAAGATGGTCGCGCCGGCCTCGGCGGCCAGAGTCATGTTGCGGAGGTGGATGCGATTGAACGGTGTCTCACGCACGCACAGAATCAAGGGCCGCTGCTCCTTCAGACAAACATCCGCAGCGCGCTCGATCAACTGGATCACCATACCGTTGGCAATGCGCGCCAGCGTCCCCATACTGCAGGGCAGCACAATCATCGCGTCAGTCGGATAAGAGCCGCTGGCGACATTGGCTCCGATGTCCTCATTGTTCTGCTGATGGATTTTATTCGACAGCCGTCCCAGCAGCTTGCTGACCAAGTCGTAGCGCCCGCTGACTTGCAACTCCTCGGCCATCACGCGCAGACCGCCATCGGAGAGGATGAGGTTGACCGTTCCCACGCGGTCGTCTCGATCGAGCGCGTTCAAAAGATGTTTGACGAAGATGGATCCGCTGGCGCCGGTAACGGCAACGGTGAGCGTGCGTGGGATTGGATTCTCAGCAGCCGGCATCGCAATCTTGTATCGTAACACCCGTCATAAGCGGAACGGCACGGACATACCGGCCAACGCCGGCAGATGATAAGCTCGCAGTGCAGCGCTCGACGCTGTGCGCCGTGATGAAATCCGAAGTCATCAACAAGCTCTTCGAGCAGGTTAAGAGAGGAAAGCTCACACCCGATGAGGCGATGCAGCAGCTAAAGCATCTACCCTTCGAAGATCTGGGATTTGCCAACGTGGACCATCATCGGTCGCTGCGTGTTGGCATGGCGGAGGTGATCTTCGGGCCGGGCAAGACTCCCGCCCATCTCGCCGAGATATTCTCGCGCCTCGCGAAGCACGGCAATAACGTGTTGGCCACCCGTGCCACGCCTGACCAGTTTCGCGCGGTGAAAGGTAAATTCCGCAAGGCCGAATTTCACCAACTGGCACGCGCCATCACGCTTGTGCAGGACGGCACCGTTCATGGCAAGGGAAAGATCATCGTGGTCTCCGCGGGAACCAGCGACATCCCAGTTGCCGAAGAGGCGGTTGTGACCGCGCAGATCATGGGCAACCAGGTTCAGCATGTTTACGATGTTGGAGTTGCCGGGATCCATCGACTGCTGGCCCAGCGCGAAGCGCTGACCGGGGCTCGCGTAGTCGTGGTCTGCGCGGGAATGGAAGGAGCTCTGCCCAGCGTCGTCGGCGGTTTGGTGGGTGTGCCCGTAATTGCGGTACCTACCAGTGTAGGCTACGGCGCTTCGTTCAGCGGACTAAGCGCACTGCTGGGGATGCTGAACTCCTGCGCCTCCAATGTGTCGGTGGTGAACATCGACAACGGTTTTGGAGCCGGGTACGTAGCGTCGATCATCAACCGCCTTGCCTAGGCGGCAGCGAAACTCTAGACGCCCCAGTCGCCGCTGGTTTCCCCGAAGACGCGGTGAAAAATCTTATCGATGTTGCGCAGCGGCCGCTGCAGGTCGAAAGCATGCTCCAGCGTCTGGCGCTTCACCTTCGAGGTGATTTCCTTGTCCTTCATGATCAGGTCGTGGAAGTTCAGGTCTTCCTTCCACGCCTTCATGGCATTTGCCTGCACCATGCGATAGGCATCTTCGCGCAGCACGCCGGCTTCAACGAGATCAAGCAGCAACTGTCCGCTGAACACCAGCCCGCCCGTCGATTCCAGGTTCTTCATCATGCGTTGCGGATAGACCATCAGCGTGGCGATCAGGTTGGTCGTCTTGTTGAGCAGGTAGTCCACGAGGATTGTTGAATCGGGCAGGATGACGCGCTCCACGGACGAGTGCGAAATGTCGCGCTCGTGCCACAGCGCGACGTTCTCCATCGCGGCCTGTGTGTTGGCGCGGACTACGCGCGCCAGACCGCTGATCTGCTCGCAGGTGATGGGATTGCGCTTGTGAGGCATCGCCGACGAGCCCTTCTGCTTCTCGCTGAAGAACTCTTCGGCTTCGCGAACCTCGGTGCGCTGCAGGTGCCGAATCTCAGTGGCGATGTTGTCCAAGGTCGAGGCGATGACTGCGAGGGTGGCGACGTAGAATGCGTGGCGGTCGCGTTGGACCACCTGCGATGACACCGCTGCGACATTCAGCCCCAACCGTAGGCAGATCTTCTCCTCGTATTCCGGATCAAGGTGAGCGCCGTTCCCCACGGCTCCCGAGAGCTTGCCGACACGCATTTGTTCGGCTGCAAGTTCGAAGCGATCGATATTGCGCAGCATCTCTGAGTACCAATTGGCCAGCTTCAGCCCGAAGGTGATCGGCTCGGCGTGTACGCCGTGGGTCCGGCCGATCATCGGCGTGTCCTTAAACTCCCAGGCGCGGCGCTTCAGTACTTCGCGCAGCTTCTTGAGATCTTCGCGGATTATGGCCGAAGCCTGCTTGATCAGCAGCCCCTGCGCGGTGTCCACCACGTCGTTGGAGGTGAGGCCGAAGTGCAGCCAGCGTGACTCAGGGCCGACCTTTTCAGCGACCGCAGTGGTAAAGGCAATGACGTCGTGCTTCACCTCGGCCTCGATCTGGTTGATGCGATCAAGGTCGATGTCGCCCTTCTCGCGGATGGCAACCGTCGCCGACTGCGGCACCAGTCCGGCATCGGCCAGGGTTTCCGTGGCCGCCAGCTCGACCTCGAGCCAGGTGCGGAACTTGTTCTGGTCGCTCCAGATGTGTCCCATTTCGGGTCGGGTATAGCGTGCGATCAAAGCGTGCTCCTTTACCAGCCCGCGATCTGGAGCGGCCGGACAACCCTTTATTGTAAATGGTGGGAAAATCGTCCGAGGTGGAAACCCAATCGCGTTGAGCCTCAGAAATTGCGCTCAGCCCTCGTCCACCACGATCCATGCCTGTTTCGTGATACGGAGTAAGCCGACAGCACCAAGCGGCTCGGCCATTGGCGATTGATTGCCAGGGTACGCCTCAAGAAAACGAGGGGAGCGCCGCCGCTCCCCCTCGGTTTCGTACTGTCGTCACAGCCTAGATCAGCGGCGCGCTGTACAGCAAAACACCTTCCACCTTCTCCTCGCCGACGGGACGGTAAAAGAGCTGATCGTTTTCGAGGTAGACCTCGATGAACGCCGGGCGCTGCTCGAAGGTTCCCTGGATGAGAGCCTCGGACAACGGGTCCTCGATGTACTTCTGGAGCGCGCGACGCAGAGGACGCGCACCATAGCTGCGATCGACGACTGTCTTGTTGAGGATCCACTTGCGGGCATCCTCGGTCACCGTTACCGTGATGGCCCGCTGCGCCAGATTCTGGTTGAGCTGGTTCACCATCAGTTCGACGATCTGGATCAGGTCGGCCTCGGTCAGGGCGTTGAAGATAATGACCTCGTCGAGACGGTTCAGGAATTCGGGGTTGAAGGTGCGCTTCACTTCGCTGCGCACCATCTCCTCAACCTTGCCGGAGACCATGTCTTCGGCCTCGGACTGGAAGCCCAGCCCGGTGCGCTTCTGCAGATGGCGGGCTCCGATGTTCGACGTCATGATGATGATGGTGTTCTTGAAATCCACCGTGTTGCCGAGTCCATCCGTAAGCTGGCCGTCTTCGAACACCTGCAACAGGATGTTGAAGAGATCAGGATGCGCCTTCTCCACTTCGTCGAGCAGTACGACGGAGTAGGGCGCACGCTTAACGCGCTCGGTCAACTGGCCGCCTTCTTCGTAGCCGACGTAGCCCGGAGGCGAGCCAATGAGCTTCGAGACCGAGTGCTTTTCCATGTACTCCGACATATCGAAACGCACCAGCGACTTCTCGCTCCCGAACATGAATTGCGCCAGGGTACGCGCGACTTCGGTTTTGCCGACGCCGGTTGGGCCGAGGAAGAGGAATGATCCGATGGGCCGGTTTGGGCTCTTCAGGCCAGCACGCGAGCGGCGGATGGCGCGAGACAGCGCGGAGATAGCCCGGTCCTGCGAGATGACGCGCTTGTGGAGCTCTTCTTCGATGCGCAGCAGCTTCTGGCTCTCTTCTTCCTTGATGGAAGCAATGGGCACGCCCGTCCAGCGGGACACAACGTCTTCGATATCCTCGCGGCCAACTACGCCGGTGGACGATTCATCGAGGTGATACTTCTCGCGCAAGGCCCGCAGGTTGTCGCGCTCCTTGCGTTCTTCGTCGGAGTAGAAGCGCGCTTTCTCGAACTCGTGGTTCGCGATGGCGTTCTCCATGCGATGCACGATGAACTTGATGCGCTTCTGCACTTCGGTGATGTCTTCGGGCAGGGAAGTCTGCCGCAACTTCACGCGCGCGCCCGCTTCATCGATCAGATCGATCGCCTTGTCGGGCAGGAACCGGTCAGGCAGATAACGATTCGAGTGCGACACCGACATGGTGATCGACTCGTCTGTATATGTGACCGCGTGGAACTTCTCGTAGCGTTCTTTGATGCCGAACAAAATCTTTACCGCGTCGGCCTCCGTTGGCGGTGGGACCTTCACGGCCTGGAAGCGGCGCTCGAGTGAGCGGTCCTTCTCGATGGATTTGCGGAACTCAGCCGGGGTGGTTGCGCCGATGCACTGAATCTCGCCGCGCGAGAGGGCAGGCTTCAGTATGTTCGCCGCATCCAGGGAACCTTCAGCCGAGCCGGCGCCCACCAGGGTGTGCAACTCGTCGATGAAGATGATGGAATTTTGCGACTCCATCAGTTCTTTCATGATGGTCTTGAGCCGTTCTTCGAACTGCCCGCGGTATTTTGTGCCGGCGACGATAAGCGAAAGGTCAAGCGCGAGGATACGCTTGTCTGCCAGAAACGACGGCACTTCGCCGTCGGCAATGCGCTGCGCCAGACCCTCGACGATCGCCGTCTTGCCGACGCCCGGCTCGCCGATCAACACCGGATTGTTCTTGGTGCGGCGGCACAGGATCTGAACCACGCGCTCCAGTTCGCCATCCCGTCCGACCAGAGGATCGAGTTGGTTGTCCATCGCGGACTGCGTCAGATCGCGGGAAAACTCGGACAGCAAGGAAGACTCACGATTACGCTGTGAGGGCTGCGCCTTCTCCTGTGAGGTGCGTGCCAATTCTTCGCGAATCGTCGACAGTCGCAGTCCACGCTCGTGCAGAATTTCGGCTGCGAAACACTTTTCTTCGCGGAGGAGTCCCAACAGCAAATGCTCGGTGCCAATGTGCTTGTGCGACAGACGCTCGGCTTCCTCTGCGGCGTAGGCCAGTACGCGCTTACACTCGTTGCTAAGGGGCAAGTCCACGGAGGTCGAAACTTTCTCTCGAATGGTCGTATGGGCCTCAATCTGCTTACGGATGGACTCCACTGACGCATGTGACCGTAGAAACCGATTGGTGAGCGCCTTGTCTTCGCGCAGAAGACCCAGCAGCAGGTGCTCCGTCTCGATGTACGGAGAGCCGAACTGGCTGGCTTCATAACGCGCGAAGAAAATAACGCGCCGGGCCTTTTCCGTGTACCGTTCGAACATAGGACCTCTCTAAAGATCTTGAGGGCGTTTTCCCTTACCCTAATATAACGATCCCTCGAGCTTTCTGTGACTGCGCACCCCTGACCGCCGACCTCATGAAAACGGCTGAGGCCGAATGCTGAGGACCTTGTGACCGGACCTCAACTACTACAAACCCAAACTTCCTCCACCTGTTGTTCTCAGGCAGATAGCGACTGCGGCGACACCTCGACCATCCGGCCGCGTTCCAGATAAAGCACCCGGTCACAGCGCCGAGCGAACGCATGGTTGTGTGTCACAATGAGGGAGGTGAGCCGGTAATCGCGATGTAACCTGGCGATCAAATCAAATACCGCATCCGCTGTCCGGTTGTCGAGGTCTCCTGTCGGCTCGTCGGCCATCAGGACTTTCGGTCTGGTGACCAGTGCACGGGCCAGCGCTACCCGTTGCTGTTCTCCTCCAGACAATTCGCCCGACCGATGACTGGCTCGGTCCGCCAACCCTACCTCCTGCAACCAAGGCAGGGCCTGTTGCTCTGCGTCCCGTCGGCCAATGCCTCGCATCAGCAACGGCATGGCAACGTTCTCGACTGCGGTGAACTCGGGAAGCAAATAGTGAAACTGCCAGACAAACCCGAGTTCCCGACCTCGAAACTCCGCAGCACTTTCCTCCGAGAGCTTCCCCAACTCGAGTTTGGCGAAGTATACGTCACCTCCAGAAGCGGTATCAAGGCGTCCGAGGATGTGCAGTAAGGTACTCTTGCCAGCACCCGATTCGCCTACGATGGCCAGCATGTCGCCAGTCTGCACCTGGAACGACAGATTTTCAAAGAGCACGAGCTCCGCCTGACCTGAGCGGAATACCTTCTTAAGGTTTTGCACTCGCAACAGCTCGGGTTGTTGGTTTAGATGCAGACATACTCCTGCGGTCACAAATTCCGGTCATTGCGCAGCCGCAACTACCTCTTCAGAATTGCGCCTGCCATCCACCACGATTGCTAGATTAGAACACGGGCTGGGCCGTTGCGTCAGTGACACTTAGGCTGCAAAAGGAGGCAAACCAGCAGGGAATTACGCTAGATTTGGTCGCCTATTCGTAGCGAAGGGACTCAGCCGGTAACACGCTCGCCGCCGACCAGGAAGGATAGAGGGTCGCGACGAACGAGATGCCAATCGCTACGAATGACACAAGCAGTGCGTCCCAGAAGCGGGGCGCGAAGGGAACGTAGTCGATCGAATACACCTCGGCTGAGAGCGAGACCAAGTGATAATGCCCGGCGGCCCAAGAAATCGAGTAGCCAAGTACCAACCCGATTACCGTTCCGATCACCCCGATCAGCATCCCCTGGTACATGAAGATGCGACGAATCTGCTTTTTCTTAGCCCCCATCGAGACCAGCACGGCGATGTCGCGGGTCTTTTCCATCACCATCATGATCAGCGAAATCAGGATATTGAGCGCGGCGACGAAGACGATCAGCCCGATGGTGATAAAGGTAACCACCCGCTCCAGGCGGAGGGCGCGGAAGATAGCACGGTTCTGTTCCATCCAGTTGGTTGCCATGAACCCCTTGCCGGCGGCAGCTTCAAGTTCGTGCCCGATCGCGGCTGCTTTGTAGATGTCGTCGACCTTGAACTCGAGCACCGAGACCACATCGCTGAGATCAAACAGGCGCTGTGCGTCGGACAGGCGAATGAATGCCCATGTGTTGTCATAGTCGTAAAAACCTGAGCTGAAAATCCCGACTACCTTAAAGCGCGCGTACTTGGGAACAATGCCGAAGGGCGTGAGTTCGCCCTGCGGACTGGTCACGGTGACCAACGATCCTATGGTCGCGCCTAGCTGGTCGGCCATGTCTTTGCCAAGCACAATGGGAGACAGCGATGAGGTGATCCGCGCCGAGAGTGGATTAGGCTGGTCGGCATCGGGAGGCGTATGAGCCGTCGTGTCACCGTCGGGCGCTGACAACGCAGCGGCCGACCCGAGCTTTACTGAATGCAGCAGGTCGCTGACCTTGTGCTCCTCGGAAGGGATAATGCCCTTCAGCACTGCGCCCTGGGCGCGGGCCCCGCGAGAGATCAGTACCTGCTCGTAGATGGCCGGTGCCCCTGCAACCACGTGCGGCTGCTTTTCCAACTGTGACAGAAGCGGTTGCCAGTTGCGGATCCCGTCAGCTTCCACCCGTAAGAGATTGATATGAGATGTGGAGCCGAGCAGCCGGTCTTGCAGGTCCTGCCGAAAGCCGTTGTTGATGGCCAAAGCGACGATCAGCGACGCAACGCCAGCCGCGACACCCACGATCGAGATGACGGTAATGATGCCGATGACCGCCTGGCGGCGTTTGGCCCGGAGATACCGCGCGGCGACAAAGAGTTCGAATTGCATCGGATCGATTACCGGCCGCAATCGCAGGCCGAAGAAACCTCATTGTAGCGAAGTGCGGAAAGAACCGACGACGCGCACGACTGGCAGGCCTTATACGGGGAACTTCGGCAACAGCGCAGGGACCCTCATTCGGTACTCGCGATACAGATCGCCGAAGCGCTCCTCCAATTCGCCCTCTTCCTTGCGGATCATAACGGCCCCGGTGATCACTGCGAACACCAGTAGGGCACACAGTGCAAGCGATCCTGTGCCGAGTGTCCAGCCGAGGACTTCGCAAAGGTGTCCGAGGTAGATGGGGTGGCGGACCTGCGTGCGAATTCCCGTGATCACCAGTTTCTGTTCGTGGCGATCGGGCTCGAGTTCAGCGAGACCAGAGACCTTACCCTTGTCGAACCCTTGTGACGCCGACCGATAGATCGAAAGGCCCGCTGCGATAAACAATACGCCCATGATCCACGACAACTTGGTCTCGTACAGGTGGAGATGACGGATAGGCCAGGCCAATGCAAACGCGGCTGCGATAAAGACTCCCCAGGCGGGCATGATAGCCAGATAGGCTTTGCGACCGTACCTGCGCCAGCGGTCGACAAAGCGATGAAACACCAGCCAGAACACCGGGATCGTGCAATAAACTGAACCCACCAGGAGGCCGGCGACGTCGAGGGCTGAGCGCAGGGTCATGTCGGGCCAGAATAACTCAGTGTGAGGAAGCCGTGGGCGCGGCCCTGATCACGGTTTTGTTCACTCCGACATTGTCGAAGCGGTCGAACACGCGAACCACGACGGTATGCTCGTCGACAGCCGCGTCCTTCGCGCCCGCGGCCGTTGGTGCCGGGAGCGGGACCGTCAGGTCATAGTTCTCAATCTTGTAGTCGGAGATCTGGCCTACTGGTTCGGCCGTCTGCCAATCGTCAGCGTCAATGGAATATTCGGCACGGCTGATCGGCGAGAAGCTATCCACTGCCTTAAACGCCAGATGGAGTTTGTTGCCTTCGATCCGCGTGTTCGTGAACTCGACGCGTGGCGGCGAGTTGTCCACTTCGAAGCGATCGCTAATCTTCTCGCCGGTTAAGGCGTCGTCAGGCGAGTGCGAGGCCGCATCGGAAGCCACGATACGTATGGTGTAGCCCCCATCGGGGAAAAGATCGGACTCGAGATTGAGGTAGCGGTCTTCCACTTCGCTGCGCAGCAACTTCCACTGCTTTTCGCCGTCACCACGGTAGTACACGCTGTAGAGCAACTGGTCATCGTTGGCGTCGTGGGCCTTCCACTTCACCACAATCGAATGCTTGTCGGAAACGGTGGGGACGGGTGATTCGTAGGCCGCATTCTCTTGGGTGGTGTTACTTGTGTGCGTGGTAAAGGGCACGCGTGCCCCGACTGCCACGGTCACCTCATCGACTTCGGGGGCAACATTCTTCGGCAGGTAGTTCAGGGTAACGTAGTTGATGGCCGGCGCGGGATTGCCAGAATGCAGCACGGCCTTCCATTGGATGAATCGCGCGGGTGGCGCGTCAATGGGCAATTCTTTCGCCAGGTCGACTCTCTTCCACGGGCTCCAGTTGCGGTCGGGATTGTCAACGTTGCCGCTGCGGGCGAAGAGCTCGAAGTCGCCCACGCCGCGTACTTCGGCACGTCCCCACTTGGAGAAGATTTTGGCATCGAACACATCGCTCTCGTACGTGCCCTCGGCGACCGGATGGGCTCCGACGAGGAAGACCTTTCCCAGGTTGCTGGTGGCTGCGTAGACTCCGCCCTGCGGCGCGCGCGCGAATGCCATCACCTGGTTGGCACTGGCTTTGGACAGATCGGTGTATTCGTTGCCTTGAATCGCGTAAAGCTTGCCTTTATTGCCGGTGCCAGCCAGCAAGCGTCCTGTCTGATCGAATGCCAGCGCATACACCAGGTCCTCCTTCGAAGACCAGATCGTCTTGGGCGAGCCGTCAGGTGAGATGCGATACACTTCGGAGCCTCCCATATTCACCACGTTGGGGAACGGGATAGGGGTAATCGTTGGCACCGGACCGCCAGCCTGCGCTTGACCTTGCTGCGCAACGATTCCCGGCAGCGTGCCACTCGTGACGACACCGGTTGGCAGCCCCGGCTGGCCAGACGGAGCCGCTCCCCGCTTGTCGCCGGCTCCGGCAGCGAAAATGTTGCCCTCCGCATCGATAGCGAGGGCCGTGATCTCTTTCTTCGGAGCGCTATAGAGCACAAAGCCTTCGCCTTGTGGTGAAATGCGATATATCAATCCGCTGCCGTCAGTTCCAGCGATCAGGTTGCCCGACTTGTCGAAGTCGAGCACGCGAATCTGGGCTTCATCGCTCTTGAAGAAGACTGCGCCGCTGCCGCTCGTTTCCACGCGGAATATCTCGCCCCGGTCTCCGGTCCCGACATAGAGACGGCCTTGTTTATCGAGCGCGAGAGTCCAAATGTATTTAGTTTTCGGTTCGAAAAACAGGTTAGCGGAATAGCTGGGATCAACCGCAACCCGCGGCTTTTCTCCGGATGCACCCGGCTTCGATCCTTCCTGTACAGCCGCAACTTCTGCGGTCGCATGCGGGCCGTCGGGCGTGCGTCCCGGAGCGGGGCCGCCATGCACGATCTTGTATACCTTGCCGTCTGGCGATGTCGCGGCATAAATCGCACCGCTGCCGTCGATCGCCAGAGCCTGTACCTGCAATTCCTGGGGCGCGAAAATGATGCTTGCCTTACCGTCGGGTGTGATCCGATACACGCGGGCGGGCGATCCGGCTGCTGCGTAAACATTGCCTTCCGCGTCAGAGGCTAGGTCCCACAAATAAGTCGAGGGCGAGGTATGGATGGATTTGAAGGTGTTTGCCAGCGTCAGACTGCCATCGCTGTTGATGGCCACGCCACGTGCCGTACCCTTTTCAAATTCGTCGTACTTGGTTTGCTGCCAGGTGCGTGTGCCTTCCGCCCGACCGGTTGCAACCAGCAACAGGCAGAAGACCAGCACTCGAGAAAACTTCATAGGATTTCCTGATTGACCATACTCGCGAGGATCGAGCTAGCTTAGCCTAGCACAGCGAACGCCCTCCAAATGGGCTGTGCCTGCAACGGCACGGGGCAAAGTCTACTTGATGTTCAGGGTAATGATCTGAGAGCCGGAGACCACGTAATCGACGGGCGCCGAGGCCTCGCTGGTGGCCGACTCGCCAACCACGACCATGTCCTGCGTTCCCCGCATCCCATCCATGACGTTCATCACAGACAGCGGCAATGTCGGCATGACATTGTCGTTCACCATGGCTTGTGGATTCGGTTCCAGCAGCGAAACGTACACCCGCGAGTTGGCGTGTTCCTTGTTTAGCAGTGCGATGGTTGAGCCCAGAGGAAGGCGGGGGCTCACGCTCGGGGAAACGCGGCGGATCTTGTCCAGAGTTTCGCCGTCGCTAACCAAAATCCGGAGCGTACCTTTTGGAGTGGACGAAGGAATCTTTACCGCAATTTGCCGCACCATGCTATCGCCGCGATACGGACGCATCAGGGTTTCGATGGTGACGGTGTCCCCCGGTCGCGCTTCAGTTACGTCTGTGCGAACATTTTCCAGGCGGGCTGAGCGCCGCTCCGGCACCAGGTCGAAATTAAGTTCCACACCTTCGATTTTCGGCGTCTCGTAGGGGTTGTCGTAGATTCGCCCGAAACGATCGCCAATCGAGACCGCGATTCCGTATGCGGTAGGAGTATTGCCATCTGCCGGGGCGTACATCTTTTGTACGCCCAGCTTGGGATAGCCCACCACAGAGATATTGCCGGTCAGCCGATAGGTGGTGTCTTCGCCGTACTCGTTCATGCCCTGCAGCGCATTGAAGACTGTTGCCATGATGGCGGTCGGAGTGATCTTGGGGTTGTTGAGCACCTCGTAATGAAATTGTTTGGGATGCGCAGTGCCATGGAAGTTCAGTGTGACCGGGATCATGTGGGGCTCGCGGTCGAAGCGTCCCATAATACCGGTGCGGCGGTCCTGCACAAACGAGCCCACGGATTCGGTCGTGTTCACGATCTTGAAGGAGTTGGAGGGCGAGGCCAGGGTGGCCAGCACGGTCGCCTTCGTCATGGGCATGTCGACGTTTCCCGACTGCAGCAGCGGGTGTCCGCAGGCGAGCAGATGAGTGGAATCAAGATACGTCACTGTGCAGGTGCCGGCAATGCTCATGTCGCCCCGCACCAGGATGGCGCTAACCGCGGAGCCAGGCTCAAGTGGTTCCGGTTGTTTGTCATCGCTGACCGAACCTGCGCCGATCACCGGAACGACCCCGGCGGCGGCGAATGCGTGCGCGAACAACCGCATGGTCTCCTCGGTGAAGCCGCTAAACACCAGTGGGGTTTCGATCGGCTTCAGTAGATTCCTATAGCCTGTAGCAGGCGCATCCGAGGAAGCCGCAGTTCCTGGCAATGAAGTATGGGTGGCTGCAAGACTTCCACCTGCCTTGGCTGAGTCGACATCCGGTGTCGGTGTCGTATCCATCTCGCTGATTTCCATCATGGATGCAGCCGGAGTGATTCCGGCGATCGGCTCTTTGGAAAACTCACCAATGCGATATGCGATTGCCCCAACCAGCTTGCCGTCAATATAAACCGGGCTGCCGCTCATGCCGGCCACGACGCCCGTGTACTCCACCTTGGCCCCGTGTAGGCGCGCCAGGATCACGTCCGACTTCGGACCTGCCATATTGCGGAGTACGCCGAGGATTTCGACGTCCAGGGACTCGGGCTTAACACCTTCGAAAACTGTGTAGGCCACGCCCTGCATGCCGGCTTTCACCTGGTCTTCCGGGATGATTTGAACGTTTTTAGGGTTATCGGCCGCGAAGGTGGCCAACGACACAAGACAAAAGGCAATCGACGAAATTGCGCTACGCAACATTACAACCATCCCGGGCCTGGACTCGCGGGAGCAAAGGCCACTCGCCCTGAGCCGGAATCCTGCCCGTGCGAAAGCGTCGGACGCGACCAGAGGAATGATTCAGAAGGCAGGATCCCCGCGACTGTTAAGACGGCTCAGGGTCTAAAAAGGCCGCGGAAATCAGTCCCACCGAATCGGCCGGACTGAGGGTGTGTTTATACTAGCCGATGAGGCACCCGATGTGTCGTAAAAAAATCACAATCGACGGCAATTCACCTACAACTATTCGGTACTTGAGCTCGGCGGTAATCGCCGTCATTTCCTTGATGTTGTTACCGGTTGCCCCGGGCATAGCGCAGTCGACTACTTCACCATCGACGGTGCAAGACCCGTCTGCCCAGAAGCCGAGCCAGGTCCCCGACGAGGCTGGCGGGCCGGGCGGCGAAGTCGGACCGATGGCGGTGCCCAAAAAGAAGGAAACGACTGACGACACGCCTCCTCCGCCGAAGCCCAAGAAACAAGCCGACATCCCGGAATACTCGTTGCACGTCGACGTTCCTGTCGTTTCCCTGGACGCGCGCGTGATCGCGAAAGACGGTCGGCCCCTGGCGCTGCCGCCAAACGTGGCCAAAGACCACTTCAGGGTTTGGGAGGACGGCGTTCCCCAGAAGATCCAGACCGTCACGCAAAGCGAGGCACCCATCACGGCGGTACTGCTGGTAGAGTTCGCTTCCACCAACTACAACTTCATGTATGACGCCCTGAACGCCTCGTACATGTTTGCCTCAAGCCTGAAGCCGATTGACTGGGTAGCCGTGGTTGAATTTGATATGAAGTCCCATATCCTGGTGGATTTCACTCAGGACAAGCAGGCTATCTTTGGTGCTCTCAATACGTTACGCATTCCTGGATTCAGTGAGACCAATCTCTGGGACGCCATGTATGACACACTCGATCGCCTCGATCGCATCCCCGGCCACAAGGAACTGGTGATCGTCGCCAGTGGCCGTGACACCATGAGCCACATGACCTTCGACAAGATTCTGAAGAAGGTCAAGAGCACCCCGAATGTCACCATCTATGCCATCACCACGGGAGCCGCTATGCGGGTTATGGCTGAAGCGCGGTACGGAAACGATCCGAACTTTTCCGTAGCCAATATGGATTACCTGATGGCCGACAACCAGATGAAGACCTTTGCTCAGCTGACCGGCGGACGGTGGTATTCACCCCGCTTTATGGGCGAGTTGCCGGAGGACTTCAAAGAGATTGCAACGGCCATTCGAAACCAGTACACCATCACGTACCAGTCCAGCAATCCCAAGCAGGACGGTACCTATCGCAAGCTGAAAGTAGAATTGGTGGGGCCGGACGATAAGCCCATCCAGATCAAGGACGAGAAAAACCACGACATCAAGTACCAGATCGTTGCGCGCGACGGTTACACCGCCAAGCACGAGGTTGATTAGCCGTTGCCCGCTTCCAGCGCGGAAGTCATAGCCGTTCGACTCAGCCTTCCAGTTGCTGCGAACGGCTTTCCTATTGAAGCGGACTGGCAGCGAACAGCGCCTGCCCGCTTTTCCCACGACTGGCAGGGGGAGGACGAAGATCCCCAAAGACAAACCGAAGTTCGAGTTTTGTGGGATGATTGCGAGCTTTTCGTCCGCTTCCGATGCTGGTACCGAACATTCTATGTATTTCCGGATGCGGAAGGGAGCGGGCGCAGGGATGCACTGTGGGACCGCGACGTCGCGGAAGTATTTCTACAGCCAGATCGCTTCGGCGAAAAGTACTACAAGGAATTCGAGATTAGCCCGAATGGACAGTGGCTCGACCTCGATATTACCCCTCAAGGACTCCGACACATCAATAGCGGGATGAGCTCCTTGGTCCGGCTCGATGAATCCCGCCGGGAATGGACCGCCGACTTGGCGATTCCGATGGACGCACTGGCGCTCCGCTTCGATCCCGCGAATCCGTGGCGGGTCAATTTCTTTCGCTGCGAGGGGATTGATCCCCAGCGCTTTTATTCCGCCTGGCAGCCGACCCACACGCCCGAACCGAACTTCCATGTGCCCGAGAAGTTTGGCGTACTGCGATTTGTTGACGGATCAGTGTTGTGACACGCTGACGTGTTGCCGTCCGGATCGTTGAACCAGGCCACGCGCGTCCCTCCGGGCGCAGTCCAGTTACCAAGCTCATCCTGCTTCATGAATTGCGGATAGTACTCGAACTTCACACCGGAGAAGAGCAGGCCTTTCACTACGGCCTCGATGTCGTGCACTGCCCAACCCAGAACGGTGTAAGGCGGTGCGACTACTTCCCTTCACGATCGCCAGACGCAGCATCGTGCCGTTGGCGTTGAAGACCAGGGCAAAAGAGTCTTCACTGACTAGGCTGAGGCCCAGACTGTCGCGGTGGAATGTTTTGGCACGGTACAGGTCGGTCGCCACAGATGCCACTAGTCTCCTGTCACAGAAATAAGTGATCTAATGTGGCTCGGTTGCATCTAAGCTGTAGGGGGGCTTCGATGCGAACTGGGCGACCCAAACAGCCGTTGATTTTGACCGACGAGGAACGCGATCGGCTGCAAACGCTGGCCCATCGGGCACGCAGTCAGTCACTGTTGGCTCGACGCGGGCGGGTGGTGCTGGCCTGCGCCGAAGGACTCG
>Ga0306920_100004526_pt1 | contig 17812 bp, 19 predicted proteins | sample flu12Cox44000170_FD_204666 | JGI IMG/M metagenome (GOLD analysis project Ga0306920, IMG submission 204666) | Lab enrichment of tropical soil microbial communities from Luquillo Experimental Forest, Puerto Rico - flux4day.12C.oxic.44.000.170 (v2)... | ecosystem: Environmental > Terrestrial >... | reverse complement strand
AAAAGGCTGGAAGCTCGCAACGAAGGCACAGGTCAGTTAACTAGTAAACCCAGCTAATGTGTCCAAACACGTGACCATCGGGCATGAAAATGACCCCAGAGGTCGCACCTCTGGGGTCATTTCCACTGGTAGCGGGGACAGGATTCGAACCTGCGACCTCTGGGTTATGAGCTAGCCGGTCGCGGTCTCCCCCAATACGCTCGGTCTCATACCTGCAGGTTAATTGCCGTCCTTCCGTCCCGCCTGTTTCACCCTGTCGCGCTTGTTCGGATGGTTTTCACCGTATTCTGTGGCCAAATCCGTGGCCAACTCACCGAGAATTGATGACGACCCGGGCAAATCCCGGGGGCGTAGAGCAGGAGTCGCGGCGTGCCGATCGCCGCGCGCTAAAGAACCGAGTAGACCGCTGTCGGCAAGCGACGGCTCAGCCGCGCCCACTGGTTTGTCTTCTGCGCGCAAGACACCGTTATCTCTTGACCCGCCTTCACACGTTGGGGTGATCACAGCGATCACGGGTTCAGTGGCTTCGACGGTGACCGCAGTACCGGCTTCGAGGCCGTGTGTTGGCCGTGCACGGTTCGCAGTGCGACGCCTCGAAAGAAAGGCCGAGGGATCAGCCATGCCGCTATCCCGCGGTCCGCCTGCACCTCATGCCAGCGCGGTGCCCCGTGAATCACGTTCCGATCTGCAACCTCGGACGGCCCCGCATCGTCGGTACCGCCACCGCCACCGCCCGACGCCACCCGGCCCACCTCGACACGGCCGGTCACCACGATCGCCTGCAGGAACTGCCGCGAGCCTTTCCCGGTTTACTTGACATAATTAGATTTTATCGGTAGATAAAGCATGCGAGTTGCATTAAGTGAAAGTGCTCGCACCTCTTGACGATTGGCCGATCTGAGCATGTCACAGGGCTGATTTGGCGTACTCGTTCCCCGGCGGGCCGAGTGCAGTCGTTGAATATCTGGCGAGGTTAACGTACAGTTCAATCACGTAATGAATGATTCGGGTGTTAGATGAAAGCTTTGAACCTGCTCCAGTCGGCCGCCCTCAGACCTCGCGATGGGCACCTCACCGACCATCTCCTCCACCTCTTCGTACCACCAGCAATACGTCACTGTGACGAATTGCCTTGTGGCGCAGGGCTATTGAATCGCCGCGTCAATTCGGCAGCCAGCCATGCTTCGGGTGGGCGCTGGCATGGTTGAGGAGTTGCCCGGCTTCATTCCACAGGTTCTGCGTCGCGATGACGTCTCGCTGCTTCGAGCAGACGAAACCGTCTTCAACGCGATGGTCGATGGATGGCGTGCCCAGATGCTCGCACGCGGCTTGGCGACCGACACCATCAAGGGCCGGTGTAGCGTCGTGTCCCGGTTTGTCGAGTTCACCAACGAGTATCCGTGGCGGTGGCGCCCACTTGATGTTGATCAGTTCCTGGCCGATCTGAGGTCACAGGATTCGCCGATCGCATTGTCAACACTGCGTTCGTACAGCAACACGATTTCGATGTTCTGTAGTTATGTCAGTGACAATCGTTACGGTTGGGTTGCGTTCTGCGAGAAGCAATTCGGCGATGTTCCGTCTCAGATTTGCTTCGAGTGGAATACGCCGCAACACACGTCTGACGATGCGGTGCCACCGAGGCGGCGGGCGTTCACCAAATCCGAATTGCAACACATGTTCGATGTGGTCGACGACTTCGTCGACGAAGCACACCGCACCGGTTCCAAACGCTGGCTGACTGCCTTGAGGGACTCGACCGCCTTCAAGATCTGCTATGCCTATGGATTGCGGCGCCGCGAGCTGGTGATGTTGGACCTGACCGATTTCGGGCCCAATCCGCACGTCGCCAGCTATGGCAACTACGGCGCTCTAACTGTCCGGTGGGCCAAAGGAACCAAAGGTTCGGGACCACGTCGGCGCACCGTGCTCACCTCGCCGGAATTCGCCTGGGCTGTCGAGCTTTTGCAGTATTGGTGCAGCGAAGGCCGTCAACTGTTCTGCACGGCCGACCGCTCCCCCGCGTTGTGGCCCAGCGAGCGCGGCGGCAGATTGACACTCAATGCGCTGGGACGGTCATTCACCGCGTTTCGCCAGCGGGCGGGCCTGCCGGCGGAGCTGAGCCTTCATGCGCTTCGGCACTCCTACACCACGCATCTGCTCGAGGCCGGCTATGACCCGTTGTTCGTCCAGGAGCAACTCGGGCACTCCTACGCGTCCACGACATCGCTGTACACCTCAGTGTCATCGGACTTCAAACAGAGGGTGGTTCAACAGATGATTACGCGACGACTCCGGATGGAGGACTCCGGTGGCTGAGCAGCGACGTATCGGCTTTCATTGGCATCTGCGGCGGGTGATGGCGGCCCACAACCTATGGAAGTCAACCGAATTGCGGCCGCTGCTGCGCTCCCGGGGTATCAACCTCTCCGATGCGCAGGTCTATCGCCTGGTCACCGGTGAACCCCAACGCATTCCGTCGCGGACCTTCGCCGCGCTCTGCGACATCTTTGACTGCACCCCGAACGACTTGTTCGAGCCGTATGTCGAGATGCAGGCCGCCGCCTCAGCCAACGCGCCACACCCACGCGATCTAGGGGTAACGCCCGGAAACCCGGTAGCCAAGCGAATTCGGATCGTCCAGGACGACGGTGGCCCGTCCCCGCAAACCTGAAGACCCGCAACGCTGGCCGATCGCCTGCGCCCGATGCAACGGCCACTACGAACTGGTAGCCACCTGGCCCGACGGACCCATCTGCGGATACTGCTACCAAGCCGCCAAACGAACGACCGGCATCTGCGCCTGCGGCCATCAAGGTGTGCTGCCCGGCCTCATCGATGACCGCCCCGCCTGCCGGCGCTGCAGTGGCGTAAAGCTCAACGTCGACTGCGTCAGCTGCGGCGACGAGGCCGAACTCTACAGCGGTGGACGATGCCAACGCTGCGTGCTCAGCGCGACCGCAACACGGTTGCTCACCAACCCCGACACCGGCTTTATCGCACCGCAGCTGCAAGTCATCGTCGACGCCCTCACCGCGATGCAGCGTCCCAACAGTGGCCTGACATGGATCCGCCAATCCCACGTCCAGTCCGTTCTGCGGGAGCTGGCCCTCCACCCCACGCTCACTCACGAGGTGCTTGACCAGCTGCCGGCGGGCCGCACGACCGACTACATGCGCAACCTGCTCGTCGAGCACGACGTCCTTCCATCACGTGACGAGAGACTGGCCAGGTTCCAAGCCTGGGCGGTCACAGCTCAACAGCGTCTCACCACCGAAGAGCACCGCAACGTGCTCGCCCGCTTCATCAGGTGGAGTCTGGAGAAGCGGCTGCGGTCCATGAACCCCGTCACCGATTCGGCGTTCCTCCGGGCCAAACAGTCCGTGACAGTCACGATCGAGTTCTGCAACTGGCTGGCCACCGAGCACGACACCACCGTCGATCAGGTGACGCAGGCCCACATCGATTTGTGGCAAGCGACCGGGCCCACCACTCGCGAGCACATCCTGCGTTTCATCCGATGGGCCATCAAGGCCAAACTTGTCGCTTCAGATCTGGAGGTGTCGCCGCATCGCCGCGGCAACGCACCGAGGATGTCGATCGCACAGCAGAACGCCGTCATCGAACAGGTTGCACACCAGCAGACGCTTCAACCTCGCGACCGTCTTTTCGCGATCCTGATCATCGTCTTCGCCCAGCGCGCCGAGGACGTCGCCGCCCTGACCTGGGACAAGATCACGATCACCGCCGACACGGTGACCGTCGATTTGGCAGGTCTACCGATTCATTTCCCGCCACCTCTCGATGAACCCGTTCGCGCACTGGCCGCAGGCAAACTACAACAGCCAAACCGCAGCACATCGCAACTCGCCCTGGGTATTTCGCGGCTATACGCCTGGCAGGCACGTCGGGCCGGCGCATCTCCGCAGCTACCTCCGGCCGATTCTCGCCGCCCTAGAAGCGCGCTTAGGCACCCTCAATGAGCTGACACAGACCACGCCGATTGCAGTCCTCGCCGAGACACTCGGCTATAGCCCACAGACCTTAGAAGCACACGCCCGAGCATCGGCATCCACGTACGCGCGGTACGTGGCGACTCGGCTTGACTGAGCGCGTTGGTCAGATCGAACCGCAGCAGACGGCCAGTGCTCCGATCTCAGGCTCAAGCAGTTTCGATTGAGGCAAGCACGACTCTCTGCGCGAACCGACACCTCATCGCTACGCTGAATGCCGCGGGCCGCCGAGCCTCGCTCGTCGCGGTCTCGGCGTGTATCGTCGCGTTGACCGGAGGGGTATCCAGTTGGGCTTGGCTCGCGGTGGCTTCAGGAGCGCGAACGCACGGCGGCGCTATTTGGCAGCGTATGACGAGTTGCGCGCATTGAGTCCGCGGCCCGACGTCGTGCACAATGTTCCAACGAAGTTCGGCATCGTTCGTGTGTATCAGCATGGGCCGGACGGTGGTGTGCCCGTCGTACTCATACACGGCTTTTCCTCACGTCAGCCATGTGGTGGAACCAAGTCGCCAGCTTGACAAGCGATTTCACCGTTTATGCGATGGATATGCTGGGTCAGCCAGGAGCAAGCGCACAGTCCAAAACGATGTTTACGCCCACAGATTGCGCCCAATGCATTGACGCGGTTCTGGACGGTTTACGGCTTATCCAGGTCGGTTTTGGCAGCCACGGTTGGGTTGGTGCTTTCCGCTACTTCGGTTCGGGGCGTGCCAGGAAGTGCCGGGCGATGGTATGGATGACGCGGTCGCGATCCGCACGTTTGTGCGCGGCAATTTGAAAGAGGACTAATTCGGCTCCTGCATGGGCGAATTCGTCCATTCGCGCGGAAACCGATTCGGGTTGTCCAACGAGCAGGTAGCGGTCGGCGAGTGCGGTGAAGTCTTGGTTGTAGGCGGCGCTGACAGTGCTGATGCCGGATTCTCGCGCCCAGTTAGCATCCTCGTCGACACACGCCCAAGCGAAGAGCGCCGCGGAGACATCCGCCGGGTCCCGTCCGTTTTCGGCGGCGGCGTCCCGGACCTTTCGCAGCCCTCGGTCGAGCTGCGCAGGATCCACCATGTAGGGCATCCATACGTCAGCGTGTCGGCCGGCGCGGCGCAGCGCGGCGGGTTTGCGTCCGCCGAGCCAGAATGGTGGTCCGCCACGTTGACACGGTGGCGGGTTGAGGGCCAGCCCGGGCACGGTGGTGAACTCGCCGGCAAAAGTGACGGTCTCCCCGCGCAGCAGTTGGCGGATGACCTGCAAACCCTCGTCAGTTCGACGGAAGCGGGTGGCGGGTTCAACGCCCGCGGCGACAAATTCGGGCGGATACTCTCCCCCCGAGCCGATACCAAGCTCGAAACGACCCTGCGAGATGACATCGATAGTGGCGGCGAGCTTAGCGACCATCGCGGCCGGGTAGAGCGGCAACAGAGTAATTGAACTGACCAGCCGGATCTGCTTGGTCGCGCCGGCCGCGGCGGCGAGCATCGCGAACGCGTTAGGTGTGGGTCCGTGGAAGAACAAGTGCTCACCGCATCCGAGGAAGTCGAATCCGAGTTGCTCAGCCTGTTGGGCGTCTTCGACAAGAGTGGCGGGGTTGTCGACGGTGATCCCGAATTTCAAGGCGCGGTTTCCTTTTCGGTCTCGGATTCATGATGTTGCTCGATGAGCGTCCGGTTGGCCATCATCGACGCGACCGAAGCACCGTGGGTGACACCGACGCCAGCCAGGGTGCGGCCATGCTCGCAACCTCAGCACCGTATTCGCCCCAGGTGACGGTTCTCGCGTCGAACAGGGTGCGCAGCGCGATCTGGTCCGGTACGCGGGCGACGGTGTCGCCGAACGACTTACAGAGGGTTGCCGTAGCTGCCGCAGCGGCGGTCACGTGGTGATCCAGTGGACGATGCTCGCGATCATGATGATGGCGATGACCGTGCCCAGGGTAGCGGCGACCGCGAGGCATGCATATGCCTGCAGGGTGTCTTTGTTCATCTCGCTCCCGCTCTGTGCTTGGCTTCGTCGAATGTCGTTGGATCGTCGGGCAGTTTGGTTCCCGGTGGAATGTAGAGCTTGCCGTCGGGGGTGATGGTGACCGACCCGGGCCGGGGGTAGGGCACGTTGGGGTTCGGACAAGCGATGTGCGTGCCGGGCCCGCAGCGGTGATTACTGCCCAGGTAGGAACGCATCTGCAGATCCAACGGCCAGCCCTCGGGTTGCGAGCGCCACAGCACGAAGACCGGCAGCCAATAGACCAGGAAGATCAGGCTGTTTACGCAGCCGACGATGGCCATCAGCCGCATCGCTTGCTTGCCGAACTCGGGTGCCCGCACCTGGGACAGGCCACGCTCGGCGATGGATTCATCTCGGTCGTCGCGCGACCACCGCATGTAAGCGACTGCGGTGATCGCGCCGCTCCATAGCGATTCGGTCAACGGATACCGGTAGTAGTGGTCGGGGAATAGCGTGGGTAGTCCGTTCGTGCCGCCATAGGCCCACACCCCGACGCGGGTGCCCGAGATTTCCATGATCGTTTCGAGGACGAACATCACTACGTAGACAACGCCGAGCATGCCCCAGATACCGATCCGAGGCCAGCGTGCTCGCATCTTGCGCATCAGCCAGCAGGACAACACCACCATGCCGGTGCCATACACGGCATAGCCGGGACCCACGACCAGCCAAGGTTCGAGTATCTGTGCACCCGGTGCACCCGGTGAGCGCCAACCCGGGATGTCGTTGACCCACGACCCCATGTTGGGGATCCAGGCGTTGTAGGAACTGACGATGGCGAAGTAGTTGCCGACGGGATCCCAAAACCAGTAGAAGCCGATGAACGTAATGAACACCATGCCGTCGAACCCGATGCGGCGCCTGCGGCGCAACGGCCGTACGACCCACACGTACCCCAGGACAAAGAACGCAATCCCCTGCACCACCATCGTGACCAGGATCGAAATCTTCATCAGCGTCGGCGGCGAGTCCGGTCCATACGGAACCGGAGTGAAGAACGGCCCGGTCAACCACTTAATGAGAACATAAGTCTGAAAAACCCACAGTATGCAGCCGACGAGCGCCCAGAACTTCACCGGAGCCGTCGTCCTTGGCGTCACCTGCGCAGGCGACAGCGAATCCAACTCTGTTGACATGTCAGCTGACCCGATCGAACAGGTGTGCAAAGGCCTGTGCGGTCGGTACCGTGTCGAAGTAGTCGGTGTATCGACAGATCTTGCCGTCACGAACTTCCAGCGCGCCCATAATGCGGTAATCGATGATCACCGAATCGTCCTCCCGATACATCGTGTCCAACCGCTCGGTCAACACCACATTGCCCGTCGAGGCGAGGTTGTAGATCTCGATGGTGCAGTACTCCATGCCGGTGACTTCTTTGAGCATGTCGAGATGCGTGATCGACGCCTCCAGGCCGTTGATCACCGGGAAACCGACATTATCCCAGATCACGTCTTCGGTGAGGCGCTCGCGATAGTCCCGCTTGACGTCCTCGAGGGTCGGTCCCATCTGGGTGAGAAAGTCGAACACCACCTGTTCGACCGCGTTGGCCGGAACGATATTTGAGTTCTCAGGGAATGCGACGACCATGGCGAATCTCCTTTGCAATCTGACTGTTGTGCTGGCGCTTATCGGGCTGGTAAAACGGCGGGGAATTCGATTGCTCTGGAGGCAAGCCGAGTGAGGCCTAAATTCGTTTAGGGACAGCAACTTCCGTATGCGCGAAGTCAACCGCGCCGCGGTCGTCAGCGGCATGCCAATCGACCCCAACAGCGCGGGCCATACCCCATAGCACCGCGAGCGAAAGGGTGATGGTGCCGAGCGACGCCAGAGTGCGCAGAGTAGAGCTTTCGGTGCCGCTCATCACCCACACGAGGGGGATGTCAACGCTCTTCGATGCCCAAACCACCATCAGCATCAACGGAGCAAAAATCCACGTTTGGCGATCGCTGCTGAGCAGATGCTTGCGAATGAGGTACATGGCGACGGGTACGGCAATGACGCAGGTCGCGTTCGTGAACCACCAATGCATCGGCAAGCCCGTGAAGTTGAGTGGTTGGTTGCCCAAGTAGTGCCACCATCCCAGGGCGATCGGCAAGGGCTCAAACAGTGCGCACGCCAGCACCATTACGCCGGAATACTTCCAGAATTGGCGTTGTGTCACGCCCTCCTGCATGCGTAGATACAGCCAGACCACGGCCGGGGCAAAGTAGAAGACATAGACGAAGAAAATGAAAAGTGGTATGTCGTGGCCGAACAAGTTCACGGCGACACGCGGCCCTCTCGGATATCCGCAATCCAGAAGCAGGTCGGTGAATGGCTCCCACAGCATGGTCAGCATCGAACCGACGATCACCCATATGGGCCAGACCTTGTGCTCGCGGCGCGCGACAATGGCGCAATAGCCAATCGATAACAACGCCCCAATGCCGAAGACGAGTTCGGCGACGAGACTCGAGGTGGCGCTGATCGACCAGTCTGGTTGAAACGCTGGAGAAATCATTGGGCATCCTTCCGGGTGGCGTTGTTGCGGAGTCAAGCCCTCGGCAGAAAACGCGGCGACCGTCAATACCTACCGAAGTGAGCGCCTACATTGAGTAGTGTGAAGTAGTCGCTCACTTCTGTCAACTATGATTCTGAAGATGTCCACGCCAGCGGAAGAAGCACCCCGGCAGCGCCGAGCACGGCGAGCTCAGACTCAGCGTCGTGAAGAAATCCTCGACGCGGCTCGCCGCGTCTTTTTGAAGTCCGGATACGCCGGTGCGACCGTGCGCGAGATCGCCGCAGAAGCCGACGTCAACGACGCCGTCCTGTACCGGTCGTTCAGCACCAAGGAGCAAATGTTCGAAGAGGCCGTCGCCAGACCGTTGGAGGAGGCGGTGTCCGCAGCTTTGCAGCCGGCATCGGGCGACCTCGAAGTTCGTGGCGTGTCAGAACGATTCGTTGGCGACCTGCTCGAAGCAATGACGGACATCGCTCCGTTGTTGCTCGTCGTACTCGGCGATGCCGAGCGGGGTAAGGCGTTTTACCGTGACCGATTTCAACCTGCGCTAGCACAGCTGCGCGAGGTGATCGACCGCAACCTGCCGTCGTGGGCGCACCGCGAGTTCGACCCGGACCTCGCAACCCTGACGGTATGCGGGATGTGCCTCTTCATAGCTCTGCACAACAGATTTGGTGATGCGCCGACCGCCAAACCCGAGCAGATCGCACCCGAGTTGTTGAGCATTATCTGGGATGGTCTACGCGCTCGCGAATGACATCGGTACCAAGTCGGCGCTACTCCACCGGACAGGCGGCGGACATCAGCCAGGCGGCCGCGATGGGCAGCGACGCCGATAGTCCCCTTGACGAGAAGCTGCGGGTTCGCGGTGTGGAGAATCTCCGGGTCGCCGACGCCTACGCGCTACCCCAAATACCTCGGGCAACACCAACGCACCGTCGATCATGATCGGTGAACGCTGCGCCGACTTCCTGCTCACACGAAGCGCTCGTCCACCAGCGGCTGCAGACAATTACATGCGCCACCGACCAATCGTGTGACCACTACGACACGCTCCGCAACCACGGAGCAACTCGCACCCTATGAACACGCACCGTTACCAGTTATGCTAAGTAGCTGGCTGGCCGTGTTACCGTCGCGGCCGGCGGCTGCGCGTGCGAGATGGCGAAGGGCGGCTTTTGCGGCCCATGCGGCGGTGTAGACCGTGCGCATGGCTAGCCGTCCGGCAGCGAATTCACGAAATCGACTGTGCTCAGATGAATTTATGAAACCTGAGTAGCTACTTTCGACATGTCCATCTCCGGGGCGTACGCAGCCAGATCAACCCTTCCCGGATGCGCGAAACGCCACAGTGACGAAATGACGCGGGCAGCGAGGGGTAGCTTGCTGGAAAAAGCGTCAACTGATCATCACGCACCGTCTCTTGTCGGCGGGCATCGGCCGCGGTCGGGTGTTTTCTGGAGACGACGAATCGGTTGTACCGCAGCTTCGTGTCGCTCGTCGGCGCGCTCCGTTACCGATGCCTCCGTCATATCCCCTCCCAGACAAATCCTTGGCGCTCAACGCATCTAATGACTCACCAGCTGCTGCCGAATCAGGAATCGCTTCTTCGCACCGTCGGGCACGTTCCGGTTCGCATCCCAGGCCTGGACGTCGGAGCATTTCGCCATTTCACCGAAACGACGACGTCGACCTCTTGGTGCGCAGCGTCACAGCGACGGAATCTGCTCGACTAGCAACATTCCTCGTCCGGCTGGCCTACAGCTTCCAGAATTTTGTTGGGACTTCCATCTTCGGCCGGCCGAGTTCCTCGAGCAAGCCGTTCACAACCGCTATCGAATGACGCTGCGCCCGACGCAATCTCCGATGGTGCGACTTCAAGGAGATCCGGGAGTCGCCGGTCGCATTGGTGCTGCGGGAGTCTAACCACGCGCTGACTTCGACCCACCGTTGGTCATTGATCCAACTATGTTGAACCTCAATGATGCATCGATGCAAAATCATTGACGCCGGCCGGTATTCGACTCGCAGCGGGTATCCGCTTTCATTGAACGTGAACTGTCTTCCTTTCTTGTTGTTTGCTTGTTCTTTTAGCCATTTCGTAGTAATTAACAGGGGATTAGGTTCGTCCATTCTAATGCGGAATCGAGCGATCTCGCATTTTGGCCGCTCACGTTTGGCATCTGCGCCGCTCTCCGGTTTGGGCAGTTTTCCTCGCTCATTTGGGTCGGGGAACCGAACATGGTCCTTATCGAGGTAATCGATTAAATCGATGAGGTCCCGTTGCACGAGCCTAACCCGGGAATTATCGTACTTCCCAACTTGACGGGCCTTGGAAATACTAACGCGAAGCTGAGTCAGCCATGGTGCCAGTTCTTCGGATTCGGATTCCGCGCAGAACTGCGCGTATCCCATGGCATCGCTGCGCGTGCCACCCGAAATCTGACGCGGAACGACCAACAGCTCACCGATCGCGCGTTGTTCCGCTCGACGCACCTGGAACTCCTTATACTCTTCTTTCGCTGAGGCAAACAGGTCTGCGATAGCCATTAATTTGCGCTGGAAGTCGGCGGTCCGACGCGCGTAGCCGAGCTCGAGCAGCTGTATTTCCCGCCGCAAGATTTCATTCCATGCAAACCATTGTCCGATCAACCACAGAGTGCTCAGTTCGGCATACGGTAGGGACGCGTTTCTGTATAGAAAATCTCCTCGAACGATGTTATAAAGCCTGCTCTGTAGTTCAAACGCCGCCCGCACCAGGGGTTCACTATAGTGATCGAGCAGTGCTTTAGCTTTGTCTTGGTTTTCCTTTGCCTGTGCATATCGCGTTTTCCATCGTTCGCCAAAGAAAATATTCACTGCCGTAGTACCGAGGCTGGCTATGAGGGCAACAAAGGCAGCAATCACAGCGGTCCACTGTGCTGTCATCGTCGGCAACTTTCTGCGCGTACATTCGTGAGACGCATTTACGTCACAAATGAAGTCTATTGGATGCTTTTGCTGTCGCGATGATCTACGCGGACACGAACCGGTGCCGGTGCGGCGGTGCCGGTCGGTCGACCTGGCACACGCTGTGTGCCTTCCTCGCCACTGCCCATTGGCCTTTCACGCGGGCTAACAACAATCGCGCATGCAAGACATGACCGCCACTCGTCGCGAGAACCTGCTGCCGCTGGTGCTCCGCTGGCGCTTCGGCACCACACACGCCCTCTGATCTGAAGCGGCGTTCTGGCTCGATCCAGGAAATGCGCCGTCACTGTGCAATCATGTCCTTCGTGCCGTCTTGGTTCGAAAGGCTAACGGGCTTTCCCGAGCGCAACTACGGCGCGACTCAAAGCCGACTTGCTGTCGAGGGTGACGAGCTCGTCTCGACGGTCAACAACAAGCGCTACGGCATCGGCAGCCTGACACTGCCCACCCTGGCCGAATTGAGGGCCAGAATCGATATCCCTGACCAGCAGCGAACAACGGTCCGCTGCATCGCCGCAGACGTGGGTGTGCTTCACGCCGAGCCGGAATACGAAGGCGCCCTTTTCCAGGTGGCCTCGCAGTTCAACCTGCTGGAGATGATCGGACCTGACATAACGCCGGAGGACGGCGTGGCCTGCTACGCCCACGACCACACCCAGGGACCTGCCTGCGCGATCGCAGCCGGCGCGGCCACCATCTACCGCAACTACCTAGTGCCCATCGATGGCCACGTCGGCCAAACACGTGAACGCCAGCTCAACGCCCTCGCCGGGGTCGGTTCAATGTTGACGGCGAAAACCGGCCATCCCGTCAATCATTTCTGGTCGATGCAAAACGGCTACGCCCTGTGCATGCAAGCAGGTCTGCACACAATCGACGACCTGGTGAGGCGAGGCGGCGAGGCCGTGGCCGACGCGCTGCGCGGCGCGCTGGCCATCGGCTTGCACCGCAACGTCGAAGTCACTCGCCGCGACGCCAGTACCGGTCCGCTTGTCTCACAGTCATTCTGCTCCGGATTGCCCGTCGCATACAGCCCAATTCCCCAGCCCGACTGGCAGACCTTCGCGCGCTTGATCTTGGAGGCCTGCTACGAGGCGACACTGCTTGCCGCTGTCGAGCAATCCAACTCGGGCGGCTCCAACACCGTACTGCTGACCCGGGTAGGCGGGCGGGCCTTCGGCAACGCCGACGCCTGGATCGACGACGCGATCACGCGCGCGTTGGCCATCGTGCAGCACGCGGGCCTGGATGTGACGTTGGTCAGCTACGGGCACATCGAGGCTTCGATGCAGTCCATCGCCGACCGCTGGGCAGGAAACGAATGACCGCATTGGAACCGATGACGCAATGAGTAACCCCACTGCCTGGCCCCATGACACACTGCTGCACGCGTGGTGGGTCCAACCCGACCGTCTACTGGCGGGCGAATATCCCGGCGACCTAATACCGGAAAAGTCGGCCGCCAAACTCCGGCTGCTGATCAACTCGGGCATCGGCTCGATCATCGACCTCACGACCGACCAAGACCACCTGGCCCCCTACCATGACGTCCTAAGTGCTGAAGCCGAAAAGGCCGGCCGCGCAGTGCATCACTTCCCACACCCTATCCCCGACCTGGGGGTCATCGACAACGACGGCTACGACGCGATCCTCGACCGCATCACCGCCGAGATCGATGCCGGTCTAACGGTGTACATCCACTGCTGGGGCGGCGTTGGCCGCACCTGCACGGTGATCACCTGCATGCTCTGCGACGCTGGCCTGGACTACGACTCCGCGATGGCTCGCATCGCAGCGCTTCGGTCAGGAACCCGCAAAGCTAACCGTCGCATCCCGGAGTCCCCGCCCAGCGCGACTTTCTGCGCGCCCGATGCGGGCGCAGATGCTGAAGGCAGACCCGACTGCCACATCGCGCATTGCAAGTGGCGATGTCACACTCGCGCTTCAACTCTTAACCAACTTGACTGCAAGCGTGCGCTCAACCGAAGGCGGCGAGTCACGGACAGGCTGGGAAGCAGCCAGGGCGGACGATGCATATCCCGCGCCTGAAGCGATGCCGCGATCTTTGCGCGCGAGCGGTGCCTGGCGTGACACGATCTTTCCGTCAGCGACTGACTCGGAGTGTCGGGTGACGCGTTGACAACGTCGCAAAACAGCTCGAGCGGAGCGCAGATCCCTGCTGTCGTCCCCCAAAATGGTGGCAGCTGAAGTCAATTCACCATCGATAGCCGACGAGGTTACGACAAACGGCACTCAACAGACCGAATTCTGGCAGAGCCCGCCTGGTGAGAACCAAGGCAAAGTTGCTGGGCGGACTTGGCTCGTCAAAGGCGAGTTGCCCCTGAGTTGCCCCCGACGCAAATTGACGTTCCCTTGGCGCTGACCGAGATTGCGCGCTGCGAAACGCTATCGCAGCTTCGCGCGCACAATCCCCTCGTTGATCAGGCCAAGGTTGCGCCCCTCGAAGGGAGCTGTTCACCCCCTCCAACGATAGATCGGCGAAAATCATGCCGGCGTGCGGGAATTCGAACTCGAGATTAGTTGAGCCGCTGACCGGCTTCCTACGTTGCAGTCACCGATTTCACGGAGCGGTAGGTACACTCGATCGCGGACCCATCACGGCTGGCGGCCACCGACTGGCTGCGCGGGCGATTCCCCACCTATTTGCCGGAATCGTCGGACTTCGTGGATCGCGCATCACAGAGCTCGTCGACGGCAATGTCGACCAGGAGGGCGCCGCCGGCCATTGCCAGGCCAAGCTGAGCCATCCAGTGATAGTCGGTCGTCTCATAATCGGTAGCCCAAAGCGACGCAAATATCGCCGCCGCCGCAGCGAGCAGCGCAATCAGGTGAACTACTGCGAGAATCCATGTTCCCGCGACCCCGCGAGGCGTTTTCCGAGACCGGTGAGCGACGACTTTGGTGAACAGCAGAACGACAGCGATGGCGGCGACGTTGTTGTAGAAATCCGCTGTGAACGTAGCCTTTTCGGCGAGCATCTCACTCTCATCGTGTTGTGCGGTGGGTGCCGGGACACCGGGATGACGTTCAATGATGATTTCACAGCGACCCGGTTGGCCATTACCGATTCATGAGAGTGCTCAACCGGGCGCCAAGGACCAGGCACGACGCTCGGACCGGCAGACGTGGTGGCCGCCCTAGCACTCAGAATGGCTCACCGGGATATCTCGACCGCGCTCGCGTCAGTTGCAGTAGCGCGATACCTACCCGTCGGTGTGTGTGAGGAGTCATGCTTGTGCGAAAGGAAGGCGACGATCAGGAGCGACGACGGATCCGTTTTCGTTGGTGATCTCGGCGTTGGTTGCTAGCGTTGGCCATCGAGGTTGGCGACTATTCGGACACTTCCTGGAAGGACTCTGATGACTGAACCAGAACAACGCCGGGACTTTGCGACGCAGAAGATGCCACCCCACCGTGCGGACGGTTGATTATCGCGTGCGAGGGGAGGAACCGGCGACCGGACCTCCGGTTTCGCTTCGACACTCCAACGGCGACCGAAGGGTCATCTACTTCGAGCGTGACGATCTTGAAGGCCGCATGGGAGGTCGGCGGAGGTGGTCAGGTTTCGAGTCAACGGATTCCCCGCTGACAAGTCGACACGGGGGGATTCCAAACTGCCATGAGCGGCAACGCAAATGGACTGGGGCGGAGCAATCCACCCAGGAATGGATCTGATGGAGGAGATCGACATGCCTGCTGTGCCTGAGTTCGAGTGGAAGTCCTACCAGGTGCCGGCCGACGTCGGCGACCCCGAGGGCTTCGCGCGTGCACTGCACGCCGTCGGCACCGCCGAGACGACACAGCACGTCGACATCCCGGATCTGACACCGTGGCCGCAGCCCACCGACAAAGCAAAGATACTGCTTTCGACCGCCGCCGAGGTGGAGCACGCCCTGCTCCTGCAGTACCTGTACGCGGCATTCTCCCTCAAAACCAGCAGTGACACCGCCGAGCAGCAGAAAGCGCTCGAGCAGTGGTCCCTGGAATTGCACGGGATCGCCCACCAGGAAATGGGACACCTCATTACAGTCCAGAACCTGCTGCTGGCGATCGGGGAGCCGCCCAACCTTGAGCGCGAAGCCCTCCCATCGATCAAGGACCTGTATCCGTTCAAGTTCAAACTCGAGCCGCTCACCCAACGCTCGTTGGCAAAGTACGTCACCGCCGAAGCGCCCGTCGACGATCCCAACATCCCCGACATCTCCGACATCTCCAGCCAGGCAGCCGATAAAGAGGGCACCCCGGTCCGCCATGTCGGCAACATCTACGGGCTACTCGGCGTCGTATTCTCCACCCAGCGGGAAATCCAGGACGGCGGACCGGATCAATCATGGAATGAGCACCTACGCAAGACCGCCGTGGCCGCCTACATGCAGGACCCTCGGCCCGAGGCATGGCACCTCGAGGACAGCGCCATCGACACCCAAACACTTAAATTCCATGCCACCCAAGATGATTGGGACCCCGGCGGCAGCGAGGCCACCGTCCATCAGGTCCCCGACCGCGACCACGCGCGCGATGCGATCCGCGACATCGCCGAACAAGGCGAGGGTCCAGTAAGTGGCCCCATGAGATCGCATTTCGACCGCTTCCTTGCCATCTACCGAGGCGGGGGCACCGCGAACATCCTCCCATTCCCGAAGGCCGGCGATTGGAACCCCACGCTTCCGGTACCAGAAAATCCGACGCCGCCCACCACCGACCCCGCGACCGCTAGCCGAACCGACCGATGGGCCCACCTGGCCGATCTGCGTTATGGGCTGCTGCTGGGCTTCATCGTGGACTACCTGTGCACAGTGCCGACCGATGACCGCCCGGATGACCGCAACAACCTCACGGATTGGGCGCTTGATGGGGAGATGTTCACCCTCGCCTCGCTGGCCGACAAACTCGCGACACTTCCGCAAAACGGCGGCAAAGCGGCGCTGCCGTTCACCCTGCCCGACCCAGTTCACCTACCCGCCAACCAAACCGACCGCTGGCGACTGCTGCGGGCCCGCACCCAGCAGTCCATCGACCACGTTCATCAGATGCAGGTCGACCCCGACACCAACGACGGCTTCCTGAACGATCTGCTCACCACCGACGCCGGGCGCCTGACGAAGATGCCGGTGACAACCAGCTTTGCTCGCGACATCATGCCGCTATTCCGCCAGAAAGACATCGCGCACATGAAGCCCCTGGGGCTGGACCTAACCGATTACGACACGGTGAAGGCCAAGGCAACAGGCATCTCGGCGAGAGTCAAGGGCATCGGGGGTGGGAGGCGAATGCCGCCACCACCGGATCTCGCGCTGACGCCCGAGCAGATCACGCTCTTCGACGCCTGGCGCAGCGAAGGATGTCCAGCGTAAAGCGCGCGCCGCGGTCGCGGTGTAGGCCGCAGCAGATCGTCGGCCTGCTGGGTGCGACCGACCCGATGACCCGGGAGAGTACTGGGATTTTCGCCACGTACCGCTGAATTCTCGCTCGTGGCTTGACAGCCCGAAAGCGCCGACGGCCTTCACGCGCGGCCGCCGTGCTGTTGGTGACCAATGTCGTAGCCACGGTCCTGTCGGCGCTTGCCCAGCTAAGACCTGACACCCCCTGCACCTCAGATCCACAACCTCAGGCGTGGCCGTGGGCACTGTCACGTTGTTGGGGCGGGCGAGGTGGGAAGATCGGTAGGTGAGCACCGCAACCGCGTCGTACAAGGGCCACCGCTACCCGATGGAGATCATCAATCACAGCGTGTGGCTGTACTTTCGGTTCCCGCTGAGCTTTCGTGAGGTCGAAGAGCTGATGCTGGCCCGTGGTGCCGTGCTGAGCTACGAGACGATCCGGCGCTGGTGTGACAAGTTCGGGCAGGCCTACGCTAACCAGCTACGTCGACGCCGCCCCCGCCCGGGCGACAAGTGGCACCTGGACGAGGTGTTCGTGACGATCAACGGCAAGCGGTGCTATTTGTGGCGTGCGGTCGACCAGCACGGCAACGTGCTCGACGTGTTGGTGCAGTCGCAGCGAAACGCCAAAGCAGCCAAGCGCTTCTTGCGCAAGTTGCTCAAGGGCCTGCGGTATGTGCCGCGCGTATTGGTGACCGATAAGCTGGCCAGCTACGGGGTCGCGCACCGCGAGCTGATGGCGTCGGTGACCCACCGCCAGTCGAAGTATCTGAACAATCGAGCCGAGAACTCTCATCAACCCACCCGGCAGCGTGAACGGGCGATGAAACGCTTCAAATCGGCGCGGCATGCCCAACGGTTCCTGCCAGCCTTCAGTGGGATCTCCGCGCACTTTCGACCGCGACGGCACCGGCTCAGCGCCACCCAATGGCGAA
>Ga0306920_100004524_pt1 | contig 17817 bp, 14 predicted proteins | sample flu12Cox44000170_FD_204666 | JGI IMG/M metagenome (GOLD analysis project Ga0306920, IMG submission 204666) | Lab enrichment of tropical soil microbial communities from Luquillo Experimental Forest, Puerto Rico - flux4day.12C.oxic.44.000.170 (v2)... | ecosystem: Environmental > Terrestrial >... | reverse complement strand
CTCGAGGTCGAGGCCCGCCGCGAGGGACTCGGCGGTGTTCGCCACCGCGAACCAGTCGGTCATGACCAGGCCCTCGAATCCCCACTCCTCGCGCAAGATGTCCATGAGGAACTCGGGTTGTTCGGTCAGCCAGCGCCCGTTCAGCCTGTTGTACGACGTCATGACGGCGAGTGCGCCGCCCTCACGCACCGAGATCTCGAACGGGAGGAGGTACAGCTCGCGCAGCGAACGGGCGTCGACGACCGAGTTGATCGTCCCGCGTTCGAACTCGGCGTCGTTGGCAACGAAGTGCTTGATGGTGGCGAACACGCCGACGGACTGGACGCCGCGGACGTAGCCGGCGGCCAGCTTCCCCGACAGCAGCGGGTCCTCCGAGTAGCACTCGAAGTTCCGGCCGGCCAAGGGGGAGCGGTGCAGGTTCATGGTCGGGGCCAGCAGCCCGTGGCACCCGCGGTCGAGCGCCTCCTGCCCCACCACCGCGCCGAGCCGCTCGGCCAGAGCGGGGTCCCAGGTGGCCCCGAGCGCCGATCCGCATGGGATGGACGTCGAGGAGGGACCGCCGAGCCCGGGGTAGCTCGGGCCCCTCGCCCCGGCGGGCCCGTCGGTCACGTTGACCTCGGGGATGCCCACTCGCTCGATGCCGGCGGTCGACATCATCCCGCCGCCCGCGGTGAGCGAGGACTTTTCGGCCAGGGTCAGTTGAGCCCGCAGCGCTGCGATATCCGTCATGCCACCCCCGCAGCCATCGGGCCTGGTCAGAGCCCTGGACTGCCAAATATTCTCATGAGCATGAGATTTCCGTGCCATGAGAATACGGCTCTCATGGGGTCACCGCAAGGGCACTGGTGGAAATTCTCGGGACGCGGGACTCAGGCCGAGATCTGGGCGACCAGACGGTCGAGGTACGACTCCATGGCCACGGCCAGGTCGACGCGGCCGGGGTCGTGGAGCCACTGGATCTCGAGTCCCATGAGGACCGCGATCAGCTCGAGCGCCAGCTGCTCGACGTCGATGTCGGCGCGGAGGTGGCCGGCGTCCCGCTCGAGTTCGAGCACGGAGCGGGCGAGCTCACGTGCCGTCTCGTAGCGCTCCGCGAAGAACTCGTGCAGCGGGTCGCCGGCGTCGATGCTTTCCGCGCCGAGCACGACATAGAGACGGGTCAAGATCGCCGTCTCGGCGTTGTGCCGCCCGAGCTCGCGAAAGCTGGCGAGGCTGAGCGACCCGAGGTCGAGCACGTCGCGTCGGTCTCGTTCGGCCACGACCTCTTGGAGCAGGCGCTCTTTGGAGCCGAAGTAGTAGAGCATGCCGGTGGCGGTCATGCCGACGCGCTCGGCCAGCGCCGCGACGCCCGTGCCCCGGTAGCCCTTGGCCGCGAACAGCTCAACGGCGGCGTCGAGGATCTGCTGCCGCCGCAAGTCGCCCCGTGGTTGGCGGCTGCGTTCGTCGCGTCCCGCCTTGCGTGCCGTTCGCACGGGTGACTTCGTTCCCGTTGGGTTGCGTCGGTCATTCGCCCCGTTGGCGCTCGTCATCCTCCGAGCTCGCTGCGCATGAACACGACCGACTGCTCCTGCATCGCGCGGGCTTGGTGTTCGATGAAGCGCTCGACGACCGGACCGGCACCGAAGATCTTCACCCTGGCTTCGAGGGTGAAGGTCTCCACGGTCCGTCCAGAGTCGACGGCGAAGGCGATTGAACCGTCGATGTGCGTCTTGTCGGCCATCGTGCCGGGGGTCATCGTGAAGGTCGTCGTGGAGGCAGCCGGGTCGTACGTGCTCACCTCGGTCGTGACCACCTCCTCTCCGAAGATCTTCCGGACGGGTCCTGGCATGGGCGGACGTTGCCCGTAGCGCAACGTCCGCACCAATCCGGTGGCCAGGTCGCCCTCTTGCGACACGACCTCGGCCGACGTCGAGCCGAGCGCCTCGAGGTGGAGACGGACTGCGAACTCCTCGTCGAAATAGAGCGCCCAGAACTCGTCGGGCGTGCAGTCCCAGCCGTATTCGAGCGAGAGCTTCACGGCGCGAGGTCGAAGAGCATGTGATGTCCGAGGTCACCCACGAGGTCGATCATGACGTGCATCGAGGCGACGCGCCACTGTCCCTCCGCCCGCTGGTAGGTGTGCCGGTAGCGTCCCGCGATCACCGGCTGGAGGGCGAGGGCGCCGGGGACCGCCTGCAGCACCGTGAAATAGGAGCGGCTCGCGGCGTGCGAACCGTCGTCGGCGACGTCCACGATGACGTTCGTCATGACGTGCTTGGTGCGCGGGGTGCCGTCGTCGTAGCGCCGGGTGGACCGCGTGTAGAGCGCCGCAATGGCCTCCGGTCCGGACACGGCCTCGTCGTAGCCCTCGAAGGTCAGCGTGGCGTGCTCGAACAGCGCACCGATCCCGGCGAAGTCGCCGGCGTCGATCCGCTCGGCGTAGGTGTAGACGAGCTTCGTGATCGCCTCGGCCGGTGTCTCCACGGCCGAGATTGTGGCACCGATCGCCCGGCTATTGGCCGAGCAGCCGTCCCATCGCCCCAGCCAGACGACTCGGCCGGCCGCGCCGGGCCTCGCTGCGGTCGGCCAGCTTCATCGTCCAGAGACCCGCGTTGACGCCGAGCCAGCGGAGCGGCTCCGGCTCCCATCGACGCGACCGGTGGCCGACCCAGGGAAGGCGCGTCAGCTCGCTGTCGCGTCCCGTGATCAGATCGGCCAGGGTCCGCCCCGCCAGGTTGGTGGTCGACACGCCGTCGCCGACGTAGCCGCCGGCCCAGGCCAACCCGCTGGCCCGGTCGATCCCCACGGACGAGTGCCAGTCGCGCGGGATGCCGAGCGGACCGCCCCATGCGTGGGTGAACGTCACCTCACGCAGGGAGGGGAACAGCTCGCAGAGCGTCGATCGCAACAGCGCGTGGACGTCGGGCTCCGCGTCGAAGGCGGGCCTGACCGACGACCCGTAGTGGTACGGCGCGCCGCGGCCCCCGAACGCGATCCGCCCGTCGGCGGTGCGCTGCCCGTAGATGATCATGTGCCGGTGGTCGGCGAAGGTGGCCCGGTGCTCCAGTCCCGCCGAGGACCAGAAGTCGGGTCCGAGCGGCTCCGTGGCGACCATCAGCGAGTAGACGGGGACGAGGTCCCGCTCCGATCCGGGCAGCGTCGGCGTCCACGCCTCGGTGGCGCGCACCACCACGTCGGCGCGCACCGTCCCGCCCGCCGTGACCGCCCTTGCCCGGCTTGATCCGTCGGCCGGGGTGATCTGCGAGACCCCGGTGCGCTCGAAGATGCGCACCCCGCGCCGCTCGGCCGCGTCGGCGAGGCCTCGAGCCAGCAGCGCCGGCTGCAACGCGGCGCAGTGCGGGGTGAAGGTGGATCCGAGCACACCGGTCGCGCCGATGAGCTCCGCGGTTTCCTCGGGGCCGAGCCAGCGCAGGTGCTCCTCTCCGAAACCCAAGGCGCGCGCGTCGTCCACCTCGGCCAGAGCACGGGCTCGCTGCGCGTCGCTGCGCACCAGGACGACGGTCCCTCCCTTGGCGAACTGGCAGTCGATCCCCTCCGCGTCCGCAGCCCGGCCCACGACGTCGACCGTGTCCTCCATGGCCCGGCGCATGGCACGCATGGCGTCGAGCCCGTGCAGCCGTGCGAGCGCTGCGTCCGACGTGGCGAACAACGCGGAGCACCAGCCGCCGTTGCGGCCCGACGCGCCGAAGCCCGCCACCTCGCGCTCGAGCACGACGGTGCGCAGCGAAGGATCGGCGAGAGCGAGCGAGTGCGCGGTCCACAAACCGGTGAACCCGCCGCCGACGATGCAGACGTCGACGTCGAGGTCCTCGGTGAGCGCGGGGCGCGGCGGGAGCGGGGCCGGGACGGCCTCCCACCACAACGAGAGGCGCTGGTAGCCCGAGACGGCTCCTGGCGCTACATCCGTCGCCACGCCTCGCCGAGCACCTCGCGCAGCGTGGACGCCATGAAGTCGATCTCTTCCTGGCCGCAGATGAGGGGAGGCGACAGCTGAACGACCGGGTCGCCACGGTCGTCGGCCCGGCAGATCAGCCCGGCGTCGAAGAGGGCGCCCGAGAGGAAGCCGCGCAGCAGGCGTTCGGACTCTTCGTCGTCGAAGGACAGCCGGGTCTCCTTGTCCTTGACCAGCTCGATGCCCCAGAAGAACCCGGCGCCCCGGACGTCGCCCACGATCGGGAGGTCGTAGAGGCCCTCGAGCGCGCTGCGGAACGCATCTTCGTTTGCCAGCACGTGGTCGTTGATGCGCTCGCCTTCGAACACGTCCAGATTGGCCATGGCGACGGCACAGCTGACCGGGTGCCCGGCGAAGGTGAAGCCGTGCAGGAATGATGCCCCCGGCCCGAGGAACGGTTCCATCAACCGGTCCGAAGCGATCATGGCGCCGAGGGGCGAGTAGCCCGACGTCAGGCCCTTGGCCACCGTGATGATGTCGGGCTGGTAGCCGTAGCGCAGCGCGCCGAACCAGTGCCCCAGGCGGCCGAACGCGCAGATCACCTCGTCCGAGACGAGCAGCACGCCATGCCGGTCGCAGATCTCGCGGACACGCTCGAAGTAGCCGGGCGGGGGCGGGAAGCACCCGCCCGCGTTCTGCACGGGCTCCAAGAAGACCGCCGCCACGGTGTCGGGTCCCTCGCGCAGAATCGCCGCCTCAATTTCGTCGGCGGCCCAGCGACCGAAGGCGGCCTCGTCGTCGGGGTAGGCCTCAGCCCGGTAGAAGTTCGTGTTCGGCACCTTGATCGCGCCGGGCACCAAGGGTTCGAAAGGCGTGCGCAGGTCGGGGATACCTGTGATGGAGAGCGCTCCCAGCGACGTCCCGTGGTAGGCGATGTAGCGACTGATGACCTTCGTGCGTTGTGGTTCGCCGGTCATCCGGAAGTATTGGCGTGCCAGCTTCCACGCCGACTCCACCGCCTCAGAGCCTCCCGTCGTGAAGAAGACGCGGTTGAGGTCACCGGGCGCGTACGCCGCGACGCGGTCGGCCAGCTCAATGGCCCGCGGGTGGGCGTAGGTCCACAGCGGGAAGTAGGCCAGCGTGCTGGCCTGCTTCGCCCCCGCCTCGGCCAGTTCGGTCCGACCGTGCCCGATCTGGCTGGTGAAGAGCCCGGAAAGGCCGTCGAGGTATTTCTTGCCGTGCTGGTCCCACACGTAGGCGCCCTCACCGCGCACGATCACCGGGACTTCGTGGTCCTTGTACCCACCCATCCGGCTGAAGTGCATCCAGAGGTGTCGTGCGGCTTGGTCGCTCAGCCCGGGTGTCTCGATCGTCGAATCCGGGAAGGCCTCGTTGGCCGAATCGGGCTCGTGGGCCCCCCAGCTCGAGCGGGCGCCAGGGGCGGGAGTCTCCGGCATGCTTATCGTCCTTCCAGATGGTTGGAGGCGCCGCTCACCGCGTGCCCCACGAGTAGGTCTGCTTGGCCAGCTTCAGGTACAAGAAGGTCTCCGTCGCGCGCACACCGGGAATCGAGCGCACCGAGTCGTTGAGGACGTGCAGGAGTCGCTCGTCGTCTTCGCAGACGATCTCGGCCAGGAGGTCGAACGATCCGGCGCACATCACCACGTAGTCGACTTCGGCCAGCGCGCTGAGTTTCTCGGCCACCTGCCGCACGTCGCCCTCGACCGAGATCCCGACCATGGCCTGACGGGTGAAGCCGAGCTGCAACGGGTCGGTGACGGCGACGATCTGCATGATCCCCGCCTCACGCAGTCGCTGGACCCGTCGGCGGACAGCCGCCTCCGAGAGGCCAACCTCCTCGGCGATGGCCCCGTAGGGCTGGCGGCCGTCCCGCTGCAGGGCCTCGATGATGGCCCGGTTGGCCGCGTCGAGGAGGTTGCCCGGCCACACGGTGTCGTTTGGCGCCGCCGCCGCCGGGCCGTCGGTCTCGGCCATTTCGTACCTCTCTCGCGAGTACCGGGGATCCGCAACCCGGATGTGCAGAATTTTGTCACTCCTTGCAACCTAGTCAAGCAGAATTAGTCGTCTCAGGGTTCGAATGTTGCGAAAACGCTTGTTGGAGTCGGGTCAACATGTGATCCTGTAACGAGCGAAGAGGGCCAAGAAGCGGGAAGGGAGCGGCATGCGGACGTTGCAGAATTTCGTTGGGGGCGCCTACCTCGACGCCGAGGACGGGCCGAGCGCCCCGCTCGTCGATCCCAGCACGGGGGAGGCCTTCGCCGAGGCGCCGGTCTCGGGCCCGAAGGACGTCGACCGCGCGCTGCGGGTCGCCGCCGAGGCCTTCACCTCGTGGCGCCGCACGACACCGTCCGAGCGCAGCCTGGCCCTGTTCCGCATCGCCGATGCGCTGGAGGCCCGCGCGGAGGATCTCGTCCGCGCCGAATGCGAGAACACGGGCAAGCCGTTCCAGCTGACCATGGACGAAGAGATCCCGCCCATGATCGACCAGATCCGCTTCTTCGCCGGGGCCGGCCATACCTCGTTCATCCGCCGAGAGCCCATCGGCGTGTGTGGCGCCGTCACGCCGTGGAACTACCCGATGATGATGGCCGTCTGGAAGTTCGCGCCGGCTCTGGCGGCGGGGAACACCCAGGTGCTCAAGCCGTCGGACACGACACCCGTCACCGCGCTCTTGATGGCCGAGATCATGGCCGAGCATCTGCCCCCCGGCGTGTTCAACGTCGTCTGCGGCGACCGGGACACGGGGCGCGCACTCGTGGAGCACGAGACGCCGGCCATGGTGTCGGTGACCGGGTCGGTCCGCGCCGGCATGGAGGTGGCCGCCGCCGCCGCCCCCACGCTCAAGCGGGTCCACCTCGAGCTCGGGGGCAAGGCCCCGGTCATCGTGTTCGACGACGCTGATGCCGCGGCAGCCGCCGAAGGCATCGCCGGCGCTGGCTACTTCAATGCCGGCCAGGACTGCACCGCGGCCACCAGGGTCCTCGCCGGTCCCCGCGTCCACGGTGACCTGTTGGCCGCGCTAGTCGAACAGGCGGAGGGCACCACCGTCGGCGGGACCGACAACGAGGACGCCGACTACGGACCGCTCAACAACGAGACACAGCTCGAGCGGGTGCGCGGCTTTCTCGAACGCACACCCTCGCATGCGGAGGTCGTCACCGGCGGCACGCAGGTGGGCCAGCGCGGCTACTGCTTCGCGCCGACCGTCGTGGCCGGGCTCCGCCAGGGCGACGAGATGGTGCAGAACGAGGTCTTCGGCCCCGTGATCACCGTGCAGGAGTTCAGCGACGAGGCCGAGGCGCTCGAATGGGCCAACGGCGTGCAGTACGGGCTGGCGTCGTCGGTGTGGACCCGAGACCACGGCCGGGCCATGCGCATGGCGCGCGACCTCGACTACGGCTGCGTGTGGATCAACACCCACATCCCGCTCGTCGCGGAGATGCCGCACGGCGGCTTCAAGCGCTCGGGCTACGGGAAGGACCTTTCTGTCTACGGGTTCGAGGACTACACCCGCGTCAAGCACGTCATGAGCAACATCGAGGGCTAGGCCCGAGAGAGCCCAGGGAAGGAGGAAGCGCCATGATCGTCGGGGTTCCGAGCGAGGTGAAGGAGGACGAGTACCGCGTCGCCATCACGCCCGCCGGTGTCCGAGAGCTGACCTCGGCCGGTCACACCGTGCTCGTCGAAAAGGGCGCCGGCGAGGGCTCGTCCATGCCCGACGCCGACTTTCAACGCACCGGCGCCAAGATCGTCGACGACGCCGACGAGGTCTGGGCCACCGCCGACCTCGTCTGCAAGGTGAAGGAGCCCGTGCCAGACGAGTACCACCGGCTGGGAACCCGGTCCGACCAGGCGCTGTTCACCTACCTGCACCTCGCCGCCTCGCGCGAGTGCACCGACGCCCTCCTGGCCGCCGGCAACGTGGCCATCGCCTACGAGACGGTGCGCCAGCCCGACAACACCCTTCCGCTGCTGGCACCGATGAGCGAGGTGGCCGGTCGCATGGCGCCCCTCATGGGTGCGCACCACCTGATGCGACCCGGCGGAGGCCGTGGCGTCCTCATCTCCGGTGTCCCGGGGGTGCGCTGCGCCCGCGTCGTCATCCTCGGCGCGGGGGTGGCCGGGTTCGCCGCCGCCACCATGGCCGTCGGCATGCACTCGGAGGTCTTCGTCCTCGACAAGAACCTCGACCGGCTCCGCGAGGTCGACCACCACTTCCGCGGCGCGCTCGAGACCATCGCCTCCTCGGAGCACGCCATCGAGGAGGTCTGCCTGGAGGCGGACATCATCATCGGGGCCGTGTTGGTGGTCGGCGCCCGGGCGCCCCACCTCGTCTCCGACGCGCTGGTCGAGCAGATGCGGCCGGGGTCGGTGCTCGTCGACATCGCGGTCGACCAGGGCGGCTGCTTCGAGTCCACCCATCCGACCACGCACTCGAACCCGACCTACGAGGTGCACGGCTGTGTCTTCTACTGCGTGGCCAACATGCCGGGCGCCGTCCCGCACACCTCGACCCATGCGCTCGCCAACGCCACACTGCCCTACACCCTCGCCATCGCCGACCAAGGTTGGCAACGAGCGGTGCGGGCGAACCACGCGCTCGCCGAGGGCGTCAACGTCGTCGGCGGAAGGGTCGTCTACAAACCCGTGGCGGACGCGCACGCCTTGGACTACACGCCCCTGGAGGAGTTGTTGGACTGAAGGGGTTGGACTGAAGGGGTCGTCCAGCTCGCGAAGACGACCGGCATCGGCCCGATTCAGGCCGGCAGCACTTCGGGGACGCGGCCTCAGCCGAGTTCGGAACCCACCACCGACACGAACGACACCATTTCGCCCGGATAGCCACCGAGGTTGTGGGTCATCGCCAGCCCGCGGTCCACGGTGGCGATCTGCCGCTCCGCCGGCGCCTCCCTCCGCATCTGCAGCCAGCACTCGAAGAACATCCGCAGGCCCGACGCGCCCACGGGGTGACCGAACGACTTGAGTCCCCCATCGGGGTTGACGGGCAGGTCGCCGTCGAGCGCGAACGTCCCGGCCAACACCTCCTTCCACGCCGTTCCCCGCGGGGCGAACCCGAGGTCCTCCATCAGGACCAGCTCGGTCGGGGTGAAGCAGTCGTGCACCTCGGCCATGGCCAGCTGGCGCCGCGGGTCGGTGATCCCGGCCTGGGCGTAGGCATCGGCGGCGGCGGCCTCGCACTCGGGGAAGTGGGTGTAGTCGTAGCCCGGGTCGATCAGTCCCGACCCGCTCCCCGCGGCGAACGAGAGCGCCTTGATGTACAGCGGCTTGTCCGTGTAATTACGCGCGTCCTCCGCCCGCACCACGATCGCCGCCGCCGCACCGTCGGCCACGCCGGCGCAGTCGAACACCCCCAGCGACCCGGCCAAGCGGGGCGATGAGAGCGCCGCCTCCTTGGTGATCTCGCGCCGGAACTGCGCCCGGGGGTTCTTGGCGCCGTTGGCGTGGTTCTTCACGGCGATCGAGGCCAGCACCTCGGCCATCGTCTCCTCGTCCACCCCGTACTTCTGGGCGTAGGCCGGGGCCACCATGGAGAACATGGCCGCCGCGGTCAGCGTCCGTGCCGTGCCGTCGCCCGGCGGGTTCATGGCGTTGAGCCCCTGGTACCCGCTGTCCTTCACCTTCTCCGCACCGACGGCCATGGCCACGTCGTAGGCGCCCGACGCCACGGCGTACACCGCGCCGCGCAGCGCCTCGGATCCGGTGGTGCAGTAGTTCTCCACTCGGGTCACCGGCTTGTTGGCCAGCTGGAGCGGCCGGGCCAGCGTGATGCCGCTCATCCCGCTCTGCGCGGTGCCGAACCAGTAGGCGTCGACGTCGTCCTTTCCGATCCCGGCCGAAGTGAAGGCCTCGGTCGACGCGTCGACGATGAGGTCGTCGAGCCCCTTCTCCCACAGCTCGGCGAACTGCGTGCACCCCATGCCGACGATGGCGACCTTGTCGTAGATCCCGTGCGAGCCCATTGCGGTTCAGCCTCCCGCGCGCACAGGGCGCGCCTTCCAGAAGTAGTCGTGGATGCCGTCCGCGCTGAACAGGCGGCGGAACGTCATCTCGACGCGACTGCCGGCTCTGATCTCCTCGGCGTCGGTGTCGGTCAGCTCCACCGGAAAGCGTCCGCCGCCATCGAAGTCGACGACGGCGAACACGATCGGCGGGCTGGGGGAGTAGGCCAGGCGGTCGATGGTCGACGTCACCACGGTGCCGACCGCGTCGGCCATGGCCGCAGGCTCCATCTCGTCGACGGCGCCGCCTTGCATCGAGACCCGCGACGGCGGCATGTGGATCGCGCCGGAGCTCTTGTCCCTCGATCCGACAAAGCCGAACTTCCACTCCTCGTTGCGGTGCGCCGCCGTGCTGGACACACGCGCCGGCTCGGGGCGCCGCGGGGGCTCCGGCTGCAGCTGGCCGCGCCAGGCCAGGAACTTGGCGTAGGTAATCGTGCCGCCGTTGCCGACTTGCTCGGACACCGGGCGTGCCGGCTGCCAACGCGCCAGCGCGTCGGTCGTCCGGAGCACCAGCGCGTCGGCGCCGTCGGCCAGGTGCAGCGCGACGCACACCGTGCCGTCGGGCGCGCCCTCCACCGCCAGCGACTCGAGCACGGACGCGAGGACGAGCAACGGATGTGCCGTGCCGCTCTGCCCGACGCTCGAGGTCAAGTCGTCGACCACGACGCCGTCAGCGAGCTTCAATTTCTTGGCGAGTCCGCTCACCGCGCGGCTGTGCATCCCTGTGATGGCCAACCGCCCGATGTCGCCGGACTCGATGTCGGCGGCCTTCATCGCCCGGCCGAGCGCGTCCTGCCCGAGCGCGACGTAACGGTTCTCGCCGAAGCGCTCCTCCCAGAGTTTCGACGTGCGCTCTCCGGGTGCCCGCCAGCGATCCGTGAACTCGTCGGTCGCCGCAGCGGCCCCGACCAGCTCGGCCAGGACCTCGGGCCCGTCGCCGACCAACACCGCGGCACCGGCGTCACCGCCGGCGGCCTCGTCGCCGCTCGTCGGCAGCCCGTCGCGCATGTCCGCCGCCACGACCAGCGTGCTGTCGTTCCCGCGCAGCGCCGTCGCCAGCGCGCCCATGCCCGAGCGCAGCGCCCCCCCGAAGTCGTAGGCACCGGTGTCCGCCGGCAGCCGCAACGCCGCCGCCATTGCGGTCGCGTTGGTCTTGTCGAGGTAGGCGGGCTGGGCAGTGGCGAACAGGATCGTGTCGGGCAGCCGGCCCCCGCCGCTGCGCAGCGCCAGGCGCGCCGCTTCCACGCCGAGCGTGGTCGTGTCCTCGTCGTGCGACGCCACCGCCCGGGTCCCCTTGCCACCACCGCCGCCCATGAAGGCCGCGATGTCCGACCGGGCGAGGCGCCGGTAGGGCACGTAGCCCGCCGCGCTGATGATGCCTCGCACGGCGCAGGAGCCTAATGGGTGCCCCGCTGGGTCCTGATGGGCCGTCAGGTCTGCACCGACCTGGGCTGACCGGGCAGACTGTCGGCGATGGCCGACGTCCCGGTCCCCGAGGGGAGCGAACCGTCCGAGCGCGTGGCCGACGCCGATCGCGACCGCATCGTCACCTTGCTGCGCGAGCACGTCGTCGACGGGCGGCTCACCCTGGACGAATTCTCCGAGCGGGTGGAGCGAGCGCTGCGGGCGACCACGCGGGGCGAACTCGACGCGCTGATGGCGGACCTGCCCGCGGCCACGTCCGTTCTGCCCGAGCCGGCGCCGTCGGCGCGCCAGAGCCGGCGCTGGCACATCGCCGTGCTGAGCGGTCACTCGACCAGGGGGCGGTGGCGCATCAGCGGCAAGACGACGGCGGTGGCGGTCATGGGCGGATGCGACCTGGACCTGCGCCGCGCGGAGATCGAAGGCCCCGAGGTGGAGATCACGGCGTTCGCCTTCTGGGGTGGCATCAAGGTGGTGGTACCCGAGGGATTCGACGTCGAACTGCGCGGGTTCTCGTTCATGGGCGGTCGCAGCCTGCGCGTGCGGGACGTCCCGATCATCCGCGGCTCGCCGCGCATCGTGGTGCGTGGTTTCGCCGTGATGGGCGGCGTCGACGTGGTCAGCCGGTCGAGCAAGTCCGGGCGGGGACGCGGCCGCGGCCGCGTCGGCGGTCCTCCGGGCCTCCCCGAGATCCCGCTCCCACCGCTGACGGTTCCCGGAGCACCAGCCGTCACGATCCCGCCCGCCGACCCGTTCGACTTGGCTGCGCTCGGACGCGACATCCAGCGGGAGGTCCGCAAGCGGCAGCGCGACTGGGAACGCAGCACGAGGTCGCACCGTCATGGGCGGACGCCCACGCCGCCCACGCCGCCCACGCCGCCCAGCGCGGCGAGCGCGTCGACACCCGACCCGGACACCCCGGCGTCCGAGGCGCCCGGCGCGCAGCCGTTCGCCACAGACGGCACCGTCACGATCCTCTTCTGCGACATGGTCGACTACGCCGGCATGACCGAGCGCCTGGGAGACCAGGCGTCCCGTGCCCTGCTGCACGACCATCACCGCATCGTGCGCGAGGCCCTGGGGCGTCACGGTGGCCGCGAGATCAAGGTCCAGGGGGACGGGTTCATGCTGGCGTTCGGCGGGGCTGCCCGGGCGCTCCGCTGTGCCGTCGACATCCAGCGGGCCATCGGCGACTACATCCCCGAGCCAGGGGGTGAGGACATCGCGGTGCACATCGGGATCCACACGGGTGACGCCTTCGACGAGGGTGACGACTACCTCGGCCTGACCGTGATCGTCGCCAGCCGCCTGGCGGACGCAGCGGACCCCGGGGAGATCCTCGTGTCGTCCGTCTCCGAGCAGCTGGTGCAGGGCTCGGCGGAGTTCACCTTCGACGGCCATCGTGACACCGCGCTGAAGGGCATGTCCCGTGCCCAGCCGTCAGCCTCCCTGCTCTGGAAGCAATGACCGTTAACACCTCCGAGTGGGAGGCGGCCGGGCTCTATGACCGCGACGCCCCGGGGGCCGCGGACCGCCTCGCCCTCCTCGAGTACCTCTCCGAACGGGGTGCCTCCCTCGAGCAAATGGTCGAGGCGCATCGCCTCGGCTCGTTGCCGGGCGTCGCCGGCGAGCTCGTCACTCGCGACGACACCCCTCTTGTGCCCGTCACGGAGATCGCCGAGCGCAGCGGTGTCACCGTGCCTCGGGTCCTGCGTGCGCTGCTCGCCGCCGGCATTCCGGCTGCGGCCGACAGCGAAGTCGCGGCAGATCTCGTGCGCCTCATGGCCGCCTTCGAGCAGGGGTCGGCGCTGATGGGGGAGGAGGCCGTCCTGGCGTTTACACGGGTGATGGGCGCCGCGGCGATCAATATCGCCGAGGCGGCCGTCGCGCTCTTCTACGCGGAGCTCGGGCCTGGCACGGAGCGAGAAGGCGCGACCGAACTCGAGCGGGCAAAGCTGGCCGAGGCGGCAGGGAGAGCCTTCACGACCGTGCCGGGCATCGTGTCACGCATGGTCGAGGACCAATTCGAGCGAGCCCAGGTACGCGCGCTCCTCCAGCGGGGATGGCAGGAGGGCCCCGCCGCAGCCGATGACGGCTCGCCACACGAGGCCCAAGACGTGGCGGTGGCGCTGGGGTTCGTGGATCTCGTCGGCTCGACCGCGTGGGCCCAGCAGCTGAGCCTGCGCGAGCAGAGCCTGGCGCTCGCCCGCTTCGAGTCGGCCGCCTGGACGAGCGCAGTCATAGCCGGGGGACGCGTCGTCAAGACGATCGGCGACGAGGTGTTCTTCGCGGCGCCCACGCCCGACGCCGCCTGCCGCATCGGCGTGGCGGTCTGCCGGGCCGCAGATGACGACAGCATCCTCCCGCCCGCCCGCGGCATCGTGGGCTTTGGCTTCGCCAGGCCGAGAGAGGGTGACTACTACGGGCCGATGGTCAACCGGCTGTCACGCATGGTGAAGGTCGGGGAACCCGGGCAGCTCGTGGTCACCGACGATGCCGCGACGCAGCTCTCACCCGATCAGTGGTCGCTGCGGGCGTTCGAGCTCGACGAGCTCCGGAGCGTTCACGGACAGGTCACCGCCTTCGTCGTCGAGCCGGTCTGAGCGATCTGTTGACGGTGTAAACGGGTGCAGTAACCTTTCGGTTATCGCCTCGACCACGACCACCGTCCTCGGCGTCCGCCTCGACCACGATCGGCGGGCATGGGTAGAAGCTACGGCTGCCCGCCGTGGCATCAGCGTGCGCGGCCTCATCGAAGAGATGATCGATCAGTCGCGGGTGGAGGAGATGCCGCCATCGCCGGAAACCGATCGGCCGGAGGCTGCCGCCCCGGCGGAGGTTGGCCAAGAGGATCGCTCGCTTTGCGACGACATCGTGGGTTTGGCGACGCTCCCAGCGAGGATGGCGCAGGCAGCCCTATCGCGGGGCGTCTCGATTGCCCGCCGCGCATGCGTTGTGCGCAGCCCGAGGTGAGCACCGAAGACACCCTGCGGATTCGAAGACCTCCACCCTGATCAACCGACACCGTGGGGCCGGTCTCAGGACTGCCTGTACAAGACCGCCGCGGTTGATTCCGGCCGCTGCGGTTGATGAACTTCTTTCCTTCGCTTGCCGGGTGCACCTGGAGAGCTGGCCGGGTGACCGTGCGCCCGATGAGCCGGGTGGTAGAACTCGAGAGTGCGAGCGGGGACACGAGCGCTCGGGATTTTGGTCCCGCTCCTCCTTCTTCTGTGCTCGTGCAGTTCGGCCCCCGTGTTAACGCACCGAGACACGCGGCCGACGTCCGCCGACTGGCCGACCATTGCCGCAGCGAACAGTTGCGCCACCGGTTCGCCCAGCGGATGGATGGGCTGCTTGGACAAGGCAAATCCGAGGTTCGGCCGGATCCCGGTTTCGTACCTCGCGTTACCTGGTTCCGAGAACGCCGGGACCTTCAACCTCGACCCCTTTGCCTTCGTGAACCAACGTGGCTCGGAGTGCACGACGCTCAATTCGGGGCTCCCGGTCACCGGTGCGAGGGCCGACCGATTCTCGACCACACAGGATCAAAGCATCGTCCAGCAGTTGAGCGACGGGGTTCGATGGATCGATCTGCAGGTTGGGTACAACGGCGACGGAAACCCCTTGGCTGGATGGCGCGTCACACAGAACCTCTACAGCAGCTGGCCGCTCCTCGAGTATCTCGATCAAGTGGCGAATTGGGCGTCCCTGCATCCCACCGAGGTCGTCTTCGTCGATGTGGCGTCCATTTGCTATGACCACCAACCGACCGACGCCATCGATCGTGGTCTTTGGGCGAATTTCGCGACCAAGAGCTCCCACAACGCCGGACCGTTAACACTTGCGGATGTGGCGGTCGCACCGCCCCGCAACAAATCCCTTGCTGCGTCCACCCTGTCCGAGCTGCGCAAGGCGGGTCGCAACGTAGTCGTCCTGATCCCATCCGACGCCAAGGACTCGAGCGTGCTCACCCAGAAGTACCACGTCGATGCCGTCCGCACGACGCCGGTCGCCAATCGTGCCGGGACCACCCAACTCTTCCGCTCCGACCCGAGAATCGCCCCGACGAGCCCACCTTGGTACCCCGATGCGAACTCCCTCCTGAAGGCGGCTTCCAAAGGCCCTCCGCAACTCGGGTCGCTTCACGGCAAGGGGCTCTACGTGAGCAAGCTGGCCTACGAGCTCAAGGGGGCCTCGGCGATCAGCCAGGGACAAATCTTCAGGGGCTTCGTCGGACTCGTTGCCAACTACGGGATCTTCCCTGCGTGGATGTCGGGCCTCTGGTCGGGCGATTACGACCACATCCTCTCGACGTGGGGTACCGGGACAAATGTCGTCATTGCGAACGGCGTCGAGCGCGGTGGGTTCGTGAACGCGGTGGTCGGGCTCAACGGTCGTTAGCTGTTAACGCCCGTTTTCTACAACTGTTAACGCCTGTCTCCTCACAACGCAGTCAGTTTGCTTTGCTGTTCCCCTTTGCTGACTGCACAACCCGGCCAACTGGGGTGGCCGTTCTGCAATCTCGATTCGTGGACTCATGCACCGCACCCCCGTCGTAGAAAGTTGCACCGCACGCGTCCGCACAATCGATGGCGCGGTCGCAAGAAATTGCGGGGGCGGTTGGAAGAAATCGCAACGCACCGATACGATCGGTCTAACGCTTCGGGGCCGGCAATGACCGGTTGGGTGGCTACGGGGGTGAGACAACACGGGTTGTTGTCCCGACCTCTGACGTGCCCCGAGATTCCCGTGGCGGGGTTGCCGACAGGACACGAGACATCCGTAGCAGGAGGGGTTAGTGGACCGGGGGTCGGGCTGGCTCAGGGGGGGGCTTGGCGCTGACTCGCGTCGCCGCGCCTCTGAGCATGGCCGCGGTGGCGGATGGTGTGACGACGCTCGTTGCCGAGGAGCTCACGCATGAGCGTGTTTCGAGCGAACCTCCCGACTGCGTCCTCGGGCCGAAATCGAGCTCGTTCGGTCGCCGTTTCGGTCCTTGCAGGTGTGTTGACCATGCCGGCATTGATCGGTCTCGCCACGTTCGGGCCCGAGCTTTACTCACCGTCGGCGGCGGTCGCGTCGACGACCATCACGCAGGTCGTCAACGCAACGACAGGAGATTGCTCGGCCGGTTGGTACACCAATGCGAATATCAATGTGCCTGCGGGCATCATCTCCACCTCGGTCACGCTGACGGGTGGTGGGGGCGGTGGGTCCGCACCAGGGGGAGCGAACACTCTGGGTGGCGTTGGTGGAGGAGCGGCGCAGGTGTCCGCCACCATTCCAAACACCGCTCTCCCTGCGGGCTCGGTCCTTTGGGTTCATCTGGGATGTGGAGGCGGTGCAGGCACCGCGACCACACCGAGCGGAGGCCAAGGCGGAATGGGCGAGAACTCCGCGGGCTCGACGACGAACACGGGTAGTGGTGGAACCGGAGGAGCGGCCGAGACCCCATCAACCGGAGCGAACGCAGCGGGTGGCGGCGGCGGCGCGAGTGCGCTGTGTGTCGGTACTTCCTCCAATTGCTCCGGCGGCTCGCTGGTCGCGCTCGCCGGCGGCGGTGGAGGTGCGGCGGCGGCAGTCTCCCTTGGGACACCAACGAGTTCGACCACCGGGAGCATCGGCGGTCAAGGCGCTGCGACCGGCACCAGCGACGGAGGCACCGGCAGCACAAACAATTCCGGGAACTGTCCTCCGACGTGTACGGGTGGCGGAGGTGGAACGAGCACACCCGGCGCCGCGGGCACCAGCAGCATCGGCAATGGTTCGGCCGCTCTGTTGGGAGTCGGTGGCGTCGGTGCGGGCTCTGCGGCTGGCGTCGCTGGCGAAAGCAACGCAGCCGGCGGCGGCGGCGGTGGCGGCTACTTCGGTGGCGGTGGCGGTGCAGAAGGTCAGGCGGCAGCGAGCAACAGCGCCGCCTCCGGTTCCGGCGGCGGGGCTGCGTCGTCCTACTGGAACAGTTCGTACGGAAGCTCATCGTTCACCAATGTGACTGCGGCGGGCACGAACTGCGGCGCCCAGTCGGCCCAATGCACCAACAGCAACGGCGCGACCGGAGCGGTGAACGGAGGAGGAGGCACGGCGGGCGACACGGGAGCGTCCGGCTCCTTCACAGTGACGTTCACCGTTGTCGGCCCGCCCACCCAGCTCGCCTTCGTCACCCAGCCCGCCAACGCCACGGCCGGCTCGCCTATCGCCTCGTTCCAAGTGGCCCTCGAAGACGCCAGCGGCTACGTCGAAACCGGTGACAACAGCACGTCGATCACCGTGGCCATCGGCGCCAACGCCGGCACCGGGGTGAACCTCTCGGGCACGACCACGGCGACCGTCACCAACGGGGTAGCCACCTTCAGCGGCCTCTCGATCAACAAGGCGAACGCCGGCTACACCCTGGTGGCCACGGGCCCGTCGACCGCCACCTACACACCGGCCACCTCGCTGCCCTTTGCCATCAGCGTGGGC
>Ga0306920_100004523_pt1 | contig 17817 bp, 11 predicted proteins | sample flu12Cox44000170_FD_204666 | JGI IMG/M metagenome (GOLD analysis project Ga0306920, IMG submission 204666) | Lab enrichment of tropical soil microbial communities from Luquillo Experimental Forest, Puerto Rico - flux4day.12C.oxic.44.000.170 (v2)... | ecosystem: Environmental > Terrestrial >... | reverse complement strand
TCTGATTGCCGGAATCTCGGAAACCGGAGAAAACGATCCACTAATTGGCCTGCCAGCAGGTCATGCCGTCTTGTGGAGGGACGGCCAGATTACTGACCTTGGAACCCTGCCCGGCGGACACCAGAGCTTTGCCTTTGGAGTGAACAGTCTCGGACAGATAGTCGGGGATGCCACCAATGCCACAGTCGACCCCTACTCCTATCTCTACGCCCAGATTTTGGGAATCAGCAACGGAACACAAACGCGGGCGTTCTTGTGGGACAAGCAGAACGGCATGCAGGATCTTGGCACCCTGGGTGGTCCTGACGCCTGGGCCGCCTTTATCAATGAGCAAGGAGACGTTGCCGGGATATCCCTCACCAGCTTCACTGCGAACCCAGACAATGGGCCGACCTGTGCACCTAACGTCCCCAGCCAGAATCCGTTCTTTTGGGAAAAGAGCACTGGAATGATCGACATCGGATCCTTCGGTGGTACATGCGGAGCGCCCCAAGCCATCAATAACCGCGGCCAGGTGGTCGGCGGCTCCTATTTAGCTGGGAATGCTTCGGTCCACGCCTTCCTTTGGCAGAGGAGTGCCCATCCGCGATTGAAGGACCTTGGCACCCTGGGAGGCGATAATTCAGTGGCGTTGTGGATTGATAACTCTGGAGATGTGATTGGTTATGCCGATATTGCAAATTCCCCGGGCTGTACTGGCGTGGGCTGCGTTCACCATGCGTTCTTGTGGAAGCACGGTGAGATGAGAGATCTCGGGAGCATCGGCAGCGATCCATGCAGCCGTGCAATATCCATCAATTCCAGAGGCCAGATCGTCGGCGCTACGGCAGCGGTCTGCGGTCAGGCGTTGACGCACGGGTTCCTGTGGGAAAACGGCGGACCGGCCATCGACTTGAACACTCTTGTGAACAGCCCCGATATGGCACTGACGATACCGCTCTACATCAACGAAAGCGGTGAGATTGCAGGCAACGGAATGCTCCCGAACGGAGATATGCATGCTTTCCTGCTCATCCCGTGTGAGAACACGGATGGAGACTGCAGATAGCTCCGGCTCTTCTCGTTGAACAGGAGACGCAATCGGACAATCACTTCACCGCCGCTGTGTCGGCAGAGCTGTATCAGTAGACGGCAGCCGCATCGAGGCGCCTATGACTGAGGGTGAGTGCGTCGGAACGCGTAGGTGCCGCGAATGTTGAAGAAGCCGCCTACCGCGCCTGCTTGGTGCATAGTCGGGTTGTAGGCCGCGACGGGCACCGTGTTCACAGATCCATCGCATTTCAACAGGGGCAATGCGGTACTCGTCGTTCTCCGATCCACACAACTGAGTGTCCGGTCCTGCCGTTCCGGATGACGCCTTAAGAGCAGCCTCAATGTCACTGAAGGCGACTCCCGCCGCTCAGGGGTCGGCGGCTCGGAGGGGCGCTGTCCAGAAGCGGTCATCCAGGTCGACCGCTTAGATTTCCGCAAAGCGGACATTGCGCCGGCCGCTCGAAGGGCCACGTATCCCGTCTGGCTCGCTCAGTATGGAAACCTTATTTCCGCTCGATCGCCTGCAAGCGCGGCTCGCGGTGACGAGGATCAAGAAGCGGGTCGGTCTTGAATAATGCGGTGCGTCCTCATCCGGCATCCGCCCGCGAGATACAACCCCGCCCTACGGCAAGTCGACTCGCAGAATCGCGTCCTCGAAGGAATCGACGACCGCAAGTGATACCGGACTGCCACTGGAAAGCAACGCAAGACCGCTCGGTGAGTTGATCTTCGCCGGCAGGCCGCCGAGCACGGTCGCGATCGGCAAGTCCGGTGAACCCGCGACGGTCGTCACTGCGCCGCTCAGCGTGACCTGGAGAATGACCGAATTGGCGACGTCCCCGACATAGAGGTCGCCGTCGCCGCCCATAACGATCGCCGGCAGGCGATTGGAGAGTCCAGTGCCCGCGAGGAGCGTCGGCACGTGCGTGGCCGTCATGGAATACACCGCGCCCACTCCGCTCGTGAACGGATGACCGGCGGTGATATAGAGCGTGCCGCTCGGCGCGACCGTGATGGCAGTCGCACCCGACAGGGCCGCGATCTTGACCGCCGGCCCTCCGCTGGGTCCGACCTCGTAAATACCAGTGTAATCCGTCATATAAACGTTGCCCGCCGCGTCGACCGCGACACCTGCGAGCTGACCGAACGAGCCGGGGCCCACGGAACTAACGAAAGTGCTCACAACCCCAGCCGGCGTCACCTTGCGCACGGCCCTGTTCAATGAATCCGTGACGTACAGGTTGCCGTCCGCGTCGATGGCGATGCTCTGCGGATACGCGAACGTGGCGGACTGTCCGGGACCGTTGGCGAAACCTGGAGTGCCCGGTATGCCGGCCAGCGTGGTCACCGAGCCGCCTGGTGTGATCTTGCGGATCACGTAGTTGAAAATGTCGGTGACGTAGAGGTTGCCCGCGGCGTCGGCGACCACGCCGAACGGCACGCAGAACGTCGCCTGTGCCGCCGAACCGTCGGTGTGACCCAGGTGCGGTGTTTGCCCCGCGACCGTCGTCACCACACCGGCGGGGGTGATCTTGCGAATCAGTGCGTTGTAATAGTCCGCGACGAACAGATTGCCGGACGCATCGAGCACGAGGCCGGCCGGTTGAAAGAACAGCGCCGCCTGGCCCGTTCCATCGCTCGCGCCGATCACCCCGGCGACGCCCGCGAACGTGGTGACCGCGCCAGTGACCGTGACCTTGCGAATGGTGTTGTGGCAGTAATCCGCCACGTAGGAGGTCCCGGAGGGCAGCGTCGCGATCGCCGTGGCGCCCGTGGTGCCGATCAGGTTCGCGCCATAGTAGAAGGGTAGGCATCCGAACTCGGCCGCGGGGCCCTGCCCATCCGCGCTGCCATGCACGCCCGCCGTTCCGGCCAGCGTCGACACGACGGGTCCCGCGGTGACCTCTTCAATCGTGGTGTCGTTGGCGACGTAGATGTTCTGAGCTGCGTCGAACGATAGACCGGCGATCGGGCCAGCTGGCATGTTGACCAAGTGGGCCGGCGCACCTGCTGTGCCGGTATTGAGCGTCCAGATCGACCCCGTACCGCAAGAATCATCGCCCACATAGAGCAGCGCGCCGGAGACAGCGAGGCTTTCGATACATTGAAAGGCCGCCGAGAAGGCACTCATCGAAGCGCTGGCATCGATGCGCCACACCGTGGTGCCCGCGTAGTCGGCGACATACAGATTGCCGGCAGCATCCAAGGCGAGTGCGTACGGATAGCACAACAGCGCCCCGGAGCCCACGCCAGCCTGCTCGCCGCAGGTTCGCGGCGAGCCCACGATCGTCGATACATCGCCCGCCGGTGTGATCTTGCGCACGGCATTGTAATCGGCCACGTAGAGGTTTCCTGCGCCATCGAGCGCGAGCGCCGAGGGCCCCCAGAATCGTGCCTGCGCGGCGGGTCCGTCCGCATAGCCTTGTCCGCCGATCTGGCCTGCAAGCACGGAAACACCGGTGACCCGAAGAGCAGCTGCGGAGCTTGTGACGCTGCCGCCCGCGTTGCTGACGACGACGCTGTATGAATCGCCGTTGTTGGCGGAGATGGCCGGGGACAGCGTGTAAGAGGCAGAGGTGGCGCCGGCGATGGGCTGCCCGTTCCGATCCCACTGATAGCTCGTAGCGTCCGAGGCCACGACGGTGAATGTCGCTGCGGATCCGGCGTTAACGGTCTGGCTCGCTGGCTCCGTCGTGATGGTTGGCGGGTTGATCGGCACGCACTGGGGCGCGGGGCCTGAGCATGGTGGCGTGTTGCCGCCGCCCCCGCAAGCTGCGAGGCAAACCAAAGCTCCGGCCGCAAATGGCTTTGCGATCCACATTGGAAGTCCCCCCGATGCAACGCCTGTTAGGTAATGTAAGTACGTTGCAACCTGTAATAGGCTACACGGTGCTTGGGGGAGACGCTACAGCCTCGCAGCCTGCCCATCCCTTGTGGGCAATCTAGTCCCCGACGTGGGGAAGCTTGTGCTGGTTCAACGTCTGCTTTTTCAACCCTGAACGCTGCTCATGAGAGGCATCGATGTCTCTGGAGGGTCGACTCCGGCCGGTCAGATGGTTCCGCGGCCCGAATGGGTACTGTCGGGCCATGTGCGGACAGTCGAGGCCGCGGGTAGACTCACCCAAACCGGTCAATTCCCTCCTTCGATGAGCGAGCTGATCTCTGCCGACGCTTCACTGCGGCCCTTGGCGGCGAGCGCGCCAGGTCCGTTCAGCACACGCATTCGGACCGTAATGATACGAGCGGCACTGACTGCGGTTCTTGCCACCGCATTCACGGTCTCAGGCGCTGCGCAGGAGTTCCTGGCGCAATCGGCTGCGCCGGCGAGTTCATTTCCGAAACCGGATCGCCCGGTCGCCCACATCGTCAGCCCGATCTGGAAAGACGAAAAGGCGCGTGACGATGCCGGTGAACCAGGCCAGCTCGTGCGTTTGCTCGGCATCAAGCCCGGAATGACAGTTGCGGACCTCGGCGCGGGCAGCGGTTACTACGTCGTGAGACTATCGCCCATTGTCGGATCGAACGGTCGGATCATCGCCGAAGACGTCGTGCCTGAGTACCTGCAAGGCCTGCGCGAACGGGTGGGTGATCTCGGACTGCAGAACGTCACCGTCATCCTCGGTGAGCCGCACGATCCAAAGTTGCCAACCGGCTCGGTTGACGTTGCGATTCTGGTGCACATGTATCACGAAGTCACACAGCCCTACGGCCTGCTCTACAACCTGATCCCCGCGCTCAAGCCCAACGCCCGCGTTGGCATCGTCGACGCTTTCGCGCCGACATCCAAGCACGGCACCCCGCCAAGTCTCCTGCGCTGTGAGCTCGCCGCCGTCGGCTATCGCGAGGTGAGCTTCGATCGACTTAAGGGCAGCGACACCTACCTCGCGATCTTTGCGCCGCCGTCGGTCGCAAGCCGAACGCGACCTGAGGCCATCGTCGCGTGCAGGGCGCCATCGTGAGAGGCATGATGGTGAGGCGGGATGTCGTTGTGTCCAGGCTTGATGTTGTAAACATCGAGGAGAATTCGAGTGACTCGCGACAAGCTTGGGCGAGGTGTGATGTGGCTCCTGGTCGTGCTCACCCTCGCCGCCTTCGCGGATGGTCTTCGACGGATGGGGGCAGCGGGGTCGGACCGGATATGGATTGAGACCTGGCGCACCTTCGCTTATGTCGTTTTCGGTGGCCTCTTCGCCATCCTCGCGTGGCGACCGCGGCAAAGTCCAGGCATCTGGGAGCTCGTTTTTGCGCACAAAACTGCGGTTGTGCTTTATGGCCTCACGCTCGGCGATGTACCGGAAGCGCACGCCGCCATCGCTGTCGACACCGTCCTGGTTCTGCTCATCGCGGTCGGGTGGTGGCTAACCCGGGGCTGGGAAAGCTGGAAGAACGCTGAAGTCCAGCGGGCGCGAATCTGAAGAGCCATCGGCACGGCACGGTTCTGGCCGGCCGCTTCCTTGCTGAACTTCGAGCAGCGCATCTGCGGCGCGAGCTCTAATCGCTCTGCCTTTCGTATGCCCCCATGTCGCATCCGCTCCTGTCCTCAGTGTTGGGTCGAGGCAAGCCGCGCTGATCGGTCTTCAGCAGATGGCCCTGTGCGTCGGTGCAGCCGCTCGGATTGCCGGCATCAATTGCGGGGCTGCCGGAGAGCAGAGGAATCGTCTGCGTTGGGCCCCCATAGTTCCCCAGGGCTCCGAGCATTGGGTTGGTATTGTTCCTATCGCCGGGGCCACTCAAGTGACAGGTACCATCGCTGCTGAGGCTAAAGATTGAGGTCACAGGGCCGTTGCAGTTACCACCCGTGCCATTGTCAGCGACGATGCTGTTCTGAAGCGTAGCTGCCCCAACAATGCCGCCGAAATTGCCACTCACCGTACTGCTATGAATCGACAGGCTAGCGCTGCTCACGATGCCACCGTTCTCGGACCCATTAGTTACACCAGAGCGGGTGTAGTTGCCGGTGACCGTGCTGTTGTTTACTACCAGCGTGCCACCGTTGGCGATGCCACCGCCTCCGACGGTGCAGGACCCGCAGGTACCGCCCACACTCGCGCTATTATCGCTGAGCGTGCTGGCGTTGATTGTGAGCTTGCCGCGGTTGTCGATGCCGCCGCCGGCGGCCTGCACGAGGCCATGCGCTGTGTTTCCATTTATCGTGGTTCGGTTGATGGTGAGCGTGCCGGTGTTGTAGATGCCACCGCCAAACCCATACAAACGCATGGGGGGAAAGAAACTGCGCTCGGTCGCCAGATTTTCACTGATGACGCTGTTATTGATTGTGAGTGTACCAGCGTTGTAGACGCCCCCACCGTGTTCCGCAACACCGCCTTGAAGCATGACGTTTGAAAGAGTGACGTTGGTGCCGGTATTGGGAATGGTGACCACCGTACTGGGAGTGAGGCCATAATCTCCGCCATCTATGATCGTGTCGACGGCACTGGAGCCAGTCACAGTCAAGTTGACGCGGATAGTGAGATTTTCAACGTAGGTTGCGGCAGCGACGGTGATCGCATCGCCCGAGGTAGCTGATGAGATCGCGTGGCCAATAGTCTTACAGGCGGTCAGCGGCGACTTGCAGTTATGGCTATCGCTGCCGTTCACCCCGTTCACGTACCAGGTTGTGGCCGCCAAGGTGATTGGCGCTTGGGTCAGTAGTAGCGCCGTGGTGACCAGGATCGAACTGCAAGAGCGCGTTTTCATGGTTGCCTCCTCTGAACTGCAGGCCTACGGCCGCGCCTTCCCTGCACGGGTGGAGTGCGCCTTACTGATACACCTCAGCTGCGACAGATGCGGTCTGCGGGCCAAAGCCACCCGTCAGCAGCACGTGACCACTTTTTCCGAGCGCCGTCATTACCAAATATTCGCGAGCGGTTTGCAGTCCACCCGTTCCTGAAAAGGTGCCAGTCTGCGGGTTGAACAGCTCGGCGTCCGCAAGTAACAGATTATTTTCTAAGTTGTAACCCCCCGCCACGAGTACTGTCCCGTTCGGTAGCAACACGGCCGCGTGCTCGGCCCGTTGCGGTGTCAGGGTGCCTGTCTCAGCAAACGTACCCTTCGCAGGATCGTACAGTTCCGCTGTCGCGGCCCCAGTATCGTAACCACCGACAATCAGGACTTTGCCGTCCGGGAGCCGCGTAGCGGTATGGTCGAATCGGGTTGCGTGCATGCTCCCGGTAGCGGTAAACGTTCCGGCAACAGGATCGTAGAGCTCGGCGCTGGCCAGTTGATTCCCCGCATCGTCGGCACCTCCTGTGATCAGCACCTTACCGTTAGCCAGAAGTGTCGCGGTGTGACCTGATCGGGTGGTAGTCAGACTTCCGGTGCGCGTGAATGTACCGGTGTGGGGGTCATAGAGCTCAGCTGATGCGATTCGCGAGCCGCCGACGGCTCCTGCAGCGATGAGGACCTTCCCGTTGCCTAACAGAGTTGCGGTGTGCGCGAACCGCGAATCGTTCAGGCTGCCGGTGGAGGTGAATGTGCCGGTAGACGGATCGAAGAGCTCCTCGGTAGCAGGCAACGTATATGGGTCCAGACCCCAGCCCCCGGCGATCAGCACCTTGTGATTGGCGCAGGATGCGGCCGTGAGGTCGCAGAGCAGCGTCGCGGTATGGTCCGAGCGCGCGGTAGTCATGCTGGCGGTGGCTGCGAACTTCTGTGTGCTTGGATCGAAGATCTCCGCTGATGCGATGCTCCCGTAGACTCCCGCGGTCTCACCACCGGTGACTAAGACGTGCCCGGTACTCAGGAGCGTTGCCGTATGACCAAAGCGCAGGACCTTCATGCTCCCGGTGGGCCCGAATCCGTGAGGGAACACCTCGATCGAGAAATCCTGTGTCACGCTCTGACCGACGCCGTCAACCGCCTTCACGACAATCGGGAATATGCCGAGGACGCTGGGTCTACCGGCGAGAACGCCGCCCCGCGTCACGGGAGCCAGGCCCGCAGGCAGCTTTCCTGTCGCGCTTAGAGTGACTGCGTACCCGCTGGTGGCAAAAGTGTAGCTGTAGGGCTGGTTGACCGTCGCCCCCTGAGGGCTCGTGAGCGTTGAGATCGTAGGCGGCGCTGGCTTACCGAACGTGAGGGTGTATGGGAGGCTGGCGCGTGCCCGGGCCGAGTCCGTTACGGTGATGACCACAGCGTAAGATCCCACGCGAGTCGGCGTGCCAACTATGTAGCTGCCGGAGATGCTGAGTCCCGGAGGGAGCGAAGATCCTGGCCGAGCCGACCAACTCCAAGTCAGACCGGTGCCACCGGTCGCCGCCAGAGGAAACCCTGGCTGATACTGCCATCCCCACTTCTCGCAAACACCGTAGGGCGGTGGTGGAGCCCACTTCACGCATACACGGCGGCTGATAAAGTCGTACTGCGTGCCCACAGTGCCTGACGGCGGTGCGCCCGAGGTAATCGCAAGGACCGAGGGGTTCACCGTGACCGTTGGTGACACCCCCTTGATGGAGGCAGAAGAAGCCGTGATGGTTTGAGTGCCGGAGATCTGCCGTTGCTCTTGCGCGAGGACCGGAGCAGTGATTGCCAGGGAGAACAGCGCGGTGACCAGGATCGAACTGCAAGAGCGCGTTTTCATGGTTGGCTCCGTTGGAACGCTAAGGTTCCTCAAGCGCTGTTCCAGGGGCTGTGCTCGCTCTGGTTCCGGGGAGTGACCCCTCTTGTAGTTGCTCGGGACACGTGTATGAGACTCCTGACACGCGTGGCCGGCAAGGACGCGAAGGTAGTGCTGGTCCCGGGCAACCGCGAATCTGTCCCGCGCGTGCGTTGCGCCTTGTTGTGCAATGCAGCGCCTGCGCCGTCGTTGCATCGCAACACAACCTACCGAAGCCACTTCCGATTTATCGGAACTCACACGGCTCCTGGCAGCGCCATCGGAGCACTACCACCTGCTGTACATGCGCAAATCCGACTGCAAATCGGGCGCGTTCTCCAAAACCGCCGCACGCCCCCGTCCAGACCTCGAGTGAAAAGTTAGCGGTCGTCCGAGGCGAAATCCTTAGGGAGTTATTAGGAAGCCGTGATATTTGGGCGGCCAGACAGCTTTGATTCTTGAGAATCAGAGCGGACGTGCTCGAAGCGTAGAGCAGTCCTATCGTGATGCATCCACGGGGAGGGCCTCACGATGCACACGTGAAGGGGATGTGGAAATTCGGGCGTGATGCCAGCCGCTACCCACACCCTCGAGCGAGTGGTCTTCTGACAGCCTCTGCAAGCGCAGCTTATCCCAAATGGTTCATTTTGGCCGAGGCGGGGAAAGGTCTGCTTCTCCACTTCGGCGCCGCGGGTTTAGGGGCAACCGGAGCACAACGGGAGCACACGCGACCCTCAGGACGGCGCCCCCGGCGCCCGATCCTCGGCAACGCTCGCAGGGCGCAGCGATGAGAAGCTCAGGACGGTGCAGCTGAGCCTCGCCTCTTACCTCTCGCGCCTCCGCAGCGTCGCGATCCCGTGCCTGCCGGGAGCGTCAGCCGATACCACCATCGACACGATAGCCTTTGAATCAACAAAGATCAGCTTGAAGGGCTCGTCGTCGTTGGGGAAGAATGCCAAGCCGGTGCAGTCGGCAGCGATTGCATACGTCCCTTGATCATCGTACGGAAAGGCACTGCCGCCAAAGTTCAGCATGAGGGATCGCATCACGCCTCCCGACCCGTCGGCGTACCAGTTGCCGACCACGGCGGCCGGAAAGTAGGCATCGAGACTGGTGCTCGGCCCGTTCGGGATTCCGAACAAGGCACTCGCGCCGACACCGTTAAGGGTAAATACGAAAGTGCCACTGAGACTTTCATTGGAGCAGTGATGAATTTCCTGTTTGAGCAGCACGCCGGCTCCTAGCCGGCCATCGGTGGTGGCGGTAATTTCGATGCGGTGCTGATCAACGATGTAGATGGTGAAGGTTTCCGGATTCGCGGGGGGTTTCGCGGGAAATTCGATGGTCCCGCTGCAGTCGGAGGCCACCTGGTAACTTCCCTGACCCGATACCGGGAAGGGAGGCAGTGCAGCGCGGTTTACCGTCACGGCTCGGTGCACGATTCCGTTATCACCAAAGGTAAAGGTGCCAAGCACGCTGACCGGGAAGAACTGACTCTCCGAGAATTGCGGCGCCTGCGCCGATGTACTCTGTCCGTCGAAGCTGTAGACGTAAGTGCCGTGCAGCGCCGCATCTGAACAGGCCTCGTTGGAAGGCTGCCCCGTCAGGGCGGCGGTGGCTTGCGCCTGTGCGGCAGGCACGCTGTTACATAGCGCAGCCACGATGCTCATCACGAAGGCGATGGATCTCAAAGCATTGCCGATGTTCATGGCTCGCTCCCCCTCCTGTTTGTGCCGCACGAGAAGAGGCATGGCCGCCCAGCGCTAAGCGCTTTTGGTTCTTGTCACGGCTTTCAGGGTAAATTCTGTTCCGCTCTGCTGTAAGGCTTCTTCTTGAGAGTGAGTCGTTGAGCGTGCACTTGGGCAATTCATATGTCAACAATCGTGGACTATCGCAGATTGATGACGAAATGATCCATGTCGCTCCGCAGCATCACCGCAGGTGCTTGAAGGCACCCTGTACCTGCGCGTTTTTGTTCAGTCGTGCTGTCGATGGCTACCGAAGCGAGGGCCTTGTCCTCTGCCATGTCGCCAGAAATAGATGAGGCAAAAGACAGGCGGGCGTTCAAAGGGAACACCGAACAAGGTCACAGCGGACGTATGTGCGGCGATTGCAGCCTTAGCTGAGGGCAATGTGCGGAATTGCCAGGGCTGGCTTGATGCAGTAGCTGAGAAGGATCCTGCCCGGGCTTTGGAACTGTTTGCGCGGCTGCTTGAGTATCACGTCCCGTAGCCTGCGCGCACGGAATGCTCTACGGAAGTTCAGACCCAACCTGCAACCCATCGAATCATACTCGGGCGGCCTCCGGAGCAAACCGAAGAGTCAGAACTGACAGGGGCATCGTTGCTTGAAAGCACGAAATTCCCACGCGCCCTTGAGCGAGTTCTCGTTTGATGGGGGTCGTACGACGGTCAGAAAACAAGTCGGCGAGCATCCTATCTGCCTGAATTCCCGCAGGCTCAACGGTGCTGATGAAACACTCGCCTTGACACCGCTTCGATGATGCGTATAGGTTCTAGATAGAACTACTCGAAGAGCTTTGCTGGTGTGAAATCTGGCAGAGCGGAGCGGACAGCTGCGCAAGAGCTGTCCGCACCTGAAAACTATAAACGATCCACCAAGGAGGTCGTTATCGCGCTGCCGAGAGAGGTCAGCGTCGCAGCATCTCTTGCTTTGCGCACTAACTCGCGCGCTAGGCGGCTCGAGCTACCTCGGGCGGCCTGGCAGCTTAGGTTACCCAAACTGACTACGAGAGAATCGACCATGAAGAAGTCGTTCGTACCATCTGTTGGCACTACAATCCTCTGGCTGGCGGTGGTCACGCTAGCGGCCGGCGCGTCTGCCGCCTTTGCGGGACAACCTGGAAGCTCTCTGATTGTCCACATCGTCAACCCGCAGGCGACTGATCCGGCGATCGATCAAGCGCTTGACAATCATTACGCTTGGATTGACCCGACGGCCCCGACTAACAACCGGCTTTTCGTATACATGCCAGGCACCGCGGACGTCCCCGGGAGCGCGCTGCTCGTGCAGCAGGCGGCGGCACGGCTTGGGTACCACGTCATCGGCCTGATGTACGTAGACGGCACGCAGATCCAGGGACTATGCGCCAGCCAGCCCGACCCGAGTACATGCTCGTATGACGCACGTCTCGAAATCCTTACCGGACAGGACCTAACCCCGCTCGTGGACGTCAACGTGCCGAACAGCATCGACAACCGCCTCACAAAGCTGCTCCAGTACCTGGCGATCAACTATCCCGACGAGGGCTGGTCAATGTTCCTGGCGGACAGCGCGCCCCTCTGGTCGAAGATCGCGGTGGGCGGATGGTCGCAGGGCGGAGCGGAGGCGGCGTTCATCGCTAAGTTCCGCGTCGTGGCGCGAGTGGTGATGTTTTCGGCACCCGTGGAGAGCTACGGCGGTGCACCCCCTACCTGGGAATTGACGGGCCACGTGACGCCCAGCGGACGATACTTCGGACTGGGACATGATCGGGACGGGTTCTACCCAGGGATCATTGGCGGTTGGACGGCGTTGGGCATGGATAACTTTGGGGCCCGGGTGCAGGTTGAGACGAGCGCCCCGCCTTACGGCCTAACGCATGAACTCTTCACGGACCTGCTTCCACAGCGTGGCGCTTACCGTTCGGCTCACCCTTCCACCGTTCTCGACATTTATACGCCCCTTTACCCAGACAAGACCCCGGAGTTCGCCGCTGCGTGGCAGTACATGCTGACGGCGGAGGTCGAGGAGTAAGGGCGATTGACTCGTCGTCGTAAATCCAACAGAGGGGGAACAGCATGAACGTGTCATTCGTCCAGCGCGTCAGCATCAACAGCGCGTTGACACTCGTCTTCGTAATCGGCTCGGCGAACGCCGCCGCCTACTCCTGGACAGAGATCATCATTCCTAGCATAGGTCCAGTCGGAGCCGGTGGGATCAACGACTTGGGTCAGGTGGTCGTACAAAGTCCTGATGACAGCAAGGCTGGTATCTATCGCAATGGAGTCTTCACGCCACTGCCCGCGCTTCCAGCGGGCTACAAATTTAATTTGGTGTGGGGCATCAATAACAACGGTACCGTCGTCGGCGGCGTCTATCCTCCGACAGATCCAACTCACGAGCAGGGATTCATTCTCATCCGCTCGAAGTACACATTCTTCTCACGGCCAGGCTGGAACAACACGGAGGCCCGCGCCATTGCGAACTCGGGGCTGATTACGGGATATAGCTACACCGACGACGTCAGCACGACTGCCGGCTTCGTTTACAACCCCGCGACGGGCACCTTCACCGACGCGACGCCACCTGGTTCCGGAACAGGCTTTTCGGTGACACAGGGCATGAACGCCGCCGGGCGCATCACCGGCGACGGCCGGTTGGCCGATGGCACGAGGCGATACGGCTTCATCTGGCAACAAGGAACCCTCGTCAAAGGCACGCACCCGCTGGCACCCTTCCTCGCCCAGTTCAGGATCGAGGACGCTGGCACAGCGGCACGCGGTATCAATGACGCCGGGTTCGTCGTCGGTTTCACGAACACGGGCCTCGGGTTCGTAGGGAGTGACTCTCGCGACTTCGAACTGCTCGTCCCGCCCGGTGGCGATGCTCCCGGGAACAGTGTTGCCTGCGAGGGCATCAACAACTTCGGCCAAGTGGTCTGCGGAGTGTCAGACGTGAACGGCAATACCATCGGTGAATTTATCGGTACGCCGGACACGACCGATCAGCAATAGAATCTACCGTCTTCGTTACAAGGCTGGCGTACAGGTGTCCATGCCAGCCTTGCAACGCATCCGCCCAGGAATGTATGGGGAGTGCGGGCGTCCGACGACCGGCTGCTCTCGAAGCCCCGCTGTCGGGCAGTCGACAGCGGGGCAATTGGTCGTGGCTTTGGCCTACCTACCTCACGCCTTGACGAAGGCGAGGAGGTCCGGGTTGACCGTGTCGGAGTAGGTCGTGAGCATGCCGTGCGGGAAGCCGGGGTAGATCTTCAAAGTGGCGTTCTTGATGAGTTTCGCCTGGAGGAGGGCGGCACCTTTGTACGGAACGACCTGGTCGTCGTCCCCTTGAACTATCAACGTTGGCACGTCGATACTCTTTAGATCCTCAGTCAGGTCCGTTTCAGAGAATGCCTTGATGCCATCGTAGTGCGCCTTGGCACTGCCCATCATGCCCTGGCGCCACCAGTTATCGATGACGCCATCCAGTGGTTTCGCACCCGGCCGGTTATACCCGTAGAAGACACTGGACGCGAAGTCGCGATAAAACTGGGCGCGGTTCTCGGCTAAGCTCTTACGAAGGCCATCGAACACCTCGATCGACAGGCCGCCCGGGTTGTTCGGCGACTTCACCATGATCGGCGGAACGGCGGCCGCCAGCACCAGCTTCGCGACCCGACCCTTGCCATAACGCGCGACGTAACGTGTGGCTTCACCCCCACCGGTGGAGTGGCCGATATGAATTGTCTTGCGCAAGTCCAGGTGTTCGACGACTGCGGCCGCGTCGGCGGCGTAGTGGTCCATGTCGTGACCGTCCGACACCTGGCTCGAGCGCCCGTGGCCGCGACGATCGATTCCCACAACGCGGTACCCACGCTGGACGAAGAAGAGCATCTGTGTGTCCCAGTCGTCGCAGCTCAGCGGCCAGCCGTGATGGAACACAATAGGTTGGCCTTGGCCCCAGTCCTTGAAGAATATTTTGACACCGTCTTCGGTCGTGACCGTGTCTGTCTTGAAGCTCATGGTTCTCTCTCCTGTTGGATGCATCGGATTCGCACAACGCTTCGTCTCGATACCTCAATCGGGACTGCGGCACTACGACAACCGCACATTTGTTCGTATTGCCGACCCGCTGTTTTCGTTGCTTCGTTCGTTGCTCTGGTGCTTTTCGATCAGTGCTCCGACCTCTCTTCGAGGCGCGAGAGATGTCGACGTAGCGTCCCGAGAGACATACCGGCTCAGACGCCCCGGTAGACGAGCGCGGTGAACAGGTCGGGGCTGATGATCGCCTGGCCCCACTTGGCGTCGAAGGGCGCTGTCGGTTTCGCCGCGATAACTTGCTGGAGCGACTTGCCCTGGTGTTTCAATTCCGCTACGCGATTGCGGATCGCAACCAGCATATCGCGATATTCCACCAGATCGGCTCGACCGCCTACCGGCCCATGTCCCGGCACGACCTGGGTGTGTTCGCTCACCATTTCTATGTTGGCGTTCGAGGCCTTGATCATGCCATCGATGCTGCCGCCCGCTACATAGTCAATGAACGGATAGAGACCGTTCCACCAAGTGTCGCCTGTGATCAGGACATCCGCCTTAGTGAAGTAAACCGATAGATCCCCGTCGGTGTGGGAGGGGCCGTAGTAGCGCATGCGCACCGTGTCGCCATCGAACTGCATAGCCTTTTCGGCGGGCACCATGACCGTCGGCCGAGCATCAGCGGCGACCGGCGTGAAGGTGTGTCCCCATTCTTCGACCCGAATGGTCTCGCCCAGGTGCTTGGCCGTATTCGGGTGGGCGATAATCACCCCGCCGCGCTTGTGCACCCAGCCGTTGCCGTCGGTGTGATCCCAATGCCAATGCGTATTGATCAGATAGGAGACCGCCCCCGGCTTGAGGCGCTCCAACGCCGCGTCCAGCTTTTGCTCGGAAACGGCGATCCCGGCATCGACCATCAACAGGCCGTCCGACCCCGCGAGCACCCCAATATTTCCGCCGGAGCCGTCCAGGACGCTGATGCCGCCGCGCAGCGACTTGACCTCGATTGGATCGGCCGCCGCAGCAGCGTTGATTTTTTCGTAGGGTGTCGGGGCCTGAGCGAACGCCGGCATCAGACAGACGGCCGTCGACATCGCCAAGCCGAGCAGACCGCTGACGCGCAGGGTTAGGGTTTTCATCACGGCCGAACCTCCGAGGCCTGTGGGGTGTTCCTCCGCCTCAGGGACTTAATGAAATCAGAAGTGCGACGCCTGCGAAATTGTGCGTGGGTATATAGGCAGACGCTTCCAATCGCGCCCCCGACGTTAAGAAGGTCTAGAAGAAGCCGACTGCTGAATCTGCTGGCGCTGGCTGAGAGCTAGCGCAACACCGCAGATTTCTGGTGACAATGCGCCTAACACCAAGAACAGTGTTAGCTTCAGAATTACGGCAGGCACACAACCGCTGGCCTTGAATGGCAGCTGACGGGGCGGCCGCATCGTCGCTGTAGGGACCTATATGAGACGGAATGATCATCCGTCTCAGTCCGGCCCACTTTGAGACATTGGCATCGGCCCGCTAAATTTCTCATTAGCGGTCGCTCAGGACTTACGATCTGCGAAGCGAGCGAGAAAAAAGGCGCGTGCACCAATCAGAATTCAATTGACCAAAACGAAGTCCGCCCGTGACCGAATCCCGATTCGATTCCGACGTCGTCGGCGAAGCAGCATGTCGCAATTGCGGTACACCGCTTGCTCCTGAGCAGGAATATTGCGGCACGTGTGGTCAGAAGCGCATCGCCGGGCGGATCACGGTGCCGAGATCGCACACGATCTGATCCACGCATTCGTGCACGTCGACCGCTGGTGTTGTCGCTAATTCGGCAGCTTCTGGTGCTTCCGGGAGCCGTGGCGCGCGATTTTATCAAGGGCGGCGGACGCCGGTTGGCGTAAGGGCCATCCCCTAAGGGCGCGCCCCAATTCTCCTTGCGGCTTTGGGGGTGTAAACGCGCCCAAGGAGGACAACCGTATGGAAAAGCTCAAGTCGCCGTCGAGACCCTTGTGGTAGGTGGGAACGGTACTGAAGGGCTACGCTTGTTATTCCGGAACACTATTGGGGGTTCGAAGCGGCCCGCGCTCGCATACCTTCGGACGCCTAGTTCCACGAACTTCGGCAAGCAGAAAGACTCCGGCAAAGAGCAATGGGCCGCGATTCAGGCGTATGCCAAGCGCGCCGGATATGTGATCGTGCTCCCGCCGTACAACGATTCTGCTGTATCGGACGCCGATCCACTCGATACCCGGCCTAGCTTTGCGCAAATGTTCGCCTACCTGATGAATCATGCTGAGGTGCGCACGATCCTTGTCGAGTCGGCTCAGTGTTTTTCCCGCGATCTCATCGTGCAAGAGACCGGATTCCGGATGCTCAAGGGGCGCGGTATCGACTTGGTGGCGGTGGACGCTCCCGATAGCTTCACCGCGGATACTCCCACCGCTGTGATGGTGCGGCAGATCCTCGGCGCCGTGCACCAATTCCAGAGGACGGTCCTGATATCCCAACTGCGCGCGGCCCGCGATCGAAAGGGGGCGACCGATAGCAAATGCGGACGCCTGAATCACACCGAGCGGCACGCGGACACAGTTAGGCTCGCTCGCAGCCTTCGGTGGATCAACAAGCGCTTGCGCCAGAAACGCTCCCTGCGGGACATCTCATTGGAACTCGCGAGGCAGGGCCACCTGGCTGCCTCGGGCAAGCCCTACGCTCTGTCCACCGTCCGCGCAATGCTCGCTTGATCTGGGGGCTACGCGCTCGCGGCTGATCGGCGGCATCGTTCACGCGAATGAGCCCCGCCAGCGAGTGGCACTCCGTACAACATCTTCGTGTTGACCTTGGTTCACCCGGCGTGGTATGTGCAAGAATATTCACTGACATGCAATTGAAAGGGCGGGTTCCGGATCGGTTATCGATGACGCAATAACGGGTTGCCTGCTGTGGCGGGGACAACAGCAGGCAGATGTGCACACTGCGCATTTGTTGTCGGGGAAGAAATATGAGCAACTCGACTTCACGCGAAGCTGACCACGGAAGACCGACATCGATCGCAGGGAAGATCTCGACACTCCTACTGACTGCATTGCTGGCACTGGCGTTGCCTCCGGCGCCGGCGCTCGCCGATGCCTCTGCCGACGACGCAGGGCCGCCCGCGCCGGCCCCCGCGGGCGCCAAGGCCGAAGCCGGCGAGCTCCAGGAAATACTCGTCACCGCCGAGAAGCGGTCCGAGAACCTCCAGCAGGTGCCTATCGCCATCACCGCTCTCTCGGGAGATGAGCTTGCCAGTCGCGGCGTCCTGAGCACCCAAGACCTGGCGGCAGCGAGCCCCGGTGTGCTGATCACTCAATTCGGGACGGCCGCGAACGCGATGGCTATTTACATACGCGGCATCGGACAGTTGGACTTTGCCGAGCACCAGGAGTCGCCGGTTGCACTCTATATCGA
>Ga0306920_100004521_pt1 | contig 17820 bp, 14 predicted proteins | sample flu12Cox44000170_FD_204666 | JGI IMG/M metagenome (GOLD analysis project Ga0306920, IMG submission 204666) | Lab enrichment of tropical soil microbial communities from Luquillo Experimental Forest, Puerto Rico - flux4day.12C.oxic.44.000.170 (v2)... | ecosystem: Environmental > Terrestrial >... | reverse complement strand
ACCCGCATGATCCATACGCGATCCCGGAGCGCTGGTGGAAACTCTACAGCGATGACGAGATCCCGCCCCCTCGCCTGCCGCTCGACCGCCGCAAGCTTCATCCGCATGAGGAGCGCCTGTGGCAGGCCTGCGACATGGACCAGACCCCAATCAGCGCCGAGCAGGTGCGGCGGGCCAGGCGGGCCTATTATGGCGCGATCTCCTACGTGGACGACCATGTCGGGCGCCTGATGCAGGCGCTTAAGGCCACTTCGCTCGCCGAGAACACGATCGTGATCGTGACCAGCGATCACGGCGAGATGCTGGGCGAGCGCGGCTTCTGGTACAAGATGAGTTTCTTCGAGGGGGCGAGCCGCGTGCCGCTCATCGTGCATGCGCCGAAGCTCTTCAGTCCGCGCCGTGTGACGCAGGCGGTGTCGCTCGCCGATATCCTACCGACGCTCGCCGAGATCGGCAATGACGGTGCATTGCCCGACAGCGTCTCAGAGATCGACGGCCGGAGCCTCCTGCCGCATCTTTGCGGCAAGGGCGGCCATGACGAGGCGATCGGCGAATATCTCGCGGAAGGCGCGATCGCGCCGATCATCATGATCCGGCGCGGCGCCCATAAATTCGTGCACAGCCCAGCGGATCCGGATCAGCTCTACGATCTTTCCATCGACCCCGACGAGTGCCATAACCTCGCCGGCGATCCGAGCCACGCGCCGGTGCTCGCGGCGCTTCGCGCCGAGGTCGCGGAGCGCTGGGACCTCACCGCTCTCGACGCCGCGGTTCGCGACAGCCAGCGCCGCCGGCATCTCGTCGCCCAGGCCTTGGCGCAAGGCGAGCTCGCCTCATGGGACTTCCAGCCACGCCGCGATGCGAGCCGCGAATATATCCGCAACCATATGGACCTCGACGATCTCGAGGCCCGCGCACGCTTTCCTTCCGTGAGATAAAGCGCGCCGCGTCAGTCGACGCAGCTTGCGAGAAGGTCGCGCAGCCGCGTGTCATAGGTGAGCTTCACCTGGCCGCGCGCGGCATCGAGCATGCCGTCGCGCTGCGAGTTCGCGGCCCATTCCTCGTCGGCCCAACCTTCGCGCACCGCCTTCGCAAATCTGTGGCTCTGCCAGCCATGCCAATGCGGCAGGCCCGCGGCTTTCAGCCGCTCGGCCTGCGCGGCCTTCTCGTGGAACACATCCCTCGCACGAAGGGGAAGATGCAGGCATTGGAAGGGATGGCGGCGCGGCCTTTTCGTCCCCACACCCTTGAGCGTATGGTTGCCGGGGCCGAACCGCAGCCCGGCCACTGCCCGCGCGATATATTTGCGCTGATAGGGCGCCTCCACATAGGAGAACTCGCCGGCTTCTACGCCGTGACGGGCCCGCCGGTAATCGCCGAAGCTCACCTCGCTGCGATAGACCGCCCGCAACACCCCGCGCTTATGCCTTTTGAGCTCCCCGCGCGCCTGGATGAAGTTGACGACCGGCACCGAGAAGGCGTCCTCGCTGCGGTCTCGCAAGGCCGCTGCGAGCCCGCCCGGCGCGTACCAGAACTCGTCCGCATCGAAGGGCAGGATCCAGCCTGCGCCGAGCTTCACGGCGGCCGCGGCGAGTTCGGTCGTCGCCTCCGCCTGATGGAACCCTGCGCCCCTGGTCCGGCTCCAGAGGACGCGGCGGTCCGCGGCCGCCATCTGCTCGAGCAAGCGGGGTGTAGCATCGGTCGAATCGTTGTCGGCGATCAGGATGCGGTCGAGGCCTTGCGCCAGATGATGCCGGATCGTGGTCTCGACCAGATCCTCTTCGTTACGAACGAGCGCTATTCCGACGAGCATCGTTACTGATCACGCAGACGGGATGTGAGGAGGGCATGGCTTTGGCGCGCTAATCCACGATTCGGGGCGACGCCCCCGTTGAAGTCGCGCCGCGATAGGTTAAGGAAAGGCTGATCTATTGCAACAGGAGTTCGCCGTGCCTCGACTTCGCGTCATTCTTTTCGGGGCCGGCCTTCTGGCCATCGGCTCGAGCTCGGCCGTTCTCGCCCCTGTCGCGTCGCTCGCGGGCGCCTCCTCGCAGAACCTGCCGCCGCCGATCGACCCCACCGCCAAGAATCTCACGCCCTACATGATCTCGCTCAGGGCCTTCGATGCCTGCCTGATCGTCCAGTCGCGCCTGCAGGGCACGACGCGCGAGGCGGTGCACACGCCCTGCTCCTGCTATGCCAAGCTCACCATCAAGAACATGTCGAAGGAGGAGCTCGATGCTTTCCGCGACACGGGATATTTCAATGACAGCGCGCGCCAGAAGGCGCTCGGGGCGCTCGACACCTGCAAACTGCCGCGCCCGCCGCTCGGCTGAGCGGCCGCTCGCAAAGCGCTGAGCCGCCCCGATGCGCAATGATGGCCGCCCCCCCTTGAGCTATGCCGAAGCCGGCGTCGATATCGATGCGGGCGCCGAGATGGTCGACCGCATCAAGCCGCTGGTGCGCTCGACGGCGCGGCCCGGTGCCGATGCCGAGATCGGTGGCTTCGGCGGCCTCTTCGATCTCAAGGCCGCGGGCTTCAAGGACCCGGTGCTGGTTGCGGCGAATGACGGCGTCGGCACCAAGGTCAAGATCGCGATTGAATCCGGCATCAGCGACACGGTCGGCATCGACCTCGTCGCCATGTGCGTGAATGACCTCGTGGTTCAGGGCGCAGAGCCCCTCTTCTTCCTCGACTATTTCGCGACCGGCAAGCTCGACCCAGCCGAGGGGGAGAGCCTGGTCGCCGGCATCGCAGCAGGCTGCCGCGAGGCCGGCTGCGCCCTGATCGGCGGCGAGACCGCCGAGATGCCGGGGCTCTATCACGGACGCGACTATGATCTCGCGGGCTTCGCGGTCGGAGCGGCCGAGCGCGGCACGCTGCTGCCGCGCGCAGACATCGCCGAAGGCGATGTGGTACTCGGCCTCCCGTCATCGGGCGTGCACTCGAACGGCTTCTCGCTGGTGCGGCGCATCGTGGCCGAGAGCAAGCTCGCCTGGGGGGACGAGGCGCCCTTCTTGGCGGGCGAGCCGCTCGCGGCGGCGTTGCTGCGGCCGACACGCATCTATGTGAAGAGCGTGCTCGGCGTGCTGCGCGATGAAGAGGCCGGGCCTTCGCTCAAGGCACTCGCCCACATTACGGGCGGCGGATTGCCCGAGAATATCCCGCGCGTCCTGCCGAAGCCGCTCGGCGTCAGCCTCGATCTCTCCGCCATTCCGGTGCTCCAGGTGTTTCGCTGGCTCGCCGCTTCGGGCCCGGTCGCACAAGACGAGATGCTGCGCGCCTTCAATTGCGGCATTGGGATGGTAGCGATCGTGGCCCGCGATGCGGCCGAGGCCGTGCGCGAGGCTTTCGCCGCGCAAGGTGAGGAGGCGAGCCGCATCGGCGAAGTGGTGAAGGCGGGAGACGGGCCGCGCGTCGCCTATCGCGGGCGCCTCTCTCTGTGAGCAGGGGCGGTCTCGCGAGAACGCCGACCGCCGTGCTGATCTCCGGGCGCGGCAGCAACATGGCGGCCCTCGTCGAGGCCGCAAAGGCCAGCGACTATCCGGCGCAGATCGTGCTCGTCATCTCGAACCGCCCCGAAGCCGCGGGCCTCGCGCGGGCCGAAGCTGCCGGCATCCCCGCGAAGCTCGTCGACCATCGCGAGTTCGGCATGGATCGCGAAGGCTTCGAACGGGCGCTCGACGCGCAATTGCGCGAGCATGGAGCCGAGCTCGTCTGCCTCGCGGGTTTCATGCGGCGCCTGACACCCTGGTTCGTGGCGCGCTGGGCCGGGCGCCTCCTCAACATCCACCCCTCGCTCCTGCCCCTCTACAAGGGGCTGCACACCCATGAGCGCGCCCTCGCCGATGGCGCGAAGCTGCACGGAGCGAGCGTCCATTTCGTGACGGAGGAGCTCGACGAGGGACCGGTGATCGCCCAATCGGCGGTTCCGGTGCTCGCGGGCGACACGCCCGAGACATTGGCGGCGCGGGTGCTCGACGTTGAGGGGCCGCTCTATGTGGCGAGCCTCGCTTTCGTCGCGTCGGGAAAGGCGAAGCTCGACGGCGGCAAGCTGCGCTTCGGCGGCGAGGCGGTGGGGCCCGGATGAAACGGCGCCCGGGTCCGACGGAACATGGTTCCCCGGCCGAGACGGGTGCGCCGATGGAGGAATGAAAATGGTCGATGTCGTCGTCATCGGCGCGGGCATCAGCGGCGCGGCGAGCGCTTATGAGATGGCGCGCCAAGGTCTCGACGTCGTGCTGGTCGACCGTTTCGGCCCGGCTGCCATGGCGTCGGGCTGGACGCTCGCCGGCGTGCGTCAATCCGGGAGGCATCCGGCCGAATTGCCTTTGGCGAAGGCCGCGGTTGAGATCTGGGCCGGCCTCGCCGAGGAGCTCGACGGGGAGACCCGCTATCGCCGCGGCGGCAATCTGCGCCTCGCCCGCACGCCTGAGGAAGTGCCGATCATCGAGAAGCTCGTCATGGAGCAACGGGAAGCCGGGCTCGATTTGCGGCTGCTGCCCACCAACGCCGATGTTCGCGCCGTGGCGCCTTCCCTGTCCGAACGCGTGCTCCTGGCTTCCTATTGCCCAAGCGACGGCAGCGCCGATCCGATCGCCACCGTTCAGAGCTTTGTGCAGGCCGCGCAGCGGCATGGTGCGCAGTGCCGCTTCGGTGAAAGAGCGCTCCGGATCGAGACGACAAACGGGCGCGTCTGCGCGGTCGTCACCGATAAGGGCAGGATCGCGACCGCGAAGGTGGTGATCGCCGCGGGGATCTACGGGAACGAGCTCCTGCGGCCGTTCGGCCAGAATGTCCCGCTCCAGGTGCCGATGGTCACGGTGCTGCGCTCGGCGCCGATCGACGCCGTGCTCGAGCAGGTGATCGGCGTCGCCAATGCCGATTGCGCGGGCCGCCAGGAATTCAACGGGCGCTTCCGGGTGACGGGAGGCCTAGAGGACTGGCACAGCCAGCTCGGCGAGACGCCCGACAAGCGACCGAGCGTTCGGCCGACGACTGCGGGCGTCGCGGAGGTGGTGCGGCTATTCGGCGAGGTGGTGCCGGCCTTTGCGCGGGCCCAGATCGAGGAGGTCTGGGCTGGCCTCATCGACCTCACTCCCGATGCCTTGCCGGTGCTCGACGATACGCTCGAGCCGGAGGGGCTCGTGGTCGCGATGGGCTTTTCGGGCCACGGCTTCTGCCTCGGTCCCCTTACTGGGCGGATCGTGACCGATCTGGTGCAAGGGCGGAAACCGCGTGTGCCGATCGAGCCCTTCGGCATTCGCCGCTTTTCGGCCCTGCACAATACGCCTGAGAAGGCGACCCTGCACGGCTGATGGCGAGCTACTGGCGCAGCGATACTTCCCCGCCGCCCGCGGCCACCCTCCGAGCGAGCTCTGCTGAGCGATCGCGCGAGACGCGCACCATCAGATGGGCGCTGCCGCCCGTGTCCTCCTCGGCCGAGAGCACTTCGGCATGCTCGTAGACCCAGGCGCGGCCGCGCCCGTCGGTGCCCGGAATGACGAGGCTGAAGACGTCGCGATCGCGAAACAGCATCGCCTCGATCGCAACGAGAAGCTGGTCGATCCCCTGACCTGTCAAAGCGGAGACGCCGATCGCCTCGGTTTCGCAGGCGCCGTTCGCGAGGCTGTGCTCGCCATGCAAGAGGTCGATCTTGTTGTGCACCTCGAGGATCGGATGCGAGCTGCGGTCGAGGCCGAGCTCCGCCAGCACTTCCTCGACATCGCTGCGCTGCGCCTCGCTCTCGGCATGCGACACGTCACGCACATGGATGATGAGGTCGGCGTCGAGCACATCCTCGAGCGTCGCCCGGAAGGCGGCGATGAGCGAGGTCGGAAGGTCCGAGATGAAGCCCACCGTGTCGATGAGGTAGACGCCCTCGCCATGCGGCAGGTCGATGAGCCGCGCGGTCGGATCGAGCGTCGCGAACAGCATGTCCTTGGCGACGACGCCAGCGGCCGTGAGGCGGTTGAACAAGGTCGACTTGCCGGCATTGGTATAGCCGACGAGGGCGACGACCGGATGGGTGCCGCGCCGCCTTTGGCGCCGGTGCAAGGCGCGGGTGCGTTTCACGGCCTCGAGATCGCGCTCGATCTTGGCGAGCCGCTCCTCGATCTGGCGGCGGTCCGCCTCGATCTGCGTTTCGCCCGGGCCGCCGAGGAAGCCGAAGCCGCCGCGCTGGCGCTCGAGATGGGTCCAGGAGCGCACGAGCCTGCTCTTCTGGTGGGTCAGATGGGCGTGCTCGACCTGCAGCGTGCCTTCGCGGGTCCGCGCCCTCTCGCCGAAGATCTCGAGGATCAGCGCGGTCCGGTCGATCACCTTGGCGCCGAGCGCTCTCTCCAGATTGCGTTGCTGTACGGGCGAGAGCGCACAATCGACGACCGCAAGATCAATCTTCTCTGCCTTGACCCGTTCGGCCAGCTCCTCGACCTTGCCCGAGCCGATATAGGTCGCGGGCCTGATGTCGTTGACGGGCACGATCACGGAACCCGCGACCACGAGATCGATGGCGCCGGCGAGCTTGGTCGCTTCCGCGAGGCGTTCGGCCACCGAGCGGTCCTCGGCCGGCGCCCCGGCGGTGCCGCCCGCGGCACGCGGCGCGCTCTTGCGGGTGGAATAGGGACCGATGATCAGGGCGCGCGTCGGCGCTGCCCGGCTCGGAACCCCCTCCTGCGTCTCGAGATGCCCGTTATCGAATGGGGTTTTTGTCATTGAGCCCGAAAATCACGACCTCGACGAGGATCTCGCTCCGGTCAATCATCCTTCAGGAAGCCGGCTTCGGCCTCGAGGGGACAAATCCTGCCTCACGGCCAAATCCTGCCTCAACGGAAGGACGGCTTCAACCCGTGCTTGCTTCAACCCTTATCGGGCTCGTCGGCCGGATCGTAGAGCTGCACGGGCGCGGACGGCATAATGGTCGAGATCGCATGCTTGTAGACGAGCTGCGAATGGGCATCGCGCCGCAGGAGCACACAGAAATTGTCGAACCAGCTCACGATACCCTGCAGCTTGACGCCGTTCACCAGGAACACCGTCAGCGGGATCTTGTGCTTGCGGACATGGTTGAGGAATGCGTCTTGCAGATTTTGCGGTCGTTCTCCGGCCATCTCGTTCACCCCAAATTCCAGTTGTGTGGTTCGCACGGCTTGAGCTGCGCCGCGTCGCTGTTATGGCTGTCCATGTTGCACTGCCGAAAAGGCAGATTCCCATAACGGGCAGTCTTGCTCAACCCCAGGATCACGGGGCAGTGATGCAATTATGGCGTGCTCAGAAGAATTCGAGGCTGACCCGGAAAATCTGCTCGATCTCCTTATATTTGTCGGCGGTCGAGAACACGACCAGCCGATCATGGGCGGCGATCACCGTGTCGCCGGTGGGCGCGAGCACCTGTCCCTGGCGGAAGACCGCGCCGATCCTGATGCCCTCGGTGATGTCGAGATCGCGCAGCGGACGCCCGACCAGGGCCGAGGGGGCAAGCGCCTCGGCCTCGATCATCTCGGCCCGCCCCTGCTCGAGCGACAGGAGGGCGCGGATCTTACCGCGCCTGATATGGCGCAGCGCCTTCGAAACCGTGAGTGCCGTCGGGTCGATGGCCGCATCGATCTTGAGATCGCCGACGAGTGCGCGGTAGCCGGGCGCGCTGAGCAGCGAGGCCGAGCGCCGACTGCCGAGCTTCTTGGCGAGCGCGCCCGAGAGGAGGTTAGCGGCATCGTCGTTTGAGGCGGCGAAGAAGAGATCGGCGCCATCGACGCCTGAATCGCGCAGGATCGATTCGTCGAGCGCACTGCCGAGGAGCGCGAGCGAATGCGGCAGGGCCTCCGCAGCCGAGAGCGCCCTTTCGCGGGCCGTGTCGATGAAGCGCACCTTCACATCAGGCAAGGCCTTGTTGATGAGCTCGCCGGCGCGCACGCCGACATGGCCGCTGCCGGCGATGATGACGCGCCGCGGGGCGCGCGTATCATGGCCGAAAAAGGCCAGGACCTCGGAGATATTGGCGATCGCCGCCACCACATAGGCGATGTCGCCAGGCTCGAGCACGTGCTCGGATCCGACCACGCTCACCTTGCCGGCCCGCATCTTTCCGACAACGGTAGCGTCGAGGCCGGGGAAGCGGCCATTCACCTCGCGCAAGGGGCCGGCGACCGCGGGTGAGCCCGCCTGGCACTCGACCGAGAAGCCAAGCACCTGCCCGCGGCAGAAGGAACCGCTCTCGCCGACGCCCGGCATGGTGACGAGGCGCGCAATCGCCTCGGCCACCTCGATATCGGGCGAGATGGTCGCATCGATCGGCACCCGGTCCCGCGCGAAGAGATCGGCCCAGTCGCTGGTGCGGTAGGCTGCGGCCCGCACGCGTGCGATCTTGGTCGGCACGTTGAACAAGGTGTGCGACACGGTGCAGGCCGTGATGTTCACCTCATCGGACGGGGTGACCGCGAACAGGATGTCACAATCGGCGGCGCCGGCGCGATAGAGGACGTCCGGATGCGAGCCGTGCCCCTCGATGGTCGCGACGTCGAGCTCGTCGGCGAGCCTCGCCAGCGCATCCGAGGAGACATCGACCAGGGTGACGCTGTTGCGCTCGTCGGCCAGCCTTTCGGCGATGGCGCGCCCGACCGCGCCGGCTCCACAGATAAGCACCTTCATCGAGCGCCAACCCCTATCCCACCCCGAGCGTCTTCAATTTGCGGTGCAGCGCCGAGCGCTCCATGCCGATGAATTCGGCGGTCCGCGATACATTTCCGCCGAAGCGGCTGATCTGCGCAATGAGATATTCGCGCTCGAAGATCTCGCGTGCCTCGCGCAACGGCATCGCCATGAACTTCTCGCCGCCCGCCCCGTTGGGCGAGCTCGGCACGCGCGACCCGACCTCCTGCGGCAGCATGTCGGCATTGATGGCGGCGTTCGGATCGCCGCCGCACAGGATCATCAGGCGCTCCACATTGTTGCGCAGCTCGCGCACATTGCCCGGCCATTCATGCGACTGCAGGATGGCGAGAGCGTCCTCGGCCATGCCCCGCTTCGGCAAGCCCGCGGCCGAGGAGATCTGCTCCATGAAGAAGTCGATCAGGGACGGAATGTCCTCGCGCCGCTCGGACAGCGACGGCACGCGCAGCGGCACGACGGAGAGGCGGTGGAACAGATCCTCACGGAAGCGCCCATCGGCGATGTCGGTCGCGAGATCACGGGCCGATGAGGAGATGACACGGACATCGACATGCACGCGCGTCGAGCCGCCGACACGCTGGAAGTTCTGATCGACAAGGACCCGCAGGATCTTGCTCTGCGTCTCCTTTGGCATGTCGGCGACCTCATCGAGATAGATCGTCCCTCCATGCGCCTCCTCGAGCGCGCCGGTCACGCGCTGCCCGTTCGGGCCCTGCTCGATGCCGAAGAGCGCCGTCTCCATGTTCTCCGGCGTGATCGTCGCCGAATTGATGGCGACGAAAGCGCCGCCCGCCCGGCTCGAGAGCTGGTGGATGGTGCGCGCAGCGAGCTCCTTGCCGGAGCCCGGGGCCCCGGTGATCATCACGCGCGCATTGGTCGCCGCGATGCGCTCAACCGCGGCGCGCAGCTGCACCATCGCCGAGGACTGGCCGATGATGCGGCTCGCCTGCACCGATTGCGATTTCAGCTCCCTCACCTCGCGCTTCAGGCGCGACGATTCGAGCGCCCGGTCGGCGATGAGGACCAGGCGATCGGCCTTGAAGGGCTTCTCGATGAAGTCATAGGCGCCGCGGCGAATGGCCGAGACCGCCGTCTCGATATTGCCGTGCCCCGAGATCATCACGACCGGAACGTCGGCATGCACCTGCTTGACGCGGTCGAGGATCTGTAAGCCGTCGAGCCGCGAGCCCTGCAGCCAAATGTCGAGGAAGATCAGATGGGGCTTGCGCGCCTCGATCGCCTCGAAAGCCTCGTCGGCCCCGTCGGCGATGCGGGCCCGATAGCCTTCATCTTCGAGGATTCCGGCGACGAGCTCGCGAATGTCCGCTTCGTCATCGACGATCAGAATATCGGCGCCCTTCACGACAGCTTCTCCGAGACGGGTTCGGCGGCCTCAGAGCCGCGAGTTTCGGCACCGGACTTTTCGGGGCCGCGAGATTCGGTGGCAGGTGTTTTGACGGCAGCGGTTTTGACGGCAGCGGCCTTGCCCGCATCGGCGTCGGCCGTCGGCTGCTTGGCCGCCGGAGCCTCGGACGGCTTCGCCTCGACCGAGAGATCGACTGCGCGCGGCAGGCGCACATCCTGCTCATCGTCGATCTGCGCCGGGAACCAGAGGCGCACGCGCGCGCCGCTCTGGCCGCTCGCCGCTTCTGGATGATCGAGAAGATCGATGCCGCCGCCATGCTCCTCGAGGATCTTGCCGACGATGGCGAGGCCGAGCCCGCTGCCCTCCTTGCGCGTCGTCATATAGGGCTCGAGCAGCTTGTGCCGATCGGCCTTGGGGAAGCCGCGCCCATTGTCGGTCACGTCGATGGTGATGAGATTGTCCTTGGTCCTCGACACGGCGACCGTCACCTTGCCGCGCTCTCCCCCTGCCTTAGGCTCCATCGCTTCGGTCGCGTTCTTGACGATGTTGGTGACGGCCTGGCCGATCAGGCGATGATCGAAACGGGCCTTCAGCGGCGTCTGTGGCAGGTCGCTGACGAACTCGATATCGGGATGAGCGACCTGCATGAGGAAGACGACATGTTTGACGACGTCGGTGACGTCATTGTCATCGAGCACGGGCTTCGGCGTGCGGGCGAAGGAGGAGAACTCGTCAACCATCCGCTTGATGTCGTCGACCTGGCGGATGATCGTGTTGGTGCATTGGTCGAAGACCTCGCGATCCGAGGTGATGAACTTGCCGTATTTGCGTTTCAGTCGCTCGGCCGAGAGCTGGATCGGGGTCAGCGGGTTCTTGATCTCGTGCGCGATGCGCCTTGCGACATCGGCCCAGGCGGCCGAACGCTGCGCCGAGACGAGATCGGTAATGTCGTCGAGCGTGATCACATAACCTTCTGAGGCATCGGCCCCGGTCTCCTTGGTGACCCGAACGCTCACCTGGCGCTCGCTCGTGCCGCGTGGGATCGAGATCTGCCCCTGGCCGAGACGATGACGGCCGGCGCGCACCTCGCCGACGAGCGGGGCGACGGCCGGCATCAGCTCGTCGATCGGCGCGCCCAGCGCCTCCGCGTGGCTCGCGGGCAGGAGCTTGTCGGCCGACGGGTTGAGGACGGTGATCCGGCCCTTGCCGTCGATGCCAATGACGCCGGCTGAGACCCCCGCGAGCACCGCCTCGGTGAAGCGGCGGCGCTTGTCCATCATTTCGTTTGCGGCGACCAGGCGGTCGTGCTGGGCGCGCAGCTCCTGGGTCATCCCGTTGAAGGTCGCCGACAGATGGGCGAGATCGCTCTCGCCCTTGCGGGTCGGCACCTGGACGTAGAAATTCCCCGCCGCCACCTGATCGGTCGCATGGATCAGGCGCCGGATCGGCAGGACGAGCCAATTGGCGAAGGCAAGGCCGAGCCTGATCGCCGAGAGCAGCAGGATCAAGGTCACCAGGATATACATCGAGGCGAATGCGACCTGGACGCCGATCCGCCTCGCCTCGAGCCCCTCGTAATAGCGCAGCCCCTCCTCGGCCTGCGCCGTATAGGCGCTGGCCTTCGGGTCGCCCGGGCGTGCGACAAACAGGAAGGCATTGTCGAAGGAGGAGAGCTTCACCAGCGCGCCGAAAGCGCCGTTATTGCGTGGCAGGAAACAAAAGGGTTCGGTGTCGCTCGCCTCGGCATAATCCTGCTCGGTGGGCAGCGAAATGCCGGCGACGGCGACATGCTGCACCGACTCCAGGGTCGCGCCGTTGCTCGAGATCATCATGGCGACCGGGAAGCCGAGGAACAGCGAGCGGGCGACGAACCAGTCGTGAAACAAAGTGCGGTTCTGGTCGAAGGTGAGCTTCGCGCCGTTGATGTCGCCGGCCATGAGGTTGAGCTCGCGCGCCATGGTGCGGCACTGCCCTTCCTCATAGGTCCGAGCGATCTCGACCGCGTTGGTGAGGAGTCCCGCTACATTGCCGCGGAACCACGGATCGAGGCTGCGCTCCAGCGTGATCGAGGTGACGATGGCGATGAAGATCGCCGGCAAGGCAGCGATTCCGGCGAACCATCCGACGAAGCGCATATGCAGCCCGGCGGCCGCCGCCCGCGCCCGCCTCGCCCGCAAGACCTCGCGACCCTCGATGATCACCACGCCGGCGAGGCAGAGCACCAGCACGCCATTGATCACCAGGATGGTGCGCACGACGTCGTTCGTTGGGATAATCGGGGTGAGCCCCGCGACAATCATGAAGGTGACCAGGGCCGACAGGAGGGCGCCGATCATCACGATCGTGCCCACGCGCTTGCCCGAGCGCCTTTCCTCCATGAACAAGGGTCCGGGGGTGGCCGGCCGCGACGTATCGGTTGAAATCATTGCCGTCGGCTAACCCCGCCTCGCCTCTGATGCGCGCGGGCAACAGTGTTGTTGGAATGCGACGGTTTTGCGGCCGCTATCGGGAGAGTTTCATCACGTGAATGTCGAGATCACTGATTTTCTTGCGTAGCGTATTCCGATTGAGACCGAGCAGGAGCGCAGCCTTGATCTGGTTGCCGCGGGTCGCCGCGAGCGCGGCGCTGATCAGCGGCCCTTCGACCTCCTCGACGATGCGGTGATAAAGGCCCGGCGGCGGCGATTGCGCGCCGAAAGTCGCGAAATAATGCTGCAGATGCCGCTCCACCATAGCGGCGAGCGTCATATCGGCTTGCGGCTCCGGGCTTGTCGGCGGGGCCGCGTCCGATTGCGCCAATTCGGTCTCGATCGTCGCCGCCGAGATCGTCTGCTGCGGATAGAGCGCGGCAAGGCGTCGCACCAGATTCTCAAGCTCGCGTACATTGCCGGGCCAGCGATAGGCGCAGAGCTTCGCGATTGCCTCCGGCTCGAGCGTCTTGACCGGCAGCCCCTCCTTCTCGTTCATGGCGAAGAAGTGGCGCACCAGGTCGGGGATATCCTCGGCCCTTTCGCGCAGTGGCGGCAGGCGAATCGGCACGACGTTCAGGCGGAAGAACAGGTCCTCGCGGAACAGACCCTGCTGGATCAGCCCACGCAGCTGCTTGTTGGTCGCTGCGATGATGCGCACATTGGTCTTGATCGGAACGCGTCCGCCGACGGTCGTGTATTCGCCTTGCTGCAGGACGCGCAGAAGCCGCGTCTGCGCCTCCATCGGCATGTCGCCGATCTCATCGAGGAAGAGCGTGCCGCCCTCGGCCTGCTCGAAGCGGCCGACCGAGCGTGCCAGCGCCCCCGTGAAGGCGCCCTTTTCATGGCCGAACAGCTCGGATTCGATCAGATCTCGCGGAATCGCCGCCATGTTGACGGCGATGAAGGGGCCTTTGCGGCGCTTGCCGAAATCATGCAGCGCGCGGGCCACGAGCTCCTTGCCGGTGCCCGAATCGCCGTTGATCATCACCGTCAGATCGGTTTGCATCAGGCGCGCCAGCACCCGGTAGACGTCCTGCATCGAGGCCGAGCGGCCGACGAGCGGCATGTTCTCGGTGTCAATGGCAGCGGCCTTCGGCGCGGCCGATCCCTGCTCCGACAGGGCCCGGCCGACGATGGAGACGATCTCCTTCAGGTCGAAAGGCTTCGGCAGATAGTCATAGGCGCCGAGCTCTGAGGCGCGCACCGCCGTCATGAAGGTGTTCTGGGCGCTCATCACCACGACCGGAAGCTCGGGCCGCACCCGTTTGATGCGTGGCAGGAGGTCGAAGGCATTGTGGTCGGGCATCACCACGTCGGTGATGACGAGATCGCCGTCACCCTCGGCGACCCAGCGCCACAAGGTCGCCCCGTTGCCCGTCGAACGCACCTCGTAGCCGGCGCGCGACAGCGCCTGGCCGAGCACTGTCCGGATGGCCGCATCGTCGTCCGCGACCAGAATCTGTCCGCTGCGCATCCAGCTCCTCTCGATCCCGCGGCCTGCCGGACCCGGCGCCTACCCGGAGAGATCCGGGCGCTTTCCGAAAGCCCTTGGCCGGCCGGATCACTGTCCCGGCTTGAACATCGGCATCATGACGCGGAATGTGGTGCGGCGATTAGCCGACTCGCATTCGACGATCCCGCCATGATCCCCGATGATCTTCGCGACCAAAGCAAGACCGAGGCCAGAGCCTTGCGCCTTGGTGGTCACGAAGGGATCGAAGAGATGCGGCTGCAGGTCGGCCGGAACCCCCGGCCCGTTGTCGCGCACGCAGAATTCGAGCGGCAGGCCGACGCGTCCCGAGGCCGAACCGACCGACAGCTTGACGCCCGGCCTGAAGGCCGTCGAGAGCTCGATCTCGCCATCGATCGCATCCTTGCCGATGGCTTCGGCGGCGTTCTTCACGAGGTTGAGGAACACCTGGATGAGCTGGTCGCGATTGGCGAGCACCGGCGGCAGCGAGGGATCATAGGTCTCGACGAAGCGGATATGCTGGGCGAAGCCAGAGCGGGCGAGGCGCTTCACATGGTCGAGCACCGAATGGATGTTCACCGGCTCGCGCGAGATCGGCCGTGAATCGCCGAAGAACTCCATCCGATCGACGAGCTTCACGATGCGATCGGTCTCCTCGCAGATCAGCTGCGTCAAGGCGCGGTCGCCCTCTTGCGCCGACATTTCAAGGAGTTGCGCCGCACCTCTAATGCCCGAGAGCGGGTTCTTGATCTCATGGGCGAGCATCGCCGCAAGCCCGCTGACCGAGCGCGCGGCGCCGCGATGGGTGAGCTGTCTGTCCATCTTGTCGGCGATGGTGCGCTCTTGCATCATTATCAAAACATACCCGTCCATATCATTGAACGGCAAAGCGAAAAGATCAACGACCTTCTCGTCGGGCGATACCGGTGAGGTGATCGGCAAGCGACGTTCGCTGACGCTCGCATTGCGGCGTCTGGCCTCGGTCACGAGCCCAACCACCGGCGAATCGAAGGGGAAGAGCTCGGTAAGCTTCTGGCGCCGCAGGAAGGGGATCGACAGCTCGAAGAAGCTCTCAGCGGCGAGATTGGCGTAGGAGATGCCGTTATCCGGCGACAGGCACAGGATCGGCATCGGGATGGCATTGAGGATGGCCTGAGCCCCCTCGGGCGGCAGCATGGGCGCGAGATGCATGAGCATCGGCTCGATCGGATCGCCGAGGACGCTCATGCCGCGACCGCCAGTCTCTGCACCTCGGCATCGCCCGCGAGCGCGAAGGCTTCCCGCAACAAGGCCTCGACCTCGGCCGGCTCGAAGGAGCGCACCAGCGCCGCCTTGATCGGGGCTGCGCGCTCGGGTTCCGCCGTCGCCAGCGCGTGTTCCGCATAAGCCTGCAGATGCTTACGCGCATGGCGAAGCCCGAGCGACACTCCGTAAAGGGCGAGCAGGCCCTGATAATGCTCGAGCGCGATGGCGCAGCGCGTCTCCGGCGACAGGGCAATCGGCTTCTCGCCGCGCAAAGCGCGCGCGATCTCGCCCGGCAGCCAGGGGCGCCCGAGCGCGGCGCGCCCGATCATCACGCCCTCAGCGCCCGACAGCCGAAGCGCCATTTCGGCCTTGGCCGTGCTCGTGATGTCCCCATTGACGATGACCGGCATGCCGATCGCCTGCCGCACAGCGGCGACAGCTGCCCAATCGGCCCGTCCTTCGTAGAATTGCGCCCGGGTGCGCCCATGCACGGTGATCATCCTCGCGCCGGCAGCCTCGCAGCGGCGTGCGACATCGGGCGCGTTGAGGCTCGTCGCGTCGAAGCCGAGCCGCATCTTCACGGTCACCGGCACGTCCACGGCCGCGACGACAGCCTCGACCAGGCGGGCGACGAGGTCGGGCTCGCGCATCAGGGCCGAGCCGCAGAGCTGGCGCGCGACGCGTTTCGCCGGGCAGCCCATATTGATGTCGATGATATCGGCGCCCGAGGCCTGCGCGATGCGCGCAGCTTCCGCCATGCAGGACGGGTCGCGCCCGGCGATCTGCACCACATGCGGCAGCACGCCCTGCCCTTCGAGTTTCAGCCGGGCTTCCTCACTGCCGCGGGCGAGCTCGGGTGAAGCGATCATCTCGCTAATGACAGCCGCTGCGCCCAGGCGCCGCGCAATGCGCCGCATCGCAACGTCGGTGATGCCGGACATCGGCGCAAGCAGGACTTGCCCGTCGAGCCTGATCGGCCCGATGCACAAATTCACGGCAGCCTCCGACTGAGGCATATTGCCTATTTTTTGATCAATCTGCATCTTGCTCAGATAATAGACAGTTCATTGTGCGCCGCACAAGGCTCTTGCGCTTCCACCCGGCTTGGGCCAACAGCGAGAGCGTTGCGGCATGGCGTCGCAGCGCGCCCCGTCATGTTATATGCCAAGCCCGCGCAGCTTCCGATCGCGACGCTGCGGCAGCCAGAACCTATCGGCAATCGTGCCCAAAGACAGATCAACCGCCACTCTCAAGACGACCTCCCTACCCAGTGCGGCGGCACTAATCGTCGCCGCGGGGCGTGGGCTGCGCGCGGGTGGCGAGCGGCCGAAGCAATATCAGCTGCTCGGCGGCATGAGCGTGCTGGAGCGCGCCATCAGGGCGCTCGGCGCAGCCGCCGGGGTGACGAAGGCGATCGTCGTCATCCATCCGGACGATGCCGAGAACTATGCCGAGGTCACGGCGCGCCTCACGCAGCATGCCGAATTCCTTTTGCCTCCCGCCTATGGCGGGGCGACGCGCCAAGCGAGCGTGCGCGCCGGCCTCGAGGCGCTCGGCGAGGCTCCGCCCGAGATCGTGCTGATCCATGACGCGGCGCGCCCCTTCGTCTCGCCGGCCCTGATCGCGCGGGCCATCGCTGCGGCCCATCAGCATGGCGCCGCGGTGCCGGGCATCCCCGTCAACGACACGATCAGGCGCCTCGGCGCCGGGCGTCCCTACGGCGAGACCTTGCCACGGGAAAGCCTGCGCACCATCCAGACGCCCCAGGCTTTCGCCTTCGCCAAGATCCGCGACGCCCATGCGCGCGCGGCGGCTGCCGGGCTTGATGCCTTCACGGATGATGGCGGGCTCGCCGAATGGGCAGGGCTCGACGTGCATGTCTTCGAGGGCGAAGCGGAGAATTCCAAATTGAGCCTGCCCTCGGACTTCTCGCGCGCCGCCCAGCAGCTGCGTGTCAGGACGGAGACCCGCACCGGTCTCGGCTATGACGTGCATGCCTTCGGCGAGGGCCGCTTCATCATGCTGGGTGGGGTCGAGATCTCGCATGATCGCGGCGTCGTCGCGCATTCGGACGGGGATGTGCTCTTGCACGCTTTGACCGATGCGCTGCTCGGCGCGCTCGGCGACGGCGATATCGGCGTGCATTTTCCACCCTCCGATCCGCGCTGGAAGGATGCGGCCTCGAGGCTCTTCCTGGCGGACGCTGCCGAGCGGGTCAGACGGCGGGGCGGGCGCGTCCTGCATCTCGACGCGACGGTCGTCTGCGAGGCGCCGCGCCTCGGCGCGCATCGCCAGGCGATCCGCACCTCGATCGCGGCGATCTGCGGCATCGAAGAAGGACGCGTCTCGATCAAGGCCACGACCTCCGAGAGGCTCGGCTTCACCGGCCGCGGCGAAGGGATTGCCGCCCAGGCCATCGCGACGCTCGAGCTGCCGATGGAAGAGGGAGAGGACGATGCTCGATGAGTCACTGCTCACGCAGGCGCGCCGGCTTCTCGACCGTTGCCGGGCAATCGGCTTGCACATTGCGACGGCCGAATCGTGCACCGGCGGCCTGATCGCCGGCACGCTCACCGAAAACGCCGGCTCGTCCGACGTC
>Ga0306920_100004520_pt1 | contig 17822 bp, 14 predicted proteins | sample flu12Cox44000170_FD_204666 | JGI IMG/M metagenome (GOLD analysis project Ga0306920, IMG submission 204666) | Lab enrichment of tropical soil microbial communities from Luquillo Experimental Forest, Puerto Rico - flux4day.12C.oxic.44.000.170 (v2)... | ecosystem: Environmental > Terrestrial >... | reverse complement strand
CAATAGATAAACGGGCAAGGTCGCGGCTGACATCTCGTAGAAAGCGGCCGTTCGTTGTTGGTTGGGCCAACTTTTTTCAATCAGGAATACGCTCGCCATGACTATGACCAGCCCCGATGCGTACAGGAACAAAAGTCGGCCTGGTTCTGGTTGTCCAGGTGGCGCAAGGTTTTGCTCGCGCAATATCAGCATTAGCGCCCCAAGAACAGTGGCCCACATCCCCAACGCCAGGACGCTGTGCGGCGGGCTCAGAATTTTTACGTCTACCCCGTAGGCGTCGTGCCACCAGTTATCGAACGGGGCAGAAGTCAGCATGCCCAACGCACCCCAGATCGTGACCCACGCGCCGAGAGGTGCTCGAAAACCCCATAAACGAACTGCTGCCGCCTGTTCCTGTTGACTGGCAAAAAACGTCGTGCGAATTACGAGCCACCCACAAGTCAGTCCTCCCAAAAGTCCCCCCAGATAAATTGCCAGGTGCGCGGGCGTCCAGAACGTGTCGCGCCCAATTGTTCGATGCCAGGAGATGTCCCACAGAATGCCGATGGCAATGCTTGTCCCGCCGGCCAGCACCGCCCACACGTGTTTGGGAACTGTAGCTTTAGCGACCCGAATGTGTTCTCGGGTTTGGACAGGACTTGGACTTACTGCAATTGCAGCAGGAATGTCAGGCACAAAAAATACTAGCGCAGCAATACCGGTCGTCAACCGGCGCGAATCTATTAAACCCTGTGAACTTGAGGTTCGAGGTGATGACGTTTAAGTTTTACCGTGACATGAAACCGGATGCTGCCCTGGAAGCTCAACTCGCTCGCTACCGCGCAATGAGCCGTGAGGAACGCGTCGAGATAGCTTTGCGGCTGCACGAGTTGGCCTGCGAAATGTCTCGCCTGGGTATCCGGCGTCAGCATCCAGCAGCAACCCCGGCAGAAGTGGAGCAAATGCTGCGCGAGCGCCTCACGTTGGCGCGAGACTTGTGACCGAGCAGGAGCTTCTCCTGGACTGCGTGCGCCGCCTTAATGCGGGACGAGTCTCCTACATGTTGACTGGCTCCATGGCGAGTAATGCGTGGGGCATTCCCCGAACCACTCATGATCTGGACTTCGTCCTTCAGTTGCCACCATCTCAAATTCCAAATTTCATTAATGCTTTCTCAACCCCAGATTACTTTATTGACGAGGTCTCTGTTCGTTCGGCTTACCAACCGCCTTACCAATTCAACGCGATCCACATTCCGTCCGCGCTAAAGGCAGACTTTTGGTTGCTCCGAGGAGTGCCGTTCGAGAGAGAAATGTTCGACCGCCGCATCCGGGACACCTGGTTTGGAGAGAGTCTTTGGCTTGCTACTGCCGAGGACGTCATTTTGCATAAGCTTTATTGGAATAGAATCACGCCGTCTGACCGGCACGTAAGTGACGTCGCTGGAGTGGCGCAAGTTCAGCGCGGTAAGTTGGATGAATCTTATCTGCGCCGATGGGCCAATGAACTCGGCGTTTCGGGAGAGCTGGAGGCTGCGCTCTCCGGGGCTCTGAGGCCAAAACAGACGTGAACCAGTCAGGACGGCATGCCGTAGGCACGCTCTAACTTGCAGACTTGGATTTTAAATTCAGAATAGAAAAGCTTGCGGCCCAGGCGCTGCGCTTCCTGATGTTCTGGATGCCTGCGCCAGGCATTGTGTGTCTCCTCGGACTCAAACTCGACAATCGAGACACGCTCTCCATCGGGCGCGTTGAAAGTTTTTATTGAGATGAAACCAGGCATCTGGTGCGCCAGCTCATCCATCCGCGCTGCGGTTTTTTGGTAGGCCTCTTGGTTGTCAGGGCGCAAGCGGGAGCGAAAAATCGTAACGATCATACTCTCGTTCCGGAATCTCCAAGCCACTCGTCTAAGGCTTTACGTTCCTGGGGTGAGCCTGTCGATATGTATTTCGAGAGACCACCTCTCAGAACCCATAGCCAGGTCAGTCCAAGCAGGATGATCGCGCCGAGCATTAGAAAGCCGATGCAGTCCTGCCCAGCGGAGTGTAAGTCTGCTCGTGATTCAGAAGCGCCCTGCACGAGCATATTAAACAGCTGATGCTGGGGCGCAGTCATGGCGCAAGTCCTCTCAGCGAGAGGCGATCGCCCAGGCCAGACCGTCGGCACCACGGCCGGCATCGATGAGGTTGGTCACCTTCCATTCTTTCAAATCGAGTACCGCCACCTGCTTGCTCGCGTCGCATGAAATATACGCCACTGCTCCATCCGGTCGAACCGCCACTTCCTGTGGCGCTTTTGGAACATCGAACGTGCGCGCCAGTTTCATGGTATTCAGATCCACAACTCCAACCTTATTGACACCGCTCATAGCGACGGCCAGCCACTTTCCGTCCGGTGTCGGCGCGGTTCCATACCCGCTGCCCGGCAGCTCAATCCAGGTTTTGACCTTATTGGATTCAGTGTCAATGACCGCCAGGCGTGGCTTCGTTTGGTCGGCCGTGAAGACCCAGCGATCGTCTGTCGAGACTGAGATGCGCTGTGTGGTGGGCGAGATCGGAATGATCGTCAGCAACTTCTTTGCCTCCAGATCCAGAACTGAGACCGTGCCAGGTCCTACGTTAGCAGTGTAGCCTTTCTTGCCATCACTGGTAATAGCGAGCATATGGGACTCTGCTTGTCCGGTGGGCACCGTCCCGACGATCTTCAGGGTGGCAGGATCAATGATTGTAATCGAATTGTCCAACTCGGTGGTGACATACAACAACCCGTTTTTCGGACCGATTACTGCGCAGTGCGGCCGAACGCCTTTACCGAAATCAACAGTCCCGACGATCTTACGCGCCTCCAGATCAATGACGCGGAGCAACCGACCATCGGTACCTGGATGTCCAACCCCTGAGTTGCCGTAGATGGGAACAAATGCGCGTTTACCGTCGGGAGAAGCGGCCACTTCGTGCCCCGTCTCGCCGTCTTCTTCGACCACGGCGACTTGTTTGCAAGATTCAGGATCAATAATGCCTAACGTTTTGTCGCCTTTGTTGTCCACCAACAGCCACCCGCGCGATTCCGCTGCAATTGCCTTTGGCGTCCACATAACACACAGAAGCGCAATCACAAGCAGCGATGCGCGGAGTGCTTTATAAGTTATTTGATCTGTCATCAGGGATCCGAGATTTGAAATTTGAGATTTGAAATGCCCAGGGGCCTGGTGCCGCAGTTTGTTGCCAATGATATGTTGCAGGAAAGTAGTTTCACACGATACATCAGCACCCGCGGGGCGTTGGAATTTCATGCTCGGACAATTGGCAGAAATAATACGGATGTCAATGATTAGCGTAGTAACTCCAATGGCTCTGCTACTGCCAAATATTTTACCACGGCGGGCTGGCGCATGAATGCGGATTTTTTTCATATCAGCGAAATCTGCGTCATCCGCGATTCAATTCTTAATACTGCGGTTGCAGCTACGGCTTCCCAGAAATTCGTCCCCGAATCTGTCCGATGGCCCAACTTGCATGCTCCGCAATAAGCGGTTCAGAATCTGCCGAGGCTTTCTCGAGAGCGGCGAGACTTGTCTCGTCTCCAACATTTCCCAGGGCGACGCAAACGTTGCGCAGAAGGCCACGCCGTTTCGCGCGCAAGATCGGAGTTGCGGCGAATCGGCGTTTGAACTCCACCTCATCGATTGAAAGCAGTTCGACGAGGTCGGGCTCGGCAAGGCTTGGGCGAGCGTGCGATTGCATGAGTCGTCCCTCTTGCGCGAACCGGTTCCAGGGACAGGCGGCCAGGCAATCATCGCAGCCATAAATGCGATTGCCGATTGCCGGCCGCAACTGCTCTGGGATTGGTCCTTTAAGTTCGATCGTGAGATAGGAAATACAACGACGGGCATCCAGTTGAAACGGTGCCGTGATGGCTTTGGTTGGACATGCGCTGATGCAGCGCGTGCAGCACCCGCAACGGTTTGTCTCGGACGGATCCGGCTCTAGTTCTACGGTGGTGATGATTTCCGAAAGAAAAATCCAGTTCCCCAATCGGCGGCTGATAAGGTTGGTGTGCTTGCCGATGAATCCAAGACCGGCGCGCTGGGCCAGGTCACGTTCCAGCAACGGCCCCGTATCCACGTACCACAACGAGCGAGCCGTCGGACCGCCCAGATTGTTCAGAAACTCGCAGAGATGCTTAAGTTGCGTTCCCAGGACGTCGTGATAATCCTGGTAAAGGGCATAGGCTGCCACGACGCCCGAGCGCTCGACAACCTGCCGAGTTTTCTTCGGGCCTTCATAACTGGACGCGAGCGTGAGAATGCTTTTGGCCCCCGGCAATACCTTTTGCGGATCGACGCGTTTTTCTGCGTTGCGGTGGAGGTACGCCATTTGGCCGTGGCGTTGATCGGCCAGCCATTCTCGAAAACGCTCTCCAGACTCTGGCGCTGCGGCTGTGGTTATCCGAAAATCATCAAACCCCAGCTCCCGCGCTCGCAACCGGACCTTCTCGTTCATCGATGGGCCGCTTGCGCCATGTGGAATTGGTGAATCACTTGGACGGCGACTTCCCGGACGGATCGCCTTTCCGTGTTCACCAGCACGTCAGCCTGGCGATAGAAGCCTTCACGCGCTGCGAGCAATTCCCGAATTCGCGTCATCGGATCGCCGCTGTTGAGAAGCGGACGATGATTGTGATCCCGCACACGTTCATAAATCGTCTCCGCGGAAGCCCACAAACACACTACCAGAGAGTGGGTCTTTAGACTTTCCAGATTTGCAGGTTGCGTCGGCAGTCCGCCGCCGGTGCAAATCACCGTTTTTTTTCTTTGCGTAAGTTCCTCCACGATCAGCCGCTCCCATTCTCGAAAGGCGGGTTCGCCATCCTGTTGAAAAATGTCAGTGATGGATTTATGAGCGCGAAACTCGACGACTTGATCAGTATCGAGGTAGGTGAAGTGCAATAATTCCGCAGCCAGTCTCCCTACTGAGGATTTGCCCGTGCCCATAAAGCCGATCAGCGCCAGGTTGTGAATGGGACGCGTGCCGGTCATGTTATAGGAATAATAGATGCGGCGGCATTTAGCACGCAGTTTCTCTGTGCTCGTGGTACTGATTAGCCGCGAGGCCTCTAGAGTTGCATTCATTGACCCTTGCGCTCCTGTCTTCAGGGGCTCACTATCGATTTCGGTTATGAAGAAGGTGGGAAGCGTGCTTACGTTTGCTGCACTGGCCGCGGCGCTGTTTACGGTCTGGTTTTTTCGCGATCAAAATCGAAAACTGATTCAAGACCTTGAGGTCACGAGGCAGGAGAAAGCGAGGCTTGAATCTTTACCGCCACCAACCAGCCCGCAATCGCAAGGTGATAGTCAGTCCAATAGAATTGTCGAAATTGAATCGGAACTGTTGCGACTCCGCGGAGCGACCACGCGAGCGGCGCGCGCAGAAGCTGAGGTCGCCGAATTGAAACGGGAACTGGCGCGCGTGCGCGTGCCACTTACCGGTGCACCGGGCTCCTCGTCGGATAATCCGGATACTCTTACCGCGTATCTCGGTAGCCATGTTGACCCGCCGCCCGGCCTGGACCCGCTCTATTCCAAAGATGGCTTGGCCTCGGCAATTCAAATCGCTGCACAAAAGGCAGGAATTTCTCTCCGCAAAATCAGTATCGACGATTCAGAGTTTCCTTTTTTGACAGGGGTCGTTACCGAACCTGGCGATTGGCCAAAATTGACCGAGCAACTGAAGAAGATGGAAGGTTACGACTTCCATGGTTCGGTTGGGGATGATACCAAACACACGTTGTGCACGGTTCCGTTGCGAGCGTATCCCGCCGAAAGCGCGCAGAATATCACCCGCCGAATGGGTTCGCGCCTTGAACTCTTCTATAATAGTTTTTCGGCAGGGCAGAATTGAAAAATAATTTCCAGTCGCAAACGACTCGGTAAATCAAAAGCCAGGTGGCGGTTACCCGAACAGAGGCCAGTGAAATGTGGTTTCTACTGAAACGCGGCGCCCAGTGCGCTGAGATTCGTGGCACGCGTTCATGACCTCGAGAACATGCAGACCATGTTCCGGTGTGATCAGGCCGGGCTTGCCGCTCAATAACGATTCAGCCACGTAGGTTGCGCCGCCTACCCAGTTATATTTTCCGGGATCCGTGCAAAACGTTTCCAGGATCGCGGAACCTTCGGAAGCCACATCGACGCCGCCAGGGCCCCAGTCCCAGCCTTGCATGTGCATAGTGCCTTTGGTTCCTGTCACATCGATCGTATAAAGTTGCCTCTTTTCCCCGGCCAGGCGTTCACCATCAAAATAGACAAACCCGGTTTGGACGTGAGATAACAGCCCGTTCCCATGGTTCATGATCAGCATCGTATTTTCATCGGCCTCGACTTTAACTTCACCGAGGTCCTCGACTTTGCGGGTGGGATTAATCACGGCTGTCATTCCGACGACCTCTTTTACTGGTCCAAAGAGCCCAGTGAACGTGGTTACATTGTAGACGCCAAGATCATACAGACTGCCTCCTCCTTTTTGGTAGAACCACCCCGACCAGCCGGGACCGCCATGACCGTATGTGCCGTGGCCGGCGGTGGCCTTGCCGATCTTTCCACTGGCGATGGTTTCGACCATGAACTTGAACTGTGGGCTCGTGACGCACGTTGGGGCGACCCAGATATGCACCCCGTTTTTCTTTGCCAGGTCCGTCAATTCCTTGCCCAGCATTACTTCCGGGGCCATTGGCTTTTCTGACCAAACATGCCGTCGCGCTTCGAGCGCCTTTTTGTTTACGGGGTAGTGTGACGGCATTGATGTTGTGTTCACCAGCAAGTCGAATGGCACACCGGCCAGCATTTCATCAATGTTTGGGTAGACGTTTGGCACTTTGTATTGCTGCGCACGTTTTTTGGCCCGTTCAATTTTGATGTCACAAACGCTGACCACTTCGATAAAGGGTTGAGAAGTCAAATTCGGCAAATACGATCCGGAAACGCTCCCGCAGCCGATTTCGCCGACACGAAGTTTGCGTCCGTACGGATTCGCTGCGGCTTCGGAATCTGCTGCCAGGGCGGATGTCGTTCCTATGGCCGTTGTAAGGAGCGCTGTTTCCTTGAGGAATTCACGACGGTCGATGGGGTGATTCGAGTTCATGGGGTTTGTTATTGGTAAGACGTCAATACGCACGGAGTGGTTCAAGGAAGATCTTCTATTCTTAGGTTACGATGACGGACGGTCTTGCCGTCGTTGTAGTTTTGCAAGCCGACGTAACCTGAGGAGGTCCGTGCCTTTGGATCCACCCAGGTCAGGATCAGCACGTCGTTCATCCTGACTGTGTAGCTCTGGCCGATGCAGGTTATTTCATATTTGTTCCAACTGCCCGGTGGAAAGGTGTTGTCATTGGTGGAGGCTTGAAAGGGATAGATAGAGCCTGTGCGCCAGGTTGGATCTTTGGGCTCGGGATCGCCGATTTCCATTTCGTGACCCTGACGGACCGCGTTCCAGGGGTCGTCCTTCGGGTCCGGAAAACGGAGGAACACCCCCGAATCGGCGATCGGCTGTTCCTGAATAAATTCACCTCGCAATACAAAGTTGGTGAACTGACGACCTGTATACCACCAGAGTCCCATTCCGCCTTCACCCGTAGCCACTCCTTTGGCCACGGTGAATTTTCCAGGGCCACACTGCCGCCATTTGCCAAGTTCATTTTCCGAAAGCAATGAAAGGGAAGATGCTTTCGAAGAATCCGAAGGTAATACTTTCGACTTTGGTTGAACCGGTGGTTGTGCGTCTGGAGAAGCGCCTCGCGAGTTTTGAGCCTGGGCGAGGCGGATATTCGTTTCTTCTCCTGAGCTTCCACCGATCCAGGCTGCGGCCGTGGCGAACACCAACGACGCTGTCACCAGAAAGCCGCGCGGGGTGTTCATAGGCTTGAGTCAAGCTTACCCAGGCAACGGAGTCAATTCCAGTCGCGACCTCCTAGGCTAAAACCACGAATGCACACTAATGAACACGAATTAAGCAACCGTTTTGCTTTGGCGTTCCGTAAACACGCTACAAGGTTTATCGATTGGCCTCAGCAGATGTCAAGACTCCTTGATTCGTGTTGATTCGTGTGCATTCGTGGTTTCGGATCACTCAGGCACTAATTCGATGACTGTGCTGCTGAACTCGGAATTAATGGGTGGTTGCAACCCATCTCTCATGAGCCTTGCGCCTTCAAGAACCTTGTTCTGCACGGTCAATTTGGAATCGACGCCAGCCGGAAGGTTAACTTCGCGGACTTTGTAACGCCTCTGCTGATCCAGGCCGCGCAACCGGACGGTGCCTCCTTCGGCCGATTTGAGTTGGTAAACAAAAAGCACCGCGCGGGCTCGATCCTCTGAGACAAAATCCAAGGCCGAGCGTGGGCCGGAATAGGGTGATTCCAAGCGATATAAATTCCCTGTTAATGTCACGTTCCGCACGCTTTCCTTGTAAAGTGCAACAGCATCGGCCACCTGCTTCCGCTCCTCGGAACTAAGCTTGTCGACGTCGAGGTCCAGGCCCAGAGCTCCGCTCATGGCCACGTCGAGCGCAAATTTAAGCGGGCGATGGCCCATCCGGGTCACATGCGCAGCCATTGCACCTGCGGGGAAGAAATGACTGAAACCCCACTGAATTAGCACGCGGCGGGCTGGATCGGTATTATCGCTGGGCCAAAACGAGTCAAAATACCGCAGTGCGCGATAATCAACACGCCCGGCACCACCGGAACACAACATCGCCTTGACCTGTGGAAAGTTAGTCGCCATCTGACCCATGAGTTCATAAAGAGAGTTCTGGTAATCGATGAGCAGATGGGTTTGTTCATCCGGCCCGAGCCAGGTCGAGCCGGGTTGCGTTACGTAACAATTGCAATCCCATTTTACGTACGAAATGCCCGGGTTGGGCGCCAAGGTGTCCCGAATCACGTTCCAACTAAATTCGCGCACCTCGGGTCGACTAAGGTCCAGAACCCGTTGATTGCGACCGAGAATTGGCTCGCGGTGCGGCTGACCAATTGCCCAGTCGGGATGAGCCTCGAACAAATCGCTCCGAGGATTAACCATTTCAGGCTCAATCCAAATGCCAAACTGTATGCCGCGCTTTTTCGCTTCATCAGCGAGATACGAGAGCCCATGCGGAAGCCGATTCGTATTCACCTGCCAATCTCCCAATCCGGCTGTGTCATTCGTACGGGCGTGGCGGTTGCCAAACCAACCGTCATCGAGAAGAAACGTGTCCGCTCCGAGGGCTCGCGCTCCATCGAAAAGTCCAACGATGCGCTTTTCGTTGAAATCGAACCCCGTCGCTTCCCAGTTGTTGAGAAGAATCGGCCGAGGCTCGTAACCGTCGCGCATGCCGTACCGACGTGCCCAACGATGGAAATTTCGGCTGACCTGGCCTTTGCCTTTGTCGCTCCAGCTCCAAAGCATGCCCGGCGTTACCAGGGTTTTGTTGGGCTCCAGGTGATATTGGGAGTTGAATGGATTGATTCCACTAAGCGCTCGCAACCGTTGTTTCATGTCGATCTCGAATGCGAACTGAAAGCTCCCTGACCATTCCAGGGATCCGCCGACAACCTGACCACTTTCTTCCTGCGCCGCCTGGTTCAGTGAGATCATGAAGGATGGCGTTCGATACTGGTGGGCGCGCACACCGATTTTCGAATCCAGGACTTTTATGCCTGAGGTGAGTTTCTCTTCGACCCATTGTGCCTCGTCGGCCCAATCACCATGAAAATGAGTCAGCCAATACTGGTCGGCTCTTGGCATCAGGAGCCCGGTCGAGGCAAAGCGGAAAAGCGTTACAGGCCGATTTTCTTCATGCCTGATCTCGGTCCACTCCTCGATCACGTCTTCGGCCTGGTACGCTTTGAAACACAACGTTACGAAGAAAGGGTAAAACCCGTCCTTCAATTCTATGCGGGTTAGCGAGACGTTGGTGTCGAGATCGGTTATGCTCTGCTTCACAAACCGGAGGTCTGTGGAAGTATTTCCGTCAGAATGTGTCGCAGCCAAGGCAGGTTCAAGAATGAAGCCATCGCCCGACGGAGGGTAAAATTCAATTTCGCGCGGTGGGTTGCTTAGCGGTTTTGGAGCCGCCGCATCTACGGTTGTGTAACCTGATTGATAGAGGCGCTTGTCGGCAGCGACCTGGAGCTGCAACGAAGCGTGGGCGGTGGTGATTTTGATCAAAACCGCATTGGTGGTTGAATCTCGAGATTCAGCACCTTCGCTGCGCACAGATTGGGTTAGTGCAAAAGCGGCAAAGCACAGGAACCGCCAACCTGAGGAAATAACGCGAGCCGAAAAAGTCACGCATCAGACGTTAATGGCGGGGATTCCAGGCGTCCAGATCGGAGTCGGCACATTTGGTTGGTGTCGACGTTTTAGCCTATTTCGGTGCCGGACAGTGTCGCCCTCCTAAAACAGGAGTGCGCCTGCGGGCGGGACCGCTGGCGCACTCCATTCATTCAGGAGAATCCGGCTTTGTTCCGCCTCTCCTAGCGGAACCCCAGCCGGAGGGTTGGTCATGTGCGTCTTACTTGGAGATCATTTTCTTGGGAAAGCTGTCACGTTGATAACGACGGGCTTGGAATTTCCTTTGTCGCCCGTCGTGGTTGTCGCCACCGCGCGAAGACTGAACAAACCGCTCGGCGCGTTGCTCCAAATGAACGAATAGGGGGCGGAACTGGTCTTTCCTAGAAGGTGTCCATTCGCAAAAAAGCTCACGTTGGATATTGTCGCGTTTGGATCCGAATCGCTCACGTCGGCAGCCATTGGAATATCTTGATGGACCAGAAAATTGGCGCCGTTGGTCGGGTTGGTAATCGTAACCGTCGGATCGATATCTACGACGATTATATGTATCAGGGTCGACAGGGCTGATCTGCCAAACTCATCCTCCGCCCGCGCAAACAGAGCAAAATGCCCGGAAGGTGGATTGCTCCAGTTCAAGCTATACGGACTTGTCGTCACTCGTCCCAGGAACCGGTCGTTGGCATAAAAGCCCACGTTACGGACGTTCGCGCCTGAATCGGTTGCATCGGCCGTCAGGGTAATTGAGGGAGGGTTGGTAAAAGCGCTGTTGTCCGTTGGAGATGTCATGGTTACGGTCGGCAGCGGAATATCAAAGATGTCGTCGATGATCTTCACCTCGGCCGAATGCGGCGCTCCGATTCGATAATTGGCATTGGTTCGAAGGCCAAGAATGACCGTTTTGTTTCCTCGGCTCATTGTGTCGATAATCGGGTCGACTTTGATGTCAGTCGCCAAAGAGCCCTTGGGAATCGTGATGATGTCGTCGATTGTCGCATAATCGACTCCATTGGAAGCGGACCCCGAAAGGCGCACGTTCACAACCAAATCAGCATCGGTCGGGCCATATCGAATCAAAGTGAAGGCTCCGGAACTAGTTCCTTCTAATGCCACTGCGTCTGGAGCGACCACTACAACCAGCGGCGGCCCGTTGGAACCGGAACCTTGTGCTCGTGAAAGCCCCGACGCCATCGGCAAGACTGCCAGCAAAACAAAAAGCTTCCATCCGTGGTGTCGGTACAACTTCATAGCTGTTCGGCCTTCCTCTCTATCATTCGACTATCTTGGGTTTGTGAGAGAGTCTGGTTTTCTAAGGCAGGACTCGTGCCAACACGAATAATTCAAGCCAGGTAGCCTGCAGGAAACAAAGTTGAAAGCTATCGAACTCTGAAGGATGTTCCGATGTTCCGGATTCGTGCTCATCTGTGTCCCGTTGTCGATTCGACTTCGGCCGATGGTCTTCGAGTCCTGTACGGGTTTGAAATTTGGGTGTAAAGCCCCAACGCCCGTGGGGTTTTAGACCCAGCGAAGCCCAAATTGGAATGGCTTTGTCGAATCTTCGGAGCAATGGAGTGTCAGTTGTTGTCAATATTCGGTGAGCTTGAGCGTGCGGGCCAGCGATATTTATGCGCCGAAGATTGCGGAGCGAATGCCTATGGTCCAATAACAAGCGCGCCCTTCTGGTGCAAAATTATTTAATATAAGTGATAGATATAAGTGAATATTTAATTGTTATTAATGTCTGAGCATGAAAAGAGTTCTCTTCAATAACACCGTATTGCGCGACGGTCATCAGTCGATGGCTGCTACCCGCATGACTACCAAGCAAATGCTCCCCGCAGCGCCGATTCTCGATGGCATGGGCTTCAACGGCCTGGAAACATGGGGTGGAGCGACGATTGATTCCTGTCTGCGTTATTTGAACGAGAATCCGTTCGATCGCTTGCGAACGCTCAAGCAGGTGGCGCCCAAAACCCCACAAATCATGCTTCTGCGGGGCCAGAACATTGTGCAGTACACCAGCTTTCCCGACGACATCGTCGAGGCCTTCGTTCGATGCATGTGCCGCAACGGGATGGATATTATCCGTATTTTCGATGCCCTTAACGACGTGCGAAATCTTCAAACCGCAATTAAGGCAGTGCGTAAGGAAGGCAAGCATGCTCGTGGAGAACTTTGCTACACCATTAGCCCGGTCCACACGGTGGATAACTTCGTCAAGCTGGGTGTGGAATTGGAAAAGATGGGCTGTGATTCCCTGGGCATCAAGGATATGTCGGGAATCATTCAACCGCAGATCGCTTTCCATCTTGTCAAGGAGCTCAAAAGTCGCATCGGGATTCCGATCACGCTGCATACCCACGACACAGCGGGTCTGGGCGCCGCCAGTTATCTGGCCGCAATCGAGGCAGGCGTGGACTGTGTGGAGGTTTCGATAGTCCCTTTCGCCAATGGAACATCTCAACCAGACACGCAGAGAATGTTGGCAATGTTGGATGGCCATTCGCGCTGCCCGGAGTTTGATGCCGCAAAGCTTGCGGGGCTTCGTGACTATTTTGAGGGTGTGTATAAGGAATTGGCCAGCTTCACTAGCCCGGCCAATGAGCGTGTAGATAGCGATATCCTCATCTACCAGGTGCCCGGCGGCATGTTGTCCAACTTCCGTACTCAACTCAAGGAACAGGGGATGACCGATAAGTTTGACGAAGTTCTCAAAGAGATTCCCATTGTGCGCGAAGCGCTGGGATGGATTCCCTTGGTGACCCCTACCTCCCAGATTGTGGGGACGCAAGCAATGATGAACGTGAAATTTGGCCGTTGGAAGATGATCTGCCAGCCGGCCCAGGACATAGCGCTGGGAAAATATGGGCGCACACCAGGTCCGATTGCGCCCAACGTCCTTCAACAAGTCGAAAAACAGACCGGCAAAAAACCAGTTACCGAGCGGCCCGCCGATTTGCTCAAGCCGGGCCTGGAGGATTGCCGCAAGCAATGCCGTGAAAAGGGATTGCCCGATGACGAAGAGACCGCCGTTTTATTCGCGATGTTTCCGCAACAAGTGGAAGCTCTGCTGAAACCGAAATCGGCCGCAACTTCGACCACCATTCTCGGCACGGTGCCTGGCGCCAGACAACAGAACCCCGCGCCGCCAGCTCCAATGCCGGTGCGTCCTTTCACAGGCAATGGCAAACGGTTGTTCGTCACTGTCAACGGCAGGCGGCACGAAGTCACAGTCGAGACTCTCGAATAGACACACCGGTAGTCCTTCTCTTATTCTAAGCTTTAGGACGGATTATGAGTTCACAAGGTCCACAACCCAACGCGGGCAAGCTGCTCTCTGAATTTTCCAAAGTCGGTTTTGAGGAATGGCGTGCGCTGGTCCAATCCGAACTGAAAGATGCGCCATTTGACAAGAAAATGTTCACCACGACACCGGAGGGCATCAAGCTCCAGCCGATCTACCGACCGGAGTCGGTTGCCGCTCTGGCGCACGTGAATTCCTACCCGGGGTTTGCTCCGTTTGTCCGTGGCGCGCACTCGTCCGGGTACGTGCAACAATCCTGGAGCATTTCACAGGAGATCGCTTACTCAAACGCGCGTGAGTTCAATCACGCTGCGCGCAATTCGATTGGACGCGGCCTCACGGCGCTGAACATGGTCCTGGACCAGGCGACTCGTGATGGCCATGACCCGGACTGGGCATTGCCCGAGCAAGTAGGCTTTGGCGGTTTGTCGATTGCGACACTCGATGACCTGGATCGGGCTTTGGAGGGGATCGACCTCGAAAGCACTTCGTTGTTCATTCGCTCCGGAGCCTCCGCTATGCCTTTTGCCGCTCTGCTCGTTGCGCTGGCGCGCCGACGCAAAAAGACTCCTACTGCGCTTAAGGGCTGCATCGAGATGGACCCCCTCGGAGTGCTCGCGCACCAGGGCAAGCTTCCGCAATCCGTCGAGGGCGCCTATCGCGAGATGGTTGCCCTCACCCGGTGGGCCGCCGAACATGCGCCTCACCTGCAGACGGTGTGTGTTCATTCCCGCGCCTGGCACGAATCGGGAGCCAATTCCGTCCAGGAACTCGCTTTTACGCTCGCAACCGGTGTCGAGTATCTGCGCGCCGCCAATCAGCGTGGGTTGGGCGTCGACCAGGTAGCGCCGCGTATGCGTTTCGCCGTTACCGTGGGCCTGAGCTTTTTCATGGAGATCGCCAAGCTCCGGGCTTTGCGAATGCTGTGGTCCCGGGCCATTTCTGCAATCGGCGGCAACGATACTTCAAAGCGATTGTCTCTTCACGTTCGCACCTCTCATTGGAACAAGACCGTGTGTGACCCTTATAACAACCTGTTGCGGTCTACCGTGGAAGCGTTTGCCGGTGTCCTGGGCGCGTGCGATAGCATGCAGGTAGGCGCCTTCGATGAAGTGGTTCGTCGGCCGGACGATTTTAGTCAGCGGCTTGCGCGCAATACTCAATTGGTCCTGCAAAAGGAATGCCACTTGAACCATGTGATCGATCCGGCGGGTGGCTCGTGGTGCGTCGAGACCCTCACGGCCGAGCTCGCACAACGTGCCTGGGCTCTGTTCCAGGAAGTAGAGAAGCTCGGTGGTATGGAGACTGCAATGCGGGCGGGGTTTCCTCAAAAGGCAGTGGCCGAGACCGCGTCGGAAAAGATCAAAGCCGTCAATCGGCGGCGTGATTCAGTTGTCGGGGTCAACCAATACGCTAATCCAACCGAGAAGGCCCTGGAGGTGCCCTTCGAGGATGCCAAAGCTTTCCACAAACGCCGTGTACAGCAGGTCGCATCGTACCGGACATCACTCGAAGAGGACCAGAGCGAGATAGTCCTGCAAAAGCTTGCCTCCGTAGTTGGATCGAAGGTGTCGGACCTGTTTGATGCTTGCGTAGAGGCTATTGTGGCGGGGGCGACTCTGGGCGAGATCACGCGCGCTGTGAGGATCAATGACAGTCCCAGCCCACCAATTACTCCTGTATGCATAACGCGAATATCAGCAGGCTTGGAGCAGTTGCGTAGCGCCACTGAGCGCTACGTCGTCGCCGGCTATGACCGGCCGAGAGCGTTTTTGTTAAACATGGGTCCTTTGCGCGAGCACAAGGCTCGGGCCGATTTTTCCCGCGGGTTCCTTGGCGTTGCCGGTTATGACATTGTTTCTCCGCCTGGCTTCAAAGAGGTGCAAGAAGCAGCTGACGCGTTTGCTAATTCCAAAGCGAGGCTCGCCGTAATCTGTTCCACTGACGACAAATATCCGTCCCTGGTGCCACCGTTGGCCAAAGCGATCCGCGCCGTCCGGCCTGAAGCGATCATTTTGCTCGCCGGTTACCCTCAGGATCAGATCGAGGTGCACAAACAGTGCGGCGTGGACGAGTTCATCCACATCCGTGCTGACGCGAAGGAACTGCTCGCAACTCTTCATCGGAGGCTGGGCATCGATATATGAAAACGTTCCCTGATTTCACCAAGGTTGCTTTCGACGCAACGCCCGAGCCGGTTACCTTCGAGCAATGGCAGATCCGTTTTGAGAAAGAAACAGGCAAGTCCCTCGAAGAATGGGTTTGCAAAACACTTGAGCAGATTGAGTTGCAGCCGCTGTATACGGCCGAGGCTCTCAAGACCTGCGAACATTTGGAATCTATGCCGGGTCTGCCTCCGTTTTTGCGCGGGCCCTACGGGTCCATGTATGTCAGCCGGCCATGGACGGTGCGTCAATACGCCGGTTTTTCCACTGCCGAGGAAAGCAATGCGTTTTATCGGCGCAATATTGCCGGCGGACAGCAGGGCTTGTCGGTTGCTTTCGATCTGCCAACACATCGCGGCTACGATTCGGATCATCCGCGCGCTTTCGCCGACGTCGGCAAAGCGGGTGTGGCAGTCGATTCGGTGCAGGACATGAAGGTGCTTTTTAACGGGATTCCGTTGGACAGGATTTCTGTTTCGATGACCATGAACGGGGCGGTGTTGCCTGTCCTGGCGTTCTACATCGTGGCCGCTGAGGAGCAAGGAGTGAAACTGGAGCAGCTCTCGGGCACGATCCAAAACGACATCCTGAAGGAGTACATGGTCCGCAACACTTATATTTATCCGCCGGCGCCATCCATGCGCATTATTGCGGATATATTTTCGTTCACATCGCGGAACATGCCGAAGTTCAACTCGATCTCGATCTCCGGTTATCACATGCAGGAAGCGGGAGCACCTGCCGACCTCGAGATGGCTTACACTTTGGCCGACGGACTGGAATACGTTCGCACGGGAATTCGAGCCGGCATCGATATCGACGCCTTCGCGCCGCGGCTTTCCTTTTTCTGGGCGCAGGGAAAACATTTCTTCATGGAGATTGCCAAGATGCGGGCCGCTCGCGCGCTCTGGGCTAAACTGATCAAGCAGTTCTATCCTAAGAATCCCAAATCGATGGCGCTGCGGACCCATTCACAAACCTCAGGTTGGTCTCTAACCGAGCAGGATCCGTTTAATAATGTGGTCCGGACTTGCATCGAAGCCATGGCGGCTGCGCTAGGACATACTCAATCCCTGCACACCAATTCATTGGACGAAGCGATCGCCTTACCGACCGATTTTTCAGCACGGATCGCTCGCAACACCCAACTCATCCTTCAAGAGGAAACGGGTATTACCAAAGTCATTGACCCTTGGGGTGGCTCGTTCTTTGTCGAAGCCTTGACCCAGGCCCTCATGCAACGCGCCTGGGCCCATATTCAAGAAGTCGAATCACTCGGCGGCATGGCCAAGGCCATCGAAACCGGTTTGCCAAAGCTGCGCATCGAAGAGGCCGCTGCCCGGCGTCAGGCCCAAATCGATTCGGGCAAAGAATCGATTATCGGCGTAAATCTGTTCCGGCTCGAAAGGGCCGAGCAACTTGAAGTTCGCGAGGTCGACAATACAGCGGTACGCGAGTCGCAGGTTAAGGGCCTGCACCGCCTGAAGAGCGAGCGAGACAGCAAAAAAGTCCAGGGAGCTCTCGAAGCTCTGACCAAATGTGCCGAGACAGGTTCCGGCAATCTGCTGGCCCTGACCGTTGAGGCCGGCCGTATTCGCGCTACGTTGGGTGAGATCTCGTTTGCGCTTGAGAAAGTCTTTAACCGTCACAAAGCCGTGATCCGCTCCGTGTCAGGAGTTTATCAGGCTGAATTCGGCGCGAACCCCCAGATTGAACAAGTCAGAAAACTCACCGATCAGTTTGCCGACCATCACGGACGCCGCCCGCGGATTCTAATCGCGAAAATGGGACAGGACGGGCATGACCGTGGAGCAAAGGTAGTGGCCACCGCGTATGCGGACCTGGGATTCGACGTAGATATTGGCCCACTGTTCCAGCAACCCGATGAAGCGGCGCGAATGGCAGTGGAGAATGACGTGCACGTTGTCGGGATCAGCTCACTGGCGGGTGGTCATAAAACCCTGCTCGTCCAGCTTGTTGATGAACTAAGAAAACTGGGTCGTGAGGACATCATGGTGGTTGTTGGTGGAGTGATCCCGCCACAGGAT
>Ga0306920_100004519_pt1 | contig 17824 bp, 17 predicted proteins | sample flu12Cox44000170_FD_204666 | JGI IMG/M metagenome (GOLD analysis project Ga0306920, IMG submission 204666) | Lab enrichment of tropical soil microbial communities from Luquillo Experimental Forest, Puerto Rico - flux4day.12C.oxic.44.000.170 (v2)... | ecosystem: Environmental > Terrestrial >... | reverse complement strand
GCTGTCGCGGGAGGCGCGGCTGCCCTGTCCGCCGTGCAACGTGCACAGTTGGCCGTGCACCGTGCACAGTTGGCCGTGCACCGGCCGACCCCCACCCCCCGCGGGGGGGCTCCGGCTCCAGCGCTGGTTTCGGCCGGAACGATCAGGAGTTGCGTCGCGGGGCCCACCCGGCCGGCTGGGTGGCCCGGACATTGCTCCGCTCCCTCTCCCTCGGAGAGGCTCGGTCCGTCGGGGCTTGCCCCGATCATTGCCGCGAACCCGCTTTCCCGGAGGAACGTGTCATGGTCAAGCTGATGGCGATCGCGCTCGTGGTGCTCTCCTTCCTGCTGCTCGCGCCGGTCATCGAGTCCGGGACGTCCACGTCGGTGCCGGTCTTCCAGGCCATCGGAAACGCCGAGTCCGACGGTGGCGGTGGTTGGTAAGGAGATCCGACCCGCCAGATCATGCTGGCGCGCGGGCCAGCCGTGGGGTGGAGAGTCTGTCACCCCGCGGTGGCCCTGCTCCTCCTCCTTCTCCTGGGCACCGGGCGGCTGGTGCTCGCCCAGCAGCGGACCGGGGGCTCCAGCGAAGCGGGCGAGGGTGGAGTCTACCGGCGGCCTCTGGGCAACGATCCGACGACCCTTGACCCGGCCAGTATCCGGGACACGTACAGCCTGTCCGTCGTTCAACAGATCTTCGATGGCCTGGTCCGGTTCGATCAGACGCTCAACGTCACGCCGGCGCTGGCCCAGTTCTGGCGCGCGTCCCGGGACGGCCTCATCTGGACCTTCACGCTCCGCAAGGGCGTCAAGTTCCACAACGGCCGGGAGGTCACCGCGGACGACGTCGTCTACTCGTTCACGCGGATCCTCGATCCGAAGACCAAGTCGGGCGCGGCCGACCTCTTCCTGGGCATTCAGGGAGCGACCGCCTTTCGCCAGGGCAAGGCGCCGGCCGTCTCGGGGCTGGTGGCCATCGATCGCTACACCGTGCAGGTGACGCTCATTGAGGCCACGGTCCCGTTCGTCTCGATCCTGGGGGTCGGGCAGGCCAAGATCGTCCCCAAGGACTTGACCGAGCAGTCCGGGCCGCGTTTCGGCAGCCAGCCGATCGGGACGGGACCGTTCAAGTTCGTCCGCTGGGAGCCCGGGAGCGAGATCGTCCTGACGGCGAATGCCGACTACTTCGACGGAGCGCCTCGCCTGTCCCGGCTGGTCTTCCGGCTCTTCCCGGGGGAGCAGCTTGAGTCCGTGGTCCGCGAGTTCCAGGCCGGTGGCCTGGAGGATTCCCCGGTGCCATCCAAGGACTACCGGCAGATCCTGGCGAGCCATCGATATCAGTACGTGCGGCGGCCGATGTTCAATCTGCGTCACTACGGCTTCAACACGGCCATGAAGCCCCTCGACGACCGTCGCGTGCGGCAGGCGCTCATCCTCGCCATCGATCGGGAATCCATCGTCGAGGACGACTTTCTTGGGCGGTTCAGCCTGGCCCGCGGCATCCTCCCGCCGGGAACGATGGGCTACAACCCGAAGGTGATGGGCTACCCGTTCGATCCCGTGAAAGCCCGGGAGTTGCTCATCCAGGCGGGCTATCCGGGGGGACGGGGACTTCCTCCCCTCTCGTTCTGGGCCGGGGTCCGTAGCGAGGGGATCCTCCGAGAGCACGACCGGATCCGGCGGAACCTCGGCGCCATCGGCGTGTCCGTGGAGTTCCACTACCTGACGGATTGGCCGACGTTCTCGCGCCAGATGGAGGAGCGGAAGCTTCCGATCTTCCTGCACGGCTGGAATGCCGACGTGCCCGATCCCGACAATTTCCTGTTCAAGCTGTTCTACTCGAAGAGCCCGCGGAACTACATGAGCTACAGCAACCCCGCTGTGGACAGGCTGCTCCTGCAGGCTCGAGCCGAGCAGGATCCTACCCGGCGCGTCGACCTCTACCGACGGGCCGAGGAACAGATCCTCGAGGACGCGCCGATCATTCCCATTTGGCATCAGACCTACGAACGCCTCTTTCAGCCGTACGTGAAGAACGTCGAGGTCAGTGGGCTCGGTGACTCCTACATTGCCTTCCGCAAGGTGTGGCTGGAGCGGCCCCAGTGATCGGCGTCCCCACTCTCCGGGCGGCCCGGTCCCGCTTCGTGTCATTGCGCACCCGGTTCCTCCTCGGAACGGGCCTCGTGCTGGTGATGCTGATGGCGGCCGTGACCGGGATCGTGGAGCAGCAGCAGCGGCGCACGATCATCGCCGAGGTTCAGCGGCGCGGCATGGTGCTGGCGGAGAGCTTGGCCGCGATCTCCACTGGGCCGCTGCTCCTCTACAACTTCACCGCGCTCGAGCAGAACGTGGCCCGGATGGACGCCGAGAGCGACGTCGCCTATGCCCTCATCCTCGATCGCGACGGTCGGGTGACGGCCCACAGCCAGGCGCCGGACCGGGTGGGGAGCATCTTAGACGACCCCGTCTCGCGCCGGGCGATCGAGGCGGGGGCGCCGCTGATCCAGGCCATCAAGGGCCCGACGGGGGAAGCCCTCTACGACTTCGCCGTACCCCTCCTGGTCGATGGTCAGCGTTGGGGGACGGTGCGGGTGGCCCTGTCCCGCGACCGCATGGAGGCCCAGATCGCCCAGACGCGCAAGCAGCTGGCGCTCCTGGCACTCCTGGCGCTGGGCCTCGGGGGCCTGGCCTCGGCCCTGGTCGCCCAGCGCATTGCCTTACCGGTCCGCCAGCTCGCGGCAAGCGCCACGGCCGTGGCCGGCGGCGACCTCGCGCAGCGGATCGACCCCGCGACGTCCGACGAGATCGGCCAGCTGGCCGCGGCCTTCAACGACATGGTGGGCCAGCTTCGTCGGCAGCGAGCGGACCTCGAGAGGGCTCACACGGAGCTGCGCCAGCGCTTTGCCGAGCTGTCGGACCTCAAGAGCTACACCGACGACGTCTTCCGGTCGCTAGTCAACGGCATCGTCACCCTCGACCTCGAGGGCCTGGTGGTCACGCTCAATCCGGCCGCGGAGGCACTGATCGGGCGGAAGGCCACCGAGGTCAAGGGGCGGCCGGCCGCGGACGCGTTCCTGCACGTCCCCGAGCTTCGAGACATCCTGCGCGCCACGCTAGCGACACGGCGGGGGCAGGCGCCGGTGTCCTTCGTCGTGCGGCAGGACGTGGGTCCGGTGCCCGTGGAGGTGACGACCACGGCCCTGACTGGCGCCGGGGGCCAGGCCCTCGGCCTCATCGCGGTGCTGCGTGACCTGACCGCGGTCCGCCACCTCGAGGAGCAGCTCCGGCGCTCCGACCGGCTGGCCGCTCTCGGGACGCTGGCCGCCGGGCTCGCCCACGAGATCAAGAACCCGCTCACCTCGGTGATGACGTTCAGCCGCCACGTAAGCCGGCGCTTCGCCGACGAGCGCTTCCGCCAGCGCTTCCAGAGCGTGGTGCCGCGGGAGCTGGAGCGGATCAATCGGATCGTCGAGGACCTCCTCCGGCTGGCCCGTCCGGGCCGGCTCACCCTGGTGCCGGTCCACCTTCCCGACCTGGTCGATCAGTGCCTGGAGCTCTACGGCGAGCAGATCGAGGGACGGGGAGTCCAAGTCCTCCGAGACTACGCGCTCGGCCTTCCCGCGGTGACAGCCGATGCCGAGCACCTCTACCAGGCGCTCACCAACCTCGTGACCAACGCCCTCGACGCCATGGATGCGGGCGGGACGCTGACGGTGCGCGTCGGCTGGGCGGACCGCGCGGAGGGGGGGCTGGACGGCGCCCGCGGGCGGCGGGAGCTGCTCCGGATCGAGGTCGAGGACACCGGCACGGGCATCGCTCCAGCCGAAGCCGCCAGCGTCTTCAACCCGTTCTACACCACCAAGGCCAGCGGGACCGGCCTCGGGCTGGCCATCGCCCACAAGATCATCGAGGATCACGGGGGGACGATCAGCCTCCGGAGCGTGCCGGGTCAGGGCACCACGTTCACCGTGCTTCTGCCGAGGGGGTCCGGCTACCACGTCGGGCCGCGGCCCGCGGACGAGCCGGTCCGAGAGGCGCAGGTTCCATGACTCTCGGCGAGCTGGATCGCCGGATCGCTCTGCTGGGGCGGAGCCTGGACCTCGCCGAGGTGCTCCAGAACCTGCTGTGCGCCGTGCGCGAGGTGGCCGGCACCGACCGGAACCTGGTGCTCCTGTGTGACGCCGGGGGAAGCCTGGCGCTGGGCGGCGCAGACGGGTTCCGGAGCGCCACCCTCGACGACCGGCGCGCGGGCTGGACTGCCCATCCGGCGTTTGCGGTGGCCGCCCGGGCCGCCGCCGGCGCCGTGGCCTGGGAGCCCGCCAACGGCACGGGGGCCGGCTCGGACGCTCCGCTGTCCGAGGTGCGTGCCGGCCTCGTGTTGCCGTTGCCGAACGAGCACGGGGTGGTGGGCGTGTTGCTGGCGGGCTCCAGCCGGGCCCGGAGCTTCTCGACCGGGGATCGCCGACAGCTCGAGACGCTCGCGGGCCAGGCCGGGATCGCCCTTGCTCACGCGCGGCGCTACGCGGAGGCGACGGCCCGGAACCGACGGCTCGCGACGCTGGCCGAGGCGACGCACCGGCTGTCCGGGCACCGTCCGTGGGAGGAGCTCCTCCCGGCCATCGCTGGCGAGGCCCTCCAGCTTCTCTCTGCCACCACGGCGGCCTGCCGCCTGGTGGAGGGCGACGAGTTGTCGACGGCGGTTTCGGCGGGCGAGGGCGCGCGAATGGTCTGGACGCCGCGCGTCCGGATGGGTGAGGGTCTGTGTGGACTCGTCGCGGCGCGAGGAGCGGCGATCCGGCTGGCCGACGTCGGGGAGGACGCCTGGAAGGCCGTCGCCGGCTGTCGTGACCTGGCCGCCGCGGGCATCCGCGCCTATCTCGGCGTCCCGCTCCTGGCCCGCGACCAGGTGGTGGGCGTCCTCTCGGTGTACTCGAGGGAGGCGGGCTCGTTCGGGGAAGAGGACGAGGCGCTCCTGGTCGGCCTGGCCAGTCACGCCGCCGTGGCCATCGAGAACTCGCGGCTCGTCCAGGAGCTCCTCCACGCCGAGCGCCTGGCCGCCGTCGGGCGGATCGTGGCGGGGGTGGCCCACGAGCTCAACAACCCCCTGGCGGTGGTCATCGGGACCGCCGACCTCCTGCGCCGTGAGGGCGTGGAGAGCCGCGTCGACGAGCGGCTCCGCCGCATCGGGGGGCAGGCCCAGCGGGCGGTGAAGATCGTGCGGTCGCTCCTGGCCCTCGCCCGCAAGCAGCCGACGACGTGGGCGGCCACGGACGTCAACGCGCTCATCGAGGAGACGCTCGAGCTGGAGGGATACCAGTTTCGCAGCGCCCGGGTGACGGTGGTGCGAGAGCTCGCGTCCGATGTTCCCGGCATCCTGGCCGACGCCAACCAGCTCCAGCAGGTTTTCACCAACCTCTTCCTGAACGCGCTGGAGGCGATGCGCGAGGCGCGAGGCCACGGGACCCTCACGGTGACGACCCGGTGCCCCGACGGCGAGCAGGTGGTCGTCACCGTCTCGGACGACGGGCCGGGGATCCCTCCCCGGGACATCGACCGGGTGTTCGACCCGTTCTTCACCACCAAGAAGGAACAGAAGGGCACCGGGCTGGGCCTGTCGATCTGTCGCCAGATCGTGGAGACCCATCGGGGCCGCATCCGGGTCCAGAGCGAGTCCGGCGCGGGCACGACCTTTGTGGTCGAGCTGCCGGTGCGCAAGGACGACGTCCGGCGCCTGGTCGAGCCCGTCCGCGAGGCAAGCCGGCCGCGAGCCAGCCAGTCCGTGTTGCTGGTCGAGGACGAGCGCGTGGTCGGCGACCTCCTGGCCGAGTTCCTGACGCTCGAGGGGCACCGGGTGGACCGCGCCGCCAACGGACGCGAGGCCCTCGCGCTGGTCGGACAGCGGGAGTACGCGCTGATCGTCAGCGATGTGCGGATGCCCGACCTCGACGGGCCCGCCCTCTACCGCGAGCTGGCCATCGTCAACCCGCTCTTGACCCGTCGCATGCTCTTCGTCACGGGCGACGTGATGAGCCCGCAGACTCGTCGCTTCCTCGACGAGAGCCGCCTGGCCTACCTCGAGAAGCCGTTCGGTATCGGCGAGTTCCACGCCGCCATCCGAGCGCTCCTCGACCGGGAGACCTGCGCCGTCCCGCATTCGGCGAAGACGGCCTGACCCGGCGCCGTCGCCCGCGACGACGGTCCCGCCTGCCTCCTCTCGCCGGCCCCGCCCTAGAGCCGGGATCGGGGGTGTATCATACGAAGGCCATGCCACCCCAGTACGTCTTCACCATGCGGGATCTGCGCAAGGTCGTTCCGCCCAAGCGCGAGATCCTGCACGGCATCAACCTGTCGTTCTTCCCGGGAGCCAAGATCGGGGTCCTCGGCGCGAACGGCGCCGGAAAGTCGAGCCTCCTCCGCATCATGGCGGGGGTCGACGACGACTTTCTCGGCGAGGCCCGTCCGGCCGATGGGCTCCGAATCGGCTTCCTCCCGCAGGAGCCGCGCCTCGATCCCGGCCGGGACGTCCGGGGGAACGTGGAGGAAGGCGCGGCGGTCCCGCGCGCGCTCCTCCGCGACTTCGAGGCGGCCTCAGCCCGGTGCGCCGAGCCGCTCTCCGAGGCGGAGATGGAGCAGGTCCTGGCCGAACAGGCGCGCCTGCAGGATGCCATCGAGATCGCCGGCGCCTGGGACCTCGATCGCACCATCGAAGTCGCCATGGATGCTCTCCGCGTCCCGCCCGGCGATCAAGACGTGCGGACGCTCTCCGGGGGCGAGGCACGGCGAGTGGCGCTCTGCCGCCTGCTCCTCGAGAAGCCCGACATGCTGTTGCTCGACGAGCCCACCAACCACCTGGACGCCGAGTCGGTGGCCTGGCTAGAGCGCTACCTCCAGGAGTATCCCGGGACCGTGGTGGCCGTGACTCACGACCGCTACTTCCTCGACAACGTCGCCGGCTGGATCCTCGAGCTGGACCGCGGCCACGGGATCCCCTGGCAGGGGAACTACTCGTCCTGGCTCGAGCAGAAGCAGGCTCGGCTGGCTGGAGAGGAGAGGGCGGAAGCCGCGCGCCAGCGAACCCTCGAGCGCGAGCTCGAGTGGATCCGGATGGCCCCGCGCGCGCGCCAGGCCAAGTCGAAGGCACGCGTCACGGCCTACGAGGCCATGGTTGCCCAGGAGAGCGAGCGTCGCCCCGATGACGTCGAGATCGTGATTCCCCCCGGGCCGCGGCTCGGGGACCTGGTCGTCGAGGCCGAGCGCCTGACGAAGGGATACGGCGACCGCGTCCTCATCGACGACCTGACCTTCCGCCTGCCCCGGGGGGCCATCGTGGGCGTCGTGGGGCCGAACGGGGCTGGCAAGACCACCCTCTTCCGGATGATCGTGGGCGAGGAGAAGCCCGACTCGGGCGTCCTCCGAATCGGTGATACCGTCGTGCCGGCTTACGTCGATCAAGTGCGCGATGCGCTCGATCCGGCGAAGAACCTGTGGGAGGAGATCTCGGGGGGAGCGGAGCAGCTCACCTTCGGGCGCCGCCAGCTCGCGTCGCGCTCCTATGTCGCCTCCTTCAACTTCAAGGGGGCCGATCAGCAGAAGCGGGTCGGCGACCTGTCGGGGGGCGAGCGGAACCGGGTCCACCTGGCCAAGCTCCTCCGGCGCGGCGGGAACCTCCTGCTGCTCGACGAGCCGACCAACGACCTGGACGTGGATACCCTCCGAGCGCTGGAGGACGCCCTCCTCGCCTTCACCGGCTGCGTGGTCGTCATTAGCCACGACCGGTGGTTCCTCGATCGCATCGCGACGCACATCCTCGCCTTCGAGGACGAGGGGCGCGTGGTCTGGTCGGAGGGCAACTACGCGGACTACGAGGCCGACCGCAAGAAGCGCCTGGGGGCCGAGGCCGAGCGTCCCCATCGGTTGCGCTACAAGCGACTGCACCGCGGCTAGGCCGTCAGTCGCGAGGACACACGGTTTCGGCGAGATACGCGGCCTCGGCCTCGGCCGCGACGCGGTTTCCCCGGATGGTCCAGTGGCCATCCCGCTTCTTGTAGAGCGGCTCGTCGGAGCGTTGCCGGGCCGCGATGAAGGCCGGGGTCAGGTCGAAGCACGTGATGCCCCGGCTCTGGCAATAGGCGGTGAGCTGGGTGTTGGGCAGACGAGGGTCGATGTCCTGCGGCGACAGCGCCGCGTATTGGGGCTGCTTGCGCAGGGTCGCGATCAGCGTCTCGCGCATGGCGGGATCCACCTGGAGCTCCGAGGGGTACAGGACGAGAACCAGCCGCCGCCCCTTCTCGGTGAGCAGGCCATGAATCGCGTCGAGCTCCGCCAGCACGGGACGCCACGCGCCCTCGAGCCGCTCCCGCTGGGAAGGAACGTACAGCCGGCGTAGCTCCCCGGCCTGGATAGCGGTGAAGGCCGCCTCGGTGAAGAACGGCCCGACGAACGCCGGGTCGTCCGGTCGGAAGGGAACAGCCGGATCGACGATCGCGCCTCCTCGGGCAACCGCCCCCGGGGGAGCGGCGCCCCCCGGTTGAAGCGCCGCCCCGCCGACGGCCAGGCCCAGCCGGAGCCTGACGACGCTCGTCGCCAGCGTCCACAGGTAGGAATAGTGGGGGAGCTCCTCGAGCCGGGGGCGGTGGCGGCTCCGGCGATACGCGTCCGCTCCGCGGTTGCCCGCGAAGAAATTCACCAGAACGAGGTCAGGGTCGTAGGTGGCCAGGCCCAGCGTGAGGAGGATGCGGTACTCTCGCACCCCCGTGCCCGCGATCCCGAAATTCAGCAGATCCAGGTCCTTGCCCGGGCAGGCCCGGCGGAGCGCCGACCTCACGAGCGTCATGACGGCGTATGGATAGGGAACGAGGCCGTACGTGAACGAGTCGCCCACGGCCATGATGCGGAATCGGCCCGCCGGCTTCGGTACCGCGAACTCCTCGTCGTTCATGCCGAGGGCGTTGTTCCAGTAGTTGAACCAGTTCCGGTGGGGGATCACTTGCGCCGACTTCGACGCCAGATACTCGTCGAGAGTCTCGAAGCGGCGCCGGCTCTGGTCGGCCGAGGCCGTGGCCAGGTAGGCGACGTGGGGGCTCCAGTGCGCCGCCAGGCGGGCGCTCAGCTCGCCGAGCGCCAGGGCGACGAGAATCCCGAGGCCCAAGGCCAGGAGAGGCGAACGCGCGGACCGGTCTAGACGCGCACCCACGCGCCGTCGCCGCGGGCCGACTGCGTCGCGGCCAGAGCCACGCGGAGCGCGGCCAACCCGTCGGCGCCCGTGGGCGTGACCGGCTTGCCGTCCTGCACGGCGGCCACGAAGGCCTGGAGCTCGAGGGCGTAGGCCTGGGCGAAGCGCTCGGGAAAATACGGGACGTAGTCGTGGTGGGCGCCGCCCCGGTCGTAGCGGGTGATCGGCGTGTGACGCTCGTAGCCGACCTTCAACCCGCCTCGGTCGCCGAGCACCTCGGTGTGGATGTCGTAGCCGTACCCGGCCTGCCGGGAGTTGACGATCGAGCCCAGGGCGCCCCCGCGAAACCGGAGGCTGAGCACCGTGGTGTCCCAGTCGTCGGCTGCGGCGAACGCCGGCGCCTCCGGCCCGAGCCGCGCGCCGACCCCCGACACGGCCTCCACCTCGTCCCCCATCAGGAACCGCGCGACGTCGAGATCGTGGATCGACATGTCCACGAACTGGCCGCCGCACTCCGGGATGTAGGGGGGCGGCGGCGGGTAGGGGTCGTGGCTCACCGAGCGGAGGAGGTGGAGCCGGCCCAGCTCTCCGGCGACGATGACCCGCTGGGCCTCGGCGAAGCCGGGGTCGTAGCGTCGCTGGAAGCCGATCTGGAGCGGGACGCCCGTCTCCCGGACCACCGCCAGCGCGCGCTCGGTCGCCGGAACGTCCAGGGCGATCGGCTTCTCGCAGAAGATCGCGCGGCCGGCCCGGGCCGCCGTCTCGATGAGTGCCGCGTGAGTCCCGGTTGGGGTGACGATCACGACCGCCTCGACCTCGGGGTGGTGGATGGCCGCGTACGGGTCGGCCAGGAAACGGGCGCCGACAGCGGCGGCCACCGCGCGCGCGGCGCGCTGGGGGTCGGCGACGATGGTCAGGCGGGCCTCGGGCAGGCTGGCCAGCGTGCGGGCGTGGGCAGCGCCGAGCCGTCCAGCGCCGAGGAGCGCGATCGAGAGCCGCACGGACACGCCGGGGTTCGACTAGCGGACCCGCCCGCGGGCCGCCACCGGCCACGTGACCTCGAGCCGCCCCTTCCGTAGCCCGTACACATGGTCGACCATGTTCGTGACGACGCAGCAGTGGTTCGGAACCACCTCGACGACCTCTCCCACCTCGGGCCGCGCCGGGCAGTCGACCAGGTCGACCGTCCCGTGCTCCTCGGAGAGGCCGACGATCTGCGCCTGCGGGTACTCGAGGAGATGTCCGTAGCCGGGCATCCCGTACTGGTCGGAGGTGAGGACCTTGGAGCCGGCGTCGAGGATCGCGCGGGTGGCGGTCGGCCGGCTCACTACCGTCGTGCGGATCCGCATCGCGCAGTTGTCCCACGTCGCTCCCCCGGAGCGCACGACCATCGCGTCGTTGTAGACGCAGGTGCCCGCGCGGTGCTCGGTGAGCATGGGGAAGCGCTCCACCGACTGGAGCGCCGGGGTGCCGCCGCCCGAGACGATCGACACGGGGATGCCGGCCTGCTTGAAGAGGTCGAGGGCGCGCTCGAAGAAGAGCCGGGTGTCGGGGTCCTTGTTGGGAAAGGTCATGAGGCCCTGGAAGTCCATCCGGGGGAGCCGCATGGCGAGCCGGGCGAGGTCGAACGCGGCCGCCGGCGTCTGGACGCCGTTCCGCCCACCTCCGGTGTCGCACTCGACCACGAACCGCACATCCATGCCGTGGCGCTGACCGGCCTCGGACAGGCCGCGGGCCACGGTCTCGTTGTCGAGGACGACGGTCAGCCGCTCGACGCGGCGCGCCACCGCCATGAGCCGATCCGTCTTCTGTCGGCCCAGGATGTTGTACGTGAGGAGCACGTCGGGCGCGACCCCGTGATCCGCGAACACCTCCACCTCGCCGATCTTCTGGCAGACGATCCCGCTGGCCCCGGCCTCGAGCTGCATCCGTCCGATGGCGGGAATCTTGTGGGTCTTGATGTGGGGACGATTCCCGATCCCGTGGCGATCGAGGAGCGCCTGCACGCGGCGGATGTTGTCCGCCATGATGTCGAGGTCGACGGTGACGACGGGGGTGTCGAGATCGGTCAAGGCGGTCATGACGCCACCTCCCCTGGTCGAGCCGGTGTGGGGCGGGCAGGGTGAGCCGGGCTGCTCAGATGAAGAAAGCGGCACGCGAGCGGGCCGCGTCACCGAGGAAGGTGGCCACGCCCCCGACCTCGACGCCGTCGAGCAGCTCCTCCCGCGTGATGCCCATCACGTCCATGGACATGGTGCAGGCGATCATCTTGACGCCCAGCTCCCGGGCCGTGGCGAACAGCTCCTCGACGGAGGCGACCTCCTGCTCCTTCATCATGCTTCGCAGCATGGCCCGCCCCATCCCGCCGAAGTTCAGCCGGGACAGAGGCAGGGTCGAGAGCCCGCCCGGCGTCATGAGCGTGAACATCTTCTCCTTGGCCGACTTGCCGTCGAGATGGCTCGCCTTCTTGAGGGCGCTGAGTCCCCAGAAGGTGTAGAAGATCGACACCTCCAGGCCCATGGCGGCGGCCCCGGTGGCGATGACCAGCGAGGCCAGGTGGCGGTCCAGATCGCCCGAGAACACCACCAGCGTGACGCGGTTGTCGGGCACGCGGTCCCGCAGCGCGGCGAGTTGCTCGTCGACGTAGGCCCGGACGGCGGGGTCGATCTCGGTGGCCACCGCCAGGCTCATGCCTTCCTCCGCACGAGGTGGATGTACGTGGTGCGCGCCTGGGCGTCCCGCCCTTGCTCCTGACCGACCAGCTCGTACTTCGACGGGTTGGTCTTGACCCAGCCCTGGAAGTCCAGGACCGAGCCCGGATCGGTGGCGATGACCCGAAGCACCTCGCCCACCGGCAGGCTGTCGATCTCCTTCTTGGCCCGCACGATCGGGACCGGGCACTTGAGCCCGCTGGCATCGAGGGTGCGCGGCTCTGGCATGGCAATCTCCCGTGGAAGGGGGTGGACTCGCCCGCGTCCCGGCTCAGTGCCGGGACAGCGCGCACTCGTTCTTGCCGAGCTCCAGCTCGACCAGCTCCTCCTCGCCTGCCGTGGCCCGGCCGAGGTTGATGGCGCGCACCGTCGCGTAGGCCGGTGGGGCGCCCCCCGCCTCTTCCGCGGCCGCCCGGACGAAGTCGCCCTCGTTGAGGCGGAGGGCCTGGCTGGCCTGGAGCGCGGTGCCGAGCCGACCTGCCACCGTGCCGTCCGCGCGCCGCTCATGCCTGCCGCTCGAATGCGCAGGGAAGACGGAGAGGTCGGGGGCCAGGCCGCCCAGCCGGTCGCGGAGAGTCCGGTAGAGCTCGCGCGCCCACTCCGCCGTCCGCCCGCCGAGATCGGGCCGTCCCACGCCCTCCACGAACACGGTATCGCCGGTCAGGAGGAGCGCGTCGTTGACGAGGAAGGACGTGCTGCCTGGGGTGTGCCCCGGCGTGTGGAGCGACACGAGCGGGAGGACGGACAGCCCGCCGATCGTGACCCGGGCGTCGTCCGGCGTCGGCTCGACCGGGAACGCCGCCTCCGCGAAATCGCCGGCGCTCGCCAGGTAGGGCACGCCCGCGGCCGCGGCCAATGCCCAGGCGCCCGAGACGTGGTCGGCGTGCAGGTGGGTATCGAGGACGGCACGGAGGATGAGCCCTTCCGCGTCGAGCACCTTCCGGTAGTCGTCGACAGCCCGGTGGGGATCGACCACCACGGCGTCCCGGCCCGCCGCCACCACATAGGACAGACAGCCGCGCCCGAAGCGGAGGATCTGCCAGGCGCGGACGCCCACCGAAACCGGGATGGGGTGTGCGATGGTCGCCATCCCCCAGGCTGCCATCCCGCCTTCCAGGTTCGTTGTCGCGACGTCGTGGTGGCGGAGGACCTCGGCCACGAACGCCGAGGAATCGCCCTTGGCGCACACCGCCACCAGCGAGCCGGTCCGACCCCCGATCCAGGCCTGCACCTGGGCGAGGGCCTCCGTCTCCTGCTCGATGAAATCGAAGTAGGGGAGGTTCAGGATGTCCAGCGGCGTCGGACCCTCGATCCGCCAGCGCGCGAACTCGTCGCGGTTGCGGACGTCGAGGATGGGCGGGCCGTCGCCGGCCTCGATTCGCGCGTAGAGCGCGGCCGGCGTCGTCAGCGTCTCTGCCATGCTCCCGCCTCCTGTCGCCCCATACTGACCGAACGGCCCCGTCGGGTCAACTCCGACGGGGCCGTCGGGGTTGACACCGGCGCGAGCGGGGTGCTTACATGACCTCGCATCAGGCCGCGCCATGAAGATCGACCGCATCCGGCTCCACTTCGTCGAGTGCCGGCTGCCCGAGCCCCAGGGAAACGCTACCGCGTTCATCGATCGGCGAGGCGCTCTGCTTGTCGAGGTGAAGAGCGACGAGGGACCGTCGGGCTGGGGCGAGACGTGGCACTCCCCGGCCGCCGCGTGGACGATCATCGAGACGGCGCTGGCTCCCGCCGTCATCGGCCACGACCCCTTCGAGTATCGCCGCATCTGGGAGGCGATGCACGAGCGCCTCGGCTACGAGCGTCAAGGGTCCGGCCTGATGGCCCTCTCCGCCGTCGACATGGCGCTCTGGGACCTCCGGGGTCGGGCCCTTGGCCAGCCCGTCGCCCGGCTCCTTGGCGGGCTCGTGCGGACGCGCGTGCCGGCCTACGCGAGCGGTCCGTATCTTCGACCGGGCCGTGACCCGTACCGCGCCTACCGCCGCGAGGCGGAGCGGATCATGTCCCCCGGCTTTCGCGCGATGAAGATGAAGGTGGGGGTCGACCCGGACGCCGATGGACGGGCGGCGGCCGCCGTGCGAAAGGTGGTGGGACCCGACGCGATCCTCCTTGCTGACGCCAACCAGGGTTACACGGTCCGGCCAGCCATCGAGACCGGGCGACGCCTCGAGCAGGAGGGATTCGCCTGGCTCGAAGAGCCCGTGGCGTCGGACGACGTCGAGGGGTACGCCCACGTGGCCGGCGCCCTCGGCCTCGCCGTCGTCGGCGGAGAGGCCATCGGTGGGATCCGAGCCTTCCGGTCCTTCTTCGAGCGGAACGCCCTGGACGCCGCTCAGCCCGATCTCACCGTCGCGGGTGGCTTCACGGAGGTCGCGCGGATCGTAGCGCTGGCGGCGGCGTGGGAGGTGCCCGTGGTTCCCCAGGTGTGGGGCACGGCGATCAACTTCTACGCGACCCTCCAGCTCTGCGCGAACCTTCCCGGATATCGCAGCCACACGCCCATGCCGTACCCCTGGTTCGAGTTCGATCAGTCTCCCAATCCTCTGCGCGAGCTGTGGGGCGTGCCGGCGGTGGGTCCGGACGGAATGGTGGAGGTGCCGCAGGGTCCCGGGCTGGGCATCGAGGTCGACCCGGCAGCCTTCGAGCGCTTTCTCCTCCGGCGAGGTGAGGTCGCGAGGGAGTAGCGTCGGACCCGCCGCCCTCCGGGCGCGGCCCGGGCGGCCCAGCCCGTCACGGCCGCGCGATCAGGTCGATCTCGACGAGCCCGCCCAGCGCGAGGCCAGTCACCCCTACGCACGTGCGCCCCGGGAGGCGGCCAGGGGCGAAGTAGCTCGCGTAGACTCCGTTCATGACCGGGTAGTCGTCGAAGTTCACAAGGTACACGCGGGCGAAGACCGCCCGGTCGAGGCTCGCCCCCGCTCCGCTCAGGACCGTCTGGAGGTTGCGCATCACCTGGTGTGTCTGGGCGGCGATCCCGCCCGACACGAGGCGTCCTGTGACCGGGTCCACGCCCAGCTGACCGGTGACGAACAGGTAGTCGCCGGCCCGCACCGCGTGGCTGTATGGCGCCGTGGGCGGGGGCGGTGGCGCTCCTCGAACCATCAGGAATTCGAGGTCCATCGTTCCTTCCGGTCCTCTCACCGGACGCGGTTGAACGCGTCGCCGGCCAGCATCTGGCGACCCGGACTGCCTGTCAAGCCGGGGTGCCCGGCCAGCTGGCCGGTGACTGGCCGGTCGCTTGACAGGGCTCGCCGCCGGCATGAGAGTCGGCGCGATGACAATGCCCGCGGTCGTTCGCACACCGGAGGCGCGCTTCCGCGATCTGCTCGATTACCCGTCGATCGCGACCGCATCTCCGACGCCGTCGTGCGTGCCGGCGACGCCCCGTTTCCCGACCTCGCCTCCAAGGGCGGCGCCCGGGCACTCCCCACGATGATCCCCACACGACCGGTGGAGCGCGGCGCCCGCGAGATGGTGGAGACCCGATCCGCGGCCCTGTCCCGATGGGCGCCGCCCACGCTCGTCCTCTGGAGTGACGGCGGGCGCGTGTTCCCGCTCGCGGCCGGCCGCCGGTTCGCCGCGCTCTTCCCGGGCGCGGGCTTCGAGGCTGTCCCCAGCGCCAGGCGCTTCCTCCAGGAGGAGAAGAGCGACCAGATCGGGCCGAGGATCGCCGGGTTCGTCGTCGGCTGCCAGACTTCGACCGGGCGCGTGGCGGCGCCCGCGATCGATCGGTAAGGTCCCGCGAGCGCCGGGGCGAGCGCATGCGGCTCGGGTTGAGCCTCGGGTACTCCGGCGCCGACGCCCGGTGGGACGTCCAGCTCGTCCAGGACGCGGACCGCCTGGGCTATCACTCGGTCTGGACGGCCGAGTCCTACGGATCCGATGCCGTCACCCCGCTGGCCTGGATGGGAGCGGTCACCTACCGGATCCAGCTCGGGACCGCCGTCCTCCAGCTTGCGGCGCGGACGCCGGCCATGACGGCCATGACGGCAATGACGCTCGACGCCCTGTCGGGGGGGCGGGTCCGTCTCGGCCTGGGAGTCTCCGGCCCGCAGGTGGTCGAGGGCTGGCACGGCCAGCCGTTCGGCAGGCCGGTCGCGCGCACCCGGGAGTACGTGGCCATCGTCCGCGCCATCCTGGCCCGCAAGGCGCCGCTCCAGCATGAGGGGACCTACTACCAGATCCCATACCGGGGAAGCGACGCCAGCGGGCTCGGAAAGCCGCTCCGCTCGATCCTTCACGGGCGAGCCGACTTGCCCATCTACCTGGCGGCCATCGGCCCTCGCAACGTCGCCCTCGCGGCCGAGATCGCCGACGGGTGGCTCCCGGTCTTCTTCTCCCCCGAGCGGATGGCGCTCTTCCGGTCCTCGCTCCAGGAGGGTTTCGCGCGCGGCGCCCGGCCGGCGGAGACCGCGTCGTTCGACGTGGCCCCGTCGGCGCCGGTGGTGGTGGGTCGGGACGTGGAGGCCTGTCGCGACCACGTGAAGCCGAAGCTCGCCCTCTATGTCGGTGGCATGGGGGCGCGCGGGCGGAACTTCTATTTCGACCTCGCCTGCCGCTACGGCTACGAGGCGGCGGCCCGGCGCGTCCAGGACCTCTACCTGGCCGGCCGGAAGGACGAAGCGGCGGCGGCCGTACCCGACGCCCTCGTGGACGAGGTCGCCCTGTGCGGACCGCGCGAGCGGATCCGCGACCGCCTGGCCGCCTGGCGAGAGGTGGGCGTCACGACGCTGATCTGCGCAACCCGCCAGCCCGAGGCCCTCCGGACGATGGCCGAGCTGGTCCTCTAGGTCTAGGCGTCGGAGCGGGCCACCCCGAGCCGATGGACACCCAGGGGTCCACAGGCAGCGAGCGGCGCCCATACGCCCTACGGCTACGCCACCTTGAGGACCCGCGGGTGCGTGACGCGGTCGCGGCCCGTGTCGCCGCCGCGTTGCCCGGCACCGAGGCCTCCACCGTGGCGCAGGCCTTGGCCGGCTCCGGGTTTGCCGCGTCGCTCGAGTTGGACGACCAGACGGCCGCCGCCTTTCTCCGGGATCTCTACGGGACCGGCCTTCCCCCCGCCGCGGTCGCGCTCGTGCCCCGGACCCGGCGGAAGGACGACCGCGACCTCGAGCGGCGGATGGCCGTCTTCGCCGCCGGCGGGGGCCGGTTCGTGCCGACGTGGAACTGGCGCGCCTTTATCTTCGGGCCACTCTGGTACCTCAAGCACGGTCTCTGGGGGAAGGGGCTCGTCCTGCTCGCCCTCACCCTGATCCCGATCGGGACCCTGGCCACCACCCTCACCATGTCCCTCGCCGCCCTTGTCTACTGCGGCGTCGCCGCCGACTGGGACGAGTACCTGTGGCGCACCCGGAAGACCCAGTGGTGGTGAGGGCTGCACGGCCGGGGCGCGTCTCGATGCGGGCCTCCCTGGCGCTCTAGAAAAGCCGGCGCGCCTCCTGGAAGTCTCGGTCCCCCTCGACCTCGCTGGCCAGAGTGTCGACCGCCCGACGCACGTCGCCGCCCGCCTGGGCTTCCGCCACGAGCTGATCGGCCCGATCGCTCCACCGGCGTGCCTTGGCCGTGTAGCCGCCCCATGGGTCGGGGTGGGTCATCTTGCTGCGACGGATATCGTCCCTCAGTCGCTCCGCCCTCCGGACGTCGCGAGCGGCCGGGGAGGCGCTGGCACCGGGCGAGGCGGCCGGCCGTCTCGCGGGCGGACCCGACGCCTGCGGGGCGCGGGCCGTCGGCTTCGCCTTGACCTTCCCCGCCGCCTTGGGCTTCGCCTTCCGGGTGGAGCTGCTCGGCTTCTTCGGGTTCGGGCTCTTCGCGCGCTTCTTGGCCACGGTCGTGTCGCCTCCTCGGTTGGACTTCGAGATTGGATTAGGCTGCCGTCGGCCGGCCGAAGGCCTTCCGCGGCCGGACGAAATGATACATCGTGAACACCTCCAGGGCGAAGGCTGGGAAACCCAGAT
>Ga0306920_100004518_pt1 | contig 17827 bp, 21 predicted proteins | sample flu12Cox44000170_FD_204666 | JGI IMG/M metagenome (GOLD analysis project Ga0306920, IMG submission 204666) | Lab enrichment of tropical soil microbial communities from Luquillo Experimental Forest, Puerto Rico - flux4day.12C.oxic.44.000.170 (v2)... | ecosystem: Environmental > Terrestrial >... | reverse complement strand
CGCTACCGCAGAGCTGTTTATCGTCGTTCCAGCACTCGCAGGGATTGCTGGTGCGAAGCTCTACCACGTACTTGAAACACCCAGAGAACTCTTTGAGCATCCCGCGGAGATGCTGCTGAGTCGCTACGGACTGGCATGGTTTGGTGGCCTGATGGGCGGACTTATGGCTTGGGTCCTGCTGGCGCGATGGAACAGCATTCCTTTGCTCGCATCATTCGATGCGGGATCGGCCGCCGCTGCGCTGGGCTACGGCGTAGGGCGGATCGGGTGCCTGCTCTCGGGCGACGGCGATTACGGTGTTCCCACTTCCCTGCCCTGGGGGATGAGTTTTCCGAATGGCCTGGTACCGAGCACGCAAACCTGTGTAGAGCGGGGCTGGCCACCGGATTGCCGGGTGCAGCCGACTCCGATTTATGAATTCCTGGTGGCCTGCGTGATTGCCTGGATCCTGTGGAGGATCGGTGCGGCGCAGATCGCCTCCTCCCGCGCACGGCACCGGCTACCAGCCGGTAGCGTATTCGCAGCGTATCTGCTGCTCACGGGTGTTGCGCGATTTCTGGTCGAATTCATTCGCATCAATCCGCGATCATTCTTCGGGTTCAGCAATGCCCAAGCGGCGAGTATGCTATCGATGCTTCTAGGTGCTCTGTTGTGGTGGGGTGCTTCTTCGGAAAAGGATCAAGCGCGGCGACGTTGAGCCGACTGTTGAGGTTGCCTTTCGATCCCTCACACAAATCATGGCTCGGATGGGATTCTTGGTTTGCCCGATAAGCCTTTATTCACCACGCCGCATTTCAAGGCAGTTTGGATGAACAAGGAAACCCGCCGCTGGGCAGCAAGGACCCCCGGTGGGCGATGACCGTTTGTGCCGTTACTTCTTGGCTGGTCTGCGGCGGCCGCGACGCTTCGGACGCCCTTCGGGCGGCTCGCCGACAAGCTCCGCGGTCCAAATCGATGTGACGAACTTCTTCACGCCGTGGTTGTCGAAATCGATCGTGGTACGCTCGACGTTAGACTCCGTGACCGTGCCAAGGCCGTACTGCTGATGGCGGACAGTCTGCCCCTCGGACAGAACCTGCATGAGGCCTCCTCCGGATACGAATCAGATTCTACTTCTTGGGCGGGGTGCTAGAGGGCCACTACGCGCTCGGCCTGCAAGCCCTTGGGACCTTGCTTGACCTCGAACTCGACGGCCTGGCCTTCATTCAGGGTCTTGTATCCATCGGCTTGGATCGCCGAAAAATGGACAAAGACGTCCTCACCGGACTGGCGTTGAATAAAGCCGTAGCCCTTGGCCGCATTAAACCACTTCACTGTTCCTTGTTCTGTAGCCACTTCACGCTGCTCCTAATTCATTGATACGGAGGTGGATAGCCCCCGGGGATTTGCCTGCCGCCCTCGCTACGTCAAATGCACAACAAAAAAGGCTGACGGGGATTGCCCGACAGCCTCATCGTGGTGCAATTTCGGTCATAAGAGCAACAAACGCAAAGGAATAGTAGCACAACTCGGAAGGAACTGCAAGCCCGCAAGGTTGAGGTTTCTAGGATAGGGCTGCCGCACTCGAGACTGGACGAAGGGAGGCGCCACGAGCTACTCGCCTGCGGTACACCGCCAAGCCCCCTGGCGGCCTTATAACGCGAATGGGAACCCACGCCGGGTGCTCTACGATATTGATGGCTTTGCTCATGTCATCGAATGCCCAGCTCTGTCCTTGTGCCGTCTCTGCACGTCAGCATCGAATCGCAGGGTCATAGGCGCGAAGCGGGGCGAACTTTCAGCGTGCCCGGCTTCAAAATCGGAGCGGTTTTTCCGTTTCCTTAGGCCGCGACTGGTCAAAAGGCCTGACAACTAGCTATCTAGACCAAGGCGGTTGAGAAAACACTCTAGCGCACAAGATGCTCGCAGCCGTCGGCTCATGCGACTCCTGGCGAGAGCTTAAACGCGGTGGCAAGTAGTTCGTAGGAGCGGCGGCGTTCGGCATGGTCGTGAGTCATCGTGGTGATCATGATTTCGCCGACTCCGCCAGCTTCCGCCAGCGCGGTGAGTTCCTTGCGAAGCGTTTCGGGCGACCCCACGAAGGACCTCTCACGATTCAGCTCGATCAGTTCCCTCTCCTCACGTGTGTAGGAGTAACTTTTCGCCTCCTCGATCGTCGGGAAGCGGCCCATCTTGCCCGTACGAAAGCGCAACAGCACCAATTGGAGCGGTAGCGCGAGTTCCCTTGCCTGTTCGTCAGTTTCCGCGCAGACGACGGAAACGCCGATCAGTGCCTCGGGCTCCTTCAAGTATTCCGATGCTTGAAAATTTTCATGATAAAGACTGAGAGCGGCAAGTGCGGGTTGCGGCTGAATATGGTGAGCGAAGGCGAAGCGTAATCCCATTTGCGCTGCGAGAATCGCCGAAAAATCGCTGGAGCCGAGCAGCCAGACCTCGGGCATCGGAACATCATCGGGCATAGCCCGGATGTGCTGAAGCGGGTGGTCGTTGGGAAAACCGTGATCGAGAAATGCTAGAAGGTCTGCGAGGCGCGCTGGAAAATCCTCGACGCTAAGAGCCTGGCGCGAGCGGCGGAGCGCCAGCGCAGTGAGTGAGTCAGTGCCGGGCGCGCGTCCGATGCCTAGATCTACCCGGTTGGGATGCAGGGCTTCGAGAACTCGGAACGTCTCGGCAACCTTGAGCGGCGTGTGGTTCGGCAGCATGATGCCCCCCGAGCCGACGCGGATGCGCGAGGTCACGTCGGCCACGTGTCCGATCATGATTTCCGGCGCCGAACTAGCGATCAGAGGCGTGTTGTGATGCTCGGCCAGCCAGTACCGCGTGAAGCCAAGGTGGTCGGCCCACCGGGCAAGGTCGAGCGTGTTGCGTAGCGCCTGGGTGCTCGATGAGCCGACGGCCACGGGCGAAACGTCCAGTACCGAGAGCTTGTAGGCCCGATTCTTATCCCGAGACATGTCCCCGCTCTATTCGATGAAAGCAACGCGCGATTGTTGCACAGAAGCGATACTTAGCGGCGACGATGACCGCTTAAAGAGCGCCCGATCGGACGAACGGCCTTTAGTACGAAGGTACCAAGCGAGCGCACGACTCAAGTACCGAGCAAATGTGACTTATCTTCTACAGGCTTGGACGGGAGCAGCTGCTATTCTCTGGCCAGATTCACATTGCGATGACCAAGAGGCCTTAGCAGAATGGGTGACACACTCGAATACTCAAACCTAGACGATCTTCCCGAACCAAATTCTGTCGGGAAAACGGTCGGAAACACACCTGGCGGGGTTTCCGGCCGGCGCCCCAGCATGCAAACACAGCCTGCTGGGGTACCCGGCGACCGCCGCAAACGGCGCAGAGCGTTGATCTCCGTGTCTATACGGGTCCGCGCAGTCCGCGCGCCCATCGATTTGCAGGAGGGTCCAGATGAAGTTTCGACCACCCTCGATGTGTCCCGAAACGGCGTGCTCTTTGTGAGTTCGCTGGCGACCTTCGTCGCGGGCATGGAAGTTGCCGTTACCTTCCCCTATACCAAGGCGCCGCAGGTCGCACTAGCTGAACAGCACGGGCGAGTCGTGCGGGTCACCAAGCTCCCGGACGGCAGGCGCTCTGTAGCGGTCGCGCTCAGCGTTACCGGCGGCAACGCTCTCGATACGACTGCCGGGAGCAGCCAGCACCGAGGAATTGACCCTAAAAAGCCGCTCGTGCTGATCGTCGACGCGGACCAGACGCTTAGAGACTCGCTCAAGGTGTATCTCAGCACCGAAGGATACGAGGTGTTAGCCGTAAGCTGCGCAGCCGAGGCCCACGAAGTGCTCAAAATGTTCACGCCGGCCCTATTGATTGCTGAAATCGAGGGTGACGATCTGCCCGGCTACGAACTATGCGCGCATTGCAAGGCCACGCCGCGCCTACAGACGGTACCTGTCGTGTTGCTAACCCGCTCCGCATTCCCAAGCGATTACTCCAACGCCCATTCTCTTGGCGCCGTTGTTTGTATGGCCAAGCCGTATCGTCAAGAACGACTCGGACACATCGTGCGGCTTCTGGCGCCTACCGAGGAACACAAGCAGGTGGTGCCGGTGCGCCCGCTTGATCCCAGCCGCCGCCGCTGTGTGTCACATCCCAAAACCAAGAGGAATGGACCCTCGATTTGCGACTCGGTCAAGCACCGCCCACCATGGCGAGTCTGACCACCCGATCGCTCCACTCGATGCCGGGTTAACGGCGAGGATGCAGCCCCAGCTGATTGGCAGCCGGCTCATGGTTTGCTCCGCTAAGATGGTGTGTATGGGATGCCCAAGGTGCGGCACCGCAGCGCCCGATGCTGCGCACTTTTGCCCGCGCTGTCACGCAACGCTCCTTTTCATTTGCCCATCCTGCCAACATGAGCAGCGCCACGGCGGCACGTGCGATCAATGCGGGGTCGATTTCATGAAGTACATCGGGGCGGTCGTCGCAGGGAAAAGAGACCGGGCGGATGCGGCTCGCGAACGGAAGGCGCAGCATTCAACCCTGCTGAGAAATGTCTTGCTCCTTCCGTTCAATATGGGTATTCCCCTGCTCCGGCAGCTGCTCAATCCTTCTAAGCGCGGCTAAGCCCAACGAAGAGGCTCTGGTCGTTCCGCAAGGTTAGTCCTGTGGAAATGTCTGTGGAAATCTCCAGTATCTCGCTTACGTTGTCTGCTAATCGCCGTGGGCGGCGGGTAGGCAATCTCTACCTTGTTGAGTAGAAGCGGCAGAAATTGATTCCGGGGACTCAATTCTGCGCAGAGGAAAGGCCTCGCCGGGTTCACCAGGAGCGGTGTGACTGCTACCCGGCTATGACTTGACGGCCGGCTTGCGGGGCGGCCAGGGCTCTAAGAGCTGTTCCTTGCGGTAGATCAGGGCATTGATGTCGTACGGCGCGAGATCGAGATCGTGTCCGTGCGTGATAGCATCAGTTGGGCAAGCTTCGACGCAATACCCGCAGAAAATGCATCGGGAATAATCGATGTTATAAACGGAAGCATAGCGCTCGCCCGCAGAAATCCGATTTGCGTCCGTGTTTTCTGCAGCTTCAATGTAGATACAGTTCGCCGGACAAGCCGCGGCGCAGAGAAAACAACCGACACATTTCTCCAGTCCATTTTCATCGCGTTGCAAAACGTGAATGCCTCGGTAGCGGGGTTGAACGCTGGCTGGCACGATCGGGAAATTCTCCGTCGTCGTCTTTTGGAACATTGTCCGCAACGTCACGCCGAAACCCTTCACCAGCGTGACAAAGGTCTCACCCACTTCTCTGACAATGGATGGCATCGACGCTCAGTTTAGCAAATTCCATTAGCTCCTTCCGCACTTTTGAGTCCTCTCGGCGTAGACCTGGTCGAACTGGTCCCATCATTGATCGAAAGTTGCGCCGGGGTGTGCTTGCTGCAAACGCGAACACGCGGGCGGTTAGGGGCTCGATCGGCCGCATATCTGCGACTTTTCGGGCCGCATCCATCACCAACCTGGCAACGGCTTAGTGTCAAACTTTTGAGCTGATGTCTCTCCCATCCTATCCGCGCCTGCATATTTAGGGCATCCATCCGACTCGTTCTCGAGAGTCAGACGCTAGATGCTCCTTCCATCTCTTGGGCAGGTTCGTCGAAGCGATAAGGAAGCGGCAGGGTGAAGGTGACGGTTGGGAATTTCGCCACACCCATGATTTCGCAATGCCTGCGACTTCGAATTGCTGCTTCAGTGCACCGGCTGCGCAAGGTGTAGAATGCCGCATCGATCGAGACAAAGGCCCGTTGGCTCCAGGGTCCGAACGCAGTTGACGAGCCGATTGACGCGAAGTTTCTCTGAGTGCGTGGAGAGGATGGAGGTGCAGTTGCCAACTTCCGGGAAAGGGCTGTTAATAGGCTTGCTGGCTCCGCTTTTATTGCTTCCGGCGTCAGCCATTTCAACGGAGGGAAGAACTGTCGCTGCGCTCAGAACTCGGTCACAGGTGGTCATCGGTTCAGACAGTTTAATTTCAACCATCGGCCCTAACGGCGCCCAACCGAAGCTAGGATGCAAAATCGCCCCGATCAAGGCTGGCTTCGTCGCTATGTCTGGAATATTCGCCGACTCCAGGGGCTTTAATGCCTACCAGGTTGCCAAGGATGCGGCGTTGCGAGGTGGCACCTTGTCTGAAATAGCCAATCGATTCGAAAGATTGGCTCGTCCTTCGTTTTCAAGAATGATGCGCGGGTTACGCATTGAAGATCCTCGGGAGTTCTTGCGATATTGCGAAGGCAGACAGTGCTTGGAGGCAGCCTTCGTAGGCTCTGATCCAGCAATTCCGCTGTCGCTATCCGTGCGCGGCTTTTGGGCCAAAGCATTTGGGCAAGATCTCGATATCAAACCGGCAAAACACGTTGATTGTCCAGGCGATTGTAGCAATGAAACAGAACAGGTGTTTCTGGGCGACCACGAAGAGGCCACTAGGTTACTCGACCAGACGCCGCATTTTTGGAAAGTCAAAGGTGTCACGCTCGGCATGAAGGAGCTACTCCAAGCTGAGATTTCATCGCATCCCGAAGATGCCGCCGCACCAATCACCATACTCGTTGTAGACGAAGACGGACCACGTTGGGAGCCCGGGTATCGGGGCTTATGCCCAGAGACGGACTCCCACTAGGACGAGCCAAGCAGCTCGTCTTTCACCCACATAATCCATTTTGACAACGGATCGGGATAGAGGCTATCGGGCCATTACCAAGTCCACGGGGTCTGGCGGAATCCTCACGCTCTGTTCCTGTGAGCACGACTGCGAAAAGGGAGCAGACGGCACATACCCGAGAATGTCCGGAACAAACCGTACAGTTCAAGCTAGGTCTGGAGAGAATGGCAGGCCAGTAACGAGAATCGGCCCCGAAACAATCCTCTTCGCCACACGTGAGTGATAAAACAGCGGCCACATGCCTTGCGGGCAGCAACGAGGAGGACGCCGATCCAAAACAACCACATTCGCCTAATCTCTTGAGATCCAGACTGCAAGAACTGACAGTTGCTTGGGTTTGGAACTCTTAACTAGCATTCGCCCGTATTCTTAGGGCCACACGAAATTTAGGTAGCCGCCTCCATACGAGGACGGGATACGTATTTGCGCTTAGCCTGGGTTGAGGTTCAAACCAGAGGAGGAAGGCATGCGAAAGAACAGGGCAACGGCAGTGGGCAGTTTAGCGGTTCTATGCCTGCTGGCAGTCGCATCGGCATTTGCCGCTGACAACGAAAAGACCCAAGTCAAGGGAATGATCATCTCCCGCACTGGGGAAACACTGATCGTACAGAGCGGTGGTCAGAAGACCACCGTGGTCCTGACTGATGACACCAAAACCAAAGATAACAAGGGGGTTTTCGGCTTAAGGAAAGAGTACATGGCTGACACTGTGCTCATTCCCGGCCTGAAGGTAAAGGTCGACGGGGCGCCCGATGCCGAAGGCCGAGTGGTAGCGGAAACGATTACCGTAGATGGCGACGATCTGGAAACGGCGGAAATGATTCAGGCCGGCCTGCATCCTACCCAACAGCAAGTTGCAGCCAACACCCAAGACATTCAAGAGAACACCGAGCGCTTTTCCAAATTGAACGACTATGACGTAAAGGGCGAGGCCACAATCCAGTTCAACGTTGGTAGCTCGGAAATCTCGTCGGACGATCAGGCACAGCTTAAGAAGCTTGCGCAATCTGCAGTCGGTCTTACTGGCTACCTCATCGAGGTGAAAGGATTTGCCGACTCAAGTGGCAATGCTCAGATGAACCAAAAGCTCAGTGAGGACCGGGCTGAAGCGGTGGTGGGCTACTTGATTCAACAGTGTCATGTCCCCGTACGGCGCATTGTGGCCCCGGGAGCAATGGGTGAATATCAGCCGGCGGCAACAAATGAGTCCGCGCAAGGGCGAGCACAGAATCGGCGCGTAGAGGTCAAAGTATTGGTTAACAAGGGTATCGCTGGAAGCTAGGGCTCGTTTCGGCTGATTTCAGGCTTTGGGCAACCTGCACGATTTGGACAGGGAGCGGCCTTCGCCGATGCGGCCGAATTCGTTGCCGCGCTCGGAGATTCTTGACGCTCCGGCTCACCCACGCCGGAGAGCACTTGATCGAGCGAGATTCGCGCATCACGCGCAGTCGCTGCTTGGGGTCTTTCTGCAGGGATCGCTGCAAAAAGAACGCGCACGGCGTTGCTAGTGGAAGCTCCGATCAGTCTGGCTCAGCACGAATCACGGCCGCCGCAAGCGTGTCCGTTACGCGGCTCACCTGCCTGTCCGATAGCATTTAGTAGAGCACACACCCGAGGCCCCGATGTCCGCACGTCCATGCTCTGCAAAGCAGGACTCCTGCCTGTGTCGCCATGCGGCTAATCGTGGGTGGAAGTGGTGATGTCAATCGAGGAGGCGTCGCCTTCGAGGGTCTTCTCTAATCCGAAGTCGAGAATCTTCACCGTCTGCGGTCACCTGCTACGAGGATCCTTCCAAGGGTCTGCGACGATCTGCGGCTGGGATTATGTTCTTCGCCGCGCTACGAGTGCTGGAAATATGTACTAGAAATTTTGCTCCTCGTTTCTTAGATGATCCGCCTGGGACAAACTACCGGTAGAAGCGTAATCGTAGAAGTGGTTACCATTGGCTGACTTACTGCCTAATGACGGGCCCCCAGGGCCCTTGGCCGCTTACAGCTTTTATCCGCCTCGATTCGGGTGCTTAAGGGATGCTGCAGCATCGTCGTTCACCGGTTAAATGGAGCGATGAGCGTGTGAACTCACGAGTCAAAATCAAGAGATAAAGCTGCAGGAAAGTGCCAGAAGCCAAAACTAGGATACAGAAACGTGGGAAAGCCAGAAGAAATTCTTCGCTTCAAGATGAGGGCGCCGACGAGAAGTCGCTGGCAAAGTTCGCAAAGAAATCGGCCAAGGAGAAGAGCAAATTATGACCAGGCGCGTGCCCCTTATTATCCATTGCTCGCTTGTCTTAGCGACCGCTGCACTAGCGACGATTGCCATCTTCGCGGAGGGCTGCAATACAACCGAGCCGCCCAACCGACAGCTTAGCGATATGCAAACCACCACGCGGGTAAAGGGGAAGCTGGCGTCAGTCGTCGGTGGCTCCAGCCTAACCAACGTAGACGTAAGTACGACGAACGGTGTCGTTACACTCGCCGGTCAGGTTCAAAGCGCGGACGTAAAGCAAAAAGCGGAGACAGTTACGGCTTCGCTGCCAGGCGTCGTGCGGGTCAACAACAATATACAGGTTCAGTCGCCTAGTGGTTCTGCCAACAGCCCCTAAGGGCGTATGGCTGACCTGCGCGGCCGCGAAAGCTTGGTGGACGGGGGGGTTCGAATCCCCGACGTCCTCGTCATGTACCAGGGGGCCGCGATCTCGCAAGAATCAGCACATCGAAAACGACCAATAAAATCGCGGGTCTTTGAAGGGCTGAGCATGGTACCTTCAATCGCAGGCGCAACATACTCCCAGCACGTCCAACTGCTAACTGAAAACAGTGGACTTAGCTAGCCGCGTCAGCGCCGTCGCCCCCCAGGCGTGTCCGGGGCTTCCCGGTGCAGAGAAATCGTGCCTGGTGGCTCCTATCGCCAAAACGACCGCTCTAGGGCACGGTTCCGGCTCAGGGGTTTCACATGAGCATCGCGGAGAAGCCACGGCTCCGGAATCGCGATATGCGGGAGCGGCGCCGCAATGTTTCCGAGTCACTCCGGGCCGCTCTGCTCCAAGAACTCAGGCTCACCGAGGCCCAGTTGTCGGCCAGCCAGCGCCTGTTCGTCAACTCCCCCATCTCTGCGGGGATGCAGATCGAAGAGGCTGCCCGGTGTTACACCAACGGCCATTTGACCGAGAAGCAGCAACCGCCTTGCGCGGCAGCTCTGGAGTGTGTTCCCCTTGTGCCAGGCGGGACCCGTGGGGAACATACGGCTACAAGCATCTGGCGCAGCCCACAAGTCTTCGTGGCGACAGTCGTGACTATGCACCGATGCTGAGCGTCCTAGAGCCGAGGATGATGAAGCTGTTCGACGAAATCGCTGCTAAGAAGGAAAAGCGCGGAATCTGATCATGCCGGACCACCTGGAAACGATCATCTACGAAATCGACATGCTCGATTATTGCTTCGACCGGCTGCGCAGGCCGTGGCTGGAAAGGGGAAAAGAATACAACCTGTGCCTCGAAGGCTTCCTGCTGCACTACAGGAACCTCATCGAGTTTTTCGCTAGCCATGTTGGAGACCCGAAAGCCGGGGCGCCGAAGGGCTGGTCTCCGAGACGGCTGTCACCGGTTGAGTTCGATTCGATTCAGAATAAGGCTATTAAGAAACACTACGGACCGATCTCAAGTTACCTCAGCCATTGCGACAGGATCAGGAAAGAGGAGGGCAAGTACTGGAGGTATGTCGAGATGTACGAAGAGATCAAGCCGTTCTTGGAAAGTCTCAGGAAGCTCTTCCCATCAGTGCCGCGTCCTCCGGTGGCAACGCTCGGCCCGGAGGGCGCCAGCACGGCCAGCGGGTCCTCCCCCACACCTTCGATGCTCGATTCGGAGCGGACCGCCCTCGGTCTCAAACCTATCGGCGACAAGGCCCGCCAGAAGCAAAACGATTCCACCGAAAAATGACTGCCACAGCGAGTTGGGAAACCCGGCTGCGAGAACTCACGACAGATCTAGCGAGGCTTTCCGAAGAGCGGCGACGTGTGTAGGAGGAGCTGCGCGTGTTCGAGGCTCAACCCGATGCCCGATTGGGAGCATTTGAAGCGATTGCGGGCCGAGCGAGCGTAACTCGAAAACAGGCTCGCAACCGTCCATGTCGCAATCGCCAACTTGTCGCGTGAGCGTGGGGAGCTGGTTGCGGTGATCGAGCCAGACAAAAGCCGGTGACGCCTGCACAAGGCAAGCCTAGTACGGTGACTCTACGGATTTTTCTTCCGCCGCGGTGATCGGACGTTGCATCGCATTCAGGGTCAGGATCCAGTCGAAGTTACTCCCGCGCACGTTGGTCGGGTGCGCGAGCCTCTTGTTAATGGGGGAGCGTGGGCTGGTCGGATCACTGCTCTCTCCATAAATCTTTCTCCACCGGCGCCAAGGACGGCGGGGTGAAACCTGGTAAAAGGGTCTCAAGGTTGACAGCGTCGGCATTCTTATCGAGCGACAGCAGAATGGCGCAGACGATTCGTGCATGCAGCATAACGACTCGAGGATCGCCTTCCGAACCACCGTCGGGTAGGAACCTGGAACACTGCTCGCTGAGATCGCGAGGAGTGTGTTTACGTCACCGAAAAAAGCGGCGGAACTCGGTGTCTGTGAGTTGTCATTGGTCAGTTGATATGGGAAACGGTGAAGCACAGGACGACAGTCTCGCGCTGGTATCAGCGGCAAGCCGTCAGCAATGGGTCAGTCGGGAGGTCACTGTTCTATAACCTCCAACTGCAAGTAACCGGCTTCCGCCCTGTCGAGCGTCACTGTCACCGTCGCGCCAACGTCAGGAACGGAGCATTGCCACGCAACAGCAGGTTTGTACGAGTAACACCTCGCCCACTCCCTGATTGGCAACGCGTCATCGTGCGCGCCCAGTAGCATCACCGAATGGTGTGACCACCAGCGCTCCGCCGCGCGCTTGCCATACACCGCGCCCGCTGCCCAAGAAATCACGCCGATCACAATAGCCGTCGCGAGGCTCAATATGCGGACTTTCCAGTTCATGGCCGGGCTCCAGTTCATTTCTCCCCATTCCATTTCGGTTCCATCTGCACGATGGCATTCTTGCAATGCAATTATTTGCGCGAGGGATGCCATAGAAGGGTGTCGCGCCGGTCATGTCGTGAGCCGATACAAGGACAACCTTAGAGGCCGGTGGCAGCTCTCGGATTCGATGCGTCGGTTCGATATCGCCGGGGAGAGGGGCATCCATGACAATCACATCGGGCCTAAGTTGACCCACTTTCTCAAGTGCGGTTCTTCCGTCGATTGTTTCTCCGCAAACTTCCCACTGCGAGACGTTCTCAAGAATTTTTCTCATGCCTGCGCGGGCGCCGTCGGTGGTCGTCGGCAATCAGATTCGCGCCGGAGGAACGCCAATTTACGAGGGCGTGCAAGAATCAGTTGCGCCCGCGCTCTATTCTTGTGCAGCTGGGGAAAGGATCAATTCTCGAATACGCACAACGAGGTTATGCAGGCCGTCGGGCTTTGAGAGCACAACGTCCACCCCAACCGCGGGAGCTAGTGCTTCGGCAGCCTGGCCGAACATCGTAGATAGAATGATAGGAACTTTGGGAGAAATGCGTCTTAGTTCGCGTGCAGTCGCGGCCCCGTTTAGTTTCGGCATCACCAAATCGAGGAGCACTAGGTCGGGCGTTAGTATTTCGGCCTTTCTGATTGCCTCAATTCCATCCTCAGCTTCGCCGCACACTGTTAGGCCGGTTTGAATCTCAAGCAGCTTGCGGATCACATCCCGCACGGGCTTGCTATCGTCAACAATGAGGATATTCGCTGACAATGGGTGTGACGAATCTGGGGTAGTTCAGCACTATATTCAGCCGCAGCTTCCTGCGGAATACGGCGATTGGTGTAGAGGCTCTATCTCAGCAGGGGGGCTGGTAGGGGCTGGCTCGGATGACAATCTGGTGGTGAGGCTGGCCATGTTCGGGGCAATCAGGCACGGGGCAGCGGGCGGCGAGACGTCAGGCATGGGGTCTATGCAGTGTAGTGCCAGACATCGAGCCTCAATTGCCGCGCTGCGCGAGGTACGCGAGTGCTTGGAATCACTCGGCATTTCCGCTGCACGTGAAGAAAGTTAGACGCGGAGGCGATTCCGGTGTATAGTCCGGGCCACCCAGGGTGGCCAGACCGAGACCCTGGACATCGCGTCAAGCCATAACCCCGTAAAACGAATTTCCAGACGTTCCTTCACCCTCTATTTGCGACGCTGAGAGCCGCGAGATAAGGAGAATTTCTCATGGACCGCCAATGCGCACGGCACCGGACATTCCTCTCTTTAGGCCTCGTAGTTTTGGTTTTTCTGAGTGCGTGGCCCGTTTTTGGCGCCACGATCACGGTCACAAATACGAGCGACAGCGGGGCCGGGTCGCTGCGGGATGCGATCGCGAGCGCAGCCAATGGTGACACGATAAACTTTGCTCTCTCCTACCCGGCCACCATCACGCTTTCGACGCCCTTGACCTTCGGTCCCAGCGTGAATATCACGGGACCAGGCGCGTCGAACTTGACGATCAGCGGCGGTGACTCCGTTGTGGTGTTCATCGTTAACGCCGGGGCGACCGTTGAGATTTCCGGACTCACTGTTGTGCACGGAAGCTCACTCTTGGGCGGCGGCGTATTCAATGCGGGCACGCTGACTCTGGACTCGGTGACGGTTTCGAATTGCACTGTAGGCAATCAACTAGGTGGCGGGATTTTTAGTTCGGGTACGCTGAACCTGAACAACAGCCACGTTGACGGAAATGTTGCTGGCAATGCTGGTTCACCGGGTGAGCAGGGGAATGGCGGCGGCATTTACAATTCTTCGGGCACGCTCACGGTAACCAACAGCGATGTTTCTAATAACCAGGTGATAGGCAACTTGCCGGCTATCTTGGGTGAAGGAGATGGCGGCGGTATCTACATCAACGCGGGCACGTTGATTGTGCAGGGAAGCACCATCGAGAGCAATTTCGGCGTGTTAGGCGGCGGCATTTTTCTAAACGTAGGCGGAACGCTGACGTTGACCGGAAGCACTGTCTCCGCGAACTCCAGTCTCGCGGGAGGAAACGGAATCTACACCTTCGGCACGACCACGATAAGCGGGAGCACCATCTCTGGCAACATCACTGCTCCCGGCGGTAACAGTAGCGGCGGGGGGATCCAAGCTTCGAACCCGGGCACACTGACCGTGACTAATAGCACCATATGGGGCAACGTTGCCACCCTTGGAGGCGGCATTGAAGGTATCAACAACGAAATCAAGTTGGCATTCGTAACGATCGGAGGGAATACGGGCGTGACGGGCGGCGGTCTTCGCCTATTCGCCGGTGGCGGCGCATCCATCGAACTAAAAATAATAGGGTCGATCCTTGCAAGCAATGGAAGCTCAGGAAATTGTTCGTTCGACGCTCCTGGCGGAACTGAAAGCATACTCTCCGGTGGGTTCAATCTCTCCGACGACGCCAGTTGCAGCAATTTTCTTACCCAGACCGGCGACGTGAACGGTACTCCTGCTGGCCTCAGTCCGAGCGGCCTGGCCAACAATGGCGGCCCGACCGAGACAGTCGCTCTTGTGGCTGGCAGCCCTGCCTTAAACGCCATCCCGGTGAGCCCCATGGACTGCACCGATACGAGTGGAAACGCCGTTACAACAGACCAGCGGGGCGTGCCCCGCCCGCAAGGACCCGCCTGCGACATCGGCGCGTTTGAATTTTTCCAATCGCGCTTTACTGTACTTGCAGTGCAAACCTACTCCCTCATCGCCTCGGTACAGAAGCTACCTGTCCCGCCCCCAATAGTGACGGACTTGACCGCTCCGCTCGAAGCCGCCGTGAGTGCCCTCAATGCGGGCAGGATCCAGCCAGCGATGGGCCAACTCGGGTCGTTCGTCAATACAGTCCATGGGCTGGTGCTTGATAACGTGCTAACACCGCAGCAGGCGTCGCCGCTGACTACATCAGCGGCGGCAATCATCGCGAGCCTCCAGGGCCCTGGCCACTGAGCACTGTACGTGCGTATTCTCCGGCGCCGTGGGGAGGATTCACTGTTGCGGTGTTGAGACCACCGCGCCGCGCGTTCGAGGCCACGACGACGCCTAGAACCATTGGTCCGCCAATTGCGCAGATGAGCATGGCAATTTCAGATGGAGAAACCAAACGGAGGAGCACGTCCGGTGCATATCATCCCATCTGGTAAACGACGAAACCGGAAACCTGAGATTTCCCGAAATTTCGTTTCACAGAATTGGAATCTCGCAAAAAGAAAAGAAGATTGGAGAAACTCGAAATTAGAAACACACATTTCACGAACTGGAATTCAAGCTGTTTCAGCTTCGCCTTACTTGCAAGGCGATTTGTATCTCACTGTAAACATGGGAGATACAGGACGGGGAGTCAGGCTGTCTTGCGCCACGACGTGGTGCGCGGTACGCGCGATTGCAATGCAATGGCGGGGATAAAAGGAACACGCGTAGGGGAGCAAATTCGGCTACACCCCCCTGTGGACGGTGCGTGGTTAAAACCGGAGTGACATGCTACCGAGTCCCGGACTGATGGAATTCCTTCGCGACACTTCTAGGACTTCCCAGCGCCCGGGAACCCCCTCCGCTTTCTGTTCGCCGGGGGCTGCGCAACGGTTGGGGGGTAGGTAGAGAACCCCCTCAATGTAATGGCGGGTAGGCGTATAGGCAGGTGAAAAAGGGACCACCCCCCTTGGGGCCTGCAAGTTTGGGGTAACGCGACCAGCGCACGGCCTCCGTCCAGCGCGGCGTTTCCCACTTCTTCCGCTTCTACGAGTCCCGCTTCGCGAGGACAGCTTGTCCGAGGTGATAGGCGAGATGGGCCGTCCTGCCCAGTAGGATGCTGAAACGGTTGCGGTGAGGTTCTCTAACGAAATCCTCTTCCGACACCCCTGCATGTTTTTGCATCCAGTCTGAAGGCGATAGCTTGCAAAATGCCGCCCACAGTCTTTGGTTGACCTCGTCCCATAAATGCTTCAACTTTTCTGGGGAAAGCGTCAACTGTACAGTCTTATCTGGATTTGACACAAACATCGCATCGAGCTCTGGATGAAGTCTGTCACCGAGTCCCAGAATAGCAACCATCCGGTCGTTGACCGCCGTCAGATGGCCCCAGAGGTAAATCAGTCGATTTTTTCCTGGCGCAACCTCTCTTTGAAGCTCCTCCTCGGACAGAACGTCAAAAAAGGTGCCTGCGCGGTCGATGTTGGCCTTCCAACTTCGCAGCGCCAAATCAATAAACGAAGCGTCTGAAATCATTCTCTCCACCTTTCTTTCAGGCAAAGTACTTCTGTTACGGCGAAATGCTGAAACCCGATCATGTCCTATGAAGGGCGCCGCCTTGCTGGAGCAGTACCAGTCGCGTCGAAAGACAAGTCGTTGGAGGTAAGCGGGCAACCGTTTTGCTGGTAGTCATAGTGGTGCTCATACACCACCAGGGAACCTCGCCACTTACGAAGTACACGCCAACTTAGAGTACAGGTGTTACCTGACACCCCAATCAGTTCAAGCGTCCACGCAGAATGGGTCTCCGCCGCGAGATCTCCGGGGATCGCGGTCTGTCGGATAAATGCGAGCAGGCCACCGATTTCAGCCATTACGTGAAGCGGAATCAGGAAGTTTGCGAGAAGCGCGCGCACTCTGTCTTTTCCACGAATCGGTTCGTTTGCGGTCTCGCTTCTTACTTCAATATCGTCCGCGTAATAGGCGTCGAATATCGCGAGATAGTCTTCGAAAGTTTCGCTGATCTCGGCGCCCACGATTGCTGCGTTAAGGGCGCGTTCGCGTAATTGGGTATTCGCGTACAGATCGCCATCAAAGTACTCAATAGAAACGAAGTTCTGTTCTTTGCTCATTGGAGTTCCTTGGGATATCGCGTGCTCATTTCGTGAGCGATTAGCACGACTACCGAAAGCGCCAGTAGCGCAAGACTTCTCATCACGAGACTCATATCGCCTCCTCAAAATCAAACTCCGCATCGAAATCCGTACTCCGTCCTCAATGAGCCGCTGGCGATCTCCCCGCTGGCGTGAACCGCCGTATCAAAAGCAACAGCGGTATCACGAGCAAAGTCAGCCATGCAATACCCCGAAAGCAATCCATGAAGGACAACAGACTCACCTGGCGCTGAAATTCCTGATAGAGGTATCCGTGCGCGGCGGCCGTGGCGTCAGGGCCTGAGAAGCCCCTCGTCATGAGATAGTTGGTCAGCGCAGCGACTCGTGCACCGAACTGTTGAGAGGTGTCGCCAATTGTTGATCCGAGAATTGTCTGATGGAACTGCTGTCGGCGTTCCGCCGCGGTTGTAATAAAGGCAATTCCAAAACTGCCTCCCCAATTTCGGAAGAGATTCGTCAGGCTTGAAGCCTTATCGTTTTGCTCTGGCTTCAGCTGCGAATAGGCCAGCACGTTCACGGGCACGAAGAAGAATCCGTATCCGAGTCCTTGATAAGCTCTAGCCAGGGCATAGTGGGTGTAATCGGTTGCAGGAGTGAAGGTGCTGAAATACCAGATCGAAGCAGCTATGGTGATCAGGCCGATCGTTAGCAAGACGCGGGCAGATACAATCTGTCGCTGGATCGATTGTGCGGCGATGGGGGCGAATAGCGTGATTACGAGTGCGCCGGGGCCCAACACGAGCCCTGCGTCGGTCGCTCGATAACCATAGAGCGACTGCAGGATTTGTGGAATAAGGGTGGTGCTTCCAAAGACCCCGAATCCAAAGACAAAGAAGAGTGCAATGGCGACGGCGAAGTTGCGACTGGCCAGCAGCCGGAAGTCTATGACGGGCTCCTTAACCCGCAGTTCCCAGACAACCGTCGCAATCCAACCGATGACAGCTATTGCCAGCAGCCACGAGATCAGCACACTTCCAAACCAGTCGTCGATTTGCCCGCGATCCAAAGCCACTTCCAAGGCCGCCGACGCCAGGGCAATCAGCGCGATTCCGATGCCATCGATAATCGGCTTGCCGCTTGTTCGCACCGATGCGCGCTCGCCTTCAAATGTTGGAGGATCCCTGACCAGCCTACTGGTGAGGAAGAGCGACAGAATGCCAATCGGAATGTTGATGAAGAAAATCCAACGCCAGCTGTAATTATAAGTGATCCAG
>Ga0306920_100004516_pt1 | contig 17829 bp, 13 predicted proteins | sample flu12Cox44000170_FD_204666 | JGI IMG/M metagenome (GOLD analysis project Ga0306920, IMG submission 204666) | Lab enrichment of tropical soil microbial communities from Luquillo Experimental Forest, Puerto Rico - flux4day.12C.oxic.44.000.170 (v2)... | ecosystem: Environmental > Terrestrial >... | reverse complement strand
AGAGGCCAAGGCGGAGAGCAAAGCGGAAGCGAAGGACGCCAAGCCCGCCGCCGCCGAGACGAAGGAGAGCAAGGAAGCGAAACCGGCCCCGGCGGCGTCATCTACGGATGCGGCTGCGGCGGGGGGCGGCGCGAGCCGCGGTCGCAGCACGGCAAAGCGCACCGCCGCGACACGCCGGCCGGCGCGCGCCGTGAGGAAGGGGAGAACCCGCAAGCAGCAGCGCTGACGCCATGAACCGGACCGCGAGCACGAGGAAGTGGAAGTGGAACCTGCGGCGCTACCTGGTCGCGGGTGTCCTCGTGTGGCTGCCGATCCTCGCGACCGTGTGGGTGGTGAACGCCATCCTCCACATCATGGACCTCACACTGAAAGTCCTGCCGCCGGCGCTCCGGCCGGAGGCGCTGGTGGGGTTCTCGCTGCCCGGGATCGGGGCAGTGTTCGCACTCATCGTGCTGCTGCTCACCGGGCTCCTCGTCACGAACCTGATCGGCCGGCGGCTCGTCATCTGGGGCGAGGAAGTGCTCAACCGCATCCCGGTGGTGCGCACCGTGTATGGCGGCGTCAAAAGCTTCGCCGAGAGCGTCTTCTCGCAGTCCAACGCTTTCCGCAAGGTGGTGATGGTCGAGTACCCGCGCGCCGGCGCCTGGAGCATCGGCTTCCTCACTGCCGAGGATGTGCCCGAGGTCAGTGAAAAACTGCGTGAGCCGCACGTTGCGGTCTATATCTCCTCGGCGCTCAATGCCACCGCGGGGTATCTCGTGATCGTGCCGCGCCGCGATGTCGTGGAGCTCGACATGTCGGTGGATGCAGCCATGAAGATGATCATTACCTGCGGGGTGGTTGTGCCTCCGGCCCTTGCCGCAGCGCCGCCGCTCGCCAAGCCCGCGGCCTGAGGTCACCCATGCACACCATGCGACTGGTCGCACGAGGCGAGCCGCTCAAGCTCACCGAGATGACCCTGCCGGCCCCGGCCGCCGGGGAGCTGTTGATCCGTGTCGAGGCCTGCGGCGTGTGCCGTACGGATCTGCATCTCATCGATGGCGAGCTGCCTGACATCCACTACCCGGTCACCCCGGGGCACGAGATCGTCGGCGTCGTCATCGCGGCCGGGCCCCTGGAGATGCGCTTTGCCATCGGCGACCGCGTCGGCGTGCCGTGGCTCGCCTGGACCTGCGGCGAGTGCCCGTACTGCCGCGCGGGGCTCGAGAATCTCTGCATCCGGGCGCGTTTCACCGGCTACAGCCGCGACGGCGGCTATGCGCAGGAGGTGCTCGCGGACGCGCGCTATTGCCTGCCGTTACCCGCGAACGTGGCGGCTGCAAGGCTGGCACCGCTTCTGTGTGCTGGCCTCATCGGCTACCGCGCTTATCGCAAGGCGGGTGACGCCGCGAATCTCGGCCTGTACGGCTTTGGCGCCGCGGCGCACCTCCTCGTGCAGATCGCATTACACGAGGGGCGGCGTGTGTTCGCGTTCACACGCGAAGAGGACCTCGAGGGACAGGTGTTCGCGCGCTCTCTCGGGGCCGTCTGGGCGGGCTCATCCGCCGAGCGCCCGCCGCAGCAGCTCGATGCCGCGATCCTTTTTGCGCCGGTCGGCGCACTGATCCCGGCGGCGCTCGCCGCTGTGCGCCCGGGCGGCCGCGTCGTGTGCGCCGGCATTCATATGAGTGATGTGCCGAGCTTCCCGTACCGGCTGCTGTGGGGCGAGCGCTCGGTGGCCTCGGTCGCCAACCTCACGCGCGCCGATGGTGAGGCCTTCATCGCGCTCGCGACGCGTCTGGGACTCACCGCAACCGTGGAGCGCTTTGCCCTCGAGGATGCGAACCGCGCCCTGGAGCGGCTCCGAAGCGGCGCCATCAAGGGCGCCGCGGTCCTCGAAATGGCCGGGAAGTGATCCGCCGGGGTCCGGTTGCGGGCCCGGGGACGGCTCCGTAACATCGCGCGCCCTATGCGCTCACACTACTGCGGACGGGTCAACGAACAGCTCATCGACCAGGTGGTCACGGTCGCCGGCTGGGTGCATCGCCGGCGCGACCACGGCGGGGTGATCTTCGTCGACCTGCGCGACCGCGAAGGGCTGCTGCAGATCGTGTTCGATCCTCAGGCCGCGGCAGTGTTTGCCGAAGCCGAGCGGCTGCGTAACGAGTTCGTGGTGCGGGTCAGCGGAAGAGTGCGCGCGCGTCCTTCGGGTACCGTGAACCCGCATCTGGCTTCCGGGGGCGTGGAGCTTCTCGCTTCGGAACTGGAGCTGCTGAACCGCTCGGAGCCCTTGCCGTTCCAGCTCGATGAGCAGGTGGGCGAGGAGGTACGGCTACGCTATCGCTATCTCGATCTGCGCCGCGAGGTGATGAGCCAGCGCCTGCGGCTGCGGCATCGTCTAACCCGCTCGATGCGCACCTATCTCGATGCGCACGGTTTCGTCGATCTGGAGACGCCGATGCTCACGAAGGCGACTCCGGAAGGGGCGCGCGATTACCTCGTTCCGAGCCGCACGCACCCGGGCAAGTTCTTTGCGCTGCCGCAGTCGCCGCAGATCTTCAAGCAGCTGCTGATGATCGCGGGCTTCGACCGCTACTACCAGATCGCGCGCTGCTTCCGCGACGAGGACCTGCGCGCCGATCGCCAGCCGGAATTCACCCAGCTCGACATCGAAACCTCATTCCTTCCACAGGGCGAGATCATGGCGCTCATGGAAGGTCTCGTCAGACACATTTTCCGCGAGGTGCTGGGGGCCGAGCTCCCCGAGCCTTTCCCGCGCATGAGCTATGCGGAGGCGCTGCGCCGCTACGGCTCCGACAAGCCCGACCTGCGCAACCCGCTCGAGCTCATCGATGTGGCCGATCTCGTGCGGGATTGCGACTTCAAGGTGTTTGCCGGTCCGGCGAAGGACCCGGACGGTCGGGTGACGGCGCTGCGCGTGCCGGGCGGCGGCAGCATGCCGCGCTCGCAGATCGATGAGTACACGGCGTTCGTCGCGCGCTACGGCGCCAAGGGACTTGCCTACATCAAGGTCAACGCTCGCGCAGGCGGACGCGAGGGCCTGCAGTCTCCGATCATCAAGTTCCTGAGCGACGCGGCGCTCGAAGGACTCCTCGAGCGCACCCAGGCGGCCGACCACGATCTCATCTTTTTTGGCGCCGACAGCGCCAAAGTCGTGAGCGATGCGCTCGGTGCACTGCGATTGAAGGTCGGGCAGGACCTGAAGCTCACCGCGGACGGCTGGCGCCCGCTGTGGGTGATCGACTTCCCGATGTTCGAATGGGATGCGGACGAGCGGCGCTGGGTCGCCATGCATCACCCCTTTACCGCGCCGGCGCACGACGATCCCGCGGCGCTCCGGGCCGCACCGGCCGCGGCGCTCGCCAAGGCGTACGACCTGGTGTTGAATGGCTCGGAGATCGGCGGGGGCTCGGTGCGTATCCATCGGCAGGAGATGCAGTCCACGGTGTTCGAGCTGCTCGGCATCGGGGCCGAGGAAGCGCAGCGGAAATTCGGCTTCCTCCTCGATGCCCTCAAGTTCGGCGCGCCGCCTCACGGTGGCATCGCCTTCGGGCTCGATCGGCTCGCCATGCTGATGGCCGGTGCGGACAGCATCCGCGAGGTCATCGCCTTCCCGAAGACTCAGACCGCCGCCGATCCGCTCACCGATGCACCCACCGAGGTGAGCGAGGCGCAGCTGCGCGAGCTGCACGTGCGGGTGCACGTGCCAAAGCCTTGAGGCAGTGACAGCGGTCGTCTACGTCCACGGACTGTGGATGCCCGGAGAGGAATCGCTGGTCCTCGGGCGCCGCCTGGCGCACGAATTCGATCTCACGCTGCACGCCTTTCGCTACTCCGCCGCCTCCACCGGCATGAGCAGCATCACGGCGAGTCTCGCCGACTTCGTGCGCGAGCTCGCGGCGCCCGAGGTGCACTTCGTCGGCCACAGCCTGGGCGGCCTCGTGATTCACCGATTCCTCGAGCGCTTCCCTGAGCAGCCACCCGGGCGTGTGGTTTTTCTCGGTACCCCGAGCGTTGCGAGTCGCGCCGCCGAGCACGCGGCGCGCTTCGCACCGATCGCCCACCTCATGGGACGGTCGGTGGCAGAGGAGCTGTTGCAACCGCGTGAGCGGCGCTGGACCCACGGAAACCCGCTCGGCATCGTCGCGGGGACTCAGCGCATCGGCTTCGGTCAGCTGCTGGCACACTTTCGCGAGGACAACGACGGCACCATCGCCGTGAGCGAGACGCGCATGCCGGGAGCCACCGATCACATCGTGCTGCCGGTGAGCCACCTCGCGATGCTGGTCTCGCCGCGCGTGGCGCAGGAGACGGGACTCTTCCTCACGCAGGGACACTTCTCACTGCGCTGAGACGCCGCCAGGAAGAAGACTCATGCGCCGAGCAGCCGGCGCAGCGCATAGAGAGCCTCGAGCGCCGCCCGTGGCGAGAGCTCATCCGGATCGATCGCGGCGAGCGCCGCGCGCAGCGCATCCGCTGTGGCGTTCGCCGGTCCGCCCGCGGGCCGTCCGGCCTCGGCAAACAGCGGCAGCTCCGTCTGCCCGGCGCCGCCGTCGGCGGCGGGGGCCGCGGCGCGCTGGCGGTCACGCTCGGACTCGAGGTGCTCGAGGTAGCGGCGCGCCTCGGCGATCACCCCGCGCGGGACCCCGGCGAGCTGCGCGACCTGCAGCCCATAGCTGCGGTTGGCAGGGCCGTCCTTCACCGCGTGCAGGAACACGATGGCGTCGCCGTGCTCGGTGGCGTCGAGGTGGACGTTGGCGCACCCCTCGACCTCGGTGGCGAGCGTCGTGAGCTCGAAATAGTGCGTGGCGAACAGCGTGAAGGCACGCACGCGCGTGGCAATGTCGCGCGCCATGGCCCAGGCGAGCGACAGCCCGTCGAAGGTACTGGTGCCGCGGCCGATCTCATCGAGGAGGATCAGGCTTCGCGAGGTGGCGTTGTGCAGGATGTTGGCGGCCTCGGTCATCTCGACCATGAAGGTCGAACGGCCACCGGCGAGATCGTCGGCGGCACCGATGCGCGTGAATATCCGATCGATCGGGCCGAGCAGCGCGCGCTCGGCCGGAACATAGCTGCCGATGTGCGCGAGCACCACGATGAGCGCCGTCTGGCGCATGTAGGTGGACTTACCACCCATGTTGGGTCCGGTGATGACCAGCATCCGCCTGCCAGCATCGAGGCGCACATCGTTCGGTACGAAGGGCGCATCGCTGAACCGCTCGACGATCGGATGGCGTCCGTTCTCGATCGTGAGGCGCGTCTCGTCAGTGAGTGCCGGACAGGTCCACTCGAGCGCGCAGGCGCGCTCGGCGAGGGCCGCAAGCGCATCGGTCTCGGCGAGCGCGCCGGCGGTGGCCTGCAGGGGCCCGAGCGCGTCGATGAGGCGCGTAAGCACTGCCTCGTACAGCTCACGTTCCCGCGCCAGCGCCTTCTCGCGCGCGCCGAGCACGCGGTCCTCGAAGCTCTTGAGCTCGGAGGTGATGAAGCGCTCCGCCGACTTCACGGTCTGACGGCGGATGTAGTCTTTCGGCACGCGTTCGGCGTCGCGCCGGGCGATTTCGATGAAGAAGCCCTGCACCCGGTTATAACCGAGCTTCAGTCCCGCCAGCCCGGTGCGCTCGCGCTCGCGCCGTTCGAGCTGCAACAGGAAATCCTCGGTATGCGTGCCGATATGGCGCAGCTCATCGAGCTCAGCGTCATAGCCGGCGGCAATCACCTCGCCATCGCGCACCATCGTCGCCGGCTCGATCGCGATCGCGGCGCTGAGGAGCGCCAGTACCTCCACATGCTCGCCGATGCGAGCGCGCAGCTCCTGCAGGAGCTTCGAGTCAAGCCCGGCGAGCGCGCCCCGCAGGGCCGGCAGCGCCCGCAGCGAGCTGCGCAGTTGCGTCAGGTCGCGCGGACGCGCCGAGCGCAACGCGATGCGCGCCAGGATGCGCTCGACATCGCCCACTCCGCGCAGATGCTCGCGCAGCGCGTCAAAGCGGCGCCCATCGATCAGCACGCCGAGCGCGTGATAGCGCTCGCGCAGCAGCGCCTGACTGCGCAGCGGGCGGTTGAGCCAGCGGCGCAGTTGCCGCGAGCCCATCGAGGTGACGCCGCTGTCGATGACGGCGAGCAGCGTCGCAGCCGCATTGCCGGTGAGACTCGCGTCGATCTCGAGATTGCGGCGGCTCGCGGCATCGAGCGCGAGCGCATCGCCACGCTCCTCGACGTGGAGCGCGCGGATGTGCGGCAGCGCAGATTTCTGCGTATCACGCACGTATTGGAGCAGCGCTCCGGCCGCCGCGAGGCCGAGCGGCAGCTCATCGGCGCCGAAGCCCTTGAGGTCGAGCGTACCCAACTGGTCGGTGAGCAGGCGCGAGGCGCTGCTGAGCTCGAAGTGCCAGGGCGGCCGCTGGCGCAGCGCAGTGCCACTGCGCACCAACGACTCCCCCGCTGACCCTTCCGCAATGATCAGCTCGGCCGGCTTCAGCCGCTCGAGCTCTGCGGCGAGGGCGCTCGTTCCCTCGCCCTGCAGCACCGTGAACCGTCCGGCAGAGAGATCGAGCCACGCGAGCCCAAAGCGCGGCTCTTCGCGCACGAGCGCCGCCACCAGAGTATCGGCGCGCTCCTCGAGCAGCGCGGCGTCGGTCACCGTGCCCGGAGTGACGATGCGTACCACCTGCCGCTCGATCGGCCCGCGTGTGCTCGAGGGGTCGCCGAGTTGTTCGCAGATAGCGACACTCTCGCCCTTGCGGACGAGCCGTGCGAGGTAGCTGTCGACGGCGTGAAACGGCACGCCCGCCATCGGGATGGGAGCTCCGGCGGATTGCCCGCGAGCGGTGAGAGTGATGTCGAGGAGCGCCGCCGCGCGGCGGGCGTCCTCGTAGAAGAGCTCGTAGAAGTCCCCCATCCGATAGAAGAGCAGGACATCCGGATACTGGCCCTTGATGCGCAGGTACTGGGCCATCATCGGGGTATGTTGTAAGTCGCTGTCGTTCAACGGCTTTTCTGCTCGCTCGTCTAAAACTCCAGCCAATCTGGCCGGCAGATCAAGGTGCTTCCGGGATCAGCGCCACGTAATCTTCTCGACCGGCATACGCCGCAGTCCCGCCGAAGGCCAAATGACAGAGTCATTGCAGGGGAAACCTGATCCCGACGATCCCATCGCAGCGCGGGATTTCGCTTACGACCTTGCCTGCAGACAATTCTCACACGGTGGCCCGGACGTAGATGGATGCGTGACTCTTGCGTCGAATATTAATCGGCGTCTCGAAGCGGCGGTGGACCTCTTGAAGCGGGAAGGCATGCCCATCGCCTGCAAAGCGGGCTGCAGTTGGTGTTGCCACCTGCGAGTGGAGCTACTGCCGTATGAAGCCGTAGCTCTCTTCAGGTACATCAGAACGGCAATGCCTAAGTCCCTGGCTGATCGGGTCACGGAAAGAATCTTTGCCAAGGCAGAACAGATCAGACCGCTGACGCCGAAGGAGCACGAGCGCAGCAAGGTGCAGTGTGCCTTCCTGCTTGATGGCCGCTGCAGTGTCTATCCGGTACGGCCAATGGCGTGCGCCGCTCACCATTCAGCCGATGTCGCTGTGTGTGAGGCGGCTTTTCATCGCCCAACGGGCCAGGACGACCTGATACCGCAGGTTGCGAACCTCATCCGTTCCAGGGAGGCGATGCAGGCTGCGGCGAATCAGGCAATGGCCAACCGAAATCTGAAGCGGCAGTGCATAGAGCTACATACGGCTCTATCTGCGCTCCTGCGCGATCCTTCCCTGATCGGCAAATGGAGATCTGGACGCCTCCTCGTCAAGGGTGCAACGCCAGGCGACGAGAGCTGAATGCTCAGCCGCTCGAATTGTGGAGTCTCAGGATTTGCCCTTGGGCCGCTTGGTAGTGACTACTCCCACTACCACACCCAGGAGGATCGCGTTCAGGAACGCGAAGTGGGACCAATAATCCGGAAGTATCAGGGACCAGGGGAATGCGTGGCCGTTCATGTCTGTTTCATTTCTGCCGACACAGTGACCGGGTAAGGACCACCGGCGAGGGGCAAAGTTGCAGTGTGCGACTGTCTCCTGAAGCGAGAAGACACTAACACTGCGCGGCCTCGAGACCCTGGACGCGCTTCACACTGCGACCCGCTGGTCGTAAGTCCGTGTGATCGACGCCGTACGGCCCTCTGTGCACCCCCCTACCAGCGAGGGTTGCCGGTGGAGTAGCCTCGCACCATGGTCAGTGATGCGGAGCTGTACGAGCTCGCGGTGCGCGTCGGCCAGAAGCTGCGCGCCGCCGCGCGGCACATCGTGACGGCCGAGTCCTGCACCGGGGGCTGGGTGTCCAAGGCTCTGACCGATGTTCCGGGCAGCTCGCAGTGGTTCGAATGCGGCTTCGTCACGTACTCCAATGCCGCAAAGGTGCGCGACCTCGGAGTTTCACCGGGTACGCTCGCGAGCTTCGGTGCCGTGAGCGAGCAGGCGGTACGCGAGATGGCCGAGGGTGCGCTGCGGGTGGGGCAGGGTAATGTGTCTCTGGCCGTGAGCGGCATCGCCGGACCCGATGGGGGCGCTCCCGACAAGCCCGTTGGCACCGTGTGGTTCTGTGCTGCCGCGCGCGAGGGGACGGCCATCGACGTCATCGCCGAGGCGCAATTCTTCGACGGGGATCGCGCCGAGGTACGCAGTCGCTCCGTGCAGCACGCGCTGCGACTCATCCTGCGGTTGGACCTGCCGGTGCGCCAGGAGAACCCCGCGCGCACACAACCGGCGTGACACGCGATCCCGCTGCGCCGGCACGACGGCTGTTCTTCGCGCTCTGGCCCGATGAGACGCAGCGTCGCGAGCTCGAGCACGCCGTCGCCAAGGCGGTGCGCCACTCAGGCGGTCGGCCCGTGCCGATGCCGAATCTGCACGTAACGCTCGCGTTCCTCGGCAGTGTCGCCGTCGCACACATCCCCGACCTGCAGCGCATCGCACGCGAGCAGGCAGCAAGGCTCGCGCCCGATGCGCCGGCGATACTCACCTTCGGGCGGCTCGCTCACTGGAAAGAGGCGCAGATCCTGTGCGCGCTCGCCGTGGAGCAATCGCCCACTGCGCGCGAGCTCGCCGTTGCGCTCCAGGAAGCGGCTGCTGCGCTCGGCCTCACTCCCGATCGCAAGCCTTTCCGGTCCCACGTCACCCTGGCACGAAAGGTCGCGCGCCCTGGAGCGCTGCCAGAGCTTCGACCGGTCGTCTGGCGCTTCGAGGCGTTCGCGCTCATCGACAGCCGCACCGAGCCGAGCGGACCGGTATACAGTGTCATCGACTCCTATCCACTGTTCAGAACGGACAAAGCGCGCGATCAGGGGAGAAACGCGCCGTGAGAGTGCGCCCAGCGCGCGATCCTTTATGTGATAATCGGCGCCGCAATGTTCCCCCTCGCTTCGCCTACACCCCCGGGAAAACCGCCGATGGAAGAGAACCGCAAGAAGGCGCTCGCCGCCGCGCTGGGTCAGATCGAAAAACAGTTCGGTAAGGGCTCGGTGATGCGCCTCGGCGATGCCACCGCGAGCTACGACATCGAGACGGTGTCGACGGGCTCACTCGGGCTCGACATCGCGCTTGGCGTCGGTGGCCTGCCGCGGGGCCGTGTCGTGGAGATCTTCGGACCCGAGGCCTCCGGCAAGACCACTCTCACACTGCAGGTCATCGCCGAGGTGCAGCGCAGCGGCGGCACCGCGGCATTCGTCGACGCCGAGCACGCGCTCGATCCGAGCTATGCCGAGAAGCTCGGCGTCAATATCAACGACCTGCTCGTATCGCAGCCGGACACCGGTGAGCAGGCGCTGGAGATCACCGACATGCTGGTGCGCTCCAACGCCGTCGACATCGTGGTGGTGGATTCGGTGGCCGCGCTCACGCCGAAGGCCGAGATCGAAGGCGAGATGGGCGAGATGCAGGTGGGACTGCAGGCACGCCTGATGTCGCAGGCGCTGCGCAAGCTCACCGGCAACATCAAGCGCTCGAACACCATCGTGGTGTTCATCAACCAGATCCGCATGAAGATCGGGGTGATGTTCGGTAACCCCGAGACCACCACCGGCGGCAATGCGCTGAAGTTCTATGCTTCCGTGCGGCTCGACATCCGCCGCATCGGCGCCATCAAGAACGGCGAGGAAGTGACCGGCAACATGACGCGCGTGAAGGTGGTGAAGAACAAAGTCGCTCCACCCTTCCGCGAGGCCGAATTCGAGATCATGTACGGGCAGGGTATCTCGCGCGAAGGCGAGATCATCGAGCTCGCGAGCTCGCTCGGCATCATGGAGAAATCCGGCGCCTGGTATGCCTACAAGGGCAGCCGCATCGGCCAGGGCAAGGACAACGCACGCGCGTACCTGCAGTCGAACAAAGAGATTGCGCGTGAGATCGAGGAGCAGGTGCGGGCGCGGCTGCTGCCGCCACGCCAGCAGCGCAACGGCGATCAGGCGGCCAACACCGCCTGACTACCGACCATCCCCGCCGGCCCCGTCAGAGTCTGCGGACTCATTTGCCGCTCGGGTTGTTCGCAGCGCCACCCTTCCGTATCTCCTCGACGAAGTCCTGGTTCCTTTGGACGTTGTGCGCCAGCTCATCGGCTGTGCCACAGACTTCCTGGGCTCCGAGGCGAGAGCCGAGCTCGTCCTGCCGTTTGCACCAGACCTTCGTTCCATTACGCATTCTTGGCTTGTAGCCGGAGTTCGTCAGGCGCTTCTCCAGCGCAGCCTCGGTCTCTTTAGCGGGCGCAGCCGCTGCCGGCGCCGCGGGAGCGCTGGCGGACGGAGTGCTCGTTGTCGATGCCGCGGGAGCGCTGGGGACCGGAGCGGTCGTCGCCGAGGCGGCCGCAGCTGCCGCGGCCGGTGCAGCGTCGGGGCCGGTCGGAGGATCCGCAAGGGCGGCGGACACGCCGCAGGCGCCGAGCATCGCCAGCACCGCAGCTAGGGTCTGGTCCGTGACTCTACGCATGTGCATGGCTTTCCCCCAGGTTAACGCAGCAACACTGAAATCAAGCCGCTGTGCCCTCACTATACTGTAACGGATGCCCCCCCGCAGGTTACCCGGAACGGCCGACGCAACAGCGCCCGGCGATACACTGGCAGCGCGACTCGCCGCCACGACACTGCTCGCGCGCCGCGACTTTACGGCCCGGGAACTGTCCGAGCGTCTCATTCAGCGGGGATTCGAGGAGGCTGCCGCGGCGGGCGTCGTGGCCGAGCTCATCGGCGCCGGCGTCCTTGACGATGGCCGCTACGCCCAGAACTATGTCGCCTACCATGTCGGCCGCGGGCAGGGACCGCTGCGCATCGCAGCAGAGCTGCGCCGGAGCGGGCTGACGGCCGACCTCATCGAGGCTGCGCTTGCCACGGGCCCGGACTGGAGCGCGCTCGCCCGCAGGGTGTGCCGGGCGAAGTTCGGGGTGCAACCGCCCGACACCTGGGCGCAACGCGCGCGGCAAGCACGCTTTTTGCAGTATCGTGGCTTTTCGTCGGATCATATCCGCGCGGCTACCGGCGCCGAGCTCGACACAGGATCGATGGACCCTTGAACAAGCCTTCCTACATGAGTGCTGCCGACGTGCGCAGCGCGTTCCTGGAGTTCTTCCGCGGGCAGAGTCACATCATCGTGCCCTCGAGCTCGCTCGTCCCCAAGGACGATCCGACGTTGCTGTTCACGAATGCCGGCATGGTGCAGTTCAAGGACGTGTTTCTCGGCAAGGAGCAGCGTGACTACCTGCGCGCGGCTACTGCGCAACGCTGCCTGCGCGCGGGAGGTAAGCACAACGATCTGGAGAATGTCGGCTACACCGCACGCCACCACACCTTCTTCGAGATGCTCGGCAACTTCTCCTTCGGAGATTATTTCAAGCGCGAGGCGATCCATCTGGCGTGGGACTTCCTCATCTACACGCTCAGGCTCGATCCGGCGCGGCTGTGGTGCACGGTGTACAAGGACGATGATGAGGCAGCGGATGTCTGGCTGAAGGATATCGGCATCAGCCCGGAGCGCTTCTCGCGTCTCGGCGAGGCTTCCAACTTCTGGTCCATGGGCGACACGGGGCCCTGTGGGCCGTGCAGCGAGATCTTTTTCGATCACGGTCCCGGCATTGCGGGCGGACCGCCGGGCTCGCTGGAAGAGGAAGGCGACCGTTACGTCGAGATCTGGAACCTGGTGTTCATGCAGTTCGAGCGTGAGGCGGACGGCACCCTGAAGCCGCTGCCGCGGCCCTCGGTCGACACGGGCATGGGGCTCGAGCGCATCACCGCGGTGTTGCAGGGTGTGCACTCCAACTACGACATCGACCTGTTCAAGAATCTCATCCGTGCCGCGGGCAAGCTCGCCGGCACCTCGGTGCTGACTTCGAGCTCGCTGCGCGTCATCGCGGATCACATCCGCGCCTGCACTTTCCTCATCGTGGACGGTGTGTTGCCTTCCAACGAGGGGCGCGGCTACGTGCTGCGCCGGATCATTCGCCGCGCCGTCCGCCACGGTTACAAGCTCGGCATCCAGGAGCCGTTCTTCTACAAGCTGGTGCGCCCGCTCGAGCAGGAGATGGGCGCCGCGTACCCGGAGCTCACGCGCGGCCGTGCGCTCGCCGAGCGCGTCCTCAGGCAGGAGGAGGAGCGCTTTGCCAAGACGCTTGCCAACGGCATGGTGCTGCTCGAGGCGGCCATCCGCAACCTGCGGGGCGCGAAGGTGATCGATGGCGATACGGCGTTCAAGCTCTACGACACCTACGGGTTCCCCATCGACCTCACGGCGGACGTGGCGCGCGAGCGCGGTCTTGCGGTCGACCAGGCACGCTTCGAGGTCGCCATGGAGGAACAGCGCCGCCGCTCGCAGGAGGCGAGCAAATTCGCCGTCGATCTGCGCGATGGCGCGCCGCTCGAAGCGATCACGCTGTTCAGCGGCTACGAAGGTCTGAGCGGCGCGGGGCGCGTGGTGACGCTGCTGAAGCAGGGTGTGCAGGTCGAGGCGCTCGGAGAGGGCGAGGCGGGTGAAGTGCTGCTCGACCGCACTCCCTTCTATGCCGAGGCGGGCGGCCAGGTCGGCGATGCCGGCCAACTCACCTCGAGCGGGGCGCGCTTCGCCGTCACCGATACCGTGAAGCGTGGAGCCGCGCACTACCACATCGGCACGCTACTCGAGGGTCGCATCCGCGTCGGCGATGAGCTCGAGGCGGAGGTCGATGGTGTGCGGCGTCAGGCGACGGCGCTCAACCACAGCGCCACCCACCTGCTGCACGCGGCGCTGCGCAAGGTGCTCGGCACCCACGTGCTGCAGAAGGGCTCGCTCGTCGCGCCCGACCGGCTGCGCTTCGATTTCGCGCACTTCCAGGCGCTCACACCGGAGGAGCTCATCGAGATCGAGCGGCTCGTGAATGCGCAGATCCGTGCCAACCTGCCGGCCGAGACACGCGTGATGGATTACGAGGGCGCAGTCGCCGCCGGAGCGATGGCGCTGTTCGGCGAGAAGTACGACAAGGAGGTGCGCGTGTTGCGTCTCGGCGACTTCTCCCAGGAGCTGTGCGGTGGCACGCACGTGCGCCGCGCGGGCGATATTGGCCTCTTCAAGATCGTGAGTGAGAGCGGTGTGGCCTCCGGCGTGCGGCGCATCGAGGCGCTTACCGGCGAGGGGGCGCTCGAGTACGTCGAGCAGAACGACACACTTCTCAGAGACCTCGGTGTGCTGGTGCGCGGCTCGCGCGAGGAGATCGCCGACAAGATGCGCGAGCAGCTCGAGCGCACGCGCCAGATGGAGCGCGAGATCCGCACCCTCAAGGATCGGCTAGCCTCGGGCCGCGGCGTGGACCTCGCGGCCGCGGCTGTCGATGTGCAGGGTGTCAAGGTCGTCGCGACCAAGGTGGATGGGGCCGATGCCGGCACGCTCCGCAGTGCGGTCGATCAGCTGAAGGACCGCCTCAAATCGGCGGTGGTGGTGCTCGCGAGTGTGCAGGATGCGGCCAAGGTACTGCTGGTCGCCGGGGTGACACCCGACCAGACCTCGCGCATCCAGGCCGGGGAGCTCGCCGGGGCGGTCGCCGCTCTCGTCGGCGGCCGCGGCGGCGGTCGCGCGGACTTTGCACAGGCCGGGGGCAGCAAACCCGAGGCACTCGATGCAGCTCTCGAGTCGGTTCAGGAGTTCGTGCGCGCTCGGCTCACGGCTTAGCGGGGTACGGCCCCGCCGCTTTGCGGCGCACACGCCGGTTTGAGTATCATGGCCGCCCCGCGCGCGCTGCGCGGCGACAGCTGCGCCACAAGCAGTTGAGCCGGAAGCGTTTTCCTCGCCGCGGAGAGATGGCCGAGTGGTCGAAGGCGCACCCCTGCTAAGGGTGTAAGGGTCAAAAGCCCTTCGAGGGTTCGAATCCCTCTCTCTCCGCCAAAATCAGTGGGTTAAGAGGGATAACGGCGACCATGAAAATGCCGCGATTCTCTGCGTACGAAAACCGTACGAAAACTGTTGCGGCCGAAATCGGCACCACACGCCGCAGTATTTACGCTGTTTCGCGTACGCCCGAGGGTAACTCGTCGGACGCATCGCAATGAGGAAGGACACCGAAGGCTAATCGTTCAGAATTTCTCGAAGCCACCGCCGGCCGCTGTGACGCCGTCGGTGATCTCAAGCGAGTCGATTTTGCCGTGAAGCTCGAGCGGACTGATTCCGGCGCCGCGCGTGATGAGCCCGCCGGCGACCGCGATCTTCCGTGCCGAGCCGCCCGGCTTGATGCTGAGCGCGATCGCCGGAAGCTTAACGACCACGCCCTTCACCAGCGAGTCGCCCGTCCCGCCGGTGGTCTCGATCCCGCGGTGTACCGTGATCGCCCCCACAGGCTGGCTGATCTGGATACCAACGGCGCCGTCGGCGTGCGTTACTACGCGATCGAACTCCGCAGTGTTCACTGTCCCGGTGTAGACATTGAAGCCGCGCGAGCCCTGACCGAAGGTCTCTATGGGCGCCTTCACCTGCAGCAGGTCGACGGTGCCGAAATTTACGAGGCCGATGCCGCTTGGGCCGTACGAGGTGATTTTCTCTTCGGCAGTCCATGCGCCGACCGTGCCCCAGTTGTCGAGAACCATGTCATTCGGGCCGTAGGTCGTGACTGGGCCGAGGTTGCGGACGCGGTCAACGAACGCTCCGGAGACGACGAACACACCACCGCTGATGCGATCCGGTGTGCGAGGGGCGATGCCGCCGTCGCTGTAGACCGCGCCGGTCTCGAGTCGATGCACGAGCAGCCGTCCGCCGCCATCTCCTGCCCCGCTGACAAAAATGCCGCTGCCGCGCACTGGGGCGCCGGCACGCCCGGCGCTGAGGCCTGTGAGGTCCGCGGTAATCGTGACAGTGCGGTCGATTTGCTGATTCCACAGCACGAACGCGCCGGGAATAACTTCGACACCATAGCCTTTGGGGCGCTCCGTGAACCCGCGGGCATCGGCGGCCACCACGTCCACATTCTCCACCTCGATGTGGCCGCCGCGGACCTTGTCACGCGCGAGGAGCTGTACCACGCCCGTCGCACGCAGATTTCGCAGCACCAGCCGGCCGAGCCGCTCGACGCTCGTATCGTTGAAGAGTGCACGGCGCCCGACATCAGCGCGCAGCTCGAGGTCTTCGACCCGGTTATCGCTCGACAGCTGCACACCATCCTGAGCCACGGCGAATTTGATGGTCACGTCCGGACCCGCACCCTTTAGCGTCTGACCGGGCGAGAGGCGAAATGTCGGCACCTCGGTAAGGTTTGCGGCCACGACGATATCGGCGACGGCCCGATCAGTTCCAGCCGCGATGAGCTCGGTGGCGGTGAAAACCTTACGGTCCCCGATATTCATCACAGGTTGGCCAGAGGCCAGCGCAAACATCAACATCGACAGGAGCAGCCCCAAGGCTGTTCGCATAGACAGTTTTCATGCCGCGGCGGTTGAGGACTTGACCGCGGTGTCCAGCTCAACTTCGTGAACAATCGTGCGGTACTCCAGGAAGTCATCGAGTGCCGACACACCGTTCAGTCGCCCGATGCCGCTCTGCTTGTAGCCGCCTTCCTCGGTCTCGTCGTAGACGATGGCCCAGTTGTTGATCCAGACCGTGCCGGCCTCCAGCCGGCGTGCGATGCGCAGCGGCCGGTCGACGTCCGACGACCAGATCGAGGCCGACAGCCCGTACTCGGAGTCGTTGGCGAGTGCGACCGCTTCGTCTTCCGTATTGAAGGCCTGCATGGCGAGCACTGGCCCGAACACTTCGTCCTGCGCGATCTGCATCGAGTGGTCGTCGATCTCGAGCAACGTAGGTCGGTAGAAGGCGCCTTTGGCGAGCGGGCCATCCGTCACCCGTCCACCGCGCACGACAACCTTGGCGCCGGCGGCGATAGCAGCATTTACCAGGCCATCGACGCGTTGAACGTTGCTGGCATTGATCATCGGGCCCATGTCGCTCTTGGGATCCGACGCTGGACCCACCCTGATGGATTCCAGCCGAGCACCAAGGCGTTTGCGAACGGTGTCCAAGATCGAGCGCTGAACGAGCAGCCGGCTGCCGGTCATGCAGAACTGCCCGGCGAACACGGTAAGGGCCTTCTCGACCTTGGGAAGAGCTCTGTCGAGGTCCGCGTCCTCGAACAGGATGACTGGAGTCTTGCCACCCAGCTCGCCGCCAAAGCGCTTCAAGTGCTTGGCACCCTGCGCCATGATGGCACGCCCGGTCGCGGAGCTCCCGGTGAGGCTGATGACGGGCACGTCCGGTGAATCGATGAGCGCCCGGGCTGCGTTGCTGTGGACCTCGGTGAAGACGTTGACGACGCCCTTGGGCAAGCTCTTCACCTCGGTGAAGACTTCACAGATCCGTGCATTGGTCTGTGCCGTGAATCCGGGAAGCTTGCTCACCGTGGTGCAGCCTGCGGCCAGCGCCGGCGCCAGGGAACGGATGAAGAGCACTACCGGTGAATTCCACGGCACCAGGATTCCGGCCACCCCGGTCGGCTGGCGCAGTGTCATGGTGTAGCGGCCAGGAGAGGTCTCCATGGCACGGCCGAAGTCAGTCAGTGCGAGCGCCGCGTAGAAACGCAGCTTCGAGGGCACCATCGTGACCTCGAAGCGGGCTTCCGCCTCCACCTTGCCGTTCTCGAGCGAAAGTATCCTGACGAGATCGTTGGTGCGGGCCTCAAAGCGATCCGCCATCTCGTTGATCACCTTGGCTCTCAAGCGCCGGTTCTCGCGCCAGTCCGTCTCGCGGAATGCCCTGAGTGCGGCGGCTATGGCCTGCTTTCCCTCCGCCTCTCCGGCTTCGGTGTACGCTCCGATCACCTCGCCGGTCGCCGGGTTTATGCTTTGGGCCTGCGCCTGACTGTCTACCCACTCTCCATCGATCCAATGATGCGCCGACAACTGCAAGGCCATGACTCACTCCCAATGGGGCTCTTCAACTACCGCCTGTCAAAACTCCTGCTCGCCGCGCCTTGCTGCTGCACCATCCCACAGGTTCAGTCGTCCCAGCGGGCGTAGATGAGTGCGGTGTGGCAGTGACTGCGGGCATAGACATCGACACTGCCCAGCCGGTCCGACCAGCGACTCACGATCTCCCTGGCACATTGATCGAACATCGGATCCAGAACGCTGCGAAAGAGCGCCATCTTGTTGTCCCAGCCATATTTCGCAGCGGCCTTGGAGATAACCTTCATCTGGTCAGTGTCGTCGTGAATGCGCTTAGCCGTCCTGTAGACGTCCATCGTGTACTCTTTTGCCACCTGGACGTCATTGCGATTGCCCGGAAATCCGAGGTGCCCGCCGACCAGCACGTCGAAGTCGTATGCCAGCAGCTGGTCGAACATGGCTAGGTAATC
>Ga0306920_100004515_pt1 | contig 17833 bp, 13 predicted proteins | sample flu12Cox44000170_FD_204666 | JGI IMG/M metagenome (GOLD analysis project Ga0306920, IMG submission 204666) | Lab enrichment of tropical soil microbial communities from Luquillo Experimental Forest, Puerto Rico - flux4day.12C.oxic.44.000.170 (v2)... | ecosystem: Environmental > Terrestrial >... | reverse complement strand
ACGACTCGACTAGGGAGGCATGACGACACGTCACTGCATCAACGTCAGAATACCGTAGAAAGCCTGTTTGAGGCTAGCGCATCGGGTATATCAACTCCACAAATCGGAAATTGGAGCGCGCAGCCCTTCACCTTACGGTGCCTGCCCCAGCTAAGCTCCGCCCGGATTGGGAGTAAAATACTTGTCGTACTTGTCGGGGACATCTTTCCACTGATCAGCATCGACGGGGTAGGGCTTCTTCCGCGTGATATTGGGCCATACAGTCGCATATTCCCGGTTGAGCTCTAACCACCGCTCGGCCGGCGGTTCGCTGTCGGGAATGATGGCCTCGACTGGGCATTCAGGCTCGCACACTCCGCAGTCGATGCATTCGTCAGGATGGATGACCAACATGTTCTCGCCCTCGTAGAAGCAGTCGACAGGACAGACCTCCACGCAATCCATATATTTGCAGCGGATGCAGGCTTCTGTGACGACATAAGTCATGGTGCTGGCTGTTCTCCTGAGTTGGACACGCCGTCTCGCTGGGAGGCAAGACATATTATCGGGGTACCCGTTGGCCGAGAACGACGCGCGCCGCGCAGCGTAACCTGTAGAGAGATAAGTGCGCGACGGTGGTGCACCAAGCTTTCACCTCACTTGGTGATCACAACGCGGGCTCAGGTGACGGCTGCCCCAGACCCCGACAGGCCTCCTGAGACGACCCAATGGATGGTTCGGATGGGCGTAAGCCCAATTCCTCCGGCCGATCCCCATCCTGCTCGAACCATCGATTAATCAGGGCCTTTTGCTAACATGAGGGCTCGCCAATGGGCAACCCTCTGCCGGTTGGGGTTTTCTCCGAATACACGGGAAAATGGTTACTGTACCGAATGCGACGGATCCCGGTAGCAAGACAACCTCAACCGCGTTTTGAGGTGTTAGCCTGTCGACCTTGCTGCGAGCTTGACTCGCCATCAGGGTGTTTGTTGATGCGGCAGTTGTACTTTGCGGTTCTGCTTTGCGGGCCCCGATATGGTAGCGGCCGCGGGTATGTGGCGGAAGCACGAAAGCCGCGATTTCCCCCGCTAGTCTTTGTTCACGAAGCGGCAGAACGCCGAGCTGGTAACCGACGCCGATCGTTCATGTGCGACGAGCTCATCCAGTAAGCTCACCAGTCGTGCGATAGCCGATACCCGTCACTAACGTTCCTAGCCCTTGAAACCGAGCCAAGTGCTGTTCCGGACTTGACCACCACCGTCACATTAGCACGGAATAGTCTTAATCGCGTTCGACGCTGCACCACCGCTGCTCGACGAAGACGTTGTCCATAAGGCGGCCACCCGCTTCCGAGGGAACCACGTGTTGTGCTTCCAGAGTGACCGCTTCACCTTTTGTGATCGCGTTCCCAGGGACAGGGCTCCAGCCGAGCCAGCGCGGCGATTTGGATCACATCTCTTGAAAGACCCAATTCCGAAATCGGTCGTGCGTTCAAATCACCTCATTTCCATGTCGCACTATGCCAAGGGAAATTAACCGCGGTCTCCACCGTTGTTCGCCGGCGGGCTGCTCCAACCATGGATTTGATTGTGAAGAAGCGCACGAAGATCGTTGTTCTCCATTTCGCCGGCCAAATGCCGCTGGCGGGTGTCGCATGTCAAGCGATGCATTATCTCTTAGGGATTGAACAACTCGGCTTCGAGGCCTGGTACATTGAAGATAGCGGCGCCAATCCTTACGATCCACGGGCAAATAGCGTCGTGATGGCGTGCGACTACAATGTTTCTTATCTCCGGCGAATAATGGAGCACTACGGATTTTCAGGCCGATGGGCCTATTGGGATGCAGTCCAAAATGTTTGTCACGGATTATCCTACAATGACATACGGTCGCTTTATGCTGAGGCCGCCGCCGTGATTAACCTATGCGGCGCGACTAGATTGCGTGAAGAGCATATGGCTTGTCCTGTCCGCATCATGATAGACACCGATCCCGTCTATGAGCAGATCAAATACGCGAAGGCCGATCAAGCGTCCCGCACCTATATTGACGCTCACACACATTTCTTCACGTATGGCGAGAATCTTGGCGCGCCGGATTGTCCAGTGCCGCTTTGCGGCGTGCCATGGCGTCCAACTCGGCCGCCGATAGTTCCCCGGCTTTGGCCTGAACCGCGTGACACACCCTCATGTCTTACGACCATTGCCACTTGGGAAAATAGTGGTAAGAATATCGAATTCGAAGGTTCGCAATATGTTTGGTCAAAACACCTAAATTTTCTGCAGTTTATCGACTTGCCGAGATCCCGGCCGAGGACATGTTTTCGGTTGGCGACACTGCCGCCCGATGAGCGAGCACGCAACGTCATAGAAGCGCGCGGTTGGAGCTTGGTCGATCCGCGTCCGCTCTCGGCGGAGATATCGCGTTACCGCGATTTCATAGCTCATTCGGGCGGCGAGTTTACCGTCGCAAAGGACATCTATGTGCGGTCGAACAGCGGCTGGTTTAGCGATCGCAGTGCTTGCTATCTTGCCGCCGGCCGGCCGGTCGTGACGATGCGCACCGGCTTTAGCAAATTCTATCCGGTCGGCCGCGGCCTGCTGGAGTATACGAACTATGAAGAGGCGCTTGCCGCTATCGACGCCGTATCTGCCGACTATGCTCGTCACAGCCGCGAGGCTCGAGCGCTCGCTCAAGAATATTTTTCCTCCGATCGCGTCATCGGCGCGATGTTGGCGGAAATCGGGCTCTGAGGCGACGTGCCGCGCCGCCGCGGGCAACCCGGCAGAAACCTAGGCGACCTAGATAGGGGACAAAATCACCCCTTCAGCCCCTGATCTGCGCAATTTAACGATGGAAGTCTTTACAACTCGGCCCGGCACCGACCCCATTTCGCCCAGAACGATCCGCGCCTCGCCATCGCCTCGTACGTCCAACGGATTATTCTGGGAACGATTGTTCTTTGGGTTGGTGGTGTTCACTACCGGGCTCGTTCTTGTCACTTTCCGCGACTACGGTGTCACTTGGGACGAGGATGTCCATAACTGGTATGGAAACTTTGTACTTAATTATTATTTATCCTTCTTTGTTGATCATAATGCCCTTCATTGGCGTGACTTGTACAACTACGGAGCGATCTTCGACGCACTCGCCGCAGCACTGAACCGAGTTTCTCCGATCGGGATCTATGAGACCCGCCATCTCCTCAATGCCCTTGTCGGCATACTCGGACTGGTCGGCTGTTACAGAGCAGGTTACGCGATGGGCGGAGCGCGTGTCGGGTTTCTTGCTCCTTTGTTTCTCCTTTTAACGCCCAACTATTACGGGCAGATGTTTAACAATCCAAAGGACATCCCTTTCGCGGTCGGTGTCGTATGGGCGACATATTACATGGTCCGAATCGTGCCGGTACTGCCACGACCGCCGCTTAGAGTGCTGATCAAGTTCGGCACGGTTGTCGGAATGGCGATGGGAGTGCGGGTCGGCGGATTGATGCTGCTTTGCTACTTTGCTCTGTTGCTCGCTGTCGATGGCGTCTGGAGAACAATCGCTACAGGACGAGTTTCCGTGCTGATGGAAAGCGCTTGGGTCGCATTTTGGCGGGCTCTTTTTCCAGCTGCGGTTGTCGCCTATCCGGTTATGCTGCTATTCTGGCCGTGGGCGCAAACCGACCCGGTCGACAACCCGCTACGCGCTCTCGCCTTCTTTTCGCATCAGACCTTTCCATTCAACACGTTGTTCGATGGACGGTTCGTCGCTGCATCCGAGCTCCCTTGGACCTATCTTCCCACCTATATCACCCTTGCCCTCCCCGAGCTCGTCCTGGTTCTCGTGCTATGCGCCCCAGTCCTTGCCGGGATCAATCTCTTGCGCGAATGGCGCTATCTTCGCCGCGAACCAACGCTGGCCCACTTCGTCATTGGGTTCGGCATCATCTTCCCAGTTGCTTTTGCGATCGCAATCAAAGCCGTCTTATTCGACGGGATGCGCCATTTCATCTTTGTCCTGCCGCTGATCGCAGTTGCCGCGGCCCTTGTAGCCGACCAGGCTTGCATCTGGCTGGCACGCCTTCCGTATCGGCCACCGATCTACGTGACGCTTTTGATTTACGCCGTCGGTCATGTTTCGATCATGGTAATGCTGCACCCAAATCAATATGTATATTATAACTCCTTTGTCGGCGGCGTTGAAGGCGCGCAACGAAAATTTAAACTCGACTATTGGGCCAACTCCTATGCTGAGGCGGTGCAAGGTTTAAAGAGTTATTTGTATGCTGCTTATGGTCCTGATTTTGAGGACTACGAATTTACAGTCGCAGTGTGCGGACCGCCAATCTCTGCCGACTATTATTTCCCGGCAAACTTCCGCTTTACTCGTCAACGTACCAAGGCAGATTTCTTTATCGCTTTTACCAAAGACAATTGCGATCGCTCGCTCCCCGGCCAGCCTGTATACCGGGTTGAGCGCATGGGAGTTCTCCTCTCAGTTGTACTCGATCGCCGCGGTGCAGTCAGGGAGCAGCGGACCGTCAAGTGATCGGAATAAGCGCGGCGGCCCCCGCGTTTTGCGTTACGGCAGCGATCGAAGCTGACACGACCGGGCCCCAAGGCCGCGAATGGAACGTTCTGAATACGATAAGCTCGACCACCTCGAGGACCGAATGTGGTGGTTCGCTGCCAGTCACAGAAACCTGCTAACACTGTCATGGCAGCGGATAGAGCTCGAAGCCGGAGGGCGACCGATCTTGGATGCAGGTTGCGGGACGGGCGGGTTCCTCGCACAACTGGCCGCCTGCTACCCCAATCGCACTCTATTCGGGCTCGACGTCGATCAGCTAGCCTGTCAGCGCGCTGCCGCCAAGAGTGCGCTACCGGTCTGTAGCGGATCGATCAACGCGCTCCCCTTTCGGGAAGGGGTATTTGCAGCAGTTTTTAGTGCTGACGTGTTGTGCCACGGAGCCGTCGATGAGCGCTCCGCCATGCTGCAATTCCGCCGCTGTCTGATGGACGATGGCTGGCTGGTTGTCAACGTGCCGGCGTATGGTTGGATGTTGTCGCGCCATGACGCTGCGGTGCATAACGTCCGGCGTTACACTGCGGCGGGTCTGCGCCAGCTTCTAGAAGCTTTTGATTTCCGCGTGATTTATTCTACGTACTGGAACGCCGTGTTATTTCCGTTGATGTTGATAACACGCAAGTTTCTTCCCGGGCGCAGTGCGACAAGTGATGTCATAGAGTATCCGCGCCCGGTCGACGCGCTGTGCCGAGCCGTGACACGCTTTGAAACTTCCTTACTGAGAAGGGGATGGCGACTTCCATTCGGCGGCTCGATTATCGCGATTGCAACCAAAGGGGATCCCGCCTGTGGGTAACAGCCGCGAGAGTGTGTCCCGTCGCCTCGCACTGTCTATCGTAATTCCGGTCTACAACGGTGCGAGCAGCGTCACCGATTTGGTTCTCGCGCTCGAAAGTCTTCCGGTCGCAGGCGGACACGAGATCGTCCTCGTCAATGACGGCAGCGTCGACGATAGCCTTGCTGTCTGCCGCGCCCTTTTCGACAGGGCGCGCGTACCAATGACTATCCTTAACCTGGCGCGCAATTTCGGCGAGCATAATGCAGTGATGGCGGGACTGCGCTACTCCAACGGAGAGCATGTCATCACGATGGATGATGATTTACAGAACCCGCCGGAGGAGGTCCTACGTCTCCTAGCCTTCGCCCAGGGCAACGGCAAGGAAGTAGTCTACACTTATTACGACGACAAGCAACATGCGGTGTGGCGCAACATTGCCAGCCGATTTACCAACCGGGTTGCGGACTTCGTCCTCGATAAACCGAGGGGCTTGTATCTATCGAGTTTCCGCTGCATGACCGCATTCGTTGCGCGGGAGATCATTCGCTACGAAGGTCCGTTCCCCTATGTCGATGGATTAATCCTTCAAGTGACGCACGACATTGATCGACTGCTCGTCACTCATCTGCCACGCGCTACGGGGAACAGCAACTATACCGTGCGCCGGCTCTTACGGTTATGGATGAACATGTTCGTCAACTTTTCGGCAATGCCCTTGCGGATCAGTACAGTAACCGGCTTTGCCTTGAGCGCGTTCGGAGCGGTCGGAGTGGCTATGGCGGTTGGCGAGGCGTTGCTTTTCTCGCCCCCACCAGGCTGGGCTTCTCTAATGGCAGCGGTGTTGCTGTTGTCCGGCGTACAGCTATTGATCCTCGGTATCATAGGCGAATACCTCGGTCGGCTCTATCTTACTGCCAACCATAGGCCTCAGTCCGTGGTTAAAGAAGTGCGGCATACCGAGCCACGGGCTTCGGCCGGAGCGGAGACACCGGGTTGGCTCCGCGAGCGCGCCTGAATGCGTTCGCGCCCTATCGCATCAGCCTCACGGCCGCCATCCCCTGAGCGGCTCGGACGAAGAGCCCGCGGCCGGCCTACTGATGGCCGGCTCGTCGCTCATCCGATGGCGGCGTGCCAATTGTTCATCCGCATTGAGACATCGCGGGGGCTTGCGAGGTTAGCTACCTCGGCTGAAAAAAGCTTGGACGTGGGCGATAATGCGGTCGATCATCGCTTCGGAGAGCTGCGGATACATCGGTAGGCTCAGGATTTGTCGTGCCGTCCGCTCGGTTTCGCCGAGGCCCGATGGGCCGGCAGCGAGCCGGCCGCGATCGGCGGGTTGCAGATGGACCGGAACCGGGTAGTGGATGCCGGTGCCGATCCCAGCGGCGTGCAGCCAGTCGCGCAACCCATCGCGCTTGGCGAGGCGGATCACATATTGGTGAAACACATGGGTCGTGTCGGTACGGCGCATCGGCAGCGTCACGGGGAGTTCTGCTAAACCAGAATCGTAACGGTCGGCGATGGCACGCCGCCGCGCATTGTCGGCCACAAGTCTTCTGAGCTTGACCCCAAGGATCGCCGCCTGAACGGCATCGAGACGCGAATTGATGCCAACGCAGGCGCTGATATGACGCTCGCGCCAGCCATATTCCCTAATTTCGCGGAGCGCCGTGCCAAGACGGGGATTATTGGTGACGGCCATGCCTCCATCGCCGAGCGCACCGAGGTTTTTGGTCGGGTAAAAGCTAAAGCACCCGATGTCACCGAATGATCCGGTCGGTCGGCCGCGGTAGAGCGCGCCGTGGCTTTGCGCACAATCCTCGATCAAACGCAAACCATTGGTGCGGGCGAGGTCGCAGAGAACGGAAAGTTCGGCCGGCTGGCCATAAAGATGCACAGGCAGGACCGCGGCAGGCCGGCCTGCACGGGGTGTTTGCAACGCGCGCACGAGCTCGTGCGGCGCCATTGTAAGGCTTCCCGGCTCGACATCGATCAGCACCGCTGTCGCGCCCACCCGTTCGATCGCCGCGATGGTTGCAACGGCAGTATGCGATACCGTAAAGACTGCGTCGCCAGCCCCAATGCCGCATGCGCGCAAGGCAAGCTCTATAGCATCCGTCCCGTTCGCACAGCCGACGGCGTAAGTGACACCGACGAAATCGGCAAAAGCCGCCTCGAAGGCTTCGACCTCTCGACCGAGGATATACCTTCCGCCCAGCAATACGCGCGATATGGCATGGTCGATAGCGGGCTGTTGCGCGATATAGCTGGCGCGAGGATCGGTCTGAGGAATTCGATCAAGTCGAACGTTCGCGATCACCCGCCCTCACAGATAATGAGGCAAATGACGACGATAATAGTCAAGGGACCGACGGAGGCCATCGGTGAGGCGAACGCGCGGGCACCAGCCCGAGATCGCGCGAAATCGGCGATCGTCGGTGATAAAGTCACCGATGTCGATGCGCTTGCGCTCCGCAGGGAACTCCCGGATCTCGTATTGTCCTCCACCGAACGCCGCGATCACCGCCTCAGCCAGAGTTACTAGGTTGCAGGGTTCGTCGCCGCCAACATTAAGTGCCCATCCCTCGGCTTCGCGACAAACCGCGGCATAGAGGAATGCGTCGGCCGCATCATCGACGTAAAGCAGGTCGCGACGTTGCTCACCGCCCCAGACCTCAAACGGCTTCCCCTCGATCACCCGACGCAGCCAAATCCCTAGAAATGTCTGGCGAGCGTCCCTAATACGCATCCCCGGCCCATAGACGTTGGTCAAACGCAAAGAGCGGCTCTTGATTCCATAAATGTCGCGAAAAAGCAGATGGTAGGCTTCTCCTGCCATCTTGTTTACACCGTTCACGTCGACCGGCCGCAATGGATGATGTTCGTCGACCGGGAGATAGTTCGGCCGGCCATAGACCTGGCGCGTCCCGGCATGAACGATCGTGATATCGGGATTGACCGCAAGGCACGCTTCCAACAGCTCGAGTTGAGCCGTACAGTTTATCGCAACGTCCTCCCCGGAGGCCACCATTGAATCCAGATGGCTCGTCTGAGCCGCTAAGTTGAACAGAAAATCCTGACCGGAGAGTAAATATCGCAAAATATAACCGCCTCGTATGTCGCCAATGTTCACCACAACTCGATCTCGGATATCGTCGATATTCGCCAGGTTGCCGCCATATTTCGGAATCATGCTATCAACAAGGAGAACTTCTGCGTCGAGCGCCACAAGGCGTCGGGCCAGCGCTGAACCGATCATGCCCAGACCGCCGGTGATCATCACCCGGGCGTCTTTGAAGGCCTCAGAAAGCAAATCAGAACGCGGTTTCACCTTTTCTCGCCGCTCAATGGCAAAAGGGCGGGCCCATCGGGCATGGACAGCCCCTGTACAGCTCTGCTAGCTAACGAAGAACGCTACCGGTTGAGAAATATTCCAACATAAAGACCATACCAGCGATTGCCAACACCCACTCTGTTGGTGGTAACACCAGGCAGGGCCTTATTATGCTGAAAACCGCCGACTGCAAATGATCTAGAATTCAGTGCGCGAGGATGAGCGGAGACCGAGCCGACTGATCCGATGCTATTTGGGTCTGCACTTATTCCAAGAGGTAAACTTCCTCGCGGGTCAGTCATCTTCCAGCAACAGATCCCATGGGAGATCGCGTCCCCCCGTCCCGGCTAGGGTGGCAGTTTCTTCGTACAACAACCGGGCCTCGGTGGAGGGGCCGCGACGCGACCCCAGCGCCGTTACCCGGACGATGCGGCAGAGGACACCTTGCGGGACGGCGATGATATCGCCCACCCGGATCAGATGTCTGGCCTTCCTGACGACGGCTCCGTTGAGGGTGATCGCTCCAGCGGTGCAAAGACTGGAGGCGAGCGAACGGCTTTTGGCCAAGCGGGCGAACCACAGCCATTGATCGACGCGTCGACTCGTCGGCTCTGGCAAACCGGTTCGGCTCAAGTGAGATTCAACTCCCGCAGCTTGGCGAACGGATGCCCATCCGCTGTCGGTCTATGGCAGCTTTTGCGGACGTCGCGTTGGCCGCGGCGTGGTCCGATAAATTTCTCCTCGCCATCGCGAACAACACGACGGTAGCCGAGTGCGGCGAGCAATCGTTGCAGGGCGAACCGATCGACTCCTAGGTTTGCCGCTAATTCGTCATCCGCGGAGAAAGCGCTAAAGCGAGCGAGCCGTCGCGCTGTGGCTGCGAGTCGCTCCAACCGGTCCGGACGTAATGCGAGCCCTCTGAGCACACGTAGGCCTATCGCCGAGTAGAACGAGGCTGGTAACGCCGGATCGGTTTCAATCACCTTGGTGAGGCGGCGCTTAGACAGCGGCGGCGGCTCGCGCCGACCGCATTGCACAGCCCACAGTAGGGCACGGAAGCGCACAATATCTATGCGCTGCATCGGCTCAAAATAGATGCTCTCGGTACCAAAGCGAAGGCCGAGCCGGCTCAACGCGATACGGTCTGCCGGCTCGAGCGCATTGAGCTGACGGCGGACATCGGCTCTCGGTACGCATCCGAGTTCGCCGACCAGCTGAAAGACAAGCCCCCGACCGACACCGCCTAGGGGCAAGGCTTGCGCCGCGAAGAGCGGTGCCAACCGGCGCTCGATCTCAGCGCGCAGAAAAGCTCGCAGTCGCTGCCGTATCCGTTCGCGCGCCCCACCCTCGACAAAGTCGCCGATCAGCAGATCCACCTGTGGGGTTAGCATTTGTGTCCCCGCGACCAACCGGCCGACGCTGCTCCCCTGCCAGCGCAGGAGACCGCGCGAATCTATCGAGAACGCTTCATCAGCCTCAGCGATGAGGCGCCCTACGCGGGTGGCGACTTCGTGCCGGAGGACGCGGCTCGCCGCAGCCACCAGCATCCGGACCTCGGCGCCATCAGCCGCGTCGGGTACAAAATGCAATCCGTCGAGTCGGCCGACATAGGTTCCCTCGACAAGAACCTCCCCCGCTTCGGAGACCGAGGCGAGCGGTTCGCCCTCGGACGCGAGGTGGCGGTTCAGTAAGGTCGACCTGCGATCGACGAAACGCTGCGTAATCCGGTCATGCAGTGCATCCGAAAGCCGATCCTCGATCCCGCGGGCGCGTTCCTGCCACTCTGGCGCGCTATCGACCCAGTCACCGCGGTGCGTGATGTAGGTCCAAGTACGAATGTGCGCGATGCGTGCCATCAGCGTGTCGATGTCGCCGTCGACGCGGTCGAGATTTGCCATCTGTCCGGCGATCCAACCAGTCGGAAGCTGTTTCTCGAAGCCGGCGAGATGGCGAAAGCAATGACCGAGCAGCTGAGTGTGGCTGTCGGTCAGTGCCTTGCGAAAATCGGGAATCTGACACACTTCCCACAACAGGCGCACCGCGCCGGGATGCACCGCGATTTCGACGACTTCCTGATTGCGTGCGAGAGCTTGTAACGCGCGATGGTCGTCGGCTTCGCGGGCCTGGACTAGACCGGGGATCGACGGGCGCTCGTCGAGACTTTTCAGCAATGCCTCGATCGACTCGAAACGCAGTCGCGTGTTGCGCCAATTCAACCGCGTGAGCGGATCGAACCGGTGTGACTCGACTGCTTCGACGATCTCCGAATCCAGCGCCCCTTGCTCGGCAGTAGTGCCAAAGGTCCCCTCGCTCATATGGCGCCCCGCACGACCCGCAATTTGCGCGATCTCGGCGGCATTGAGCTGGCGCAGACCACTGCCGTCGAACTTGCCGATCCTTGCGAAGGCAATGTGGTCGATATCCATGTTGAGGCCCATCCCGATCGCGTCAGTGGCGACGAGATAATCGACGTCGCCCGCTTGGAACATACCAACCTGCGCGTTGCGCGCTCGTGGGCTCAACGCGCCGAGAACGACCGCCGCCCCCCCTCGCTGGCGGCGGATGAGCTCTGCGAGAGAGAATACGTCCGCCACGGTAAAGGCAACTACGGCGCTACGCGGCGGTAACCGTGTCACTTTTTTGTGGCCGGTGTAGGAGAGTGTCGAAAAGCGCGGCCGACTTACGTATTCTACATCGCGAATGAGCCTGCGCATCAAAGGCTTGATCGTGTCGGCGCCGAGAAACATCGTCTCCGCGAGACCGCGGGCATGAAGAAGGCGCGCGGTAAATATGTGACCGCGCTCGGGATCGGCGCAGAGCTGGACCTCATCGACTGCGAGGAAATCGACCTGGCGATCGAGCGGCATCGATTCGGCGGTGCAGACGAAATATGACGGGTTCGGCGGCAGGATTTTCTCCTCGCCGGTGATCAAAGCAACAGAGCGGGATCCTCTTAGCTTGACGATCCGATCGTAATTCTCGCGGGCGAGCAGCCGCAACGGGAACCCGATCATGCCGCTGCGGTGGCCGAGCATGCGATCGATGGCGAGGTGGGTCTTGCCGGTATTGGTCGGCCCGAGAACTGCGACTACCCGCGGAGCGGAGCTGAGCGTGGCCATCGGATGATGGTATCAGGCCGAGACGCCGAGAGAGCAAGTACAAACCGAGGCAACGACACAGAGGGACGAAGGCTTGCGCGAAAGGCATAGCAGGCCTTGTTAACCGATTGTTCGCCGCTTCAGCCAAAAATAAAGGGCCGGGAACAGGACGGGCGGAATGGTTGGCGCTCATCGAGGACAGCCGGAAGCGTTTTTAGAGAGCTATTGCTCTCGGCTCGGAACCTTGCTCGAAGCCAGGTATACCGGGCTCGCATTGCTTGCCGCTAAGCAAGAGGCCGACGCTGCCGCCAAGCACGCAAATGAAGCGATGCTCGAAGCGAAGGCAGCGGATCTTGCGAAAACCCGGTTCCTTGCCAATATGGCGCACGAGCTTCGAACGCCGCTCAATGCGATCATCGGATTTTCGGAGATTATCAGATTAGACGCCGTTCAGACGAAAGAGCGCCACCCACTATACGCCGAATACATACATGACGCGGGCATTCTCCTTCTCAATATCATCAATGGACTTCTCGATCTCGCACGAATACAGGCAGGAGGTGTAGACCTTGAGGAAAAGATCGTCACCGTCGGTGAGGTGATACAATCGGCAGTTCGCACAATATCGCCGATTGCTGAAAAGAAATCGATTCTTATAAATTGTGAGTCGGGTCACGCGTCAACTCTTATCTGCGTCGATCAAAATAAATTTAAACAAATTATCGTTAATATATTGTCGAATAGCGTTAAATTTACTGAATCAACGGGGCAAATTTCGATTGACTCGGGTTTAGATCAAGTAGAAAATTTAATGATTTCGATTAAGGACACGGGCATCGGAATTCCGTCGGACCACCTGGAACGGGTGTTAAGCCCGTTCGAACAGGTCGCCGATCATTTGACTAAAGAGAATGAAGGAGCCGGGCTGGGGCTGCCGATCGCTCGGGCGCTAAGCGAACTTCACGGGGGCAGTTTGATCTTGAGCAGCGATCTCGGCAGAGGAACGACGGTCGTCGTGCGACTACCTCGGGAACGAGTCCGTGGTACCGCACGCGCTGTGTCGTAACCCAGCCGTCCCCGCCTCGATGACGACGGGCGGTTCGGCGAGCCTAGTGTTGCATGCTACCGGGAAAGGAAACGATGGACTGCAGCGGTTGCGAATCCCTTGATCGGTGTATCGGGCGAGTCATAGCCATCGCGCCTTCGCAAGCGATTGTGTTGCTCGAAAGGCGGGATGCGACCGGCGCAAGAAACCTTGCCATGCCGCTCGAAATGGGGACCCTGGTGAGATTACGCAGCCGTGTCTCGACGGTTTACGGAATGGTCACCGGTCTGAGGGTTCCGTTGCCGAGCCTCGAGCCCTCCGAGAAAGATTTGAGGCTCGTCGAACTCGAGTGGGTCGGCGAGATCCGGGGTGCTGACGGCATAGGCTTTTTTAGACGCGGAGTATCGGCGTACCCGGCACTCGATGAGCGAGTCTACCTCGCCTCGGGCGCTGATCTTGCCAAGGTCTACGCCCGCCCCAATTCCGCGACGGCTCAGGTCGGGACGATCCATCAAGACACCATAGTACCGGCCTACGTTCTAACAGACGAATTGCTCGGCAAGCATTTTAGCATTGTCGGCACCACCGGGTCGGGTAAATCCTGTGTTGTCGTGACGATATTGAATGCCGTCATCGAGGGGAACCCAAACGCACACGTGATGCTGCTCGATCCACATAACGAATACCCGAGCGCATTTGAAGATCTGGGAGAAGTTCTGAGCCCAGGTGATGGTTTGTCTCTACCATATTGGTTGTTCAACTTCGAAGAACTAGTCGAGATTGTAATCGGACCGCGTCGTGATCCTGAGCAAGTGAAGATCCTCGGGGAAGCGGTATTGGCCGGAAAGCAGTCCTATTTTATCAAAGCAGGCATTGACAAGTTCGGCACGGTGGACACCCCGACTCCGTACCGAATGTCCGACTCGCTGCGTTTTCTCGATGCGGCGATGGGTAGCCTAAACCGCCCCGACAGCGTCGCTAGCTATCAAGCCCTGAAGGGACGCATTCTCTCTCTTCAGAGCGACGCTCGCTACGGATTTGTATTCGGAAACCGCCTGAATCGCCGCGACGAATTCTCGGACATTCTGGCAAAACTCTTTCGCATTCCGGTCAAGGGCAAGCCGATTACGATCCTCGACCTCTCCGGTATTCCGTCGGAAGTATTGAATGTGGTGGTTTCTGTCTTGTGCCGACTCGCTTTTGACTTTGCGATGTGGAGCGAAACTCCGGTTCCGATTACGATTATCTGCGAAGAGGCGCATCGTTACGCGCCACGCGACAAGGAACTCGGCTTCGAAGCGGCAAAGCGGGCGCTTTTTCGCATTGCCAAGGAGGGCCGCAAGTATGGCGTCTCGCTGTGTGTGGTCAGTCAGCGCCCATCGGATCTGGCACCCGGTTTGTTGTCGGAGTGCAACACGATGTTCGCTTTTCGAATGACCGGCCGCGAGGACCAGGACATTGTGCGCAGCGCTGTTCCAGAGGCCTCTCACGGACTGATGAATTTCTTGCCGGCATTGCGCAATGGCGAGGCTATTGCCGTTGGCGAGGGTGTGGCGATGCCGATGAGGATATGTTTCAGCCCGTTGCCGGAGAACCGGCGCCCCAAGAGCGCCACCGCATCTTTTACGAGTGCTTGGTCGAAAGACAGCGACCGGTCGGAGATCGAACAGACGGTCGAGCGGTGGAGGCGCGGCATGCGTCATGGAGCAAGCAGGATGATCTGTTAAAACTGTCGTCCGACGGCGGCAGTAAGGATCTGCGGTCGTTGGTCTTGCACGCCTAGGCTTTTCGCCACATATCCACGGCGCATTTCAGCCAACTCGCGATGGCAAGCTATGATCCAGGAAACCAGAAGCTTCCAGGCGGAAGTCAGCCGCCTGCTCGACATTGTTGCGCACTCGCTCTACAGCCAAAAGGAAATCTTTCTTCGAGAACTCATTTCGAATGCGTCGGATGCGTGCGAACGGCTGCGCTATGCCGCTTTGACCGAGCCGGCACTCGCCGAAGGTGATACGGGCTATCGTGTCGTATTAACCCCCGACAAATCTGCCCGAACTCTGACCGTGGCCGACAACGGCGTCGGCATGAACCGAGCGGAACTGATCGAAAATCTCGGCACCATCGCTCGCTCGGGCACCGCCGCGTTTGTTAGCCAGCTGTCGGGTGACGCGCGCAAGGATATGAGCCTCATCGGCCAATTCGGGGTCGGTTTCTACTCCGCATTCATGGTGGCTGAACAGGTCGAGGTGAAGAGCCGGAAAGCCGGAGAGAACGAAGGATGGCGTTGGGTTTCCGACGGCAAAGGCGAGTTCACGATCGAACCTCTGCCGGAGGCGACGCGAGGGGCGACGATCGTCGTGCACTTGCGCCAGGGTGAGGACGAATATCTTGAACCCGGACGACTGCGCAGGATTGTCAATACCTATTCGGACCATATAGGACTGCCGATCGTACTCAAAGATGGCACCAAGGAAGAGACGATCAACACCGCCTCAGCCCTCTGGACGCGACCGAAGTCGGAAGTCACCCAAGAACAATACAATGAATTCTATCATCACGTTGGCCATAGCTTTGATGATCCATGGCTGACCCTGCATGCGAAGGCGGAAGGAGTTCTCGAATACACGAGTCTTCTTTTTGTTCCATCGGCTAAACCGTTCGACCTGTTCGACCCGGAGCGGAAGAGCCGGGTCAAGCTCTATGTACGACGGGTATTCATCACCGACGAGGGGACCAACCTCTTGCCCGCTTATCTGCGCTTCCTGCGGGGCGTCGTCGACAGCGAGGACCTGCCACTCAACATCAGCCGCGAGATGTTGCAATCGAACCCGATGGTAACACGTATTCGTCAACAGTTGACCAAACGAATATTGACAGAACTCGGCAAGAAAGCGGACGAGTCACTCGAGGAATACGCGAAATTCTGGGATAATTTCGGCGCGGTCCTGAAGGAGGGCCTTTACGAGGACCGAGAGCACAGGGACGAGTTGCTCGCAATCGCCCGCTTCCGCTCGACAGTGCGCGACGGGCTCGTTTCGCTAAACGAATACGTCGCGGCGATGAAGCCGGGGCAGGAGGCGATCTACACGATTACCGGCGACAGCCTCGACGTGATCAAGCAGAGCCCTCAGCTTGAAGGATTCCGAGCCCGCGAGGTCGAGGTGCTGTTGATGACCGACCCGATCGACGAGTTCTGGGTGCCTGCGATTGGGTCCTATAAAGACAAGCCGTTCAAATCGGCAACCCGTGGCGGTGTCGACCTCGACAAAATCACTCGACCCGAAGATCGCAAGGACGAGCAAACCGAGCCGCCAGCCAAGCTCGCGAGCCTAATCGCGATCTTCAAGCTTGCGCTCGGCGACGCGGTCAAAGACGTGCGCAGTTCCGACCGTCTGACCGACAGTGCCGTCTGTCTCGTTGCCGACGAAGGTGACATGGACATGCATTTCGAGCGGCTTTTGAAGCAGCACCGCCAGCTCGACACGATGTCCAAACGCATTCTCGAACTAAACCCGCGCCATAAGCTGATCGAGCGTCTCGCCGCAACTGTCGGCGAGGCGGGCGCCTCGGACCAGCTTTCGGAATTTGCGTGGCTTCTTCTCGATCAGGCGCGGATCATCGAGGGCGAGCAGCTTCCCGACGCCGCGGGGTTCGCACGCCGTCTCTCAACGGTGCTCGAACGCGGGCTGTCGGCAGCTGCTTAACGAGCGGCACGAGCACTTTGCGGTATCGGGGCAAACGAGCCTGACGGCTTAGCTTTAGCGGTTAGGGGTCGAGATCAGCCTTTCGCTCCTTCCCAGGCAGCATGCGGTCATCAGTCCGGGCGATGCCGATTCCGGTCTTCCGGATCGCTTGCCCGAATTGCCGATTGTCAGGGTGACTGTTCGACCGGGTCGGGCGCCGCGGCGGGTTACAGCGAATTAATGCCGATGAAAGCCGCCCGTCACGTTGCCGGGCCATGTTCTTGGCGATCCACCCTGGCTCGACCTTCCAACAACTCTGAGCGAGCCCCTGCCTGATAGGAGGACCAATTGGCAGACCACCCTTGGTTAAACAGAAAGCGCACCGCGGCAATCGGCTTCGGTCTCGGCGCAACATTGGCGCTCTCGCCCTTCGTGTGGGCCGAAAACCCGACGATCGCGAACAATCCCTCACAGGTCACGCCGGCAACGCCGCAAACATTGACCTCTCCGGTCGCGCTGATCCAACAGCAGAGCTTTGCGCCGCTCGTAAAGCAGGTATCGCCGGCAGTGGTAAACATATCGGTCTCTCAGAAGGCCGATGCCAGCGCCATGGTGGAAGAGCCGGAAATCGCGCCCTCCCCGGGTTTTCCAAATTCTCCGTTCGACGAATTTTTGCGCCGCTTCTTTGAGCAGCAAGGCCCAGGGGGCCAGCGTCATCTCTTTCCACAGGTCCCGGATGGCCAAGCCAGGCGTATTGCCCTCGGCTCCGGTTTCATCGTCGACCCGTCCGGTTATGTTGTGACAAACAGCCATGTGATCGGCGATGCTGCCAAAGTCGAAGTGACCTTGCAGGATAGCAGCAAATATACAGCTAAAATTATCGGAAGGGACCCCAAGACCGATCTTGCGGTACTCAAGATAAACGCGGATAAGCCACTACCCTATGTAAAATTTGGTGATAGTAGTGCAGCCCAAGTCGGTGACTGGGTGATGGCAGTTGGTAATCCGTTTGGACTCGGCGGGACGGTGACTACGGGAATCATTTCTGCCCGTGGACGTGACATCCATTCCGGTCCGTTCGATGACTTCCTGCAGATCGACGCGCCGATTAATCGTGGAAATTCCGGCGGCCCCACCTTCAATCTCGAAGGCGAGGTGATCGGCATCAATACAGCGATCTATTCGCCGAATGGCGGCAGCGTCGGCATCGGCTTCGCCGTGCCGTCCAACGTTGCCAAGCCCATCGTGGCTCAGCTCGAAGAGCATGGGAAGGTCAGCCGCGGTTGGCTCGGGGTGCAGATCCAGGAAGTGACGCCGGCGATAGCAGCGAGCCTGGGCCTG
>Ga0306920_100004512_pt1 | contig 17834 bp, 13 predicted proteins | sample flu12Cox44000170_FD_204666 | JGI IMG/M metagenome (GOLD analysis project Ga0306920, IMG submission 204666) | Lab enrichment of tropical soil microbial communities from Luquillo Experimental Forest, Puerto Rico - flux4day.12C.oxic.44.000.170 (v2)... | ecosystem: Environmental > Terrestrial >... | reverse complement strand
CGGCAGCCTGTCGCCGGATGCGACGCGCAACTGCCATTCCACGAGATCGATCCCCGTGATCAGTTCGGTCACGGGATGTTCGACCTGAAGCCTCGTGTTCATCTCGATGAAGAACACATCCTTGCCGTTCGAAACAAATTCGACGGTGCCGGCGCCGACATATTCGACAGCTGCCGCTGCTTTTCGGGCCGCCGCGCACACCGCCTCGCGCTGGGTCGCGTCAAGCGTCGGCGACGGCGCTTCCTCGATCACCTTCTGGTGTCGCCGCTGCAAGGTGCATTCGCGTTCGAACAGCGACAACAGATTGCCATGGCTGTCGCCAATGACCTGCACCTCGATATGGCGCGGGTTCTCGACGAATTTTTCGATCAGCACGCGATCGTCACCGAAAGCAGCCTTGGCCTCGCGCTTGGCGCTGGTCACGGCGGCGGCGAGTTCGCTCGCCGAATGCACAACGCGCATACCGCGCCCACCGCCGCCCGCGGAAGCCTTCACCAGAACCGGAAAGCCGATTTTGCCGGCTGCTCGGGACAGCGTGGCCTCATCCTGAGCCTCGCCATGATAGCCCGGCACCAAGGGGACGCCTGCCTGTTCCATCAGCAACTTGGAGCCGGATTTCGAACCCATCAGCCGGATCATGGCCGCGGTCGGACCGACGAAGACGAGGCCGGCATCGAGACAGGCCTGCGCGAAATCAGCGCTCTCGGAGAGAAATCCGTAGCCGGGATGCACGGCTTCCGCCCCGCTCTTGCGCGCCGCCTCGATTACGCGCTCGATGTTGAGATAGCTGTCGCGCGCCCGCGCCGGCCCGAGCAGGATTGCCTCATCGGCCATCGACACGTGCATGGCGTCGCGATCGGCCTCCGAGTAGACCGCAACCGTGCGCAATCCCATGGCCTTCGCGGTGCGGATCACGCGCACTGCGATCTCGCCGCGATTGGCGATCAAAAGCGTGCGGAATGGCCGATACTGTGCAGGATTGCTCATCGTCACATCCTGAACAGGCCGAAGCGCGTGGGCTCGATCGGCGCGTTGGCCGCGGCGGAAAGGCCCAGGCCCAGCACCAGCCTGGTATCGGCCGGATCGATCACGCCATCATCCCAAAGGCGGGCGGTGGCGTAATAAGGGCTACCCTGGCGTTCGTATTGCGCACGGATCGGCGCGCGAAACTTTTCCTCCTCTTCAGTCGACCATCGTTCCCGCTTGGCTTCGATATCGTCGCGCCGGACCTGGCTCAACACCATCGCCGCCTGCTCGCCGCCCATAACCGATATTCGCGCGTTTGGCCACATCCAGAGAAAGCGCGGGCTGTAGGCGCGGCCGCACATGCCGTAATTGCCAGCTCCGTACGAGCCGCCGATCACCACCGTGAATTTTGGCACGGCGGCGGTTGCAACAGCCGTGACGAGCTTGGCGCCATCGCGCGCAATGCCGCCGGCTTCGTATTTCCGCCCCACCATGAATCCGGTGATGTTCTGCAGGAACACCAATGGAATATCGCGTTGGCAGCACAATTCGATGAAGTGGGCGCCTTTCAGCGAACTCTCGCTGAACAGGATTCCGTTATTGGCGATGATGCCGACCGGATAACCCCAGATGTGAGCAAAGCCACATACCAGGGTCTGGCCGTACAGTTTCTTGAATTCGTCGAACTCCGAACCATCGACCAGCCTTGCGATGATGTCGCGCACGTCAAACGGCTTTCGCCCGTCGGCAGAAACGACGCCATAGATCTCCTCGGCGGCAAACAGCGGCTCGCGTGATTTGCGCATGTTCAGTTGCGCCCGCGCGGGCTGTTTCAACGTAGCAACGATGCGCCGGGCGATTCCGATCGCGTGAGCATCGTTCTGCGCATAGTGGTCGGTGACGCCGGACTGTCTTGAATGCACGTCGGCCCCGCCGAGTTCTTCCGCGGTCACCACCTCGCCGGTGGCAGCCTTCACGAGCGGCGGTCCGCCGAGAAAGATCGTGCCTTGATTGCGCACGATGATGCTTTCATCCGACATCGCAGGAACGTAAGCACCGCCTGCCGTGCACGATCCCATCACGATCGCAATCTGGGGAATCCCGAGCGCCGACATTTGCGCCTGGTTGTAGAAGATGCGGCCAAAGTGCCGCTCGTCGGGAAATATCTCGTCCTGCTGTGGCAAAAAGGCACCGCCGGAATCGACCATGTAGATGCAGGGAAGGTTGTTTTGCCGCGCGATATCCTGCGCGCGAAGATGCTTCTTCACCGTCATCGGATAGTAGGTACCGCCCTTGATCGTCGCGTCGTTGGCAACGACGATGCATTCGCGTCCCGATATCCGTCCAACGCCTGTGATGAGGCTCGCTGAATGCACGTCGCCGCCATAGAGCCCAAAGGCCGCGAGCGGGGACAACTCGAGAAAGGCCGTCCCCGGATCGATCAAGAGATCGACACGCTGGCGCGCGAGCATCTTGCCGCGCGAGGTATGCCGGGCGCGCGAGGCTTCCCCGCCGCCACCTGAAACCCGATCAAGCTTCTCCTTGAGTTCGGCGACCAGCGCACGCATGGTCTCCGCGTTTCGGGCAAATTCAGAGGAGCCGGTGTCGATGCTGGAATGAAGCGGCATGGCTTTCTGGCGTTTATGGTGCGCCGCAATCTGCGCGGACTGATGACATGGTGTCACCTCGCCGCCGCCTAAGGCAACCCAGAACTTTTCGAACCACCGGGTGTGCCCTGGAAAATCCTTCTGGATCGAGCCCTCGGTATTTTGTGCTCAGCTATTTTCTTCGCGCCAAAGGGGCTCGCCCCCCGGAGGAGAGCCAGGGACGCTCTTTCGCGCGCAAGCTTCTTGGTCGGTCGCGGGATTTATCCGGTCCCGCTCGCCCCTAATGGGTCCACGGCTCTCGGCGCCGAAATGAAAAATTGTCGGCGTAGGCCGCTTGCCGGCGCACCGGCTGCTTGGGCTCGAGCACCTGGTAGGGAATGCCTTTGCGCTCGCAATACGCCACCGCTTCTTCCCTGGTATCGAAGCGAAGCGTGACCTGCTGTTTCATGTCGCCGGAACTCGTCCAACCCATCAAGGGCTCAACGACGCGTGGCTGCTCCGGCTCGTAGTCGAGCTGCCATTCCCTCGTCTTGGCGGTCCCCGATTGCATGGCGTTTTTGGCAGGCTTGAAGATGCGTGCGGTCATGAACGGTCGAACCCTCCAGAGCAATGCGGCATGGAACGCGTGGTGGAAACGGTCGGGATAGTATAGATACACCCTTGAGACAGATCAGAAATGTGATTCCCCGACCTTGGCTGTAACCCCATCCGAAATGGTATAATCGCAATGTAGCGCGGTGACAATCTTGCCGGGCGATTGAACCTTGCCCTGCTCTTCGATCCAATCGGACGCACACACCCGAAACGGCACCCATGAAAATCAACGCAACCCTGCCGGACAAAGGACGCGATCTGCGGCTAGATCTGTTCCGGGGAATCGCCAACTGGGCGATCTACCTGGATCACATTCCCGATAACGTCATCAACTGGATCACGACCCGGAATTACGGTTTCAGCGACGCCGCGGACCTGTTTGTCTTTATCTCGGGCTATACGGCTTCATTCGTTTACGCACGAATGATGATTGAGCGCGGCTTCGTCGTCGGCGCCACGCGTTTGACCAAGCGGGTGTGGCAGCTCTACGTCGCACACATCATCCTCTTCGTGATTTATATCGCCTCGATCAGCTATCTCGCGTTGCGCTTCGGCGATTCCGAGATCATCAGCGAGTTCAACGTGGCGGGCCTGGTCGACCACGCGACCGAAACGTTGCGTCAGGGCCTGATCCTGAAATTCAAGCCGGTCAATCTCGACGTGCTTCCGCTCTACATCGTCCTGATGGGCTTTTTTCCGCCGGTCCTGTGGATCATGCTGCGTCAGCCCGACTGGACGATGGTCGCATCGATCGTGCTGTGGCTCGCTGCGCGGCATTTCGGCTGGAATTTCACGGCCTATCCCGCAGGCACCTGGTATTTCAATCCCTACTGCTGGCAAGTGCTGTTTGTATTCGGCTCCTGGTGCGCGCTCGGGGGCGCGAGGAAGTCGCGCTGGATCATCGATTCTTTCATCACGCTCTATCTTTGCATTGCCTATCTCTTGTTTGCGCTGATCATGACCATGGCGGGCAAGTTTCCCGATTTCGGGGCGATGTTGCCGGATTGGCTTTATTCGGCCTTCAATCCGAACGACAAGACCAATCTCGCGCCCTACCGCTTCCTGCATTTTGTGGTGATCGTGATTCTCGTGATCAGGTTCGTCCCGAAAAATTGGGCCGCACTGGAATGGAAGGTGCTCGACCCCCTGATCGTCTGCGGTCAGCAGTCGCTTGCGGTATTCTGCGTCGGCGTGTTCCTGTCCTTCATCGGACATTTCCAGCTCATGATGAGCTCGGGTTCGCTGTTCGCGCAACTTTTTGTCAGCATGACGGGAATAGCGATCATGACCGTCGTCGCCTATTATATCTCCTGGTCGAAGAGACAGGACAAGCCGCTGCCAAAAGGACCGGCGGCCAAGGCGGCCTGACAATACGGCTGGACAAGAAAACCCGACCGGCCGCGCATTCAACCTTCGGATTCCGGAGGGCGTGGCCGAGGTTTCGGGGTGAGCAATCTGCCCTTCGACGAAAAGCCGCTCCATTCCGTGGACCATCCGAGCTTCGAGGTATGGCCCTGCTTTCCCTGCAACGCGAAGGCGGCGCCTTGCGGGTCGGCGCAGCGGGCGATCGAGATGCCGCCCGGCAATTCCTGGGGGTTGAGGAAGATTTCGCCGCCCGCGGCCTTCACACGCTCGGCGGCGGCGTCGATGTCTTCGACGTTGAAGTAGAGAAGCCAAAACGGCGGCGGATCGCTCGGATGCCTCGTGAAAATACCGCCGATCGTCAAGCCGCAGGCGGAAAACGGGTGATAGACATCCCCATGGCTGATTTCGCTCTTCGCCCTCTCCCAGCCGAGACAATCGCTGTAGAAGGCAAGTGATTTCGCCCAATCTTCGGCCAGCAACTCGTGCCAGCCGACATGCCCAGGCTTGCCGGACTCCGCAGACTGCTCGCGGCCGACCTTCAACGCGCTGACCAGGGCAAACGTTGCCATTTGCGGATCGGCAACAACCGAAATCTGGCCGATGTTGGTGTGGGTAGGTGGAACGTACACGGTGCCACCAAGGCGCTTGATCCGCTCGGTTGTCACATCAACGTCATTGACGGCGACGTAAGCCATCCAGGTCGGCTTCACGCCCATCCTGCGGCCCTCCTCGGGCAGGTCCATGAGTCCGCATATCGGGGCCGTTGCGGCCGTGAACAACGCGTAGGGCAGATTGGGTGTCGAAGCGTCCTGTTCCTCCCAGCCGAAGACGCTGCCATAGAAACTCTTGGCCCCTGAGACGTCTGTGGTCAGCAGCTCGTACCACGCGAAACATCCGGGAAAGTCGACCAATTCGGAGCCTCCGTTCGCGCTTGCAAAATATCACGATGCCGCATTCGGCCGCCCTGCGATGTTACGCTCGCACGACCGAGTGGCTGGACGGTTTCAATAGTGGCGGGTGGGCGCCGGCGCAAGGAGCGACGTCAGCGTTGCCTTCATTCGTTTGGAATCTACGCACAGCGCAGTGTCAGTTGGGTTGAGCGAGGGACGATGCGCTTGGGCTCCGACGATAGCATTGGTGAATTGTCCAAGTTGAAGCGGAACTCAGCAAGCTTTACGCAGTTACCCCTTTCGCGATGCATGTGATCGGAGATCACGACGACATCGATGATGAATGAACCATGAATGACGGCGCAATTGGCTTCGTTCATGAACGTGAAATCCAGGCCCGTTGCCGGCTTTCGGCACATCTTAAGGTGGTCGTCGGCTTGCGAGTGGTCAGCCCTTGAAGTAAAGTTGGTCTACTCGGACCATGTGCGAGATGAGGAGGATTCGAAAATGCCACGAGTGAAGGCTTCGAAGCAAAAGCGAGTTACGAAAGCCGTACCGGCGCTAGGCGCGGCCGGTCTGACCTTTTCACTGGTGGGGGGCGCGTCGGCAGCGGTTGCGCCGGCGAATGATGAAGCGCTGACGTCAAACTATTCACCGAACCATCAGATCACGCTCGGTGAAGAGGAAATCGCCGACGTCAGTCTGGCGACATTCTATGTGTTCGACAAAGAGGGCACGGAAGCGGCTCGTAACGGCGTTCAGGTAGCCTGGGGTTGCAGGTGCGGCGGTTGCCGCGGTTGCGGTTGCCGAGGCTGCGCGGTCCGGGCTTGCCGCTGTGGATGCGGCGGATGCGGCGCCGTCTTCTGGGGAGGCTGCTCCTGCTGCGCGTCCTGGGGCGCCTGCCGCTGGTGCTAGACCAGCTCTTCTGCTTCGTTTGATCAACGCACTCATCATGGCCGGGTTCGACAGGTTCGACCCCGGCCATACTTTTTTCCTTGTGCTGTAGCCCACAGCGCGTATAGGCCAATCGTCATGGCCTTCGCTTGACGAAGAACAGAGCCTGCTGACGAGCAAAGGGAGTTTCCGTGATCCGGAAAAATATCTTGAACGTGCGAACGCAATTCGCTTTCGATGTCGCATGTGATCGTCGTGTGCGTAAACCATGAAGGGCAAGCGCAGGACCTCTTCCACCCGTCGCGGCGGCAAGGATATCGCGCAATTCGCGCCGAATTTTTCCGTCTACGTCTTGCCACCCGACGCAGTCTGCTTTTATTCGGAAGACCGAAAATTTTTCCTCCATGGCGAACTCTACTGCGAACTCGCCGCCGCAATCGGCAAAGGCGGAAGAAGCCTTCAGCAACTGGTCAACGAGTTTGGAAAACGATTTCCGCCTGAAAAGGTTGAGGAAGCGCTTAAACGACTAATCGAACGCCGCTACATCGTCGAGGCCTCCCCCGCGTCGGACGGAGTCGTCGCCGGCTTTTGGGCAAGCCTCGGGCTGCCGCCCGGAATCGCCGAGCAAAATCTCGCCAAATGCCGCGTGCGCGTTGAATCGATCGACGTGGACGGTGCCGCCGAATTCGCCAGGGCGCTGAGTGAACTCGGCGTGCGCGTCACCAGGCGCGCGGCGGATCTGACCGTTACATTGGCAAACGACTATCTCGAACGACGACTTGCCGAATTGAACAAGGAGCGCGTGTCCAACGGCACGCCCTGGATTCTTGTGCAGCCTTCGGGCGCCTTTCCCCTGGTGGGGCCGGTGCTCAATCCGGCCAATGGCAGTCCATGCTGGACGTGTCTGTTCGATCGCATGATCCGCAATCGCGAGATCAAGGGATTTCTTGAGCGCGCATCGGCGCGCGTGGTTGCCGTCTCACCGCTCGCCCGCGAGCCTCTTGGCGAGGGCGCCATCCAACTCGCCGCGCTCGAAATCGCCAAAGCCATTGCGAGCGGCTTCCGTACCGAGCTCAATAACCACATCGTCAGCCACGATCTGTTGGGTGCGAGCGTTGTCAAACACTTTGTTGCCAAACGTCCGCAATGTCCGACATGCGGCAACAAGAAGCTACGAGATCCAGGGAGGACGCCCTCACCGATCGAACTCGGCCCCGGGGCCAAGCTGATCATGACCAGCGGTGGCTATCGCACCGTGTCCTCGCGAACCACCGTTGCGCGTTTTCGAAAGCATGTGAGTCCGCTTACCGGTGTTGTCACGCGGCTTGAGCGGATCGAAGCCGATCTGCCGATGAACACCAATTATTTTGCCGGGCACAATTTCTCGGGACCTGCGCTGACGGTCGACGCGCTCAGGGCGGGCCTGACCGGGGGCAGCTTCGGTAAAGGCTCTACCGCGGAGCAGGGAGAGGCCAGCGCGCTGATGGAAGCCATCGAGCGTTATTCAGGCATTTACCAGGGTGACGAGATCCGGATGACGCGCCGGATGACGGACTTTTCGTCCGGCGAAGCCATTCATCCCAACGATGTACTGCTGTTCAGCGATGCGCAATACCGGACGCCGGACAACGAGCCGCACGATTCGCATCCCGTTCCAGCCCCGTTCGATCCGTCAAAAAAAATCGAATGGTCGCCGGCCTGGTCGCTTCGCGATCAGCGATTCCGGCATCTTCCGACCAGTTTGATGTACTTCTTCTACGGCGGGGGCGAAAACGCCTATCAGGCCGATTCAAACGGCTGTGCCGCCGGCAATACGCTGGAAGAAGCCGTCGTTCAGGGTTTTCTTGAGCTGGTCGAGCGGGATTCGTACGCCATCTGGTGGTACAATCGATTGCAGCGGGCCGAGGTCGACCACGGCCAGTTCAACGATTCGTATGTCCACGATTTGTGGACGCAGCTGGCCGACAGCGGGCGCCGGCTTTGGGTGCTCGACATCACGAGCGATCTCGGCGTTCCCACCTACGTGGCGATCCTGCATTGGATGCAGGGCGGACATGAGAACATCGAGTTCGGCTCCGGCGCCCATTTCGACAGCCGCATCGCCATGCTGCGTGCGTTGACCGAGCTGAACCAGTTTCTCTCCATCGGGTTGATGGGAGGCGCAAGCGGCGAAAAACCGAGCCTCGATGGCGTGACGCCATTCCACGTGCGCGACCATCCGTTCCTGACACCAAATAGCCCAGCCGCCCGGCCAGATTCCGGCACGAAATTCGGCCCACTCGAAAATACCAGGCAGCAGGTCGAGGCCTGTGTTGAAATCGCAAGGCGGGCAGGCCTTGATTTCCTTGTACTTGATCAGACGCGGCCCGACGTCCAGGTCTCGGTCGTGCGGGTGATCGTCCCAGGCCTGCGTCATTTCTATCGACGCTTCGGGCCGGGGCGGCTCTATGATGTTCCGGTCAAACTCGGTCTGCGAGAACAACCGATTTCGGAGAACGAACTTACGCCTTTTCTTCCCCATACCTAGTGGTCCGCCTCCAACATTCACATCGCCCCTGGTCGGTGGCGGCCTTTGCCAAGGTTGAATCGATTTCTGATGGAGTTTGGATTTGATGTTCGCCTTTCGAATTCCCGGTCAATACCGTAGCGACTTTCAACACGCCACCAGGAAGTGCTGACCTTCTTGCCCGCGCGCGGAAAAAAAAGAGGTCGTCAGATCGCGCCGGTCATTTCCGCCCGGCTTAGCGGCCACATCCGGCTCGAAGCCCAGGCGGATGGAAGTGTCGCCGCCAGTTTCGACGGTTATTCGGTTGGGCTGGGCAAGTTCAGCTCCGCCGTTCTGGGCCGACTGCACGAGCTGCGCACGGGCCTGCCGCTCGCTTCATTCGCAGGCAGCCGGCTGGCAGACAAGGAAGTCGATCTCCTGATCCGGCGGCTGGCGCAAAGCGGATTCCTGGAGTATCGCTTCGCCCGCGCGGGCAGTGGACAGGACCTCGTCGTCATTGAGCCGCAAATCCCCGATTATCATCCGCGCGCCGCAAAGCTCACCAACACAGACGTAATCGCGCTCTCGCGATTTTCCTATCTGCGCCGGCGTGGCAATGAAATGGTTCTGGAATCGCCGCGCGCCGGCGCTCTGTTCAGAATTGGCGATTCGAAGATTGCCGCTGCCCTTGCTCAACTTGCCTCTCCACAGAAGATCAGCAAGTTTCGAAAAGCGCCCGGCTTTCCAGGAATTGAGCTTCTCGCGCTTCTGCTGGATTGCCAGATCTTGTTCAAGATCGAACCCGGCAAGGGTAGCAACCTGCGCTGGTCGGAGGGCGACGACGATCTCGTCCTCTGGGATTTTCACGATCTTCTGTTTCACACGCGCAGCACGGAAGGCCGGCAGGCCAATCCGCTCGGCGGGCTTTATCCCTATGCGGGCCTCATGCCCCTTGCGCCGGCTGTCAGGCCGGCCTGGCCGGGAAAAAAGATCGATTTGCGAAATCTCGCGACGTCCGAAAACTCGTCGCCCCCAGAACTCTCCATACCGTTTGTGCAGCTGCTGAAGCGGCGGCATTCGACGCGTGAGTTCGATGACGCGCGTCCGATTACCCTTGCCGAACTGGCGCGGCTTCTCGACAGCGCCGCGCGCATACGCGCCAAGTGGAGCGATAACCTCGACATCGGTGGCGGAGGCCCCGATATCACATTTGCCGCAAGGCCCTATCCGTCGGGAGGAGCCGCCTACGAGCTTGAGCTCTATCTGTCCGTTGGCAATTGCGAGGGACTTGCACGTGGCTTCTATCACTACGACGCCGACCAGCACGCGCTGGCGCCGATTGCGGTGAGGTCACAGGACCTCGATGCGCAACTCGCGGCCGCTGAATTCGCCATGGGCGCATCAGCGGTCCCGCAGATCCTGATCACAGTCGCTGCACGTTTCGGACGGGTTTCATGGAAATACAGTTCGGTCGCCTACTCGCTCATCCTCAAGGATGTCGGCGTGGTCTTTCAAACACTTTATTTGACCACGACCGCCCTGGGGCTCGGCGGATGCGCGATCGGAACCAACAACATCGAACTGTTTTCGAAAATGACAGGATTGGAATTCCACGTCGAGGGCCCGGTTGGTCAATTCGCGCTTGGCCACGAGAAAGAGGAACCGCCAGCACCCGGCGGCTGAATGGAAGGGACCGTACAGAATTTCCCGGCGGTATTGGCTCGCTGTCATGCAAGGCGAGGTTCATTGCCAAGAAGCACGATCCATTGCCGGATGCTTCCGGTTCTTATTTTGATCCGATGCTTCTGACGGCCACCGCGGTCTAGTCAGTTCGCAACGCTTGCTGTGAATAATTATTAAAGTTTTGGGTTTGTTTGAATGAACCTTCGTGGGAATCACTCGCACAAAATCAAAGCATCATTGGTTCGATTCCGTAGATAACTTGTAAACGTTCGGACCAAATTTGTCGCCGCGTTCCCCACCCATGGACTGGACAGTGGAGCTGGATGGCTGCCAGATGTGCCCAGCCCGTGGAATCCGCGCATCTTCACCCCAAGACCGATGGCGCGGAGCCAAAACTGAGGCCTTCGAAATTGCTGCGTTAGTTCCTTCACGGTGCACGTGATGATGAGACTAGCAATCCCAGCCCTCGCAACCTTGATTGCGTTCAGCCAAACGGCCACGGCAGGCGTGCCGTTGTTTGCCCATGTCTCTTGCGCCGTTGTACGTTTCTATGTCGCCAAATACTCCGAAGCAGCCGCTGAAACGTGGGCGCGAGGTCGCGGCGCCAGCGATGCCGAAATCGAAACGGCGCGTCGTTGCTTACATAGCGCCAATGTACAGACTGCAGCCCGATATCGCGACGATCGAGCCTCAAAGGTGCTCGCCCCTGTAACCGAGCAGAAGCGCGCCGAGGACGAACCAGCCGATCGCGATCAAGATCAGGACGCGCGTTTGCACGTCGTATCTGTTCAGGGTCAGCCCGCAGAGCCCGAGCAGAATAGCCATGACGACGAACCAGGCGTTCATGGTTTCGTCCGCCCGAAGGATATCGTGGATCGTTCCGCTGGGCATGTGAGCTACGAGACTAAGGTTGATCCCGTTCCCTCCGATGGAAGGACCACCACACTGCACCTACGCAGTGTGGGCGCCATCCATCGCGCCGACAAGGGAGTGATGGGCATGGCATGGCTCAAACGACTGTGGGGTCACCTGACCAGGCGGCGCCAATCCAGCGTCGCCCTTTTTGCATTTCCTCGATCGCGATCTTACAACAAGGTACGGCCGTTCTGGCGTCACCTCAGCGGGGCCATACCGGGCCACGGCGCAGGGTAATCGGGACAAGGGTCGCCCGCCGCGCAAAATCGCAGCGTAGGCGTCGCCTGACGCTACCGCGTCGTTCCCCGCCTCGTAGCGGTCCGAGAGCCGGTCATCATACGGACACGGCGGTCGCACTGCATTTCGAAAGGCATTGACCAACAAATGAAGCTCTGTCCCGTCGCTACCTGATCTTGGCCAGGCATTCCTTCAGGCGATCAAGATCCGAACGAATTTGCGATTCCATGGCGCCTTCTAATGCGCGTGTGCCCTTGCTAAAGAATTCCGCAGAAGCTTTTCTGTCCAAATTCTGCTTCCAATCCCGGATTGCCTGCTTTGCGGCCTTTTGGGCCTCCGATGTGGCTTTAAGATACGTCTTTATGCAGGCGTCGGCCGTTGAGCACATCTGGCACTCTTGAGCGCTGGCAGCACTCGAGGCAAGCAATGCCAGTGTCGCGGCAAGGGCCTTCATTGGCGTTCTCCCGGTACTGGTCTCCGTCAAAAAAACGGCCTGGCCTTGCGTTGCACCGGGACCGCCAGTCGTCCCCCCAATGCGATGGACCCAAGCGGTCTCAGATTCGTCGGGCATTATTGTCGCCATTGCGAGGAATTGTGATGGCAAAGGAAGCATCCGACCGAAGGCCGACCGCACGAACGCGAGGCACCGGGTCGATGTCGCCTATGAATATTCCCTGACATGGATCCCGGTGATTTGGCATCCGGAGGAAAGCCAAATGATCAGAAGTGCCAGCGGAAGCTGCTAAAGTGAGGCCGCCATGCATGGGCCTTAAGGCAAATCACGGACCACAGATTTTCCAAAAATGGATATTATTTCTGCCTCGTCGGCCGCAGGGTAGCCTCGGACCGGGACTAGTCCGTTTTCCCAATCCTCAGCCGCGTGAAAAAGACCTATCTTGCCGAGTGGGCGGCGGGGCGTGTGGGGTGCCCTATGTCAAGTTGGGACGAAGAGATGGTCACCATGATGGGTGGGCTTGCCGCCTTTGCGGTGTTCTGCATTGCGGCCCTGCTTTGGCTGGTGTGACGCGGCAACTGAATACCAATCACCGATGCTCGATATCGCTGGCCTGGAGATTCTCCGGCCGCTGGTTTGCGCTCATCTCGAGGTGATGGGTGCGACGGTAATCCGAGCAAAAGGCCGGTGATCCCGAAGCGTTCAGCGCGTGGATAGTTTTCCACAAGTATAAGCGGCGCCGGTCCATTGAGCTGGCGCCGAATCTCGTTGAATGATTCCGATCGGCGGGGCCGGGCGACGGTCCGACACATCGTCGTCATTGCAGCGACGTTGCCCCCGCGACCCTTCGACGGTGGCGGTGATCCCGATGGCCAAGCGGCCAGTTGAGTTTCTGAACGGCAAGGAACTGGCGGGCGAGCTAACCCAGCCGATTGATCGCGGCTTGTATATGCCGTTCCTCGGAGCGGCTGCCAGCCCCGAGTGGGGCAAATACCTGGCGGAGAGGAAAAAGGAGCTGCGTCGGCGGCGGACAGCCAAGATGCCGGCGCTGGCCCGTCATCTCGGGATTGACGTCGACCGGTTTAACCTGTCGCCGGAGAATGGTCTTGGATGGATGATGCTCTATGCAGCCATCGCTGAAAGACTGACTGAGGAATTGATCCCCGGCTTTCAGGAAAAGTCGCGCGGAACACTTCCGCGAGAAATCTTGGGACAAGCTCGCGTCGCCATCGCCCTCTTGAGGGTAAAGGGGAAAGTCAAATCACAGCTAGAGGCGTGCGAGGAAGTCATAAAGCTTTGGAATCCCGAACTCGCAAAACCGGGATGCAAGAGCGAACTGAAGCGCAAGGCGGATTCGTTGCGTGTTCGTGTAGCCGAAGACCGAGTTAGAACTCGGAAGTCTGCCGCCAGGTAATAGCGACCGGGCGAAGCGGTATTACTTTTCCATCCAGGTCCCGCGCTTTTCTTGTGGTTTTCGCGGTCCATAGACCAAAGCCAAAATAATTTTTGGAAATTGCAACCTCCGCTGCGCTCATCAACCCGACACGGGACGATCCGCTTGGGGGGTGGCAGCACAGGTGGATGGGATTCCCGGACTTACCCTCCGATAGACGATGATTTTCGAAGGCGCGCAGGCGAAAATCAAAACCGGATGACGAAGACCGCTGGTGGTGGTCGATCAGGCGACCGATTCAGGTCGGCACGCAACCGGATAGAATCGGATACTCAACGCAACCGTCGAGAACGGCGCGGGGCTTTGATCGGTCCGGCGCTCTCTATTCAGCCCGAAAGGCATCAACCGCATGTGCCACGAAAATCGTTGTGCTGAAAAGCGCCATGAGCGCGGTGGCTAACTCGAACATAGAACTCACCCTTACACCCGTCTGCGCACCGTTCGGTGCTAACGAGTACTTTATCGCTCCTGAAAAATGGTCTCGTTGCGGCGTTGAGGCATCGTTGCGCTCTTTGCTCAATCTATGTGGCTGGCACGACACAGTTCGCCAACAAGCTGACACCGTTTGTTCATTGAATTGCTCGGAAGGGCTCGGGCTTTCATTTCGCCCGCCGATATCCATGACGGAAGCCAGAGATATTCCTGCAGTGTTGCAGCCGCGCTATTCTCAGAAGGCTCCGTTATTGAGATGATTGATTCCAGCCGGTTCCTTTGACTAGCGACTGGTTAGGTTCGGCACACACCTGCGGCGGGGCGGTGTGCCGAACCGCCGAAGAGGTTCACGTCTGATGACGTGGCCTCGGCATGAGGGGTAGCTATGGCAAGTTGCAGATCGAGACTGCGCGTCGCAGTGCGGACCTTAGTCAGGCGCGAAAAGATGGTGCGGCGTCGAGCGCGTCGGCGAGGCAGCACTTCGCCTGCGTCTCGGTAGTCCGGCTGCGAGTGAGGTCAACAGCCCGGACTGACGGCGCGCTCACAGGCATGACTGCGCAAGTGAGAACGGCGGGGCTTTGATCGGTTCCGCAATACCCCGGGTGGGAGTGGGACAGAAAGAACATCCAAACCGTTAGATCAAGGAACGCAGTTCACGGAGCACTCCAATATCCCATTGGCCGCCTGTTGAGCGGCTCCTTGATATCGATTCCGACAATTTCTGATGCAAGCGCGAGCACGATCGCTCCAGGCGCCCCTGGTTTGAAATTGCGAGATGCACCGATTGTTGCATTTCATGTCGCCATCGGGACATTTTATCAGACACGCCGCAAGCCCGCGCCGTTCCCCTTCTGAAATTGCCGGTTCTTGAGCATTCGCGTGGGTCGTTTTTGTTGCCGCCGTGATCCAAAGCACCAACAAAATCATCGCTATTCTGTGAAAGTCCAACATGGCGGCCTCTTTGCTGCTGGCTTCAGGATAGAACCAACCGCCAGCGTGCATCAAATCTTTCGCCGAGCGTCGTGGGGCGGGTTTTGATCGGTTCGGCCCATCTTGCTGGAAATAGCTCCTTAATGGTGGTCGAGCGGAACCGCATATTCCGCGGCTGAGAGTCATAATTGATCCGCAATGCGCGTGGAATAACCACGCATGGGTATTGCGTATGTCAACGGGCAGATAAGGGCTCTTGTTGCGGGAGCGGTGCTGTTGTTGCCCCTCTCGCTCGGCGGCTGTGCGACTTCAACCGGTAGCCCATCGCAGATGGATTCGCGGGCTGAGGCACAGGCGCCTCGAGTAACAAGTGGTTACCCTCGGCTGGAAGATCTGCCGCCGTCCCACGACCGCGAAATCATGACAGCCGACAAACGGTCGAAGCTTGAGAAAGAGTTGACCGCTGCACGGGACCGCCAGGCGGCTGCCGTCAAAGCCAAAGACGTCGCTCCGCAAGCTGTCCAGCCGGCCAATCAGGCGGATCGACAATGAGGGCGTGGGGCTTTGATCGGTTCCGCGGTTTCGTCTGCTGATTTCTATGCCGCCAAAGCGAGAGATAATCCTGCAGTGTTGCAGCCGCGCTATTCTCAGAAGGCTCCATTGTTGAGATGATTGATTCTAGCCGGTTTCCTGACCAGCGCACTGGCTAGGCTCGGCACACGATCGGCGGGGGCGGTGTGCCGAGCCGCCGAAGAGGTTCACGCCTCATGACGGGACCTGGGACAGAACATAAGGGGTGACTATGGCGAGTGGCCGATCACGATTGCGCGTCGCAGTGCGGACTCTTTTAAAGAAGAGGACAGTGCGTCGACGTGCGCGGCGGCGAGCCGGCGCTTCGCCTGCGCCTCGATAGCCCGTCGGCCTCGCCGGCGCTCGTCGTCCTGCTCTCGGCCGTCTTTTATTTGTCCGATGGCGAGTTGCCTGGCTGAATCCAAAATTGTCGTCGGCGCTCGGGATGGGTGGATATGGGGCGCCGGCCCTTGTGAGTCTGAGCCGTCTTTCCTCTATTGTGGTGGCCATGATGGCTTGGGCGATGTCCCCACCATGGTGCGGTTTGATCCGCCGCAGGCCGCGGGGCGGTCGTCCGATCGATGGCCATCGCCACCTCGGAAACCGTGCAAAGAAAAGCCAGCGCCGCCAGCCAAGTCGCGATCCAAACGCCTTTGTCTGCCATTGGCCAACCTCATTTCCCGGCGAGCGCAAGCTGCAATAAACAGGAGAAGGGCGTGGACCTTGATCGGTCCCGCGCTCTTCACTTGAGAAGGTCCACAGACCGCGCCTTGTTGATCAAAGTATCAGGCATCCCCGGCTGCAGAGCCTGCGCCTCTTGCGCGGAGCCCCAACGGGCAAATCAAGTCATCGACTACTCGGTATGCGGATCGACAATCGCGCAATAGGGACTCGATTTTTAGCGCAAAATCCCGAAGGCGGTTTCACACCGGCGCGGTTTGGTTGAGATGGGAGCGAATGAACTCCCTCGGCCTGCTCAAACATGAGCCCTTTGCGTCGAGCAGTTTCGCCGTCGTCCATTTGTGGCGATGCCCCGCCCCTGCGACATTTTGTCTTCCCGCGATCTTCCCAATGCAATTTCCTGGGAAGATTTGATCTCCAAAACGCTCGTAAGCGTTTGATTTTATTGGTCGGGGCAGCTGGATTCGAACCAACGACCTGCAGTACCCAAAACTGCCGCGCTACCAGGCTGCGCTATACCCCGATCATTTTGGAAAGCCCGTCGATACACGCTTAGGGCACCACCAGCAAGACGGAAGCCTCCCCCTATGTAGGGTGTTCTTGACCGCCTGAACAAGACGAACCAAATCGGCCTCCGGTAAGGGCTCGAACGAGACCGGCCAGAGTAATCTTTCGGTTCGATTTACCGGCCATTGAAGAGTGGATGCGCGACGCGGTCGCCGGGGGCGATCCCGTATTTCTGCGCGGTGCCCGCGATCACCTCCAGCACTCCCTTCGCCAAACCTCGCGACGGGATGATCTTGGTCGACAGCGGCTCGGTGTTCTCTGCAATGCGCAAAATCCGTCCGTCGGCACGAATGAAAATCATGTCGAGCGGGATGTAGGTGTTTTTCATCCACATCGAGACTTCCTGCTCGGGTGAAAAATCGAACAGCATCCCTTTTCCGTCAGGCAATTCCTTTCGATACATCAGCCCGGTGGTTTTTTCTTCTTCGGTCGTTGCCATCTCGACGGAGAAAACATGCACGCCCGTCTTGGTGACGATCTCGAGCGGCTGGACGCTGGCCGCGCGCGCATCGAGGCTGGCGAACAGACACACCGCGCTTGCCAGAGCCAGCGTTATCCACAACTTCGTGCGTAGCCTGATCCACCCGGCGCTTCGACAAGAACGATTCAGCAACTTTCACCTCAACCACAGACGCTTTCGAACTCATTTCGCGGCGCGGACGAATGCAGGCCAGCGAAATTTTTCCACAGACCATGCCGGCCCTCGTCAGACCAGCTCAAGCGATCAGCCGGCGGTACTCCGGCGAAACCGTAACCTGACGATCGTGGCAAATACCAGACTTTCGGCGACCGACAACGCCGTCGCCTTCCACTCGTGTCTGGCGGAAGTCATTGATTAATGCGAGGAAAGCCCGTGAGAGCCGGTCTCCGGCTGGATTTCGGCTGCCATCATGCCTTTGGAGCCGGGTCCGTAGCGCACCAGCACGTACTGGCCAGGACGCAGTTCGGTCATTCCGTAACGGCGCAATGTTTCCATGTGCACGAAGATGTCGGGGGTGCCCTCCCCGCAGGTCAGGAAGCCGAAGCCGCGCAGGCGGTTGAACCATTTTACCTGTGCCCGCTCCAGACCGCTGGTCGGAGTGACCGTGACGTGGGTCCGGGGCGGCAACAT
>Ga0306920_100004511_pt1 | contig 17835 bp, 13 predicted proteins | sample flu12Cox44000170_FD_204666 | JGI IMG/M metagenome (GOLD analysis project Ga0306920, IMG submission 204666) | Lab enrichment of tropical soil microbial communities from Luquillo Experimental Forest, Puerto Rico - flux4day.12C.oxic.44.000.170 (v2)... | ecosystem: Environmental > Terrestrial >... | reverse complement strand
ACTTTTCGCTGCTGACAGCAATTGTGGTTGCGGTAGTCGCCAAATTCGAGATTGAACCGGCCCGCCGCTCGCTTTTGATCATTACCATTGCGGTTCTGATCACAACCAACCTGTCATGGGCCTTCGGCGCCTGGCTGAAGCCGCGCATCGCCGTGCTCAGCAACATCTTCCGCATCTTGCAGCAGATGTGGGAGGCGCTGGCGGCGTTCGTCGTGGGATATGCCGGTCTTGTCTTCATCTTTGCCTGCTTCTATGCCGCAGCTTGGCAATACGATCCGGCGACCGCATTCCGCGGAGTGGATGCGGTCCACCACCCTAGTTTCGCCGATTTCGTTTATTTCTCCGTGGTCACAATGTCCACTGTCGGCTACGGCGACGTTATTCCCGCCAACGCCATAACCCGGAGTCTGGCCTGTATCGAAGTCGTGCTCGGCATCGGATGGGTTACCGTTGTGCTAAGCGCGGCAGCCGCACTAGTGCGTCCGAAGGTCGATCTCGTCTTGAAACGCGAGTGGGCAGAAGTGGGGGAGGAAGATCCCGACGCTCCGGCAGTAGAAACCCAAAGCCGCAAGGCCGCGGGATGAGAGCTGTAGGTTCTACTGGAGCCGAATTCGACGAGGAAGGCTGGGCCTCTGTCGCATGCTAAAATTCCGACAGAATCCTGCGAAGAGAAGTCTTGTTTTGATCGAGCTAGCGCCTTCCATTCTATCCGCTGATTTCGCCCGCCTGGCCGAAGACGCCCATGCCGCCATCCGCGGGGGCGCAACGGTCCTCCATGTGGACGTAATGGACGGCCATTTTGTGCCCAACATCACGATCGGCCCCCCCGTAGTCAAGTCGCTGCGGAAGGCCGTTCCGGCGGAAATCCCGCTGGACTGCCACCTGATGATCGAGCATCCCGATGAGTACATTCCGGCTTTTGCCGAGGCCGGAGCCGGTTGGATTTCAGTCCACCAGGAGGCTACCCGCCACCTGAACCGCTCACTGGAACTCATTCGCAGCTACGGGGCCAGAGTTGGGGTGGTGATCAATCCGGCCACTCCGGTTCAGACCCTGGGCGAGGTGCTGGACATCGTGGATTATGTGCTGGTGATGTCGGTAAACCCCGGCTTCGGAGGCCAGAAGTTCATACCCAGCACGCTGGAGAAGGTCCGTAAGCTGGGAACAATGCGAGCCGCCAAGGGTGTCGATTTTCGGATTGAAATTGACGGCGGCATCGACCTGCAGACGGTTGGCCCGGCGGTGCGCGCCGGGGCTGAGATACTGGTTGCCGGAAGTCATGTCTTCGGGCATGGCAATCCAACTGAAAATGCGGAGGCGCTGCTACGGGCAGCGCAGGAAGCTACGCTGCTGCGCGCGTAGGTACATAGGAATCCCAGAGGTGGTTAGGATGTTTCGTCGCGGAATTATTGCCTTGCTGATCGGCGCCACGCTGTTGACGGGGGGCTGCATGACCAACAAGAAGGTCAAGAACCCCATTGCCAATGTCGATTCCAAGCAGCCCGACAAAGTGCTTTACGACCGCGCAATGGACGCGATGAAGCACAACAAGTACGACGTTGCGCGTCTCAGCCTGCAAACCTTGATCAACACTTATCCCGATTCCGAATATGTCGCCCGCGCCAAGCTGGCCATTGGCGATTCCTGGTATGCCGAGGGTGGCTCAGCCGCGTGGACCCAGGCCGAAGCGGAATACAAGGATTTTCAGACCTTCTTTCCCAACATGCCCGAGGCCGCCGAGGCCCAGATGAAGATCGCGAACATCCATTATAAGGAGATGGAGAAGCCCGATCGCGATTACACGCACGCCAAGCGCGCTGAGGAAGAATACCGTCAGGTAATCCTGCAATATCCGGATAGTCCGCTCGTTCCGGAAGCCAAGGAGCGCCTGCTGCAAGTACAGGAGGTGCTCGCCGAGCGCGAGTATCTGATTGGGCATTTTTATTTCCTGCGCGAAACCTGGCCAGCGGCGATCGCGCGCTTCAAGTCGCTGATCGACACGTATCCGCTTTACAGCGGCGCCGACGAAGTCCTGCTTGAGCTTGGCGAGTCGTACCAGAAGGAAGTGGATCTTCTCCGCGCCTCCAAGCTGAGCGAGCAGCAGAAGGGCGGTTTGATCAAGACCTACACCCAACAGGCGGTCGAGGCCTACTCGCGCATCATCACCCGCTACCCAGAGCAGCCGCGCGTTGCCGACGCGAAGAAGCGGCTCCAGGCCATGAATCAGCCGGTTCCTACGCCTACTCCAGAGGCGATCGCGCAAAACAAGAAGGAGATCGACAGCCGCGGCCAGCTCAGCATGTACGGCAAAGTGATGGAGAACTTCAAGCATGGGCCCGACATGACGGCAGCGTCAAAAGTTGGCGAGCCCACACTAGTAGATCCGAAGCAGACCAGCGCTCCTGAGTTCGTTCGCTCGGCCACCAACGCTCTCATGACTGGTACAGGTGGAGAAGCTAAGGCCTCTGCCGAGATGGTGAACAACGGGGCCCAGCCGGCGGCAAACGCTCCTGTTCCACGCTCCGAGAACTCGGCTGGAGCGGAGGTACTTCCCGGACCCACAGGCGGTGTTCCGGCGGCGGGCAATACTCCCGTACCGAACGCGGGAGGTCCGGTGAGCGGTGCACCAGCATCTGGAGCGACCAACGGAGAGGCCGCAACAGAGTTAGGAAACGACCTTGCACCGGCGCCGGGCTCTTCTTCCGCTGCCGCTGGGGGTTCTGCATCAGCAGCCGCGAGCCCGTCGGGCTCTGAGGCCAGCGCAGCGACTGGTTCGCAATCCGCTGCGGCCAGCTCAAGTTCGAGTGGCTCAACCGGCTCGACCGCCGCAAGCCAGAAACAGGCTGCTCCGGCCGACAGCTCCACCGAAAGCACCTCGAAGAAAAAGAAGAAGCACATCTGGCCGTTCTAGGTAGTCCCAGAAGATTGCTTGTTGTTGGCCAGCTATGTATCAGGGCACCGCTTCAACCGTGCCATGCCCTATTATTTGTCATCCCGAACGAGCTTCAGCTCGCGAGGGACCTTGGGACGGCAGAGCTTAGCAGCAAGCTCCAAAAGCTCGCAGTATAATCGTGCCTCCTTGAGTTGAACGGAATTTGCGGCTGGGGAGAGCCTTATGAAATTTCTCGTGCTGTGGCATTTCGACGTAACCCGGCTGACCCCTGAGGTAATTCGCGCCATTGCGGAGCAGCCCAAGTACGGCAAAGAGCTCGAAGCTGACGGCAAGCTCGAATGCCGCTATCACGTGGTCGGGAGCCACGGCGGCGCCTGGATCTATAACGTCTCTTCGAATGAGGAATTGGACCGGCTGCTGGCCACATCTCCGGTGTACAACTTCGCCAGCTACCAGGTCTTGCCGTTGGCCGAAATGCGCGATCCATATACCGTCGCGGGGAAGAGCGCGTAGGGTTTATGGGTACTCAGAAATTCGCGAATTTCTGCATGGGTGGGAACGCGAGGCTGAATCCTCGTTGATTTGCTTGGTAGACCTCTAGAACGGGCGGACGTTATCGAGTGGTCCCTCAAAATCCTCTTTGAGCGGATGCTGGTTCCCGGTACCTAGACTGTTCCGGGATTGACGGAACGCCAATTAATGTAGTAGACTAAACTAAGTGAACTAAGTCCAGCACTATGAAGACCGTCAACATACATGAAGCGAAGACTCAACTCTCTAAGCTGGTGGACGAGGCGAGTAAAGGTGAGCCGTTTGTAATCGCCAAGTCAGGCAATCCTCTTGTCAAGGTCACCGCGCTGGAAGCACCGACCGGGCACCAGATCCGTCGTCTGGGATTTATGAAGGGCCAGATCTCCGTGCCGGACGATTTTGACCGCATAGGCAGCGAGGAGATCGAGAAGATATTTGCCGGTGGGATATGAAGTTCTTGCTCGATACCCACCTTCTTCTTTGGGCGGCCGGCGACCCCGATCGGTTGCCCGCGAAAGTCCGCCGCTTAATCCGCGATGTGCAGAACGAACTACTTTTCAGTGCTGCCAGCTTGTGGGAAATAACGATCAAGCGCGGACTGGGCCGGAGCGATTTTCAAGTGGACGCCCGGCTGCTGCGGCGTGGACTATTGGACAATGGCTACAACGAGCTACCCATCGTTAGCGATCACGTCGTGGCCATCGAAAGCCTGCCACCCATTCACAAAGATCCTTTTGACCGCTTGCTCGTGGCGCAGGCCACTATTGACGGAATTATCCTGCTGACCCTCGATCCTATAGTGGCCCAGTATCCCGGCCCCATCCGCACTTCATAAGGTGACCATTGCCTTGCACCACCGCTGTTGCTTTGTTAGCAGGTGGAGCGACGATCACAGAGGGCTCGACACTTCAGAGCCATGGTGTTTTCAATTCAGAGTAAGCTCCTGCGCCCACGGAGGGCGGTTCTTGTGGCCACTCCGCCTCAGATGACAGGCGTGGCGATGTGAATTCTCAATTCCTGTGACGCCCACAGCCTTTGTGCGGCTTGCTGCCTCGTTTGACCCCCGTTTTCTCTCCGCCGTAAACTCGAACATTACCTTCACGCGCCAAACGGATTTGCATGCCGCACGATCTGCCGAAAACCTATGATCCGGGCTCGATTGAGCCTCGCTGGGCCGAGTATTGGGTCGAGCACAAGCTGTTTCACGTCGAGACGCCGCCTCCGGGCTCGGGGCAGCCGACGTTCACCCTTACGCTTCCGCCGCCCAATGTCACCGGCAACCTCCACATGGGCCACATGTTGGAGCATACGGAGATCGACATCATCATCCGCTGGAAACGCATGTCAGGCATACCCACGCTCTGGCTGCCGGGCACCGACCATGCCGGCATTGCGACGCAGCTCATGGTGGAGCGCCAGCTTGCCAGCGAAGGCAAGAATCGGCGCGATATCGGTCGTGAGGCGTTTGAGGAGCGCGTCTGGGACTGGAAGCAGCATTACGGCGGCGTGATCCTGCAACAGATGAAGCGGCTCGGCACGTCAGTCGATTGGTCGCGCGAGTTCTTCACCATGAGCCCAGAGCTCTCTCGCGCGGTGCGCGAGGCCTTCGTCCGGCTGTACGAAGAAGGATTGATCTATCGCGGCAAGTACATCGTGAACTGGTGCCCACGCTGCATCACCGCCGTTTCGGACCTGGAGGTTGTGCACGAGGAAACGCCCGGCAAGCTATACGAAATTCGTTATCCCGTAGTCGGCAGCCCGGGCGAATTCATCGTTGTGGCGACGACGCGTCCCGAGACGATGCTGGGGGACACAGCCGTTGCCGTGAACTCGTCCGATGAGCGCTATCGCCATCTGCACGGAAAGCACGTCCTGTTGCCGCTGATGAATCGCGAGATTCCGATCATCACCGACGACATTCTTGCAAACCCCGAGTTCGGCACCGGCGCCGTGAAGGTCACGCCGTCGCACGATCCCAACGACTTCGAAGCTGGACTGCGCAATGCGTTGCCGCAGATCGAAGTCATGAACGAGACCGCGCAGATGAACGAGAACGCCGGGGCGTACGCCGGGCTCGACCGCTTTGAAGCGCGGCAACGGATCATTCAGGATTTGGAGAAGGGCGGCTTTCTAGCTGGAACCAAAGACTACGTGGTCCCGCTCGGGACGTGCAGCCGCTGTACCACCATCATCGAGCCCCGGCTTTCGACGCAATGGTTTGTCAAAATTCAGCCGCTGGCCGATCGCGCGATTGAGGCCGTCGAGCAAGGCGAAATCAAGTTTGTTCCCGAGAACTATACCAAGACGTACTTCGAGTGGATGCGCAACATCCACGATTGGTGCATCTCGCGCCAGTTATGGTGGGGACATCGCATTCCCGCGTGGTACTGCAAAGACTGTGGCGAGGTGATTGTCGCACGTGAGGCTCCGGCGAAATGCAAGTGCGGCGGCGACAGGCTGGAACAGGATAACGACGTTCTCGATACCTGGTTCTCGTCCGGACTGCTACCCTGCTCGGGCCTGGGTTGGCCCGACAAGACGCCCGACCTAGACGCGTTCTACCCGACGTCGCTGCTGGTAACAGGCTTCGACATCCTGTTCTTCTGGGTGGCACGCATGATCATGCTGAACTGCCATTTCATGCACGGACACAAACACGGCGATGTTCCTTTCCGCACGGTTTATATTCACGGCCTGGTGCGCGACGCCGAACGCCAAAAGATGTCGAAGACCAGGGGCAATGTAGTCGATCCCATTGAGATCACCGAGAAGTACGGAACTGATGCGGTGCGCTTCACCGTGGCGATTATGGCCGCCCCTGGAACTGACATTGCGTTCTCGGAAAATCGCATCGAGAGTTACCGGGCTTTTGCCAACAAAATCTGGAATGCCGCGCGCTTCCTGTTCATGAATGTGGATCGAGCACAGGAGGCCGGCGTCTGGTCACTAGGCGAGTTCGAGCGCTCTGCTTCGGACCTTGGCAGCGTCGGTGTGCCTGGTTTCAATGTCGAGACTCTTGAGGACCGCTGGATCCTCTCACGCTTCAATCGTGTAGCGAGGGAGATTCACGAAGCGCTGGAGGCGTACCGCTTCCACGAGGCCGCACACGTCGTCTATCACTTCTTCTGGGGCGAGTTCTGCGACTGGTACATCGAGCTGATGAAGCCACGGCTTTCGGCTGGGGATCGCGATCAGACCCGAACGGCGTTTTCCAATGTGGTTAGCATCTTTGAAGGCGCGCTGCGGCTGCTCTCGCCGTTCATGCCGTTTATCACCGAAGAGTTGTGGCATGCGGTATACGACGGAAGTCCGCCCCTGCGGTCGATTGCCTTAGCCGCATATCCAAGACCGGATTCGGCGCAGGTCGATACCGCCGCCGAAACTGAGATGGCGATCGTTCAGGACCTGATCGCGGCCGTACGCAACATTCGCACGGAGTTGAAGGTCGATCGCAAACAGAAACTGCCCATTGAAGTCTTCGCAGATGCCGAAGTGATCGCGTTGATTGAACGCGATCGTGCCGCGATCGATTTGCTGGCCGACGTGGGCGGCATCACCTTCGTGAAATCGTCGCTCGCCAAGGCTGCGGGCGCGCGTAGCACCGCGCGGTTCGATGTTAGCGTCGTGTACGAGCGCAAAATCGATGTTGCCTCTGAGCGAGATCGCCTGAACAAAGAACTGGCCAAGCTGTCGGGGGAACTTTCCCGCGCCACCGCACAGTTGTCAAATGACGGCTTCCTCGCTAAAGCGCCGCCGCAGGTCGTGGACGGGCTAAAGCGACGGAAGGGCGAAGTAGAAGTGCTGGTGGAGAAGGCGAAGGCCGCGCTCGAAGAATTGGATACGGTCAATCGGTAATTCGGTTGTGTGGCCCTGCAGCAGCCCGAACGACTGCTTGTATACTAGCCGGGCTTCAAAGCCGGTTTTGGTGTTGAGGAGTACACGTTGGATTGGACAGGCCGAAGGGTTACCGCAATTCTGGAATACGCCCTGCAGGAAGACCGCGCCACGCATGACGCGACCAGCCAGGCCTGCATCGACCCAGCGCAGCGAGCCTCGGCGACCATCATCGCCAAGCAGGACTGCGTGCTGTCCGGTCTGGGCTGCATTCAGCGGATCCTGGAGATTTATGCCCAGCTCGACGGCAAAGTGACGTCGCATCCCGACGTGCGTAGCCATCCGGAAATCTTCGACGGCGTGCGCTTGCGAAAGGGCCAATCCGTTGCGTTCATCCGCCACAACGCGCGCGTAATTCTCGCATGCGAAAGGGTGATCCTCAATATCATGCAGCGCATGAGCGGCATTGCCACAGCAACGCGCCACTACGTCGATGCTGTCACCGGAACCAAGGCGACGATTCTTGACACCCGCAAGACAGCGCCCGGCCTGCGGCTTCTCGATAAATGGGCGGTCCGCTGCGGCGGAGGCACCAACCACCGGCTTGATCTAAGCGATGGCATTCTGATCAAGAACAACCACGTTGCACTGGCAGGAGGCGCCATACCTGCCCTCGAAGCAGCGCTGCGTGACCGCCGGAGCGCGCTGCCGGTCGAGATTGAAGTGCGGTCGCTTGAAGAGTTCGATCAGGCAGTGCAGCACGGCGCTGAGGCCATTCTGGTCGACAACATGACATCCGAGCAGGTACGCGAAGCCGTTGCGCGAGTGGCAAAGCTCGGGCACAAGGTTCCGCTGGAGTGTTCGGGCGGCATTAACCTGTCGAACATCCGCGCCTATGCGGAGACTGGAGTGGACTTCATTTCGGTTGGCGCGCTGACCCACTCGGTTCCTGCGGTGGATTTGAGCATGAGAGTGCAGCCGGCATAGAAGCAGTGGCTGCAGCCAGTGGCGCGGCTATCTGGCGTCATGAGAATACCGTCAATGTTGTGTGACTGTCCTTGCCACGTCATAATCCCCTTATCGTCATCCCAAACACAAAACGTCCACCTTCTCTCTCGCAGCATGCTACTGACGCACGGCTTGGCCGCATCGTGCGTCTGCTCAGCAACCATGCTACGGTCGTAGTCAGCGGGACGCGTATCGCTGAGGAGCTCGGCACCAGCCGCTCGGAAGTGTGGCGTGCCGTGCAACACCTTCGCGAGCTAGGAGTGCAAATCATCGGTCATCCAGCAACCGGCTACCAACTCGAAGCTATGCCTGATCTCCTCTTACCCGAGATACTCGGCCCGCTGGTACAGGGAAACCTGATTGGCAGCCGCATCCATCATTACTTCAGCATTGGTTCCACGAATACCGAGGCGATGAACGCTGCCGCTGCCGGAGAAGCTGAAGGCACAGTCTTCCTCGCCGAGGAGCAGACTGCCGGGCGCGGACGTGGCGCCCACACCTGGGACTCGCAAGCATCGACGGGAATTTACTGTTCCATCATTCTGCGGCCACCGCTCGCTCCGGTCGATGCCCTTCCGCTCTCCTTAATGACTGGGCTTTCGGTCGCCGAGGCAGTCGAGAAGACCACCGGATGGAATACTGATCTCCGCTGGCCCAATGATGTTTTGCTCGGAGGCAAGAAGTTTTGCGGCATTCTGACCGAAATGAACTCCGAAGCGACGCGAGTGCGCTATGTCGTGGTTGGAATCGGCATCAACGTTAACCACACATTGTTTTCTGCCGAGCTCGAGCCGATTGCAACCTCGCTTCGCCTGGAGAGTGGCCGCGAGTGGTCGCGCGTGGAGCTTACAGTGGCTCTGCTAAAATCGCTCGACAACGCATATCGAAAGCTGATCAATAATACTGCAGAAGCTCGTACTCAAATATTTCGTAACTTCGAACAAAAATCCTCCTTCGCTAGCGCACGGCACATTCGCGTTGAGGAAGAACCTGGATTTGAGGGAATAACCGACGGACTCGACGAGAGTGGGTTTCTTCGCGTTCGAACAATCGCGGGGCTGCGGACAGTGGTCTCGGGGACAGTTCGTCCCGTTGACAGGAAATAGTCAATGCTGCTGGTCCTGGATGTAGGCAATACCAACACGGTGCTAGGGGTCTTCGAGCCCAAACCAGGAGAGACTCCGGCAAAACACGGGCGTCTGATTGCACATTGGAGGGTCACCACCATCAAGGCTCAGACGGTGGACGAGTACGGTGTGCTCTTCCGCAATCTGTTCGCGATGAACGGTCTGGAGGTCGCGTCGATAAAGGGAATCGTGATTTCTTCTGTGGTGCCTCCACTGGACTCGACCCTGCGCGAGGTTTGCGAGCGGTATTTCCGTATCAAGCCGCTGTTCATCGAGCCGGGAGTTAAAACAGGAATGCCGGTGCACTACGAGAATCCCGCGGAAGTGGGGGCCGACCGCATCGTCAACAGCGTTGCCGCGTTCGAGAAGTATGGTGGTCCATGCATCGTGGTTGATTTCGGTACGGCCACAACCTTCGATGTGATATCCGCCAAAGGTGAATACATGGGCGGAGTCATTACGCCGGGAATAAGCATCTCAGCAGGCGCGCTGTTCTCGCGCACGGCGCGGTTGCCGCGAGTGGATATTCGCAAGCCCACACGAGTGCTTGCGACCAACACCGTCAACAGCGTGCAGTCTGGGCTTTACTACGGCTATCTGGGGTTGATCGACGGCATCCTGGGACGGCTGATGGAGGAACTCGGTCGCGATATGACCGTGATAGCCACGGGTGGACTGGCCTCTCTGATGGGCAGCGGTTCCAAATACATTCGCGAGGTCGATGACTTGCTCACACTCGAAGGCCTGCGCATCATCTACGAGCGCAACCAGGTGCACGCACGCCGGTACAACGGACGGGCGCATGACACATCCGCTAAGGACCCCAGAGCTCACAATACCGCCAGTGCAGCTCCCAAGCGCGATTGAGCTGGATCGCATAAGCGGCGGGTTTTCACGGATGAGCATGGACTAGGCACGGTTACTTTTTCCACATCCGCGCGCATGCTTGTTGATGCGTAGTTGAATTTCTGGGAATCGTTCTCCTTGGACAACTACTTCAACTATTTCACGGAAATCGAAGAACACTTTCAGAAGCGCCGCGGCACGCTGATGATCCTCTCGCCACTGGACTGGGCGTTGATGGAAACCTGGAAACAGGCCGGGGTGCCGCTTGAAGCAGTGCTCCGCGGCATTGACCGTAGCTTCGACAAGTGGGAGCTCCGCCGCAGCAGAACGCGCAGAGTGAATAGCCTGGCGTATTGCGCGCAGGAGGTCCTCGCCTCTGCAGAGGAGATGAAGGAGGCGGCTATTGGCTCATCGGCCGTGAAGAAAGCCGCTCCCAGACTGGAGCGTGAAGCCGTGAGTGCGTTCCTGCGGCAGAACGCTGAACGATTGGAGCGTGCAACACTGCCGATGTCGGCCAGCTCAATTGCGCTTGAGGCCGCTCACACCCTGCGCTCTCAGGCCGACGCTGTGGAGCACGAAACCGCTCCCCCAATGGAGGATTTGGAGCGACAGTTGACCGTAAGTGAAGAGAAGCTCATCGCCGCGCTGTTGGCGTCAACGCCGGATAGTATCTTGCTCCAAGTACGCAAGGATGCCGATCGCGATCTCGCTCCCTACCGCAGCAAGATGACCGCTCCCCAGATCGAGCAATTGCACAAACAATACATACAGAAACGAATCCTGGAGCAGTACCGGGTTCCGCGGTTGAGTTTGTTTTACATGTAGTACGACGCCGGTACGCGATCCCTGGCGTTCACGTGAATAGGTACGGCACAAAGCCAGTGTTTGCTTACTGTTGTGTCCCAAGCTGATCTCCTCTCACACCCCCGTGTGACCTCCGCACTAGTGAGGGGTCTAGCCGTAGGTTCATGCTGAACAATTGGGATTGATAATTTCAGTCCATTCAGTGCGCGCACGAGCCACGAACTTTCATATTCGAATTCGAACTCGCTCACGTTTCGATACCGACGGCCGTGTGGGCCGTGGTTTCTCGCCGGCGCGCTAGCACGTTTGAGAACGGAGGCCTCATATGGCAATTACTAAGCAGGATGCGCTTGACTATCACCAGGGAACTCGGCCGGGCAAAGTCGAGGTCGTATCCACCAAGCCCTGCCTCACGCAGCGCGATCTGAGTCTCGCCTACACGCCCGGCGTAGCCCAACCCTGCCTTGAGATCGAGAAGAACCCTCGCGACGCTTACAAGTACACAGCTAAAGGGAATCTGGTGGCCGTTGTGACCAATGGCACCGCCGTGCTCGGGCTTGGCGATATCGGCGCCCTCGCCGGCAAGCCGGTCATGGAAGGTAAAGGGGTGCTATTCAAACGGTTTGCTGATATCGACGTTTTCGATATTGAGCTCAATACCCACAAGCCCGATGAGATCATCAAGGCCTGTCAGTTGCTCGAGCCCACCTTCGGCGGTATCAACCTGGAAGACATCAAGGCTCCGGAATGCTTTTATGTCGAAGAGACCCTGAAGAAAACCATGAATATCCCGGTCTTCCACGATGATCAGCATGGAACAGCGATCATCTCCGGCGCGGCGCTGGTCAACGCGCTGGAGATTGTCGGCAAGCGGATCGAGCGGGTCAAAGTGGTCGTCAACGGCGCTGGTGCTTCGGGTATTGCCTGCGCAGAGCACTATGTCGCCTTGGGCGTCAAGCGTGAGAACGTCACCATGTGCGACACCAAAGGAGTTATCTACAAAGGTCGCAAGGAGGGCATGAATCCCTACAAGGAGCGCTTTGCCAAAGACACCCCTATGCGCACTTTGGCGGAAGCAGTGAAAGGCGCGGACGTGTTGTTAGGCCTGTCGGTGAAAGGCGCTTTCACGCCCGACATGATTCGTTCCCTTGCGCCGCGGCCGATCGTGTTCGCCATGGCGAACCCCGATCCCGAGATCACCTACGACGAAGCGCGCGCGGTCCGCGACGACATCATTATGGCCACAGGCCGCTCCGACTACCCCAACCAGGTGAACAATGTGCTTGGGTTCCCATTCATCTTCCGCGGAGCACTCGACGTGCACGCGACCACCATCAACCAGGAGATGAAGCTGGCGGCAACCCATGCTCTCGCCACGCTGGCGAAAGAAGACGTGCCTGACTCCGTCTGCCGGGCCTACGGCGTCTCACGCCTGCACTTCGGCCCGGATTACATTATTCCCAAGCCTTTCGATCCGCGCGTCCTGGTCTGGGAAGCGGCAGCTGTTGCCAAAGCTGCGATGGATAGCGGCGTCGCTCAGAATCCCGTGGACCTCGCCGAGTATCGTGAGCAACTGGAAAAGCGGCTGGGCAAAGCGCGCGAACTCATGCGGGTGATGATCCACAAGGCACAAGCCAATCCCAAGCGCATTGTCTTTCCTGAGGGCAATCACGAGAAGATCCTGCGCGCCTGCCATGTGTTGATTGAGGAACGCATTGCCACTCCAATCCTGCTGGGCCGCAGCAGCGACATTCAGAAGGCGGCGGCGGAGCTGCAGATCCTGCTGGACGGGGCCGTCATTGTGGATCCAGCAAACTCGCCACGGCGCACGGAGTACGTGCACGAGTTCTACCGGCTGAGGCAACGCCGTGGAGTTACGCTCGCTGCAGCCGAAGAGGAAATGAATAACCGCAACATTTTCGGCTCCATGATGTTGCGCATGGGCGATGCCGACGGACTGGTCTCGGGAGTCACACAGAATTATCCCGACACCATTCGGCCCGCCCTGCAAGTAATCGGCGTACGCGAGGGCATTCACAAGGTCTCCGGCGTCTATCTCATCATCACGCGTAAAGGTGACCTTTATTTCCTCGCAGACGCCACTGTCAACATCGAGCCTGCGGCCGAGGACCTTGCCGAGATTGCCTTGTGCACGGCGCAGGAGGCGCGCCGCTTCGAAGTTGAGCCGCGAGTGGCGATGCTGTCATTCTCCAACTTCGGCTCGACCCGGCATCCGTTCTGCGAAAAAGTCCGGCGCGCCGTCGAGATGGTGCACTACGCCGACCCGGAACTCATCATCGATGGCGAACTCCAGGGCGACGTCGCCGTGACTGCAAAGAAGCTGGAAATGTTCCCATTCAGTTCTCTCCGCGCCGGAGCCAATGTGCTCATCTTCCCTGATCTGCAGTCGTGCAACATTGCCTGCAAGCTGTTGGGATCCATCGGCAACGCCGAGGTGGTCGGGCCGATTCTCTCTGGTATGGCAAAACCGGTACACCTTTTGCAGCGCGGAGCAGAGGTGGATGACATCGTGAACATGGCCACTATCGCCGTGGTGGATGCTCAGGACAGCTCTTCGCTTCCGGTCTTCCGCCACGCTGCGGTAGCCGTAAGCAGCTGATCGTAATCTGCTGGCCGGGAAGAGCATCACCCTTTGCGGATGATATCTTCCCGGCGGCACGCCGATTTGCCTCTTCCTGCAAGGTCAGACGGGACTGTGATAGCCAGCGCGCATCGGGCGCCTGGAAACGAGGATACGACAGAAGTGGTAGGGGGCTACGTCAGAAGAGGGATTCGCGCTGGGCGCGCGCGGACGGAAGATTGATTCAGTCCTAAGTAGCGGACGACAGGTTTATCGGTTGGCGGAATTCTCGGGGCCTTCACGGTCTTTTCGGATGTGCAACTGGGCGCTGCGCTTCCGGTCAGAATTCCGCCCTTTCTTTTGTTGTCTCAGCTTTCCTTCCTGGTTTCCCCGAGGGAAACTCCTAAGCGGCGCACCTTGTTGTACAACGAGCTGCGCGGAATTCCCAACCTTCTTGCTGCCTTCTCCACCGAGCCGAACTCCTGCGCCAAAACCTCGGCAATGTGCATCCGCTCCGCCTCTTTCAAGGTGAGAGAAGCATGCCGGGATGAGCGGTGAGTCGCATCCGGCCTGTAGGGTTGAAATTGCAGATCTAGCGACGTAATGGGATTGCATTCAGCGACGAGCATCGCCCGTTCCAACACGTTGTGTAACTCGCGAATGTTTCCGGGCCAGGAGTAGCTCGACAAGGCCTCCAGCGCTGACCGATCCAATTCCATGCGGTTCCGCCCGCGCTGCTGTGCCATGGCTTGGAGTATGTGCTCAGCCAATACAGGCAAGTCCTCGGCACGATCGCGGAGTGCCGGTACGTGCAAAGGGATGACGTTAATGCGGTAGTACAAGTCTTCTCTAAAACGCCCTTCTTGCACCAGCTTATGAAGGTCGCGATGAGTAGCTGAGATCAGGCGCACGTCGGCTAAACGGTCGCGGACATCGCCTAAACGCCGAAACCGGCCCGTCTCCAGTACCTTCAGGAGTTTTGGTTGAACCCGGATATCGATATCGCCAATTTCATCGAGAAATACGGTGCCCCGGTTGGCCACCTCCAGTAGCCCGGTTTTGGCGGTGACAGCGCTAGTAAAGGCTCCCTTCTGATGGCCGAAGAGTTCTGTCTCCAGAAACTCGCGATCCAGGCCGGCGCAATTCAGGTCAAGAAATTCTTCTTCCCGCCGAGCGCTGTGAGCATGAATCCAGTTGGCAAGCACCCCCTTCCCTGAGCCGGTCTCGCCAAGGATGAGCAGCGGGCTGTCGCCCTCAGCCACCCTGATTGCCATATCCCGTAATCGCTGAATCGTTCCGCTGGAGCCCAGGAAAGGATCGAGGGGCGCACTCCGGTTTCGGGAGCTGGCTGCCAGGGATTGCTGGCGGTATCTTCGGTTCTGTAGCTCCCGCTGGAGGACGGTCTCCAGAACGGCAAGTTGGACCGGCTTGGTCAGAAAGTTTCGAGCGCCTTGCGACATCGCCCGCACCGCCAGCTCGATACTTCCCTGCCCCGTGAGAATAACTGCGGGGAGCTCCGGATCGCCGTCGTGTAGGGCCTTCAGCAGTTCCAGTCCATCACCGTCAGGAAGAGAAACGTCAATCACGGCGGCGTCGGGCCATGAGTTCTGGAGCTGAGAGCGTGCTTCCGAGCAGCTGCCCGCCTCTGTGATGGCAAAGCCATGGGCTTGCAGGAAAGTGCCGAGATTGAAACGAATGAGAGGGTCGTCGTCGACTAGAAGAACTTGAAAGCGCGACACGTCAGTTTGCTCGTGCGGCTTCGGCGGGCCGTGCCGAGGGTGAGTGGGCGGGCAGCAGAATCGTGACTACAGCGCCTCCAGGTTCGGAGTTAGCCAGCATCATCTCTCCGCCATGATCTGCGATAATTTTGTGCGCGGCGGCCAGTCCCAAACCCGTTCCTCCTGGCCTGCGGCTGAAGAAGGGTGTGCCGAGGTTCTTGATTGCATCCGGGTGGAACCCTGGTCCATGGTCAGCAATGGTGATGCGGACCTTCTCAGCATCGGGTGCGAGCCGCTCCACGTCAACAGTAACGGTTGACCCTCGCGAGGAATAGCGCACAGAGTTGTCCAACACATTCTCAATAGCGCGCGTCAAAAGCTGACCTTGACACTGCACTTCGACATCGTGTGGGCCGCCCATGCAGATGTTCACCGAGCACGCGGTGGCCAGCTGGCGGCATCCCTCGATCGCGTCGTCAACAATTGCGGTGAGGGACGCGGGTTCGAGGTTATCCAGCGGACGGCTCTGGTCGAAGATGTTCCTGATCATGGTTTCCAGTCGCGTCACCCCATCTTTAAGGCTTTGCAGATGAGGATCGTCGGAACTCAATTGTCGGGCATGCACAGCCTGGAACGCCTCGAGCGTGGCGGTAAGCCCAAAAAGTAGGTTCTTCGCCTGGTGCGCTGCGCCCGCGAGAAGTAAGCCTGACCGTGCCATTGACTCACTCAACTTCAGGTCCTGACGAAGCGTTTCGTCAGCCGTAATGTCCCTCAAGAAAACGGCCAGGCGTTGCGCACCTGAGGTCGAGCTTTGTAGCTCCCGTACGGAAATCAGCCACCATCCGCTCGGATCTTGAACTCTGACCCTGCGTTGCACCGCAGCGTGACTCTCACGCGCCCTGCGTACGTATTCGCGAACCAGGGTCCACAATTCGCCTTTGCAGTCAACAATCGATAATGGCCTCTCTTGCTTCTCGTTAATCAGGCGGGGAGCTGCCGGCTGGTTGTAGAACAGGATTTTCCCCCGACCATCAACTACGAACAATGGATCTTCAATCGAATCCAGCGTAGCGTGGAGATCTCGCAGCAGAGGCGGTACCGTTGCCCAGCTAACCGCCTTGTTCGAAGAGTCAGGACAGACCGCGAGACTCTCCCATGCCTCGATGAGACTCACGGCTGAGCATTTTGCTTGTTCACCGGTGGATAGAGGTTGTAAATATTCGTCCTCAACAGGGACCACGGCCAGTGTGCCAGAAGTACGTTTATCTAAATTGTGGCGCATAAGTGCTCTCAGCCACGCAGTAAGGTTGGCCTCGAGTGCCCACGTGCTGGCTGACCAGCAATCGTGAGCTTGTGAGTCCAAACTTCTGACGTACGCAGCTAGCGAATTGCTACGCAACAACAGCGAGGGTCAATTGTGAGGGTTCTGTGTCCTGATGACCGAAACAAAGTGTGCGCACCCTGTCACAGGAAAATGTTGGCTCCTAATATCCTATTCCTGCTTCGGACAGTTCAGTGACGAAGGTCACATATAAGAGTGTTTCCTTTGTAACTGGTTTCTGGAAATAAGGCAATCTCCAGGGAAGTTACTTTAGTCATCTGTGCATGGCGGCAGGCAATTCGAACCTTTGCGCAAGCATGTCAACGATTTCTCGGCCGATCTCAAGTGAAGCAGTGGCCGCAGGCGACGGTACATTGCAAACATGAATAGCGTTTGGGCCGTGCACAAAATGAAAGTCATCCAGCAGATTCCCCCTGCGGTCCACTGCCTGTGCACGAACTCCGGAGCCGCCAGGAACGAGGTCGCGCGCCTGCAGTTCCGGTACCATCTTCTGCAGCGCGGCCGTAAATGCGCTCTTCACCCATGATCGATACTGTTCGGCTGTTCCCATGCGCCAATACTTGCGCGCCATCCTCCAGAAACCGGAAAATTCGACAGTCTCCATTGCCTCCGTCAGGTCGGGAGCCGATCCGGTATAGCCCTCTCGCCGCAACGCCAGCACAGCGTTAGGACCAGCCTCTACCCTCCCATCGATACGGCGAGTGAAATGCACACCGAGGAAGGGAAAGCGGGGATCGGGTACGGGATAAATAAGATTCCTGACCAGGCTCCTTCGTTCGGACTGGACCTCATAGTACTCACCGCGGAAGGGGATGATCTGTGACTCGATCGGCGCGCCCGCCATTCTTGCGATGTGATCGCTATATAGTCCGGCGCAGTTGATGACATAGTGTGCGCGAATCGAACCTGCTGTGGTCTCAACCAGAGTGTCTTGTCCGTCCCGGCGCAGGCCGATCACCTTCGCATCACACACGATCTCTCCGCCTGCGTGGCCAATGAGTTCACCGTATTTTTGAGCCACCACGAGGTAGTCCACAATTCCTGTGCTTGGCACATGTAACGCCTTGAGACCATTACAATGCGGCTCAATCTCCTGAAACTGTTCACGGCTGAGTAAGCGCAGTCCTTCCACGCCGTTCATGATGCCGCGC
>Ga0306920_100004510_pt1 | contig 17836 bp, 8 predicted proteins | sample flu12Cox44000170_FD_204666 | JGI IMG/M metagenome (GOLD analysis project Ga0306920, IMG submission 204666) | Lab enrichment of tropical soil microbial communities from Luquillo Experimental Forest, Puerto Rico - flux4day.12C.oxic.44.000.170 (v2)... | ecosystem: Environmental > Terrestrial >... | reverse complement strand
GGGAATGCCGGGACTGGTGTTGGCTTCCTCACCGGCGTATCTGGCGGTGTTGCCCCCGCCGGAACTGAATCCGGGGCCCGCAAGTGTGCACCTGACCTGCGGGCAACGCACTTCCGAAGCATTCACGGTGGTCTTCGTGAATCTTGAACTGGAGGCGAGCAGCGTGCCTTTGGCGCCTGGAGAGCACCGCAGCGTTGCCGTGCGCGTCCGAGGGAGCACAGCGAAACTCACGCTCGAGGCGCGCAACCTTGCGCCGGATGTGGCGGAGCTGCAGGGCGGCGTGTCTGTCCGAGCGGCGTCATCGGGTGGCACGGACAACGTGGCGCGGTTTGAATTGGTGGGGAAGCAGTATGGAAATTTTGTGATCTCCATCCACCTCCTGGCGCCGGCCGGTCCGCCGAGGCTGTAGGCGTGGCCGAATCTCACTCCTTGGTGTCACTTAAGCCGCAACGCTTCCTATAACCTGTCATTTTGAGACGCGGGTTTTTTCCGTGCCGAAGAATCTCAACGCGGACATCGAGTATAGGAGTGTTGGATGAGATCCTTCGGGCCCCAAACGGCGCGCCCCTCAGGATGACACTGCGTCTTATAGCTTTGGTGAGTGAGAAGCCCTGTCCTCAGGCGGATTTCTTGGAGACGATCGGGGGAAGGTCGAGCGTGCCTTGGCCGTCGTCGAAGGCGGGCTGCGCGGGCTCGCTCTCGCTGAGCAAGGTGGAAAGAGCATTGGCGGCCTTGTCGAAGCGTTTGTCGGCTTCAGTGTAATTCTGCTGCGCGTTCTTCAGGTGCGTTCCGACAATTTCGAAGTACTTCCCGAAGGTCTCAAACTGCTTGTGGAGACCGGCGAGATTTTCGCCGAGGCGCTTCGCGTTTTCCTCGATCTGCATGCCACGCAGGCCCATAGCAATGACCGAAAGATGGGCGTAAAGCGTGTTCGGAGAGACGGCAATGATCTTGCGGCCGCGGCAGTAGGCATCGAGGGCTTCTCCCTTGGAGTCGGTGCTCATCAGGAGTTCGTAATAAACCGCTTCGCTGGGAACAAACATCAAGGCCACGTCGAGCGTGCCTTCCTCCGGAACAATGTATTTGCGGGAGATGGAGTCGGCGTGGAGTTTCACCGCGCCCACGAAGCCCTTGCGTGCTTCTTCTCCTTCGCTGTTGAGCCGCAGATAGGCATCGAGCGGAAATTTGGAGTCGATGGTCATGATTTTGCGGTCGCGAAGGCGAATGATTGCGTCGACAGTTTCCCCGCTACGGAAGCGGTATTGCTTTTCGTATTGCGACGGCGGTAAGCAGTCTTCGAGGAGACGTTCCAGGGTCGATTCTCCCAACGACCCTCGAGACTTCGCGCCGCCGAGAATATTTTCGAGCTTTTCCGTCGCCTGATGCATCTGCTGGCCGGCTTGCTGGACTTCGCCCAGCTGCCGCTGGATCTGGCTGATCTGCTCGCGCGTGTTTTTCAGCTCCGTGGACATGGCGGTCTGCGCGTCCGCCGTGATCTTGGACGTTACCTCCGCGGACCCTTTCACGCCCTCCTGCACGGCTTTAGTGACGGCTTCGAGGCGCGAAGAGACCGTTTCCGCGATGGTTTCCATCTTCGTGGTGCTGTGCGTCTGCGCGGTGGAAAGGCCGAGCAAGTCGCGGCGCAATTCATTCATCTGCGATTCGAGTTGCTCGTTTTTCTTTTGATCTTGCGTATTCTGGATGAGGACCCAAATCACCAGGCCGATCAGGACCAGTGCAAAGACGGCCGCGGTTATCCAACCTGCATTCATGTGTTCTCCGAAGTGCGACGGGAAACGGAAGTTCTACTTTACTCGCATAGTAAGAGAATGGGTAGTACGCCGGAGCAGAGGATCTGCCACGGAGACACAGAGGACACGCAGAAAAGAGAAAACGGAAATTAGAAAAGGGAAAAAGAAAAGGCCCCGGGTGGAGGGCCTTTTTTGGAACGATTGGAAGATCGACCCTACCAGCTGAGCTTGAGCGCGAATTGGAAGATGCGCGCATCGAATGCAGCGGTGGGCTGGCCGGCAGCGCACGAAGCGCCGTTCGCGGGATCACAAAGCTGGTTCACGGCCGAGATGTTAGTGTGGTTGGTCAGGTTGAAGCCATCGGCGATTAGGTCCAGGCCGAGACGCTCGCCGAGGGGGACGCGCTTGGCGACGCGCAGATCGAACTGGAAGAAGAAGGGCATGTTGAACCGGTCGCGGCCCAGACTGCCGAAGCAGCCTGCTGGTGGTGTGATGGTGTTCTGTCCCGTACCAACTGTGAACGGCTGCCCGTCGTTCTGGAGGCAAACGTTGGGCGAGCCGAACGTGAAGCCGTGAACGTAGGGCGACGTAGTGGCGAACGCGTCCGTGCCGGTGCTTGGGCCAACGGATGGCCGAATCTCCGAGGCGCCGAGATCCAGACGCGAATCTGTACCGGTGATGATGTTGTACGGCCGTCCGGAGGCAACTTCGATAATCGGGGCGAGCGTAAAGTTGCTGGCCATGTGCTTCCAGAAGCTGTCGCCGGATCTGGCGGCGGAAGTCTGCCACACGCCGCTGGTCACCCAGCGATGCCGCTGATCGTTCACCGAATTGCCGCGCTCCAGCCAGGGGAACCGGCTGTCTTGCGGCTCAAGGGTAGACTGCAGGTCGGTGCCGTTGTCAATGGAATGCGACCAGGTGTAGCTCGATAGCAGTTCAAAGCCGTGCGAGAAGCGCTTCTGCAGGTTCACGGTCAAAGCGTTGTACCAGGAAGCGGCATTCGAGGATTGTGCGTCAACGCTGTTGAACGGCACGGGCACGCCGAAGCCAACGGGATAGTGCGCGGCGCCGGCAAGCGCTTGCTGCAGGGCATAACCGCAATTGAAAGGATTCGGATTTTTCGCGCACTGGGGCGCGGCCAAGCCGATCCCCGTGGCGAAGGAAGGATTCGGCCCGGACGGCCGGAAGTAGTTGAATACCGCCGGCGTACTGATCAGTCCAACCGGGGTACCTCCGCAGTTATGGTTGGGGAAACCCAAACCCAGAATACCGGGAGCGAGGGGCGAACCCGTCGTTGGGTCGAAGAAGGCAATGCTTCCACCACCAGGAACGTTGTATGCGTTTGGAACAGTTCCCCCGCCGCATATGAAATTGGGAGTCGTTGGCACTGCCACAGTAAGTGGATTCGTGAAGCCCAACCCGACCGCATCCGCATTCTGCAGGTTGGTCGTCAGCAGAACTGGATCGGTTGAGTTGATGTCAATCGGCCGATACAGGTGCAAGCCGCGGGTACCCTGATAGCCGACATTAAGCGTCCAGTTGCTCGCGAACTGCTTCTCGACCGTAAAGTTCACCTGTTGTGCGTAGCCATATTCAAAGTTTTTCCTGACCGGGAGTGTAAACGGGAGAATGGGAAGCGGAAATCCAGCGGAGATGTAGTTCTGATTGGCGAAAAGCGAATTGGGCTGCAGGGGATCGAAGCGCTGTGAGTTGCCAGGCGTTTGATAGTACATGCTCGGCAACGCATTGAGGACTCCCTGGAAAATCGACGAGCCGTTGAGGTTGCTTGGAGTATCCAGACCGTTTTTGCAAAGCGGATACCCGGCTGGCGCGGAGAGTGGAGTTAATACCCCACAAGAAGTGCCCTGTCCGCCGGGCGAGATTAACTGCACCGAGCGGCCGCCGTCCGCGGTGACGGAGTTGAAAGCTATGGCGAGAAGCGGATGGTCGTAGAAAATACCGTAGCCCGCACGAACAACCATTTTGCCGTCGCCCTTGGGATCCCAGGCGACGCCGACGCGCGGTGCGAAATTGTTGTAGTCGCGTGGAATACCTTCGATTACGCCCAGCGCATTTTCCGCTGCGGCGTTGAGGCTAGTCGCTGGGGCAAAGAGCGGAGAAATCTCCACGTCGTAACGCAGGCCATAGTTGAGGGTGAGCTTGGGTGTGAGCTTCCAGGTATCCTGGGCAAAGAAACCGAAGGGAAGATTGTCAAACGGCTGATTGGAGTTGCCGATGCCCTGAATATAAGTTGTCGGCACTCCGAAGCCGTAGGCCTGCAGGGCCGTGGCGCCGGGAACGGCGATATCGGTCGCCGCGCAAACTCCGTTATGCGGGACAATGCCGCCGGGTGTAGGTGTGAGGCAGTCAGGAAGCCCGAACGAGGAAGCCGGGAGGCCGCCGAAATTCGCGACGCCGCCAAAATCCAACTCGAAAATTTGCGCCTTGCTGGACCGCAATTGGATGATATTGACGTCGCCGCCGAATTTGAAGGTGTGATGGCCGTGTGTCCAAGTAATATTGTCCGAAAATTCGTAGCGCTTTTCGATGCGGTTGACGGTGGAATAAGGTTCGCGGCCGAAATAAGCATAGCCGGGAATGTTCACCCCGAGTTCGCTGCCCCCCGGGAGGTTCGAAAAGCCAAAATAGTTGCTGCGACGTGCAAACTGGAAACGGAACTCATTGTAAGTGCTGTCGCTGACGATCGTATCGTGCTGAAAAGTAGCACTAAGATCGTGGAGCCAGTTTACGCCCACACGCGAGGCGGCATTTTGACCGAGCACCTGGTTCTGGGCGGTGGTCTGGATGCCCGTAATGTAGGATGGGGAAACACCGACGCGCAAGAAAGAATGGTTGTGTGCATTCCATTGCTGGTCGAGGCGCGCGGACCACAGACTGGTTTTTTCCTGCGTCGGGAAATTGCCGCGGATGCTGTTAAGGCCGACGTAGGAACCAGGTAGCGGAGCCGCGCCGGCGGGCACAAAAGCACCATTCGCTCCGACAGCCGCGCCAGCAGGGAGAGTAGAGCAATTCACGGCATTAATTGTTGTGCTCTCGGGACAGGGGACTGGGAGTGGGAATTCCTGGAACAGGACACCGCCGGGGGTAACCACGGGATTTACCGGCGTAATCGAACCTCCGGACAACTGAGTGACCAGGGCACCGTAATCCAGTTTGTTGACCGCGACGCTGGAGGCGGAACCCATCACAGCTCCATAGGCATTCGCCAGGGAGGCAGGAACCGCACCCACGAATGCGGCTTGGGCTTGAGTCAGCTCAACAGGCAGGCCGTTCGGTAGAGTGACGGGCACGAGGCCAAAGTTGCCTTCGCCGATGCTGGAAAACCCGGTTTCCTCGCGCTGCGTGTATTCATAAGAGAAGAAGTAGAAGGTCTTATTTTTCTTGAGAGCGCCGCCAAGCGTAAGGCCGGCTTGCACGCGGGTGTAGGCCTGCTTGACCGGCTGAAGTTGACCGGTAGTGGGGTCGACCTGTCCGGAGAAAGGATTGCGAGCCTGGAAAGCGGAGTTGCGCAGGAAACCAAAAACGTTGCCGTGGAAGTCGTTGGTGCCGCTCTTGGTGACGATATTGACGACGCCGCCCGTAGCGCGGCCATATTCCGCGTTGTAGTTGCTGAGAATCATCTGGAATTCCTGCACGGCTTCCTGCGAAAGCGTGGTGCGGATGCCGTCCACGGAGTTGTCTCCGAAATCGGCGCCGTCCACGCTGACCATGTTGGAGCGCGCGCGCGCGCCGCTGATGTTCAGGCCGCTGTTGGGAGCCGGGCCAATGGTGGGAGCGTTGTCGCGCGTGGTCTGGGAATTCAGAAGCGTGAAATTGATGTAGCCGCGTCCGTTGATAGGCAGGTTGTTGATCTGGCGCTGCTCGACGGTTTGCGCGGATTCGGAGCGCGTGGTCTCAACCGCGTTCGATTCCGTCGTGACGGTAACGGTTTGAGATTGTGTGCCAAGTTCCAGCCGGATGTTCAGCACGGCTTTTTCGCCGACGGTGAGCTGCAGCGACGGGTTTTCGTAAGGGGCCAGGTTTGCGCCCTCGGCGCGAACCTTGTACTCGCCAGGAGCGATTCCGACGATGGTGTACCGGCCCTCTTCGTCAACGGCTACGGAGCGCTCCGAACCGTTGGCCGCGCTGGTTAACGTTACTTTGGCGCCGCGGACAGCCAAAGCTTGCGGATCGGTAACCTGTCCGGTGAGTGTAGCGGTGTTTACCTGCGCCACGGCCGTGGAGACGCCTAGGAAAATTGCAGCGCACAGAATCACAAACGCAAACAACGACTGCCTGCGTTGCATACTCTTCCTCCTTGTGGAACCTGCCAGTCTTCCGCTACCCCTAGCGGTGGCGAGCCAAACCCGCCGACGAATGGCCGAAGACAGAAAATCGGTTAAGACGGCTTGTACTGCAATGCGCCAGCCAATGCAACTGTAAACTGCACGAAGCAGGTGAGGCAGGCGTTTGGTGTGCGTCGTGTCCAACCCATTAGGGGCGGTTTTCGCGGGATCGATCCGCAGGAAACGCGACACTCTCGTAGAAAGGTAAAGAAATAGAAGGCAATCAGGGTTTGAGGTGGCGGCGAACGAGTTTGCGGAGCTTTTCGCTGTCTTCGTCTTTCATGTGCACGAATTCCACTCCGCCGCCATCGGGTCCGATGTTGCGCACCACGGCCGTGAAATGAATCTTCCGGAGACCGGAGCGGACTTCCAGTTGAATGGAATCGCCCACGCTCAGCCTACTGGGGGACTCGAGATAAGCGCCGCCCAGGCTGATGGTTTTCACGCGGACGGGACTCATTTGCTGCTGGCTGCCCATTTGAGCACGCAGAGGCGAATCCAGCGGGATGCGAGTGTAGCGGCGTGGCACGACAAAATTTCCCAGCGGCGCGGCGGCAGGTTCGAAAGCGGAACGCGTTCTGGTCGAAGCGGGACTTTCTTCCATTAACGCTAGGGCATCCTCGGCGGCGGCGCGCAGGCCGGCGGGCTCAGCGAAGGTGAGCCCTTCACGTTTGCCGGCGAGTTGGCGGAGAAGTTCAGCGGCTTCGAGGGCACGAAGGCGGCCGAGAGCTTCAATGGCTTTGATGCGGACGAACTGGTCGCGCAGGATCTCGTGTTCGCCCGCGGCAATTTCCATCAGCAGCGGAACGGCGGTGGCCTCCTGGCCGATGCCGATCTGGTCGATCATCATAGGCACGACCAGCGGGTGAGCATCCGAAAGGATCGCCGAAAAGACAAAAGCAGTGCTTTGCACCGAAGGGGAGTTTGCCGGGCGCGCCAATTCGCTCACGGCCAGATCCTGAAGATTCCATTCCCAACTGGCCATCGCGCGTGTCAGACCGCGTAGCAAACGGTCCGGGTCAGCAGCCGCAAGGAGCTTGATGGAGGAACTCACGCGCTGACGGCGAGCCTCGAACAGGCGCGTTTCGAGCAGCGTAAGCGCAGGGACGCCGATAGCCCGCAGAATGCGGGCCATTGCAGGAAGCATTTCCGTGCCACGAGGGTCCGTCAGCAGCAACATAAGGCGATCGAGCAGCCGCTCGGGATCGCGCTGGAGCAAGCGAGGCAGAGCCGGATCAAGAGCGCGATTCGCGAGGGCCGCATCCACGATGAGCATCCAGCGGTCGTTGGCAATGAGCCGATGGCTGAGCGCATTGATGTGCTCGTGTTCCGCATCGCGGGGAAGTCGCTCGAGGCTGGTCAAAATGTTTTCGAAGCCTGCGAAGTCGCCGCGGCAGACGGCGATACGGCCGAGCGTTTCGAGAAAAGCGGCAAGCAACGCGCTGGTTTCCGGGGCGCGTTCCTTGACGAGGGCAGCGAGCGTGCCGCGGCTCAATTCTTCAGGGAACTGGTTGGGCCAGAGGGATTCAAGCAAGTGCGTAAGTTCACGCAGCCCCGCGGCAACGATGCGGCGCGCGCCGGCGTCATCGTGCTCCATGCGCCGCGCGTAGTTCAGAAGAATGTTGCGAGCTTCGCGTCGCGGCGCGTCGGCGCCGGCTTCAACGAGGTGGCCAAGCGTCTGGCGGATGGCGGTGATGGGCACGCACCAGATTTCCGCCCCGCGCAACACGCCGGATTTTTCACGCGGCGGAAGCTCCAGCCAGAAGCGCTCAATGACCTGCTCGCGATGCGCATCGCTGGCCCAGTTGGACGCGAGTAAAGAAAAATGCTGGGACGCGTGCGGGCCGTGGTAACCGCCGGCGCTCACGAGGACATCCGCAAGATGGTTCAGCATCGAGCGAACCGAAACGGGCGCCAGTGTGCCCGCCGCGAACTCTGTGTTCAGGTGTTCGAGAACCAGGCTTTCCGACAACCGCTGCAGGTAGGATTGTGGAGCCTCGCCCTCTTGCGGGGCGTAATGGGTCATGGCCGCAAGCAGCATGCGGACGGTTCCTCGGCTGGCCTGCTCCATGCACGAATGAATCGAACGGGCGGCTTCTTCCGCCGAGAGGCCGCGAGCCGCTTCCATGGGAGGCGTAAGACGGCCAATCAGCCGTAACGTCTCGGTGGTGTCTTCGAGTTGCGGCGCGCGAATCGGAGCGTCGCCGCTTTCCTGGGGGGCATTGCCGCCGTAAGCGACGAGCGCGGCAATCAGGCTGGCCAGAACGGTGTCCACTTTACGCTCAGTCAGCGTATTGATCTGAATGCCTTCCACGCGATGCTCCCGGAGTTGGGCCGGCCAGGCGCGATTCCCCCCGCGATTTGCTGGCTCTTCCGATCTTAGCAAGGTTGCCTTGATGAGTTGCGCCAGCGTGTCCAATTCGCCCACATGGAATTTCGCGGCGAAATAGAGTGTCTGAATACCCACGCGTTGAAGGTCATTGGCCAAAGCTTGGAATTCGCCGCGCGGATCGATGAGGTGACCCTCGTTGATTCGGGGAACGACAATGCCACCGCGCTCTGCACGCAAGTCGAGACCGCCCAAATCCGCGGCCGATCGCTTTAGAGAGTCATAAGCAGCGTCCAGGCTGTCCAAAACGCTCGGATGGGCCGCATCATAGAGACGGTGGGAGCGCAGCAGAAGATGCAGATGGCGCAGAGCCTCTGGTACATCGGAAAAACGCGGATCGCCCTGGCGGGCTCGCTGCTCACGGGAAGGGTTCGCGTGCCCTTGCAGAACAGGGCGCTGCGAAGAAGGCTTAACCTTCTTCTTCTCATCAACCGGAAGTGTGGCACGAGTTACCAAAGGTCCACTCCAAGTCCCGCGAACTCCAACCGCCGGAGGCCGGCAGAGGTGCCACAGGGTCGTTCAGGAGGCTGGAATACCCCCGGAGAGAGAAATACTCCCTCAGAGCGGGGGCGAGTCCTGCAGGTTAAAGTGTGTATGGGAGAACAGTGAATAGCTATAGTACTTCTAGTCCTTTGTTGGCTCCAAAAGTTACAATGAGCCACCATTGCCCAGGATCACTTTCGCCCAATATTCGCTGTTCTATTCGTTACTTCTGCGCCTTCAAAACTTCAGACACGTTCACGGTCCCCCCTTCGCTGGCTTGCACTCCCCGCTTGGCGACCTGATAACCAGGCAATTTCATGGCGAGAACATGCGAGCCCGAGGGGATCTGAACGCGTGCAGGAGACGTCTGCCCCGTGGGATTGCCATCTACGAAAATCTCTGCGCCAGCGGGAGCTGTGTTGACCTGCGCCCAGGCTACGTGTGCCTGTGCCCGCTCTTTCAGCTCCACGTCGAGGGTGGTTTGAATATTGTCCTTCACTTGAACTTGTCCGACGTAGGGATCGTAACCAACAACTCGAAGTACAAGATCATAGTGGCCCGGTGCGAGAGGCAACGTGGCGGGAGTCTGTCCGGATTGCTTCGCGCCGTTGATGAAGATGTCCGCCCCCGCCGGACGGCTGGAAATGTAGATTCCCTTGGCGAGAGATTCCAGGTGAATCTTCTGATCTTGCGATTCCCCCTGCTTCAATTCCAAAGCGGTTTGCACTTGCTGGTAGCCTTCCTTGCGTACCTGCAGGCTGTAGCGCTCCGGGATGAGATTGTTGAAGCTGCAGGGGGTCTGGCAATCCCTAAGAGACCGGCCCGCGGGTCCATAGAGCGTGGCCGTGGCGCCGAGTACATCCGTAACAATGTGGACGGCACCCATGCCTTCGGGAGGAACCGGATGGCCGTCATTATCGCCTTTGTCGCTTCGCTCGCTGGAGGGAAGCGGTGTGTCGTCATACAGGATATCGTCCACGACGTGCACCAAAACCGGAGCATTGCGCATGAAGCGGAGAAGCGAAGCGTGCTCGGCCGGGCGGAGTTTTCCGCTGATGGTGAGGGTGTTTCCCGTACCCGCGATTTTGACGCGGCCTTTCAGGCCTTGTTCGTCAAGTGCTTCTTCGATGCGGCCTTTGTATTCCGCCGCTGCCGTTGCCAGTCCTGACTCCGCCTTCTTGGCCGCAGCTACGGGTGCGGCAGGAATTTCCGATTTTTTCTTCGGAAGCTCCGCCGGCGCTACTTGCACAGGCTTTGCTGTATCCTCTGCCGGAGCAGCATTTGAAGTAGCATTACTTGTCGGCGCCGTGGTGGAAGCAGGAACGGAAGCGGGTGATCCGTTCTCTTGTGCCGGGACCTGGACTGCAGGAACCTGGGGTGTAGCGACAGGTGCGGGATCGACGGTTGTGGTTGTCTTCGGAATGTTGTTCCGCTCCCAGGCTGCTTGAAATTCGGGGCGCAAGCGCTGGACACCGTAAACAATGACAGCGATGAGGAAAAGGGCAGCAAGGATCGTTGCGAATGTATTTTCCTTTTTGGGCTCTTCGACTGGTTGGATGACGCCAGTGCGGCGAACCGCGGGTGTTTGTGTCGGGCTGCCGACGCGATTCTGCAACGAGCGGACCGTCGCCGCAGTCTGAGGTTCCTCGAATTGCATGCCGCGGAGCGCGCCGCCACCCACGCCGAGCGGCAGCGTAGCGTTGGGTCGGGGGGAAATCATGGTGGCGTCGGGGCCGCGGTCCAGCGCGCCCATGGCGCGATAGTTGCGCAGGTCCTCGAGCATTTCGCGGCAATTCTGGTAGCGTACTTCGGGCTCTTTTGCGAGCGCATGCATCACAATGTCGTTCAGGCCGGGATGAACGGAAGGATTGAGCTGGCGAGGTGGAATGGGCTCTTCGTTAACGATTTTGTAAATGACCGTGGTGATGCTCTGGCCTGGGAAGGGTTTCTCGCCGGTGAGCATTTCGTAGAACATCACGCCCAGAGAAAAAATATCGCTGCGGCCATCCACCGGCCGCCCTTTGACTTGCTCCGGGGACATGTAGCTCGGCGTGCCCATGACGTGAGTGGTCTGCTGCACGGTGCCGAACTGCAGAATCTTGGCGGTGCCGAAGTCCGTGACCTTGACGGTGTCATCAGCCGTAAGCATGAGGTTGGCGGGCTTAATGTCGCGGTGGACGATGTTGCGCTCGTGCGCGAATTGCAAGGCACTGCAGGTTTGTTCCAGGATGCGGAGTACGCGAGGAACGGGAAAAGCGTGGCCGTCATCAAGGAGCGCCTGCAGGCTCTTGCCTTCGACCAATTCCATGGTGATGTAGTAGAGGCCGTTTTCTTCGCCGGCATCGTAGACCACAACAATGTTGGGGTGGGTGAGCAGCCCGGCCGCGCGCGCTTCGGTTTGGAAACGGCCTAGGAGCTCGGGGCGGGTCAGGCCCGTGCCTTCTTCGCTGAGGCGAATCGTTTTTACAGCAACGGTGCGGCCGATCACAGGGTCCATGGCGCGGTAGACCACACCCATGGCGCCGCGACCCAGTTCGCCGAGAACCTCGTAGCGTCCGGCTTTTACCATCGTTGCCATGCAGTTGCGGCCACGCCCGTGTGGCCTATCCCGTCAAACACCAAGCTCATAGGCAAGGTTTCCCATCGGTTCTCCCAGGGGCTTATCGGAAGGGAGGAGCTGAGCTGCAACCTTAGTTTCTCGCTTCCCTCGCTGCAGACCGCAGACCTCTCCCGGGACACACCCTTACCATTTCAACAGTACTGATCGGATTTTCAGGGGGTCAACGCTACGGCAGTACTAGTGTGACGCACTCGATATGTCCGAAGGGACAGGTCTACGGGCGCGGCACGGAGTCCGACGAGGACATCATGCGCTCCGGAGACGGCACGTTCGTTTCGCGGATGGGGCGATCGACGTCGCCGGGGCGCGCGGGGGCTTCGAGGCCATCGGTCAACAAATAACCTTGCAGAGCGATGCCGGTGGTCCACACGGATTCAAGCGCAACGATGTATTCGGCTTGCAATTCGTAGAGTTTGCGCTGGGACTGGATGACGCGGGGGTAAGCGGCCAGCATGAGCCCATATTTCTGTGCCATCAGGGCATAGGCTTTTTTCGCGCGAGGCAGGACTTCGCCGCGATATTCCGCGGCCATCAGTCTGGCATTGGAGTATTGGTCCACGACCGTGGCGGCACGTTCGCGAAGGGTGAGGGCCACGCGCTGCTTTTCGAGTTGCGCGCGGTCGAGCTCCGCCGTGGCCGCGGCGACGTTTCCCTGATTGCGGTTGAAAATCGGCAATTGCACCCCCACTTCGGCGACGCCTTCCCATCCGATCGCGTGGGGTGCCGTCGACAGAAACTCGTTATTGTATTCGAGGCCGCCGCGAAGATGGAGATCAGGACTGGACTCGCGCCGGGCTCGGGCGATCTCGGACTCCGCTCGTGCGACGGCGGTATTGGTGATACGAATCGCCGGACTTTGCGCTGCGATGTTTGCCACGGCTTGCTGCTCGTTCAGTTCGGGCCAGTTGTGCTCCAGGTCGCCGGAGACGATTGCTTGAGGAAGATCCGGGCGGCCAATCACCGCCGCGAGCGAGCGCCATTCCTCGCGAAGGGTATTCTCTTGCATGCGCGCGGCCATGCGCAGGCGCTCGGCTTCGACCTCCGCGTCGAGCACTTCGGTTTCATCGGCCTGGCCGGTGTTGAAGAGACGGCGCTGCGTCTCGGCGTAATCCTGATCCATGCGGGCGAGTTCGCGGCGTACGTCGAGCAGTTCCTGAGCGGCGAGCACGCGCAGATAAGCGGTCTTCACGGCGCTTTCTACGCGGAGCTTCTGCTCCTCCGCTTCGATTTCCGCAAGGCGCATCTCTTTGGTGAAAACGTCGCGGCTTCTGCCCAACTTTCCGCCGGTGACGATGGTTTGCTGTACGAAGAATCCTTGCTTGCCGCCGTTGATGGAGCCGCCGCGAATTTCGTCGCCGGCATAACCGACCATGGGATTGGGGTAAAGTCCGGCTTGCTGTTGACGAGCTTTGGAGGCGCGAATCTCGGCTTCGGCTTGGCGAAGTGTGGGATTCGCTTCAGAAGCGATGTGCTGGGCTTGTTCCAGAGTGAAGAGCGGCTCTTGCGCGGTTTCCTGTGCTCGACCCATGCGCGGATAGACGACCTGCACCGTGGGAATATTCATATGCTGGTGTTCTGCTTGTTGCTGCGGCATATCGGGCATTTGCCTGGCGCAGGTTACGCCCACGGCTGCAAGAGTCAGTAAGCTTGTCACCCGCAAAAGTCGAATGGATCGCATGGTTCTTCTCCTCACTCTTTACCGTTGCTCTGTGTTCTCTGCTCCGTTGGATTTTGTTCACGAATGATGCTCGTGTTCGTTTGCCGCTTTGCCGTCGCGCTCGCGTACGCGGGACTGGATTTCCTGGTATTCCCTTTCCGGCAGCACGCGAACCATGGTCATCATGCCCATCATCCCGGCACTCCAGTTTTTCGGCAGGCCATAGGTTTCCGGCTTTTCGACCACCGCATCCATGCCCATTTCCATGAAGGCATCCTGGGGGAAGCCCGGGACACTATTCGCGTTTGCGGCGATGGGAGAGTGGTGCACGTGCTCGACGTCGAGATCCTTGGCGAGCGTCTCCATCTGCTGCAGCGCTTGCGCATCCGTGGTGTTGGCCGTAGGGATCTGGCGGTCGCGCAAGAGGTCCATCATGCTGTTCATCATGTGGTGCGGCAGGTGGCAATGAATCATCCATGCGCCTGGATACTTCGCTTCGAACTCGACAACTTTGGCTTGCGCGACCCCGACGAGCACGGTGTTCGTGGGATACCAGGTGGATTCCGGAGCGCGCCCGCCTTCCGTGCCAGTGATGAAGAACTGGTTGCCGTGCAAATGGATCGGGTGGTGATCCATTCCGAGATTAACGAAACGCAAACGCACGCGGCTGCCCTGTTGAACGATGAGCGGCGTGGTGGCCGGCGCGGATCGCCCGTTGAAGGTGAGCCAGTTGAATTCCATCGAAGCGGTGTTGGGAACGGTATTGCTTGGGAGGACGGCCCATTCCTGTAGGATGATGCCGTAGTCGTGCGCGGCGTGCGGCGCGTAAGGAGTTTGCGGATGGGCGATGAAGAGGCCGATCTGGCCGATCATTTCCTGCATGGCGCTGTGCGCGTGGTAAAAGAACGTGCCTTCCTGATGGATAGTAAATTCGTAGACGTAAGTTCCGCCGGGCGGCACCGGTTTCTGGCTGATCCAGGGCACGCCGTCCTGTTCGATGGGGACTTCGAGGCCGTGCCAGTGCATGGAGGTGCTCTCGGGGAGACCGTTCTCGAAGAGGATGCGCACGCGGTCGCCCTGATTCACCTGAATGGTAGGGCCGGGGCAACTGTCGTTGTAACCCCAGGCTTCGATGGTTTTGAAGGGCGCGATCTTGCGCTTCACAGGTTCGGCCCTTAGGCGAAAGACTTTCACGGCGCCATCGAATTCAAAGGGCAGGCCAGGGACATCCGGCGTCACGACAGGCACGCGGGAACTGCCGGGCGAGTTGCCTGGAGATTTCGCGCGCGGGGGTGAGGCGCTCTTCGCACTCGCGGCCAGGCCGAAGAGGCCAGCTCCAAGTATCGCTGCATCCTGAAAGAAGCTTCTGCGTGTACTGCTCATGTCTGCCTCCGCAACAAGAAATTGGTCTGATACGTGGCGCACCGCGTTCGCGCGCAAAATGAAAGTTGAATGAGTAGGGAGTAATTCAGCCTGCGGGATAATTCAGATGCGAAGAGGAGCGGACAGATTTACATCGAAGGCCCTATGCGTTGGAGACGATCGTTCCCACTCATCAGGAGGGGATCCGATCGCCTGATGGCCCGAAACGACCGTGAAGGCCAGAAACGAAACAGGCGCAGCGTGGTCATGGGAAATTCGAGAAATGAGCGTTTGCGAGTCCACCCGCGGCGAAGCGACGACAAAATCACTCGACGCGCACGTGGAGACGGAAGAGAGGTGATCTACGCCCGAGCGATCGTGTTTTCCCGAAGAGTGGTGGCAATTTTCAGAAGCGGTTGTTGCCGAGAAGAAAGGGGTGCAAGACTTCCCGGAACACCAGAATGCGCAGAGCGGCGCGACCAGAAGACAAACCACAAGGAGCGGCGCGCAAATGCGCAGCGCAAGTCGCGGTAATGGGTGGTTCATCTCTATGGTTCCTGCTTTAACGCTACGCCCCAGGCACATTTAGGTCAAATAATTCGTCTTTCGCGCGGTCTAGTTGGTGACCACAATCTACCGGATTTCGCGACGTTTCTCGTTGACTCGCGGTCCCTGCGGTCCTACTATCATGCGCGCCGCATGGGTTTGCCCAGCAATTGGCCCTGCGTTCGTTGCCCCCTTTCTGGCTGGGCTCTCGTAAGACCAATTCTTTTCTGGGAGTTCCGATGATCCTTCACGTGCAGATGAAGCGCCCCTCAGCCGACATCGGCGTTCTGGAATTGAAGGGACGACTGCTGATGGGAAACGACAGCCGCCAGATTGAATGGTCCGTTGCGGAATTTCTAAAGGAAGGCGTGAAGAAGGTGATTTTCGATCTGTCCGGGCTGGACTCCGTGGACAGCACCGGGGTCGGGATCCTGGTGATGTGCCATGCGAAGCTGCAGAAAGCCGGAGGAAGCTTGGGGATTGCCGGAACGCAAGGTATTGTTTTGGATATTTTGCAGATGACGCATTTGGACCGGCTTGTGAAATTTTATCCTTCGACGGACGAAGCCGCGCAGAGTTTTGATCTCGGCTGAAGTTGTTTCCCCACAACGCCAAACGGCGCCCGATGCGGTTTTTTATTCAAAGGAAGAAACGGCTTGCCCGACGTCCTCATATGTGCTGAAGAGGTTCAGCAGTCCGACCATGCGCAGGGTCTGCACGACAAACTTCGAGGGTTTCAGCAAGCGGATCGCGCCGCCGCCTTGTTTCGCGGAAGCGAGAAATCGCACCAGCACGCCAATGCCGCTGGAATCCATGTTGGGGACTTCCTCGAGGTCCAGCACGATACGATTGTGTTTCTCGTTGAGCAGTTCGGTCATAGCAGAGGTGAAGCGATCAAGCGGCGGACCCATGCACAGGCGGCCTTTCAGCTTAAGCACCTTCACGCCGTCCTGTGTTTTCGTTTCGATGTCCAACGTACGCGCTCCCCTGCCACAAGCATCGGCTGGCAATGCGACTGGAAAAAGCCTGGTATTGCCACCACCGACGTTGCGCCCAAGTTAGAGAAACCGCGGCAAAAATGCAAGGTCTGGTTCGGGGTCTCTTGGAACCTTAGCCACTGTTGCTGGTCGCAAGGACGAAAGATGGAAGAGTACACTAATTCAGAGAAGGGAAGGAAACTCCCTCTCGAACCTTCAAGGTCGTTGTTCGCCAGAAAGGTACCCACCCCTCCCCCCTGTTCTTAAAAAAGTGTTGATACCAAGCGGCTCAGAATTTGCGTGAATGCTTCAGAATGAACACTTCGGTAGCGTCCCAGAACTGCTCATTTTAAATGGGTTAGAAAGCTGTCCGGGGAGTCTTTATTTTTCAAAGAGCAGGCAAGATCCCAAGCCCATCGCCGGTCCCTCAAAGAGAGCAAGGGGTCTATGATCAGACCCGAAATTATGATAACATAAGAGTAATACAAGGACAAGCGGAGAAAGGTCCTGGGATTAAGGCGTAAGGAGGCAAAGGAACGAAGGAACGGAGGGCCCTTCCTGGGAAACGGTCGGGGTAAAGCGGAGTTTCAAATTGGAACTATAGGGAAGTCGGACTTGCTTAGGGGGCTTCGGTCCTAACATGTTGCAGATTCCGGAATCGCTGCTTTCCTCTTTAATTTCATGGAGTTCCCGGAAGAATATCGACTCTATCAACACCCCGTTTGGTGCAAAGTGTAGTAAAAACGTAGTAGTCTAGTGTCGGGGGCTGTAGCTCAGATGGATAGAGCAGCGGTGTCCTAAACCGGCACTCTTGAGCGGTTCTGAAAACTTTGGACTCTACTGTATTCCTCGAGCAGCTACAATGCCGGGCAGTTGACCCGTCTGTACCCCGATTTGAGCCGTTTTGAACGTGCAAGTACTACGTTCTAACTAGACTGACTCCCGACCGAAATTGAGTCCGAGATTGAGCCCCCCGCGTCGCCAAAACAATCATTCCAGCGAAGCACCACGCGAATGCACGCGGTGCATTAAGGGTCGTAAGAAGTTGAGATACCAAATTATGAGATGATATATGAAGTGCTGGTCGTCTCCGGTGCACGTTACCAAATATCAGCAAGCGTTTTGGCTCGCTCAATGGCCTGGCGGTTTGTGTACCGAAGATTTTGCAGAACCTTTCCTTTGCTTCCTTTGACGAGCGAGATAGGGCCAATTTTCTATGGCTAGTTCAGCAAAGTTGAGAACAAATTTAGCTGTGTCTTTCCACGGTTTGATGGAACGAACCGGTGCGACGCCTGCGGGCAGTTTTCACTGATCGGCCCAAGATTCTCGGATCGCACTTCAAACTTCAGTGTGGGAACCTTGCTCCAATCGATCCTAAAGACATAGAAGGTGTCGTAATCGCTGTCAGGCCACGGTGGGACCGGGGTCGGGTCGTGAAAGCGCGTCAACACGATCTCGGCGAATGACACCAGGTTAGAGTGTTCCCATACGACATAGATGGTGTCGTTGTGGTATTGCGCATCAAGCAAGGTATCGGCAAGCAGGCCCGGGTCGTTGAACGGCAACTGAGTATTGATGGGGACTCGAAATCGGACGGCGGTTGGGCCAATCGTCAACAGAGGTCTAACGTAATCGTACCGCTGTCCATTTCCATGGATCTCAGTCACCTTTACCGCAGGGTTGGGAGCAAAGATGTAGTCCGGAC